>Ga0075433_10000194_pt1 | contig 34121 bp, 35 predicted proteins | sample RhiMethybrSRZTD2_FD_75299 | JGI IMG/M metagenome (GOLD analysis project Ga0075433, IMG submission 75299) | Populus rhizosphere microbial communities from Tennessee, USA - Rhizosphere MetaG P. TD hybrid SRZTD2 | ecosystem: Host-associated > Plants > Roots > Rhizosphere > Soil | place: USA... | reverse complement strand
ATGCCGGCTCTCGCGGCGTCGAAGAAACCGAACATCCTGATCATCTGACGCGTGCCTCGCTCCAAGACCAGCCCAGGAATCGACTCGTCTTCCAAGACAGCGCGACCTCGCGCAAGTCGCGAACTCGCGATTTTCGTCGTCGTCATCGCCTCGGCCGCGGGCATCGCTTTTGCGCTGCTGTCGCGCCAGCACACGGCGTCGCGCGACGCGGTGACGCCGTCCGGCGCGATGGCCTCGGCGACGCCGCAGTTCGCGGCGACCGTCACGAACGTCGCCGCCCCGCCCGGCCCGGCGCCCGACGGCATGGCGTGGATTCCCGGCGGCGAATTCTCGATGGGCGCCGCCGAACCGCACGGCCAGGACGCTAACGTTGTCGGCATGCAGGCGACCGGCGATTCGCGGCCGATCCATCGCGTGCGCGTGCACGGCTTCTGGATGGACAAGACCGAGGTCACCAACCGCGAGTTCGCGAAGTTCGTGAAGGCGACAGGGTACGTCACCGTTGCCGAGCGCGTGCCGCGCGCGGAAGACTTCCCGGGCGCGCCGCCCGAGAATCTCGTCGCGGGCTCGGTCGTCTTTTCGCCGCCCGATCACGCGGTGCCACTCGACAACCATTACCAATGGTGGTCCTACGTCCACGGTGCCAACTGGCGACATCCCGCCGGCGCCGGCAGCGACATCAAGGGCCACGAGGACTATCCGGTGGTGCACGTCGCCTACGAGGACGCGGAAGCATTCGCAAAGTGGGCTGGCAAGCGGCTGCCAACTGAAGCCGAGTGGGAATTCGCCGCGCGCGGCGGCGTTGCCGGTGCGCTTTATCCCTGGGGCAACGACTTCCTGCGCGACGGCCATTACATGGCCAACACGCACCAGGGCCACTTCCCGAACGAGGACTCGCACGCGGATGCGCACGGCGGCATCGCGCCGGTTGCGCAATACCCGGCGAATGGCTACGGGCTCTACGACGTCGCCGGCAATGTCTGGGAATGGACCAGCGACTGGTACCGCCCCGACTATTACGCCGCGCTCCTCCATGAAGGCGACGTCGCGGACAACCCGAAAGGACCGGATTCGTCCAACGACCCGAGCGAGCCGGGAGTGGCCAAGCGCGTGCATCGCGGCGGCTCCTTCCTCTGCACCGAGCAGTACTGCTCGCGCTACATGGTCGGCACGCGCGGCAAGGGTGAGCCGTCCACCGGCACTAACCATCTGGGCATCCGGCTCGTGAAAGACCCTTCCGTTCAGACGGGTTCCACGGGTCGCTGAACAGGCGCATCATCCGCCACGACCGAAGGGGGGATCCTGAGCATCTGGTGCAACGTGCGCTCGGCCGCCGGGCTGGCGGCCGCGACGTTCCTGTTGGGTGCGTGCGCCACGGATGATCTCGCGTCCGGGAGCCCGGACATGTTGCAGTTCGCAATGCGTTATACCGAGGCCTGGTGCAGCCAGGATCCCGCGAAGGTGGCATCGTTCTTCGCCGAGCTGGGCTCGCTCAAGATCAACGACGGCGCGCCGAACGTGGGCCGCGCCGCCATCACCGAGGCGGCGCGGTCATTCATGACCGCGTTCCCCGACATGGTCGTCGAGATGGACCGGCTCGATCGCGTCGGCGACCGGTTCCGCTACCACTGGACGCTCAAGGGCACGAACACGGGGCCGGGCGGCACCGGCCGCGCCGTGAAGATCAGCGGATTCGAGGAGTGGACCATCGGCCCTGACGGGCTGATCGCGGCCTCGCTCGGCCACTTCGACGCCGCCGATTACGCCCGCCAGGTCGGCCAATGAATGGGCTGCTCACCTTGTCGAAAAGGTAAGCGTCCCCTTTTCATTCGGCCGGTATTTTTGCGTCCGTAGGATTTCACCTACACGGGTGGACCGCGCGAAGGCTCTGCGATAGCTTGAGCGCGGGCTTTCGCGGGGGTTCCTTGCGGTTCTCGTCGATGCATGCGGTCTTCGCCGCACTCACGCTCGGAGCTGCGACGGCCGCGCGATGGGTCCTCGACCCGCTGGTCGGCAACGCGATCCCGTACGCCCTCATCGTGGTGGCCGTCGTGCTCGTCGCCTGGCGGACGTCGACGCTTTTTGCGATCGCAACCGGCCTCGCCGGCTGGGCGGTGGCGACCTATCTCTTCGTCGCTCCGCGCTACACCTTCTACGCCGCGGACCCGTACAGCGCGATCGCCTACTTCACCGTGATTGGCTCGATCATCCTGATCGCCGACCGCATGCGGCGCGCCCGCGTGTCGGCCGAGCGCAGCGAGCGCCAACTCGAGGCGATCAGCGACCGCCTCCCGGCGCTCGTGGCCCTCGTCACTCCCGAGCGGCGCTACGCCTGGTGCAACGACGAGTACACCCGCTGGTTCGGCCTGGCGCGGGAGGAGATCGTCGGCCGCCCGGTCGCCGAGGTGGTGGGCGCGGAGGCCTGGCGCGCGATCGAGCCGCGCCTCGATGAGGCGCTTGCCGGCAATTTTGTCGAATACGAGGCGGAATCGAAGTATGCCCTCGGCGACCCGCGCTGGGTCCACGTCACCTACTCGCCCCATCGCGACGAGGTTGGGAAAGTGCTGGGCGTCGTCTCGATGGTCACCGACATCGGCGAACGCAAGCGCGCCGAGCTCAACGCCTCGCTGCTCGCGGACCTGAGCCAGTCCTTTGCGAGCCTGCCGACGGCCGAGGACGCCGCGCGCCAGGTCAGCGAGCGGCTCGTGTTCCGGCTCGGCCTGTCGCGCTGCCTGCTCGCCGAGATCGACGAGGACGCCGATACCGCGCGCATCTTCCACCAGTTCTCGCGCGAGCCCGAGCCGAGCCAGGAGGGCGACTACGCGGTATCCGACTTCCTGACGGACGCCGAGCAGGCGACCCTCGCTGCCGGCCAGCCACTCGTCATCAACGACGTCCGCGAGGGCCGGAGTCCCGAGGCCGCCGAACGGTTCCGGCGGCTCGGCGTCGGTGCCGTCGTGAGCGCGCCCTATGTCTCCGAGGGCCGCCGCCGTTTCGCCCTCGCGGCCGAGAAGGGCGAGCCCTACGAATGGAAGCCCGACGAGATCGAGTTGCTGCGCGAGGTCTCGACGCGCATCTATGTCCAGCTCGACCGCGCGCGCGCCGAACAGACGCTGCGGCGAAACGAGCTGCGGTATCGCTCGCTCGCGGCCGTCCTCAGCAACGTTCCGTGTACCGTCGACCCGATCGGCCGCTTCGTCGCGCCACAGCTCGCCTGGAGCCGCTACACCGGGCAGAGCTACGAGCAAACGCGCGACTTCGGCTGGTTCGACGCGGTGCATCCCGAGGACCGCGAGCCGGCGCGCCAGGCCTGGATCGAGGCGCTGCACGCGCGCAAGCCCTACGAGGTCCGCGTGCGGCTGTGGCAATCGGCGTCCCGCACTTACCGCCACATCATCGCGCGCGCGATACCGCTCCTCGACGAGACGGGGATGATCCGCGAGTGGGTCGGCGCCTGCACCGACATCCATGACGAGACCGAGCAGGCGCGGGCCCTGATCGAGGCCGACCGACGCAAGGACGAATTCCTCGCGACGCTCGCGCACGAGCTCCGCAATCCCCTCGCCCCGATCCGGAACGGCCTGCACATCCTCAGGCTGACCGGAAAGGCGGAAGGCGCGGTCGGGAGCGTGTACCAGATCCTCGACCGGCAGGTGAACCACCTGGTCCGCCTGGTCGACGACCTCATGGAAGTCTCCCGCATCACGCGCGGCCGCGTCGAGCTCAGGAAAGAGCACACCGACGTGCAGGCCGTGATCCATACCGCCATCGAGACGAGCCGGCCGTTCATCGACGAGGCGGGACACCGGCTCGAGCTCAGCCTGCCCGCGGAGCCGCTGTACATCGAGGGCGACACCATGCGCCTCGCGCAGGTCATCACGAACCTGCTCAACAACGCGGCGAAGTATACCGACCGGGGTGGACGCATCCTGCTCACCGCGCGCCGCGAAGGCGCGGCCGCGGTCATCTCGGTGCGGGACAACGGACGCGGCATCAGCGCCGAGATGCTGCCGCGCGTGTTCGACCTCTTCGCGCAGGCCGCTCCCGGCCACGATTATTCGCGCGGCGGCCTCGGCATCGGGCTGACGCTCGTGCGCAACCTCGTCGAGCTGCACGAAGGCAGCGTCGAGGCGAAGAGCGACGGCCCCGGGCGCGGCAGCGAATTCATCGTGCGACTGCCGCTCAAGTCCGCGGCCGGCGCTGCGACGGAGGCCGTTCCCGCCGGCGACGGCCCGTACTCCTCCCGTCGCGTGCTCGTCGTCGACGACAACCGCGACGCCGCGGACAGTCTCGGCGTCCTGCTCACGCTGCTCGGCGTCGAGACGCGGACCGCGCACGACGGAACCGCGGCGCTCGAGGCGCTGGACGAGTTCGAGCCATCCGTCGTCCTGCTCGATCTCGCCATGCCAGTCATGGACGGCTACGAGGTCGCCCAGCGCATGCGTCAGCACCCGCACGGGCGGCACGTCACGCTGGTGGCGGTGACCGGCTGGAGCCTGGATCGCGACCGCCTGCGCTCTGCGGCCTATGGCTTCAACGGCCACCTGGTGAAGCCCGTCGACCTCGATGTGCTCCGCCAACTGCTCGCCGAACTGCCGCCGGCGGCTGAGCTCGCGCGCCGCGCCTGATACGCTCGCGACATGAAGAATCGGATCGTCCCGCTGGCCGCACTGCTCGCCTGGCCGGCCCTGTGCCGGGCGTCGGACGCGAGCGGGCTCTTCGTCCTGTTGTTCGGCGTGCCCGCGCTCCTGCTCTCCGTCGTGTTCGCTGCGGTCGCCCTCAAGGCGCCCAGGTTCGGTGGCGCGCTCTGCGGCCTGCTCCTCATCTCCGAGGTGCCACTCGTCTTCTGGGCCGGGCGCGGCGGCTACCTGGACAGCGCAGGCCGCTGGCTCACGCTCTCGATCGCGATCCTGGTGATCGGCCTTTGCGTCGCGCTCGTCAGGATCGTCCGGCCGCCGCAAGGATTGGCTTCGAAGGACGGGAATTCCTGATGGACCTCAAGTTGCTCGCGACCGTTTTCGCCTCGGTCTTCGTGGCGGAGCTCGGCGACAAGACCCAGCTTGCGACGATGCTCTTCTCCGCCGAATCCGCGGGCAGCCGGATGAGCGTGTTCCTCGCGGCGTCCGCGGCGCTCGTCGTCGCGACGGCGCTCGGCGTGCTCGCGGGCGGATTCGTCGCGGAGCACGTGAGCCCGGCGACGCTCAAGGTTGTCGCCGGCGCGGGATTCATCGTTATCGGCGTCTGGACGCTACTCCGCGCATGAAGACGCAAGCCGAAAAGGCGGAGGCCTTCCGCGCCCTGCACGCCCGAAAAGGCGCATTCATTATCCCGAACCCCTGGGACGTAGGCACGGCGCGTATGCTCGCCAGGCTCGGCTTCGAGGCGCTCGCGACGACGAGCGCGGGATTCGCGTTCTCGTCAGGCGTGCTCGACAACCAGGTCGGTCGCGAAGCGATGCTCGCGCACGTCGCGAAAATCGCGGCGGCGACCGACCTCCCCGTCAGCGCCGACCTCGAGAACGGCTTCGGCGACGACCCGAAGACGGTCGCGGAGACGATTCGCCTCGCCGCGGCGACCGGCATCGCCGGCGGGTCCATCGAGGACTCGATCGACCGGCCGGGCGAGAAGGTCTACCCGCTCGCGCATGCCGCGGACCGCATCCGCGCGGCCGTCGAGGCGAAGCGCGCGCTGCCCTACCCGTTCACCCTGACGGCGCGCGCGGAGAACTTCCTCGTCGGCATCCCGGACCTCAAGGACACGATCCGGCGCCTGCAGGCGTACCAGGAGGCCGGCGCCGACGTTTTGTATGCCCCCTGCATCACGACGCGCGAGGAGATCGCCGCGATCGTCAAATCGGTCGACCGGCCCGTGAACTTCCTCATGGGCACGCAGCCGCAGCGTTTCACGCTCGAGGAGCTGTCGCAGCTCGGCGTGCGGCGCGTGAGCGTCGGCAGCGCGCTCGCCGCCGCGGCCCTTGGCGCGTTCCTGCGCGGCGCGCGCGAGATGCGCGAGACCGGGACATTTACGTACACGCAGGAAGCGGCAGGATTTTCCGAGATCGGCAAGTTGCTCAGTTAATCGCGGGAGAACATCGATGTGCGACGACGTTGCGTTCGAAGACATGGTCGAGTACACCCTGCGCAGCAAGGGGATTTCCCGCAGGGAGCTCGGGGCGCTGACCCTGGGCGCGGGCGTCGCCTTCGCGCTGCCGCGCGTGGCGAATGCCATGGATACGGCCGATTCCGAGGTCGAGATCAAGACGCCCGACGGCACGGCGGATGCGTATTTCGTGCATCCCGCGTCCGGCAAGTACCCGGCCGTGCTCGTCTGGCCGGACATCTTCGGCCTCCGGCCCGCGTTTCGGCAGATGGGCAAGCGACTCGCGGAGTCCGGCTATTCCGTGCTCGTCGTGAACCCGTTCTACCGCACGAAGAAGGCGCCGACCGCGCCCGAAAAAGCGGACTTCAACGACCCGGCGACGCGCGACATGCTGATGGGCCTCAAGGCCACGCTGAATGCGACGACGTCGCAGGCGGACGCGAAGGCTTTCATCCCGTGGCTCGATGGACAGGCCTCGGTGGACACGAAACGGAAGGCCGGCACGACGGGCTACTGCATGAGCGGGCCGATCGCCTTCCAGACGGCGGCGGCGCTCCCCGACCGCGTCGGCGCCGTGGCGACTTTCCATGGCGGCGGCCTGACGACGGACCAGCCGGACAGCCCGCACCTGCTCATACCGAAGACGAAAGCTCGCTTCCTCGTTGCGATCGCGGAGAACGACGACCAGAAGCAGCCCTCGTCCAAGGACATCCTGCGCGACGCGTTCGCGAAGGCGGGTCGACCCGCGGAAGTCGAGGTCTACGCGGGCGCGCTGCACGGCTGGTGCCCGCCGGATTCGGCGGTCTACAACGCCGACCAGGCGGAGAAAGCCTGGTCGCGGCTGCTCGCGCTCTTCAAGGAAGCCCTCGCCTAGCGCGCTTCGCGCGTCGCCGCTGACGGAGGCGACTGACTCTGCGTCCCCGGACTCGCGCGTCCGGGGAACGATGCCCTTATGGGCCCGACAAACCCTTGATACGGAGGAAAAGCATCGGAGGAAACCGACATGAATGCCACGACTCAAGCCCCACCCGTCATCGTGCGCCGCCTGGTCCCCGCGCCCGCCAACGAGTTATTCGACGACTGGCTCGATCCCGGAAAGCTCGCGATCTGGATGCGGCCGGCCGACGCCAGGAAAGCGAAGGTGAAAGTTGATCCGCGCGTCGGCGGCGAGCTCGACGTCGTGATGCTCACGAAGTCGCGTGACCTGCCGCACAAGGGCGTCTACAAGATCATCGACCGCCCGAGCCGCCTCGCCTTCACCTGGTTCTCGCCGGCGGCGCCCGATCACGAGTCGCTCGTGACCCTCGATTTCATGCCCGTCGGACCGTCGACGGAAGTCACCCTCACGCACGAGCACCTCGCCGCCGACGACATGGTCGAGCGGCACACCGAGGGCTGGACGCGAATCCTCGAGCTGATGTCCGAGTCCTACGCGAAGGCCGCCTGAGGCGGACTCCCCGCTTGACGGGGATCGGAAGCGCGACTAATATTCACCCATATGGGTGAATATAGAAAGCCGGGCATGGATCGCGTCCTCGGGGCGGTGGCCGACCCCACGCGGCGCGCGATCCTGGCGCGCCTCGCGATGTCGGACGCGCGCGTCACGGAAGTCGCGGGCGCATTCCCGATCTCGCTCAATTCGGTATCGAAGCACGTGCGCAAGCTCGAGGAAGCCGGACTCGTCCGGCGCGACGTGCGCGGCCGCGACCACGTGCTTTCGCTGAATGCCGCGCCGCTCGCCGAGGCCGCGGCCTGGATCTCCCACTACCAGCGCTTCTGGGAAGACAGCCTCGCCGCGCTGGACGAATTCGCCACGGGCAAGAAAACCAACCGGAGGAAACCGAGATGAACGCCGTCGCCAATGTCCCCGCCCTCACCGTCCGCCGCGAGATCGCGGCGCCAGCAGCCGCGCTGTTCGATGCCTGGCTGGACGCCGACAAGCTCTCGCAATGGATGCGCCCGGGCGACACCCAGCGCTCGCAGGTGAAGCTCGACGCGCGCGTCGGCGGCGAGTTCGAGATCGTCATGTTCACGCCGAACGGCGCCGTGCCGCACACCGGCACCTACCAGGAGATCACGCGGCCGAAGCGCCTCGTCTTCACCTGGAACTCGCCGTATGCCGGCTCGCACGGCTCGCTCGTGACGGTCGACTTCAAGCCGAAGGGCCGCGGCACCGAGATCGTGCTGACACACGAGCGCCTGCCGAGCGAAGAGATGGTCAAGGCGCACACCGGCGGCTGGACCAGCATCCTCGAGCGGATCGCCGCCGTCTACGCCGACACCCGCGCGACGGCATGACCAAAAGGGGACGGTCACATTTAAATGTGACCGTCCCCTTTAAATGTGACCGTCCCCTTTTAACAGCGGGAGGTGAGCTGCGCGCCGGACTGCTGCATTTCCTGCAGCGCGCGCTGGCCGTCGCCGGGCTGCACGTCCACCGCGCGCACGGCGTCGGTCAGCACCTTCACGTCGAAGCCTTCGCGCTTCGCATCGAGCACCGTCGCCCGCACGCTGTAATCGGTGGAAAGCCCGCCGACATACACGCGATGGACGCCCGCCGCACGCAGCTGCGAGGCGAGCGTGGTGTCCTGGAACGCTGAGAGCGCGTCGCGATCGGCCGTCGTCGCCTTCGAGATGATGCTCGCGCCCGCCGGCACGCGCAGCGTCAGCGCGAAGGCCGCGCCGTCCGTGCTCGCAACGCAGTGCCGAGGCCAGGGCCCGCCGCGGACCTTGAACGAAACGTGGTTGGGTGGGTGCCAGTCGCGCGAATAGAAGATCGGGAGGCCCGCACGCTCGAACAGGCTCACGACGCGGTTGATCGGTTTGATGACTTCATCGCCCGCGGGCACGCCGAACGTGCCGCCCGGCAGGAAATCCCGCTGCACGTCGACGACGAGCAGGGCGTCCCCACGCCCGATGTGAGATGCCTTCACGGCTCTCGTACCCCCCTCGCGGGCGCCATGTTATACGATTTCCGGCCCATGCCCGGCCAGCTCGACACCGACTCGCTGCTCCTCCTGCACGATGCGCTCGCGGAACTCGAAGAGGGTTTCGTGAAACTCCCCGAGCCCGCGATGCGGTCAGCGGACCCTGCGTCGCTTCGCCGAGTGCTGCTCGAAGTCGCCGGGCGCATGCGGAACAACTATCCCTACTACCACCCGCAGTACGCCGGGCAGATGCTGAAGCCGCCGCACGCCGTCGCGCGCCTTGCCTACGCGCTCGCGATGTGGATCAACCCGAACAATCACGCGCTCGACGGCGGACGCGCCAGCTCCGCGATGGAAAAGGAAGCCGTCGCCGGGATCGCGTCCATGTTCGGGTGGGCGACGCATCTCGGCCACCTGACGAGCGGCGGCACGATGGCGAACCTCGAGGCCCTCTGGGTCGCGGGCCAGCTGAAGCCGGGCTCGACGGTGCTCGCTTCCTCGCAGGCGCATTACACGCACGGCCGCATCAGCGCCGTGCTGAAGCTGCCGTTCGAGCCCATCGCGGCCGACCGCGACGGCCGCATGGACCTCGCGGCGCTGGAGAAGCGGCTGCAGGCCGGTGGCGTCGGGATCGTGGTCGCGACGCTCGGCACGACCGCAGTCGGCTCCGTGGACCCCCTGCCCGGGATCCTTGCGCTCCGCGAGCGATACGGTTTCCGGCTGCACGCCGACTGTGCCTACGGTGGCTACTACGCGCTGGCCGGAAACCTCGAGGCACCCGCCCGCGCGGCTTACGATCGGCTGGGCGAGGTCGACTCGATCGTGATCGACCCGCACAAGCACGGGTTGCAGCCTTACGGTTGCGGCTGCGTGCTATTCCGCGATCCGGCCGTCGGCACGCACTACCGCCACGACTCGCCCTACACCTACTTCAGCTCGAAGGAGTTGCACCTTGGCGAGATCAGCCTCGAATGCTCCCGGCCCGGCGCGGCGGCAGTGGCTCTCTGGGCGACGCAGCGCCTCTACCCGCTCACGCGCGGCGGCGAGTTCGCGGGCATGCTCGAGGACTGCCGCGCCGCGGCGCTCGCATTCCACGCGCGACTCGCCGATGACCCGCGCTTCATCGCCGCATTCCCGCCCGAGCTCGATATCGTCGCGTGGGCCATGCGCGCGCAGGATGCCGCCGATTCCTCCGCGAAGGCGCGCGCGACCTTCGAGCGCGCCGCAAATGCCGGCCTGCACCTGGCGCTCGCGGAGCTCCCGGTGGAATTCTTCGGAGATCCATGGGGTTCCGGTGGCACCGTGACTGCGCTGCGCTCGGTGCTCATGAAGCCGGAGCATCGCGGGGCGCTTCCGGCGATTGCAAAGCTGCTGTCAGAAAGCGCGGGCTGACGCGCGTAAAATGGCGGCCTGATGGGCGCGCGCGCAATCGCCGTTCTTCTCGGCTTCGTCCTGCCGGCGGCAGCCGTTGCGGCCGTGCCGATCATGAATCGCCCGCTCCTCGCCGTGCATGAGGATCCCGCCCCCTTGCTGTACCAGTCCGTCGGCCGGCCCTGGGGCGACCTGCCCGTGATTGCGGCCGAGCCGGTCATCGGCGCCTTCCTCGGTCCCTTCGTCACGCACGGCGCCCAGGTCGACGGCGGCCGGAAGCTCATCGAGCATTTCAAGCTCGCGGATCCGGCGCCCGCGATCACGTCGGCGCTTGGCCGCGAGACCTGCGCGCTCGTCGCCTGCACGACCCTCATCCCGGACGTCGAGGACAACGCGCTGACGCTCTCGGTACGCACGACCAATTGGACGCTGACGCACCTCGAGACCGCCTGGGACCGCTACCGCATCACCTACAAGGTGGACGCGCGGCTCCTCGACAACGCGCACGACAAGGTGCTCGCGTCGGCCGAGTACGTCTACAGCGAGAAGTACGACGACCCGGACAAGGCACCGTTGCTCGAGGACATGCTGCGCGACGACGCGGCGCTCCTGAAGTCGAAGTTCCGCGAGGTCGAGCCGCTCGCGGTCGCGGAGCTGAAGGAAGAAATCGAGGAGGACCTGCGCCACAATGGCCTCCTGGGTAGCAGCTGAATGGCGGGCAAGAGTCCTGCCCAACACAAGGGGGAGTTGCAATGAAGAACGTCAATTGGGGGAAGTTCGTCCTGGGCGCGCTCATCGCCGCCGTCATCTGCTTCGTGAGCGACGGGTTCCTGCACCAGAAGCTCGTCGACACGCAGTGGCACGAACTGATGGATCCGCTCGGGCTCGGGATGGGCGAGCACAAGCACGGCGGCATGATCTGGTTCGCGGTCTTCGAGGCCGGACGCGGTTTTCTGACCATGTATGTCTACGTGCTGCTTCGCCCGCGCCTCGGCCCCGGCGCCATGACCGCCACCTGGGCCGGTGTCGTCGCCTGGGTCGCGTATTCGCTGACGGGACCCGCGCAGTTCATCCCGCTCGGCTTCTACAGCACTTCGCTGTGGGCCTCGGTCGGCGCCTACCAGCTGGTGTTCTCCATCATCGCGGCGATCATCGGTGCAGCACCGTATAGCGAGGAGAAAGCCGCCCATGCCTGAGCGCAACGCGCGCTTCGCCGTCGCGATCGCCGCGATCGCGGGCTTCGCGATTCCGGTCGCGGACGCCGACGTCGTGACCGACTGGAATGCGTTCGCCTGTCAGGTCGTCTACGACGCCAAGCTCGGCCCGCCGATGGCGAACCGCGCGCTGGCGATGACGCAGACGGCCGTGTTCGACGCGGTCAACCGCATCACGGGCCGCTACCCGGCGGGCAAGTCCGGCGAGGGAACGGTCGGGAACGCCTCGGTCGACGCCGCCGTTGCGGCCGCGAATCGCGCGGTGCTGTCGGCGGCGGCGCCGGCGCAGCGCGCGGCGATCGATGCCGCCTACGAGAAGGCGGTGGCCGCAGTTGCGAACGGCGATGCCCGGAAGGCGGGCATCGCCGTCGGCGAGCGCGCCGCGGCGGCGGTCATCGAGGCCCGGCACGACGATGGCGCCATGACGGCCGAAACCTACCGGCCGCCGACCAAGCCGGGCGTCTACATCCCGACGACGATTCCGGCGATTCCGCAGTGGCCGGGGCGCAAGCCCTGGATGCTCGAGAGCCCTTCGCAGTTCCGTCCGGGCCCGCCGCCGAAGCTCGACAGCGCGCTCTGGGCGCGCGACTACAACGAGAGCAAGGCGCTCGGCGCGGCGAAAAGCACGGCGCGGACGCCCGCGCAAACGGAGATCGCGAAGTTCTGGGAGGCGAACATGCCTTCCATCTACTACGTGATCCTTCGCTCCGTCGCGACGCAGGCCGGGCGCGACGTGACGCGGAATGCGCGGTTATACGAAGCCGTGGCCCAGGGCATGGACGACGCGATCATCGCCGTCTTCGACGCCAAGTATCACTACCTGTTCTGGCGGCCGATCACGGCGATCCGGAACGGCGACCAGGACGGCAACGACGCGACGGCGCGCGACGCGTCCTGGGTGCCCTTCATCGAGACGCCGATGCACCCGGAATATCCCTGCGCCCACTGCATCCTGGCGGCGACGGTCGGCACGATCCTGAAGGCCGATGTCGGACGCGACCCGATGCCCGAGCTTTCGGGGACGAGCTATACCGCCGAGGGCGTGACTCGGCGCTGGAAGTCGGTCGAGGACTTCATGCAGGAAGTGGACGAAGCGCGCATCTACGACGGCGTGCACTACCGGAACTCCACGGAAGTCGGCACCGCGATGGGCAGGCGGGTCGGCGAGCTCGCGGTGAAGAAGCATTTCGCGGCGGCCGCGAATCCGTGATCCGCTGGCAGGACAACCTGATCGGGATCGACTGGAACGCGGCGTCGGAGCTGTACCGGATCGCGCCGCTCGGCGAGAAGAGCGCGGATGACCTCCGCGTCTCGTTCACGAACAGCATGTTCCGCTGCTTCGTGTTCGACGAGGAGCTACTCGTCGGCGCCGGCCGCGCAGTCGCGGACGGCATCGACTGCTCGTACATCTGCGACGTCGCGGTGCACCCGGGCTACCAGGGACGCGGCCTCGGGAAGGCGATCATCGGCCGCCTCCGCGACGCTTCCGCGAATCACCGCAAGATCATCCTGTACGCGAATCCCGGCAAGGAGGGCTTCTACAAGAAGCTCGGCTTCCTGCCGATGAAGACGGCGATGGCGATCTTCAGGAACCGCGAGCACGCCATCAGCACCGGCCTCGTGGACGAGGCTTGATGGAGGCATCCGAGTGAGCAGCTACCAGGCCGTCGTCGAATGGGGCCGGAACGGCGCGACGTTCACCGACAACCGTTACAGCCGCGGGCACCGCTGGCGCTTCGACGGCGGCGTGGAGATCCCCGCCTCCGCCTCCCCGCACGTCGTGCCGTTGCCGATGTCCGTGCAGGCCGCCGTCGACCCGGAAGAGGCGCTGGTCGCATCGCTCTCGAGCTGCCACATGCTCTTCTACCTCTCGATCGCGGCGGGGCGCGGATACGTGATCGACCGTTACCGCGACGAGGCCGAGGGCCAGATGACGAAGTCCGAGGGCGGGAAGCTCGCCATGACGCGGGTGACGCTGCATCCCGACGTGCAGTACGGCGGCGAGAAGAGGCCGACACGCGAGGAAGAGGACGCGATGCACCATGAGGCGCACGACGAGTGCTTCATCGCCCGCTCCGTCAAGACGGACGTCCGCTGCGAACCGGTGCGGCCATGAACGACAACGAGCGCAGAAAGCCGGGCCCGCAAGAGGCGCATGGCACGGAGGCGGCCGAAGCCGCGCTGGCCCGCGCTTACGAGGGCGCGCGCGCCTATCTCCGCACGACCCGCGAGCAATCCACGTACGTGCCCGTCACGCAGGCCGAGGTACGTCAGCGCCTCGGCACCAGGCTGCCGGAGCGCGGCGAGCCCTCGGAAAAGATCATCGCGTCGCTGATCGAGGCGCGGAAGGACGCCACTGCACCGACCATGGGCGGGCGCTTCTTCGCCTACGTGATCGGCGGCACGCACCCGGCGGGCGTCGCCACCGAGATCCTGAATGCGGCCTGGGACGACAAGCCCGGCACGCCGCTCGTCTCGCCGTTCGGCTGCGCGATCGACGGCCTCGTCGGCGAGTGGGTGCTCGAGCTCCTCGACCTGCCGCGCGAGTCGAGCGTCGGCATCGTGACGGGCGCGAGCCTCGGCAACTTCCTCTGCATCGCCGCCGCGCGCCACGCGCTCCTGAAGCGCGAGGACTGGGACGTCGAGGCCCAAGGCCTCTACGGCGCGCCTGTCGTCAACGTACTCATTTCCGACGACGCCCACCCGACCGTGCACAAGGCGCTCCGCCTCGCGGGCTTCGGCGCGAAGCGCACGATCCCGATCGAGACCGACTCGCAGGGCGCGATGCGCGCCGACCGGCTCGCGGCTGCGCTCAAGTCCGTGAAGGGCCCGGTGCTCGTGTCCTCGCAAGCCGGGAACATCAACACCGGCGCGATGGATCCCTACGCCGAAATAGGCCCGATGTGCCGCGAGCGCGGCGCCTGGCTGCACGTGGACGGCGCCTTCGGCCTCTGGGCGCGCGTGAGCCCGGAACTCGCGGGCCCGATCCGCGGCGTCGAGCTCGCCGATTCCTGGGCGACCGATGCGCACAAGATGCTGAACACGCCCTACGACGCGGGTTTCGGCATCGTGCGCGATCCCGCGGCGCACGTCGGCGCAATGGATATCGCGGCGACCTATCTCGTGCAGGCGGAAGGCGCGCGCGATCCCTCGCGCTTCGTGCCCGAACTGTCGCGCCGCGCGCGCGGCACGCCCATCTACGCGACGATCCGCGCCCTCGGCCGCGAGGGCGTCCGGGAAATGATCGAGGGCTGCTGCGCGAATGCGCGGCGAATGCGCGACCTCCTCACGAAGCGTCCCGGCGTCAGCTGCCTCAACGACGTGGTGTTCAACCAGGCGATCTTCCGCTTCGCCGCGCCCGGCAAGGCCGGCGACGAGGCGGCCGGGGACGCAACGACCACGCGCGTCGCGACGCGCGTGCGCGAGAGCGGCGAATGCTGGGTCCAGAGCTCGCAGTGGCGAGGACGAACGGTCATGCGCTTCTCCGTGTCCGACCGGGCGACCACCGCTGCCGACATCGACCGTGCGGCGGCCGCCGTTCTCAAGGCTTACGAGGAGGAGACCCGCGCATGAAGAACTCATCCTGGTTCACGCGCTTCGCCAAGAAGACCGCGCAGCTGTCCGGCCGGCCGATGACCTTCTGCCTCGCGGTGGCCGTCATCGTCGTCTGGCTCGCCACTGGCCCGATGTTCGACTACAGCGACACCTGGCAGCTCATCATCAATACCGGCACCACGATCATCACCTTCCTGATGGTGTTCCTGATCCAGAACACGCAGAACCGCGACACCGCCGCGATCCAGGTCAAGCTCGACGAGCTGATCCGCGTCACCGAGGGTCACAACGCGCTGATGGATCTCGAGGAGCTCGAGGAAGCGGAGCTGGAGGCCTTCCGCAGGAAATACGAGCGGCTCGCCGCCAAGGCGCGCGAGCTCATGAAGAAGGGCGCCCGGGACACCGACAGCCCCGAGCTCTGACGTCCCGTGGCCGTGCCGCGCCCATACCTGGCTACTCTCGCGGCAGTGGCCGCGCTCGCGGCCGGAGGCCATGCCGCTGCCGCCGACGTGAGTCCCTGCAAGGTGCTCACCGAGTCGGACGTCCGGCGAGTGCTCGGCGCGCAATGGAAGTTCGTGGAATCCGTGTCCGGCGACGAGGTCTGCGGGTACATGGCCGCCACGAACGCGTTCACGACGATTACGCTCTATTACAGCGAGGACGGGGCCGACGCGATCCTCGCGATGCGACGCAAGATGGCCGGTGACCGCGCGACGCCGGTCGAAGGGCCCGGCGCCGGTGCTTTCCGCTTCACGACGCCGATGGCGACGGTGATCCTCTTCGGCAAGGGCGAATGGACGGCCCAGCTCGACCTGACGCTCGCGGCCTCGACCGACACGGCCCTTCTCGACCGACTGGCCAGGCGGGCATACGATCGATTGCCTTAGGGCAAAGGAGTGGCTTTTATGCGCATTGCCGCCGCTATCCTCTTCGCCGTCATCGCCCTGCCCGCGCTCGCCGCCGAGCAGTTGCCCGATTTCCGCCCCGGGCTCTGGGAGTTCAAGCGCTCCGTGGATGCCGGCGACGGCAAGCCCGCGACGCTCACGAACCAGAAGTGCACGAGCCCGACCGACGACATGAACCGCAAGACGGAATCCATGGCGACGTCGGGCTGCCAGGCAACGCCCGTCTCGCGGAGCGGCAACATCTACAGCTTCAGCTTCAAGTGCACGATCCAGGGCGTGCCGGTCGAATCGAAGAGCGTCATCACCGTCACGAACGAGTCCGCCTACAAGGTGGACGTCGAGACGAGACAGGGCAGCCGGACCTCGCGCGAACAGCTCGATGCCCGGCGCGTCGGCGACTGCAAGGCCGAATGAAGTACGACGACTCCTCCTGGCACGCCGGCGAGAGCTTCCCCAACGACCTCGCCCCCGAGGCCGCGGGTACGCACACCGGCATGTTCGTCGCCTGGGCGCTGCTCGCCGGCCTCGGCAGCGAGCTGCATGTGCTTGAGCAGTCCGACGAGCTGCAGCGCCTGCGACAGCGCAGGATCACGCCCGGCCAGTTTTTCATGCTCGTGTGCTCGGGCAAGTTCCTGGACGAGGACCTGAACGCCGAGGGCAACGCCTTCACGCAGGCGTACTACGAGCTCGAGGGCGGCAACTTCCTCGGCGACTACCGCGAGTATCTCGTGAAGGGGCTTGCCTCCGACTACCACGTCGCCGACACGTGGACGAACTTCGAGAAGCTGAGGCCGGTCCTCGACCGGCGCTTCGCCAACTGGCGCCGCGGCCGTCCCGTCAACGCCTCGCCCAACATGAAGGTCACCGGCTCCGGCGACCTGCCCGAGGACATCGAAGAAAAAATCGCCACCGACTTCGGCATCGCGGAGACACCGGGCATCGCAATGCGCCTCGCGGGCTTCGCCGGCCAGTACGCCGACCGCCACAAGGAAGCGCCGGATGCTCGCACGCTCCGCTGCATCGTCTTCGTCGCGGAAGGCGACCGCAGGAAGCTCGAGGAGGCCTGCCACCTCGCCCTCGCCGACATGCGTGAGCTCGCCCTGCAGGCCGAGTACAACGACCAGGACGAGCGGATCCGCGACCTCAACGAGCCGTTCGCGACTTAAGTCAACTTCGTGCCGCCGCTGCCGTCGGCGGTTGCCGGGGCTGGAAGCCGCGCGTACATTGAAAATGATTGTCGAGACGGAGGGTCGACATGGACGCTCGCACTCCCGTGATCTGCTTCGCTTCCCTTCTTGTGCTCGCCGGCTGCGAAAAGAAGGCGGAGCTGCCGCAGGCCGAGCAGGCGGCCGCCGCGCCGATCGCGCAGCAGGAGCCGAAGGCAGAGCCTTCCTTCGTCAACAAGGTCTGGGCGGTGTCGGAATCGAGCTCCGCCGCACCGGGATCGCTCCGCGTTTTTCTCTCGGACGGCACGCTCGTCATGACGTCCGTGCACGAAAAGCCCGCGCTCGGCGCCTGGCACTACGAGGACGGCCACCTAATCGTCACCGAAGAGGGCCGCAATTACCTGACGGACATCCTGGAGCTTACGGACCGGTCGTTCCGGATCCGCATGCAGAACCCCGGTGCACCCGTCGAGATCGCCTTCGAGCCCGCCGACCAGGCGTCGCCGGCCGCCGCCGTGAGCGCGCAGCAAGCCGCCAAAGCGATGGAAGTCGCCGCGACGCCCGCCGCACTGCCGCTCTGGGGCACGGCCTGGCGGCTCGAGGACCTCGCCGGCGCGAAAGTTCTGGGAGGCGCACCGGCGACGCTCGAGTTTTCGGAAGAAGGCCGCGCGAGCGGCAGCGGCTCCTGCAACCGGTTCAACGGCGTCGTCACCGTCGAGAACGGCACGATCCAGTTCGGCGGCCTCGCCGCGACACGCAAGGCCTGCCCCGAGCCGATCATGCGGCAGGAGGAGCAGTATCTCGCCGCACTACGGGACGCTGAGCGCTACGAGATAGACGGCGAATCGCTCAGGATCTTTTCCGCGGACCGGCCGGAGCCGCTCCGCTACGCTTCGATGGAAGCGTCGGCGCCAAAGCCCGTCGCGCAGGTCGAGCGCGCAGCGTCGAGCACCCTGTCGTCACTCAATGGCGTCTGGACCATCGTCGGTTACAACATGGCGGGCATCTCGGCGATGACCGAGGACCAGGCGCGCGCACGCGTGGGCGAGTCGCTCCGGCTCACGGACCGCTCCGCAGTTTCCGCCGGCAGTGCCTGCCGCGAACCGCGCTATGCGACGCGGCAGGTCGCGACCGAGGGCTATCTCGCGGACGAGTTCAAGCTTTCGCAAGCCAGCATCCCGCCGCTCGCGGCGCGAAACCAGGTGCGCGTGATGGACGTGAGCTGCGGCGCCACGCGCTGGTCGTCGCTCGGCGCGACGATGCTCCAGCTCGATCGCGACCATGCGCTTGCGCCCTGGGACGGGGTCTTCTTCGCGCTCGAGCGCGACCACGACTACCGCGGCGTGGGCCAGGAGCCCGGCTGGCAGCTCGAGATCCGCCAGGGCGACGAGATGCGCTTCACCTATGACTACGGCAAGGGGTCGGCGGTGACGCCGGCGGGGCGCGGCGACCTCGACGCGCGCACCGGGACGCGGACATTCCGCGCCGCGGCGGGCACGGATGACCTTCGCGTCGAGATCGTTCCGGTCGCCTGCAGCGACTCCATGAGCGGTCGCGCCTTCCCGGCGACCGTCACGGTGACGCTGAACGGCCGCACGTTCCGCGGCTGCGGCGAGGCGCTCGCGACGCCGTTCCAGGGATAGTCGCGCCTCAGGCCATGCCGAAGGCTCCCGTCTTTTTCGAGAGCCCCGCCGCCCTCCGGCGCTGGTTCGCCCGAAACGCCGCGACCGAGGCCGAGCTCGTTGTCGGCTACATGAAGCGAGGCAGCGGCGTCGCGAGCATCACCTGGCCCGAGTCGGTGGATGAAGCGCTCTGCGTCGGATGGATCGACGGCGTGCGCAAGCGGATCGACGGAAAGCGCTACCAGATCCGCTTCTCACCACGAAGGGCGCGCTCCAACTGGAGCAAAATCAACATCGCGCGCGTGAAGTTTCTCAAGGCACATGGCCGCATGCGCCCCGCGGGCCTCGCCGCCTTCTCCGCGCGCGACAAGAAGCAAGCGCCCCGCGGCTCTTACGAGCAGAAGAAGCCGATCAGACTCCCGCCGAAGCACCTGAGCGCGATCCGCGCGAATGCGAAAGCCTGGAATTACTTCAAGACACTGCCGCCCGGCTACTTGCGGCTGATTTCCTGGTGGGTCATCAGCGCGAAGAAGCCGGAGACGCGCGCAAAGCGCCTCCAGGCCGTCATCGAGAAGTGCGCAGCCGGAAAGCGCTTCACCTGGTAGGCGTCACCAGGGATAGCCCTTGCCGTTGTAGTTGAAGAACTTCCCGGTGTCGCCGGGCTTCAGGCCGGCGATCACCTGGCGCATCGCCTGGATGCTCTCCGCGGGCGCGAGCGTCCCGCGCGGGCCGCCCATGTCGGTGCGCACCCAGCCGGGGTTCATGACGATGCAGATGATTCCGCGTGGCGCGAGGTCGAGCGAAAGGCTCTTCGCCACCATGTTTACCGCCGCCTTCGACGTACGGTAGGCATAGGAGCCGCCGGAGGTGTTGTCGGCGATCGATCCCATGCCGCTCGTGATCGTGACGATCTTCTTCTCGCGGCTATTCGCCACGTCGTCGACGAAGGCCTCGATTACGCGCATAGGCCCGAGCGTATTGACGTCGAGCACGCGCTCCCAGGCCGCGTAGTCGAGGCGCCCGAGCCGCTCGTCGCGCGGGCCGCCGACGCCGGCGTTGTTGACGAGCACGTCGATGGCCTCGCCGCCGAGCGCCCCCGCGGCGCTGCGCACGCTTGTCGTGTCGGTGACGTCGAGCGCCAGCAGGTGCATTTGCCCGCCGCTCGCGGCAGCGGCCTTCTGGAGCTCCTTCGCGTCGTTCGGCGCACGGCAGGCGGCATACACCTGCCATCCGTCGGCGGCGTACTGGCGCGCGAACTCGAGGCCGAGGCCGCGGTTCGCGCCGGTGACGAGGATGGTTCGGGTCATTTTGACGTATACGTCCTACAAGACAGCCCCACGGGCTGCGATCGATACTTTAGATCTTCGCCAGCCGCCGGGTGTGATAGCAGCGTGCAATCTTCTCCTCCCATCAAGGTCCTGGTCGTCGACGACGACCGCGATTCCGTGGAGATGCTGAAGATCCTGCTCGACATGAATGGCGGCGCCACGCATGTGGCATACGACGGCGTCGAAGCCGTGAAGCTCGCGGAAGAGCTTCGACCCGAAGTGGTCCTGCTCGACATCGGTCTGCCGAAGATCGACGGCTATGAGGCGTGCCGCCGCATTCGCCAGCACGCCTGGGGCAGGCACATGGTCGTCGTCGCCCTCACCGGCCGCGGCCTCGATGACGACCGTGCCATGTCTCAACGGTCCGGATTCGACATGCATCTCGTCAAGCCCGTGGAGCCCGAACTCCTGCTGACGGTGCTGGCTGCGACGCCGCGGGACTCGCGGCGCCAGCGCCCGGAAGATGGGCATCCAGGGCGGTGACGAGTGTCTCGAGCGAGTACGGCTTGACCAGGACTTCCAGGCCTTCACCCACGGCGGACCTTGCCGCTTCGATGTAACCCGTCGTCAGCACCACGGGCAACTCGGGCCAGCGTGCACGGATCTCGCGCGCGAGCTCCGCGCCGCTCATCCCGCCCGGCATCATGACGTCCGAGAACACAACGTCGATGCCGCGATTCCCCTCCAATTCCCGGAACGCATCACGCGCCGACTTCGCGTGAACGACGGTCAAGCCGGCGCCCTCGAGCATCTGTTTCGTGAGCGCGGCGACCGTCAGGTCGTCTTCGACGAGGAGTAACCGGCCACGCGAACGGGAACTGCTCTTGTCGCGGCCGCCCGCAGGTACTGCGGACTCGGAGCGCGAAGTCTCGACGGGTGACAGCGGATTGTCGGAACGCGGGAAACTCAGGGTCACGGTCGTCCCTTTCCCGGGCTCGCTCGCGATCGATACATGCCCGTTCGACTGGGCGACGAACCCGTAGACCTGCGCAAGCCCGAGGCCGGAACCGCGGCCGATCTCCTTCGTCGTGAAGAACGGCTCGAATGCGCGGGACAGCGTCTCTCCCGACATGCCCGTGCCGATATCGGTGATCGTGATGATGACCGTGTCGGGCCGCGCGGCGGAGAGGTCGCCCGCGCCGTTTCGGGCCGCAATCTCGATGGTGCCGCCATCCGGCATCGCATCGCGCGCATTGACGCAGATGTTGACGATGGCGAGCTCGAGCTCGTTGGGATCCAGGTCCACCGCCCACAGGTCATCGTCAAAGCTCATGTTCACGTCGATGTCGCCGCGGAGCGAGCGATGCAGCATCTCGTCCATGCCCAGGAGCCGCTCCCGCAGGTCCACGGTCTTCGGGGCCAGCGGCCGCCGCCGCGAGAAGGCCAGGAGCTGGCGCGTCAACGTTGTCCCACGATCGACGGCCTGGCGCATGCCGTTCACCACCTTGCGCCTCTGTTCGGCATCCATCGGCTGATCGAGCAGGTACATCCCGCTCGAGATCGCCATGAGGAGATTGTTGAAGTCGTGGGAGACGCCGCCCGTCAATTGCCCGACGGCCTCCAGTTTCTGGGCCTGCCGCAGTGCGCTTTCAGCCTTCGCCAGCCGCTCCTGGTCCTTGAGGCGTGCCGCGATTGCGGCGTCCACGCGCGCTTCGAGCGTGGCGTTGAGGTCGGCCAGCGCTTCGAGCCGGCTGCGAGCCTCATATTGCCGCCGCCGGCCGCGGACCGCCGCGCGCACGAGGCTCACCAGCGACGTCGGGTGGAACGGCCGCTCCAGGAACGAGACGTTGCCGAGGGCCTCCAGGAACCGGAGCGCCGCGGGATTGCGCTCGATGCCTCCGCCGCGGTGCGTCAGCAGCACGAAGGGGAAGTCGGACCATTCCGGTTGATCACCGATCCATCGCGCGAGCGGATGCAGGTCCGCCGTGTACAGCGCTTCCTCCGTCACCAGTGCGAATCCCGCGCCTGTCTGGAGCTCCGCGACGAGCCCGGTGAGCCCGGCGCAGACGATGCTTCGCACGCCGTTGTCCGCGAGCACCCGGGATGCGACTTCCGAGTCCCGACCCAGCGGCGCGACGATGAGGCCGCGCTCGGAAAGCTGAGAAATCAACGCGGCTTGCCCTCTCGGGGCGATCTTCCGCCGACCATCGTGGGAACGCCGCGCAACACGCCATGCAGGCTGGTCAACGGCGGGCCGACGGCGATGCCGCGGCTCGTCAGGCGGTATTCGCGGATCGTCTTCTCGTGCGCGCTGGTGCGCTTCTTGACGATGGAGATCGCGCGCCGCACCTCGCCCGCCATTTCGAAGTAGCGAAGCAGGACGACGGTGTCCGCGAGATACGTCAGGTCGATCGGTGATTTCATGTCGCTGCCGACCAGCCCGTGCTGCGCCACTGTGACGAATGTCGTCGCGCCGCTGCGATTGCAGAACTGGAGGAGCTCGTGCAATTGCAGGACGAGTGCGCGCTCCTCCGGCATGGCCGCCTGGTAGCCGTTGATGCTGTCGATGATGACGGTCTTCGCCCCGAAAACTTCGATGCTCTCCCGCACACGCGTCGAGAATTCTCCCGGGGTCAGCTCGGCCGCGTCGATCTGCATCAGGCGCAACTGGCCCTTGCGCCGTATTGCGTCGAGCCCTATGCCGAGTCCTTTCGCACGATTGATCAGGAGCCCCAGCTCTTCGTCGAAGACGAACATCGCAACCCGCTCGCCGCGCCGGATGGCGCTCACCAGGAAGGTGAGCACGATGATCGACTTGCCTGCGCCTGCAGGCCCGAGCACCAGCACGCTGGAACCGCGCTCGACTCCCCCGCCCAACAACTGGTCGAGAGGCTTGTGGCCGGTGCCGAGCGTCGTCCGCTTGAACTCGCGGCGGTACTCCGAAGCGACAAGGCGGGGGAATACGCGGACACCGCCGGTCTCGATCAGGAAGTCATGGTATCCGCCGCGGAAGGGGTTTCCCCGGTACTTCAGGACCCGAAGCCGCCGGCGATCCGAACCGAACTCCGGGGCCAGTTCCTCGAGGCGTATCACGCCGTGCGCGACGCTGTGGACCGTCTTGTCCTTCTCGTCGGTCGTCAGGTCATCGAGCATCAGCACCGTCGTGTTGCGAGTCGCGAAAAAGTGCTTCAGTGCGAGGATCTGGCGGCGGTAGCGCAGCGAGCCCTGCGCGAGCAGCCGGATCTCCGAGAGGCTGTCGAGCACGACGCGCGCGGGCTTCACGGCGTCGAATGCCGCGAAGATCCTCTGGGTGGTTTCGCCCAGCTCCAGGTCGGAGGAATACAGCAGGCTTTGCTGCTGCTCTTCCGTGAGGAGATTCTCCGGCGGCGCCAGCTCGAACACCCGGATGCCGTCCAGGCTCCAGCCGTGGGACGCGGCCCCGGTCTTCAGTTCGTCCTCGGTTTCGGACATGGTGACGTACAGCCCTCGCTCGCCTACGGCCGCGCCCGCCATCAGGTATTGAAGCGCAATCGTCGTCTTACCTGTCCCCGGATTGCCTTCCAGGAGGAACGTACGACCGCGAGCGAGGCCGCCGTTCAGGATGTTGTCCAGGCCCGCGACGCCGGTGGCGGCGTGGCTCCGGTCGACGGGTCGCGTCTTCTTTTTCGGCAAGGCGACCTCGCTTCATTCGGCCTCGAAAGTAGATCGACGGTAACACGCGTCCCCACCTTTGCCATGTCGGACAAACGCCGACATGTACCGCTAAAGTAGGCTGTACAGGGCCGGGCACGTTGTCCGGTCAAAGGGAGAATCCATGCGCCTTTCTCGGCGCCAGGTGATCCGGAGCGCGGCCGCGCTGGCGGCCGTTCCTTTTGCGAGCAGTCGCGCGCTCGCCGCGCTGACCCAGGAAAGACCCGACCTGGTACTTCGGAACGGCCGCATCCTGACGATGGACCCGCGGCAACCGCAGGCCGAAGCCGCTGCGATCTCGGGCGAGCATCTCCTTGCGGTCGGCTCCAACACCGAGATCGGCGCGCTCGCCGGCAGCGGCACGAAGGTCGTCGACCTCGGCGGAAAGACCGTCACCCCCGGCTTCATCGACGGGCACTGCCATCCGGCGGTTTCCGGCCGAATGCACTTGCGTATGATCGACTGCGACCTGCGATCGATCGCGGCCATCCAGGACGCGGTGCGCGAGCGCGCGGCGAAGACGCCGCCCGGCGAATGGGTCGTCGGCTTCAAGTACGACGACACCAAGACCGCCGAACGCCGCTTCATCACGCGCGAGGACCTCGACACGGCTGCGCCGGACCATCCCGTGTACATCCAGCACCGCGGCGGGCACACGGGATACGTCAATTCCCTTGCGCTGGCGAAAGCCGGCATCACCGAAGCCACCCCCGACCCCAAGGGCGGAAAGCTCGGGCGTGATCCGGCGACGGGCCGGCTCACGGGACGCCTGTTGGAGCGCGCCGCGGGTGCGTTAGAGGACTCGATTCCCGCGTTCGGATCGACAACCCGCGAGGAGGACCGCGCGGCCGTCAAGCTCATCACGCAGCTCTTCGCGAAGGCGGGCGTCACCTCCTCGACCGACGCGTTCGGCACGCCCGACGACCTCCGCGCCTACCAGGACGCGCGCGAGACCGGCGATCTTTCCACGCGTATCTACTGCATGATCGGCTATCCGCACATCGACAAGATGATCGCCTCCGGCGTCCGCACCGGCTTCGGCGACGATTGGGTGCGTGTCGGCGGCATGAAGCAGGTCTGCGACGGCTCGATCTCCGAGCGCACGGCGCGGCTGTCGCAGCCCTACGTCGGCCGCCCGTACGACTTCGGGATCATCGTCGCGGACGCGGACGAGCTCTACGGCTACGCGCGCAAGGCGCACCAGGCCGGCTGGCAGCTCGGCACGCATGCGAACGGCGACGTCGGCATCGGCATGGTGTGTGACCTGTACGAGCGGCTCCAGCGCGAGATGCCACGCCGCGACCCGCGCTACCGCATCGAGCATTGCACGGTCGTCAACGACGCGCTCGTCGCGCGCATGAAGGCGCTCGGCGCGATCCCGACGCCGTTCGCGAGCTATGTGTACTTCCACGGCGAGAAGATGCCGGAGTACGGCGAGGAGCGGCTCAACCACATGTTCGCGCTCCGGAGCTTCATCGATGCGGGCATCCGCCCGACGATGGGCTCCGACTATCCGCCAGGGCCGTTCGAGCCGATGATGGCGCTTCAGTCCATGGTCACGCGCACCGCGATCGACGGCCATGTCTGGGGACCGAAGCAACGGATCACCGTCGAGGAGGCGCTCCGCGTCTGCACGATGAACGGCGCCTACGCGTCATACGAGGAGCACCTGAAGGGCTCGCTCGAGCCGGGCAAGCTCGCGGACCTCGTCGTGCTCGGGCGCAATCCGCTCACCGAGGATCCGTCGTCGCTCGTCACCATCCCGGTCGAGCGCACGATGGCCGGCGGGCGCTGGGTGTACGAGTCGTGATCCGTCGCGGCGGTCGCGAGCGGCGTGTCGCCGGGTCCATCCGGCAGCTTCCGTTCGCGCGGCTCGTGAATCCGTACTCGCCGATCGAGATCCTGAGTGCCGACCACGTCGAGGCGATCATCGACGGGGCGCTCTCCGTGCTCGAGGGACGCGGCATGCGCTTCCTCGAGCCGGCGAGCCGGAAGCTGCTCGACTCCGCCGGCGCCGAGCGCCTCGACGACCTCGGCACGATGCGCCTCGACCGCGCGCTCGTGCGGGAAAAGCTCGCGCTCGCGCCGGCCGAGTTCTCGCTGCGCGCGCGGAACCGCGACCACGATATCCGGCTCGGCGGCAGGAACCTCGTATTCGCCTCGGTCGGCGGGCCCGCATTCTGCAACGACCTCGACAAGGGGCGGCGGCCCGGCACCCATGCGGAGGTCTGCGATTTCCTCCGGCTCGTGCAGAGCCTGCACATCATCCACCAGGAGGCCGGCGGCCCCTTCGAGGCGCTCGACCTGCCGCCCGAGACGCGGCACCTCGACCTCTACCTCGCGCAGCACACGCTGCTCGACAAGAACTGCCAGGCCTACGCGCTCGGAAAAACGCGTACCGCGGACTGCATCGACATGACCTGCATCGCCTACGGCGTCACGCGCGAGGAGCTTGCGCGCGACCCCGCGGTGATCGCGATCGTCAACACCAACTCGCCGATGCAGCTCGACATCCCGATGACGGAGGCCGTCGTGGAGCTCGCATCGGCAGGCCAGGCCGTCTGCATCACGCCCTTCACGCTCTCCGGCTCGATGAGTCCCGCAACGATGGCCGGCACGCTGGTGCAGCAGACCGCCGAGGTGCTCGCCGTCGCGACGCTCGCGCAGATCGTCCGCCCCGGCGCGAATCTCATCTACGGATCCTTCGCCTCGAACGTGGACATGCTGAGCGGCGCCCCAGCCCTCGGCACGCCGGAATATACAAAGGCCGCGCTCGCGAGCGGGCAGATCGCGCGCCGCCTCGGCCTGCCGCTGCGTTCGAGCAATACGACCTCGTCCAACTGCGTGGACGCGCAGGCCGCCTACGAAAGCGAGATGTCGCTGTGGGGCGCGATCATGGGCGGCGCCAACCTCGTCTATCACGCGGCGGGCTGGCTCGAGAGCGGGCTCACCGCCTCCTTCGAGAAGCTCATCGTGGACGCCGAGATGCTGCAGATGATGGCGGAGTTCCTGCATCCCATCGAGGTGAACGCCGACGAGCTCGCGCTCGACGCGATTGCGCAGGTCGACCCGGGCGGGCATCACTTCGGCACCGCGCACACGCTCGCGCGCTACGAGAAGGCCTTCTACATCCCGATGCTCTCGAGCCGGCAGAACTTCGAGGCCTGGCAGGAGACCGGCTCGCTCGACGCTGCACGTCGCGCCAACGCAACCTGGAAACGGATGCTGGCGGAATACCAACGCCCGCCGATGGATCCCGCAATCGAGGAAGCGCTCACCGACTTCGTCGCGCGGCGAAAGGTCGAGATCGGGCGCGCCGCGTGATGGCTGCGGCGCGCTGGCAGGGCATTCCCCTCTGGGCGCTCGTCATTCCGATCACATCGCTCGGACTGGTCGCGGCAGTCTGGGACCGCCCGCTCGGGTGGCTCCTGGTCGCCCTCGTGGGGGCCGCGCTCATCGCCGCAGTGTTCGCCTCCGTCTACCACGCCGAGGTCATTGCGCTCCGCGTCGGCGAGCCGTTCGGAACGCTGATCCTCGCACTCGCCGTCACCGTCATCGAGGCCTCGCTGATCGTAATGCTCATGCTGACCGGGGGCGACAGTGCCAGCGCGCTCGCCCGTGACACGGTCTTCGCGACCGTCATGATCATCTGCAACGGCGTGGTCGGGTTGTGCCTGCTCGTGGGCGCTCTCCGGCACCGTGTGCTCGCATTCAACGTCGAGGGCACCACGCCCGCGCTCGCCGCGCTCGGGACGCTCGTCGTGCTGACGCTCGTGCTCCCGAGCTACACGACGACGACGCCGGGCCCGAAGCTGTCGCCGTCCCAGCTCGTGTTCGCGGGCGGCGTCTCGGCCGCGCTGTATGCCGTGTACGTCTTCGTGCAGACCGTGCGGCACCGCGAGTACTTCCTGCCGGTCGGCGTCGGCGCGGCGGAAAAGCATGCGCCGACACCTACGAATCTTGCGACGGGGGCCGGCCTCGCCCTTCTCATGGTCTCGCTCACCGCGGTTGTCGGCCTCGCGAAGAGCCTCGCGCCCAGCATCGAGGGCGCGGTCCGCGCCGCGGCCGTGCCGCATGCGGTCGTCGGAATCGCGGTCGCCATGATCGTCCTGCTGCCGGAAACCTTCGCCGCCGTGCGCGCGGCACGGCTCGACCGCATGCAGACGAGCTTCAACCTGGCGCTCGGCTCGGCGCTCGCGACGATCGGCCTCACCATCCCGGTAGTCGCTGCGGCCTCGCTCGCGCTCGACATGCCGCTCGACCTTGGCCTTCCAGCAAAAGAAACGGCGCTGCTCGCGCTCACGCTCTTCGTGTCGGGCATGACGCTGGCGCAGGGCCGCGCGACGGTGCTGCAGGGCGCCGTGCACCTCGTCCTGTTCGCCGTGTTCCTGTTCCTCGCGGTTGTCCCCTGATTCCATGAAGCGCATGGCCCTCGGCATCAGCATTCACACCGGCTGGGGCGCCGCCGTCCTTGCCGCGGCCTGTACGATTCCGGTCCGGATCGTGCAGCCGAAGACGCTCGATGACGCGAAGGTCGGTAAGATCGCGCCACCCCCATGGGGAAAGGACCAGAGGCTCGCGGCGCTCGCGGCCTGGTCCGTGCTCGGAGGGAACAAGCGATGATTCGCGGATCCTGCCTCTGCGGCAACGTGCGCTACGAAATCCACGGCAAGCCGCAGTTCATGTACTACTGTCACTGCGTCATGTGCCGCAAGGCGACGGGCACCTCGTTCGCGACCAACATGTTCGTGCGCGCCGAGGACTTCAGGATTACGGCGGGTCGCGAGAGCCTGAAGGCCTATCGCTCGAGCCCCGACGAGTTCCGCCACTTCTGCGGGAATTGCGGCTCGCCGGTGTACAGCGAGGCCGAGCATCGCAAGGGGATCCTCTCGATCCGCTGCGGGCTCCTGAATGACGACCCGCCCGTGCGGCCGGCGCGACACATCTATACGGCGTTCAAGGCGCCCTGGTACGAAATTCACGACCACATACCTGAATTTCCGGGCGCGCCACCCGCCGGGGCCTGATTTGTCGGCCGGAGCCTACACCGGGCGCGAGTCGCTTCGTGTCATCCTCGCCCGCGCATGGACACCGCGGTCGTACAGCTTGCCGATGCCCGGCCGCCTCAACTCCTCGAACGGATAGTCCCCGGTGACGGCGAGATGGCGCGCCGTATGCGCGCGCTCGACTGGTCGAAGACGCCGCTCGGGCCGGCCGAGCAATGGCCGCAGAGCCTGCGCGGCCCGGTGTCGCATCTGCTGGCCTCGAAGGCCCAGATAATCCTCTTCTGGGGGCCCGAGTTCGTCTCCCTCTACAACGACGCCTACATCCCGGTGTTCGGAGCCAAGCACCCGCAGATGCTCGGCCAGCCAGGCCACGTCGCCTGGAGCGAGCTTTGGGATACCGGTGTCAACCTGCACGCGCTGCTGGATGGCGTAGTCAACACCGGCGAGGCGTTCAGCGCGCGCGACCTCCTCTTCGTCGTGGAGCGCAACGGCTTCGTCGAGGACACCTACTTCGACGTTTCCTACGACCCTGTGCGGGGCGAGTCCGGCGCGGTCGCCGGAGTGTTCTGCATCGTCACCGAGACCACCGGACGCGTGGTCGGCGAGCGGCGCCTCGCCGTGCTGCACGACCTGGCGGCCCGCAATGCGAATGCCCGCAGCGAGCGCGATGCCTGCGCGCTCGCCGTGGCATCGCTCGCAGCGCGGCCCGACGAGGTTCCCTTTGCCCTTGCCTACTTCGGCGACGAGTTGCAGGCGGCAACGCCGGGCGCCGAAGCGGCGCTCGCCGCCGCAGCGCCGGACCGCATCAGGGAACTGCCGATCCCGGGTGGCCGCCTGATTGTGGGCATGAATCCGAGGCGCCCCTACGACGACCAATACGCCGCGTTCCTGGCTCTCGTCGCCGGCCAGATCGCGACCGCCGTCGTCGGCGCGCGCGCCTACGAGGAAGAGCGCAAGCGTGCCGAGTCGCTCGCCGAGCTCGACCGCGCAAAGACCGTCTTCTTCAGCAACGTCAGCCACGAGTTCCGCACACCGCTCACGCTGTTGCTCGGTCCGCTCGAGGACACGCTGACCCAGGTGAACGGCCCGCTCCCCGCCGAGGCGACCGCGGCGCTCGCCGTCGCGCATCGCAACAGCCTGAGGCTCCTGCGCCTCGTCAACACGCTGCTCGACTTCTCGCGCTTGCAGGCGGGCCGGATCGAGGCCAGTTTCGAGCCGACGGACCTCGCGGGTTTCACGGCGGAGCTCGCGAGCGTCTTCCGCGCCGCGATCGAAAAGGCCGGGCTGCGACTCGTGGTCGACTGCGCGCCGCTCGCCGGCGAAGCGTTCGTCGACCGAGAGATGTGGGAAAAGATCGTCTTCAACCTGCTGTCGAACGCCTTCAAGTTCACGTTCGACGGCGAAATCGCGGTGCGCCTGCGCGAGAGCGACGGCCATATCACGCTCACGGTCAGCGACACCGGCGTCGGCATCCCGCAGCACGAGTTGCCGCGAGTCTTCGAGCGTTTCCATCGCATCCGGCAGCCGCGGGCGCGGACGCACGAGGGCACGGGCATTGGCCTTGCATTGGTCCAGGAACTCGCGCAATTGCACGGCGGCGAAACGTCAGTGAGGAGCGGCCCCGCACAGGGATCGACGTTCGAGGTCCGGATCCCGACCGGCAAGGCGCACCTGCCGCCGGACCGGATCGAGGCGCATCGGCAACTGGCGTCCACCGCAACGGGCGGCGCTCCGTTCCTGCTGGAAGCGCTGCGCTGGCTGCCCGACGGTGACGGCCACGACGCCGATGCGACGCTTCCAGCGCTTGCCGACCTGCCCGTTCAAGCGCAGCCGCACCCGGCGCTCGCCGACCGGCTGCACCCTCGCGTACTCGTCGCGGACGACAACGCTGACATGCGCGATTACATCCAGCGCCTGCTCGGTACTGACTACCAGGTCGAATGCGTGCCGGACGGCAAGGCCGCGCTCGAGCGCATTGCGACCGCTCCTCCCGACCTCGTGCTGACCGACGTGATGATGCCCCACGTCGACGGCTTTGGCGTCCTTCGCGCCTTGCGTGGCGACGAGCGCACGCGGGCGATCCCCGTGATCCTGCTGTCGGCGCGCGCCGGCGAAGAGAGCCGCGTGGAGGGCCTGCAGGCCGGCGCCGACGACTACCTCGTGAAGCCTTTTGGCGCACGCGAGATGCTCGCGCGCGTCGCCTCGCACCTGCAGCTCGCGCAGCTCCGGCGGGAGTCGGGCGAAAGGCTCGACGCGCGGCTCAAAGAGCTCGAGGCCGCGAACGCGCATCTCGACAAGGCGGCGGAGCGCCTCCGCCTCCTGTGGGACGCAGCGGCGATCATGCTGTCAACGGACAACGCGGACTGGATGGTGCGGAGCCTTTTCGCGAAGGTGAGTGAGCACCTGGGCACCGATGCCTACTTCAATTTTCTCGTCAGCCCGGCGGGCGACTGCCTCCAGCTCGTTTCCTGCGCGGGCGTGTCCGACAAGACGGCGCGCTCGATCCAGCGGATTGAGCTCGGCCAGGCGATCTGCGGCACGGTCGCGCTCCAGCGCCGGCCGATCGTCGCGACGCACATCCAGTCGTCGGACGACCCCAAGGTCCAGCTCGTCAAGTCCTTCGGCATCCGGTCTTATGCCTGCAATCCCCTGATCGCGGAGAACCGCCTGATCGGCACGCTTTCGTTCGCGAGCCGGACGCGGGACTCCTTCGAGCCCGACGAGATCGCGTTCCTCGAGACGCTCTGCCAGTACATCACGATGGCCTACGAGCGGCTCCGGCTCCTCGAACGACTGCGCGAAGCCGACCGGCGCAAGGACGAGTTCATCGCCATGCTCGCGCACGAGCTGCGAAATCCGCTGTTCCCGGTCCGCAATGCGCTGCAGCTCCTGCGGCTTGCCGACGGCAAGCGCGACGTGATCGAGGCCGCGCGCGGCGTCATGGAGCGCCAGGTCGCCCAGATGGTGCGGCTCGTGGACGACCTCCTCGACGTCGCCCGCATCACGCGCGGCAAGCTCGAGCTCCGCCGCGAGCGCGTGGAGCTCGCGGTGCTCGTGAACCACGCCGTCGAGGCCGGCCGGCCGCTCATCGAACAGTTGACACATACGCTCGAGATCCACCTGCCCTCGGAGCCGGTGTACCTCGACGCGGATGCCGTGCGCCTGACGCAGGTGATCCTGAACCTGCTCAACAACGCGGCGAAGTACACGGAGCCCGGCGGCCACATCACGCTGACCGCGACGCGCGAAGAGGGGGAGGTCGCGGTCGCCGTGCGCGACACCGGCATCGGCATCCCGGCCGACATGCTGCCGAACGTCTTCGACATCTTCACGCAAGTGGAGCCGCCGGCCGACCGCTCGCAGGGCGGGCTCGGCCTCGGCCTCACGCTCGTGAAGCACCTCGCCGAGCTGCATGGCGGCAGCGTCGAGGCGAGCAGCGACGGCACCGGGCGGGGCAGCACCTTCACCGTGCGCCTGCCCGTCGCACAGGGTGCCGCAGCCTCAGTCGACGCGGCCGCGTCGCAGGCGGTTGCGAGCCTGCCAGGCCACCGCATCCTCATCGTGGATGACAACCGCGATGGCGCCAACAGCCTCGCGATGGTGTTGCGGATGCTCGGCAATCACGTGCACATCACGTACGACGGCATCGCCGCGATCATCGCTGCCGAGGCGTTCCGCCCGAACCTGATGCTGCTCGACATCGGTCTGCCCCGCATGGACGGGCACGAGGTCTGCCGCCGCATCCGCGAACAACCCTGGGGCAGGGACATAGTCCTCGTCGCCGTGACCGGCTGGGGCCAGGAGGAAGACCGGCGGCGTTCGCTGGAATCCGGCTTCGACCACCACCTCGTGAAGCCCGTGAACCCGGCCGATCTCGAGAAGCTCCTCGCCGAAGACCCGCGCCTCCAGCCGCGGCCGCGCACGACCGATCCGCTTCGCGGCATACTGCGGGAAAGCCGGCCGCCCGCCTGACGCCGACCTCCCCGGTTCGCGCAGGCGACTCTGCGTGCCGCGCCGGGGGATCTCGATGGCCATCACGCGACGCGACTGCATCGGGCGTGCGCTCGCCCTTTCCACCTTGCCGCTGCTCGGCCCGCTCCGTGCTTTCGCCGGGGAATCCGATCCGCTCATCACCTCGGCCGACCAGGCCGTGGACGTCTTCGACTTCGAACGCCTCGCACGCTCGAAGCTCCCTCCCGCGCACTTCGGTTACCTCGCGACCGGCGTCGACGGCGACGCCACGCTGCACGCCAACACGACGGGCTTCGACCACCTGAGCCTGCGTGTGCGCCGTCTCGTCGGCGTGAACAAAGTCGACATGTCCGTGAACCTCTTCGGCACGACCTGGGAGACGCCGATCGTCATCGACCCGGTAGGCAGCCAGCGCGCGTTCAACCCCGAAGGCGAGATCGGCACCGCGAAGGCCGCCGCTTCGCGGAAGACGCTCCAGGTGCTGTCCACCGTCTCGTCCACGAGCGTCGAAGAAGTCAACGCGGCGCGCGGTGAACCGGTCTGGTATCAGCTCTACCCGACCGACCAATGGGACATCACGCAGGCACTCGTGAAGCGCGCGCGCGACGCCGGCTGCCCGGCGCTGGCACTGACGGTGGATCTCCAGGGCGGCTCGAACCGCGTGACGCTCGCGCGTTCGATGCGCGTCGATCCGCGCGACTGCAAGACCTGCCACACCACGAGCCGGACGCAATTGACCGGCTTCATCTCGGGCAAGCCGATGTTCAGCGGCCTCGACATCTCGAAGGTCGGCGGCCTCGCCTCGCTCGACATGAACTGGGATTTCGTGGACCGGCTGCGCGGGATCTGGCCGCGCAAGCTTCTCATCAAGGGCATCGTGACGCGCGAGGACGCCGAGCTTGCGATCGCGCGCGGCGTCGACGGCATCTTCGTCTCGAACCACGGCGGGCGCGGCGAGGACAGCGGCCGCGCGTCGATCGACAGCCTGCCCGAGGTCGTCGAAGGCGTGCGCGGTCGCATCCCGGTCATCGTGGACGGCGGCTTTCGCCGCGGCTCGGACATCTTCAAGGCGCTCGCGCTCGGCGCCAACGCGGTCGGCATCGGCCGACCCTACATCTGGGGCCTCGCCTCGTTCGGCCAGGCCGGCGTCGAGAAGGTGCTCGACATCCTGAAGAATGAGCTCACCATCGCCATGCGCCAGGCGGGGACCCGGAGCATTTCCGAGATCGACCGGTCTTACGTCGTCGACAACCGCAAGGCATGAGGTGATGCGCCCGTGAGGCTCGCCGAGGCTCACGCGATCCAGTGCCGCTGCGGCCAGCTCCA
>Ga0075433_10000191_pt1 | contig 34278 bp, 33 predicted proteins | sample RhiMethybrSRZTD2_FD_75299 | JGI IMG/M metagenome (GOLD analysis project Ga0075433, IMG submission 75299) | Populus rhizosphere microbial communities from Tennessee, USA - Rhizosphere MetaG P. TD hybrid SRZTD2 | ecosystem: Host-associated > Plants > Roots > Rhizosphere > Soil | place: USA... | reverse complement strand
CCGCCCGAGATCGGGTGCTCCCCCAGCTTCATCACGGCGCCCTTGCCGTGTTGCTTCTCGATCTGCTGGAGCGTGACCTCCAACATCTTGTCCCGATCCACGCGATCCCCCTTCCGATCCCGGCCCACCCCGGAGGAGGGGCGGATGAGCGCGTCAGCCGAACGTTCGAGCACCCTAGCGACCGGGTCCGACATAAGTTACACCCCTGTCATTCGTGCTTGCGACCCCAGGACGCTACCCGAACGTGTGTTCGGGTGCAAGGACTCGATCAGGACCCCAGCGCGAAGGATTCCAGCGGCTCGTACCTGGGCGTCGGGCGGCGCAGATGACTCCGGAACAGGATGAGCCGATCCACCGTGAAGGCGACCGGCTCGAGCGCGGATCCCGCGAAGGCGTGCGGCACGCGGATCGGCGGGTCGCTACGAGCGATCGTGAGGTGCGGGGAGAACGGCCGCCGCTCAGGAGCGAACTCGCGGACGAGGGCCTCGTCCAACGCGGATGCGATCAGCGCCAGATCGCCGGCGTCGTCCTCGATGCCGGCCCACAGCACCCGCCCGCGCGTCGCGGAGGGGAACGACCCGAGACCGGTCAGACGGGTCCCGACGGGATGCGCGTCCTTCGCGGCCGCTCCGACCTGCTCGCGGACCCACCGCTCGAGTCGAGGCCACGTCTGGCCCATGAACTTCAGCGTGACGTGCCAGTTCTCGGTCGGCACCCAGCGCGCTTTCGGGAACTCGTTCCGCCACGGGCGGATCGCTCGTTCCACGGCGGCGACCGCCTCCGGGGAGACGTCGAACGCCACGAACAGGCGCAGGGATCGGGCGTCGGGTCGTGGAGCGCGGTCGCGCGCCACGGTCAGACTGTCAGGTCCGACGCGGGGAGCGGGCGGCCGTCGAGGTAGCGACGCGTGAGATCGAGCGCGGCCTGCTGGGCCCACCGGATCACCCGGTCTCGGTGGCCGGGGACGTGGAAGCCACGCGCGTGCGAACGGTCGGCTGCGGCGATCGCGACCCAGACCGTGCCGGGATCGTGACCGTCGTGGGGTACCGGGCCTGCGACGCCGGTGGTGGACAACCCGACGTCGGCCCCGAAGACGCGCCGGGCGCCGGCCGCCATCTCCAGCGCGCACGCCTCGCTGACCACCCCGTCGCGCGCGATCGTCTCGGCCGAGACGCCGAGCACGTCTCGCTTCGCCGCCGCCGTATACGCGACGACGGATCCCGCGAAGGAGGCGGAAGCCCCGGGAACGCTCGTGAGGCGCGCGCTCACGCTGCCCCCGGTGAGCGATTCCGCACACCCGATCGTCCGCTCGTGACCTTGCAGCAGCCGGAGCACCGTCGATTCGAGCGACTCGTCTTCGAAGCTGAAGACGACGTCGCCCAGCCTCTCGCGCACCCGGTCGACGAGCGGCCTCAGGAGGTCGCCGGCCGCGCGCTCCGACGCGGCCTTCGCCGTGAGCCTGACCTTCACCTCCCCCATCGAGGCCAGGTACGCGACGGTGGGGTTCGCCGACCCGTCGAAGAGGTCCTGCAGCGCCTCGCCGACCGCGGACTCCCCCATGCCTGTGATCCGTAGGACCCGGGACGCGATCACGCTTCCCGCGCCGATGGACAGCTCGGGCAGGATCGTGCCGCTCATCATCTCGACCATCTCGTCCGGGACCCCCGGCATCGCGTAGATCGTGGTCCCGGAAGGGAGCTCGACGATCAGTCCCGGCGCCGTGCCGCGCTCGGGCAGGATCGTGCGCGCCCCGGCCGGAACGTCGGCCTGGCGGAGGTTGCTCGCCGGCATCGGCCGGGCGGAGAAGCCGCGGAACTTGTCTCGGAGCATGTCCTCGAGCTCGGGATGGCGCTCGAGCTGCACGCCGGCGAGACGCGCGACGGCGTCGCGCGTCACGTCGTCCTGTGTCGGCCCGAGCCCGCCGGTGACGAGGACGACGTCGGCCCGACCGGTTGCCTCGCCGAGCGCCTCGACGATCCGGTCGAGGTTGTCGCCGACGGTCTGACGACGCAGCACGTCGACGCCGATCGATGCGAGCCGCTCGGACATCCACCGGGCGTTCGTGTCCTCGATCTGACCGAGCAGCAGCTCGGTACCGACCGAGACGACCTCCGCCCTCACGGGGTCGCCGGCGCCCGGGCGACGAACGTGTGTGACCACGGCTGTCCGCTCGTGCCCGGGATCCCCAGATCGTGCCCGTTCAAGACGATCGTCACGGCGCCGCCGTCGCTCGCCGTGAGGACGAGCCGCTCCGACGCCATGAAGGAGATCGACTCGCCGGGACCGAGCGAGACCGACCGCTGGGGGGCTCCGTCGCTCTCCGCGGTCAGGTCGACGCCGGCGGTCGCGTTCACGGTGACGCCGACGCCGGTCGCCGGCGTCGGCGCATCGACCGGGGCGGTCGCGGTGGGGATCGCGGCGGGCGGCGGCGCGCCGCCGCGCGCCACGACCCCCACCGCGACCGCCGCCACGAGGACGACCGACGCCGCGATGAGCAGGAATCGTTGGTTGTCCCGGATCCTCGCCGCGGCGAGCGCCTGCTCGACGCGACCCATCTTGCCGGGCGGCGGCGGTGGCTCCGGCTCGTCCACGTGCTTCGCGTACGCGGACATCACCTTGTCCGGCTTCAGCCCGAGATACTGCGCGTACGTCCGCAGCATCGCGCGGACGTAGACCTCCTCGCCGAGGAGCTCGAAGTCCTCGCCCTCGAGACCCTCGAGCTGTTCGACGGTGAGCTTGGTGTCTCGCGCGGCCTCCTCGAGCGTCGTCCCGCCGATCTCGCGGGCGCGTCGGAGCGCGGGGCCGACGCCGATCGAGGGGGGGCGAACGGTCTTCCCGGCCATCGCTCTGATGGTAGCGCCGCGGGCCGTCGCTAGACTCGCGCCCGTGAGCGGTGCCGTGCATCCGGAGGGGGTCGCCGATGCGATCACGGTCGTCGTCGAGATCCCGACCGGCTCTCGCAACAAGTACGAGATCGATCAGCGGACCGGGCAGATCTTCCTCGACCGGATGCTCTTCACGTCGGTCCGGTACCCGACGGACTACGGCTTCGTGGAAGGGACGCTCGCCGCGGACGGTGACCCGCTCGACGCCCTCGTGTTCGTCGGCGAAGCCACGTTCCCCGGATGCAGGATCCAGGTCCGTCCGGTCGGCCTGTTCCGGATGACGGATGAGAAGGGCGAGGACGAGAAGATCCTGTGCGTGCCGCTCCGCGATCCGATGTGGTCGCAGGTACACGACCTCGACGGCCTGCCCCCCTCGCTCCTGAACGAGATCGAGCACTTCTTCCAGGTGTACAAGGACCTCGAGGGGCACATCGTGTTCACGGACGGCTTCGACGACCGTGCGAGCGCGCTCCGCGTGATCGAGGACGCTCGCCGCCGCGCGCAGGGATGACGCAGGCCGACGGGGTCTCCCTGCGGCGGCTGCGGCGCGACGACGAACGTGCGTACCTCGCGGCCGTCGCGCGGAGCGTCCGCCTGCATCGGCCGTGGGCCTATCCACCGGACACGGCGGAGGCCTTCGCGGAGTACGTGGCGGGCTCCACGACGCGGATCCCGCTCGTCGTTGAGGCGCGCGGTGAGCTGGCGGGGATCTACACGTTCTCGCAGATCGTGTACGGATCGTTCCGCAACGCCTACCTCGGGTACTACGCCTTCGTCCCGCACGCGGCGACCGGCACGATGCGCGCGGCGATGCCGTCGGTGCTCCGCTTCGCGTTCGACGAGCTGGGGCTGCACCGGCTCCAGGCGAACGTGCAGCCCGGCAACGTCAGGTCCATCGGCCTGCTGCGCGCCACGGGCTGGCGCGAGGAGGGGTACGCGGTCCGCTACCTGAAGGTCGGCGGGCGGTGGCGTGACCACCTCATGTTCGCGATCCTGGCCGAGGACGTCCGTCCGTCGCGCCGCTCGCCCTAGGTCCGACGGCGCCGCGAACGGGCCCTCCGGTCGCTGGCGTCCCCCAGGTGGGTGACTACCATCGGGAGCGGGAGGGCAACGCGTGTGGACCACGAGCGAGCGATGATCGGCAGCGAGCGATCGCCGCTGTCCGCGATGCGCAGCGACGTCACCGCCCCAAGCGCCCTCGCCGAGGGGCCCGTCCGGTTCCTGCTCGTCTCGGGTGATCAGGACGAAGGGGCGTGGGGGTCCGTCGGCGCGTTCTGGCTGTCGATCGACGGACTCCGTGGCGGCTTCCTCGTGGCGCCGCCGGCGATCTGGCAGGGGTCGGAGTTGGCACGGTGCTTCACGAGCGCGATGGAGCGCGGATGGACCCCAGAAGAGATCTACCGCTACTGGCAGCACCAGGTGGGCGCGGCCGGAACGATCATGATCGACCCGCAGCAGCACGCCGATACGTTGTTCCACGTGGCTCGGCGCGTCGGCGTCCTCTGATCGCCGATCACGCCGTCCGGCGTTCCTCCCACTCTTCCCAGGTGACGAGGACGTCGCGCGCCTTCGACCCCTGCGACGGTCCCACGATCCCCTGGTCCTCCAGAAGGTCCATGAGACGGCCGGCCCGGGCGAAACCGACCTTGAGCTTGCGCTGCAGCATGGACGTCGAACCGAGCTGCGACCGGATCACGAGCTCGGCTGCCTGCTCGAGCAGATCGTCGTCCGACCCCAGCCCGCGCTCCCCGTCCGAGCCCTCGACCGGCGGCAACCCGAGACCCTCCACCGTCTGCTCGTAGACGACGGCGCGCTGCGCTCGGACGAAGTCGGTGACGCCGGCGATCTCCTGGTCCGTCACCCACGCGCCCTGGAGGCGGATCGGCTTCGACAGGCTCGAGGGCGCGAAGAGCATGTCGCCGTGCCCGACGAGCTTCTCGGCGCCGTTCATGTCGAGGATCACGCGGCTGTCGGCCTGCGACGACGTCATCAACGCGATGCGGCTCGGGATGTTCGCTTTGATCAAGCCCGTCACGACGTCCACCGACGGGCGCTGCGTCGCGACGACGAGATGGATCCCGACCGCGCGCGCCATCTGCGCGATGCGGCAGATCGCGTCCTCGACGTCGCGCGGGGCCACCATCATGAGATCGGCGAGCTCGTCGATCACGACGACGATGAACGGCATGTGCTCGAAGCGATCCTCGAGCCCGGGCGGGATGCGGAGCGTGCCGGCGCGAAGCCCCTCCTCGTACCCGTCGATGTCGCGGACCGCGACGGTCGCCAGCGCCTCGTAACGCTGCTCCATCTCCCGGACGATCCAGCCGAGGGCCTCGGCCGCGCGCTTCGGATGGACGATCACGGGTGAAAGCAGGTGCGGGACGTCGGCGAAGTGCCCGAGCTCGACACGCTTGGGATCGATGAGGACGAGCCGCACGTCCTCCGGCGTCGTGCGCACGAGGAGCGACGTCACGAAGGAGTTCACGAGGCTCGATTTCCCGGCTCCGGTCGCCCCCGCGATCAGCAGGTGCGGCATCGTCGCGAGGTTCACCATGCGCGCGCGTCCGTGGACGTCCTTGCCGAGCGCCACCTCGAGCGGGTGCGTCGCCTCCTTCGCGGCTCGCGAGCGCAGGATGTCGCCGAGCATCACGAAGTCCCGGTGCTTGTTCGGCACCTCGATCCCGATCGCCGACTTCCCGGGGATCGGGGCCTGGATCCGCACGTCCGGCGTCGCGAGCGCGTACGCGATGTCGCTCGCGAGCTGGAGGACCTTGCTCACCTTCGTTCCCGAGGCGACCTCGACCTCGTACATCGTCACGGTCGGGCCACGATGCGCGTCGGAGACCCGGGCGTCGACGCCGAACGTCTGGAGTGTGCGCTCGAGCGCCTTCCGCATCTCGGCTTCGTCGCGCGCATCCGCCCCCGAGGGAGGCGCCGTCCGGAGGAGGTCGAGTGGCGGCAGGCGGTACGGCCCGGCCTCGGTCTCGACCGTCGGCGCCGCGCGCGGAACCACGTCGTCCTCGGGTTCGGGGCCCGGCTCGATCTCGGCGTCGGGGTCCGGGACGACGAGGACCTCGTCCTGCTCGACGATGTCGTCGAGCTCGAGCAACCCGAACGCCTCCCGGAGCCGCGCGGCCCTGGGACGTCTCGCGGGCGGATCCTCGACGATCACCGGTTCGTCGTCCGACTCGTCCTCGACGTCGGCCGCCATGAAGAAGTCGCGGACGTGGGACCACGCCACCGAGAGCGGCGTCCCGGTGAAGATCAGCGCTCCCACGGTCACGAGACCGAGACACACGATGCAGGCGCCCACCGCAGAGATCACGACCGTGAGCGGGTGCGCCACGAGGGCGCCGAGCACGCCGCCCGCGACGGCGACGGCCTCGTACCCGTCGCGCGGGCTCGGCTCGCCACGCAGCAACGAGAGCACGCCGAGGACCCCGAGGGTCAGCACGGAGAACCCGATGAACATGCGAACGCGGTCCTCGCGCGCCGTGTCGCGCAGCAACACGAGACCCCAATAGACACCGAGCACGGGGAACGCGACCGCGGCGACGCCGAACGACCCCCGGAGCGCCCACGTCAGGAACTCCCCCACCGGCCCGGCGGCGTGGAACCACAACCCGAGCACCGACACGAGGGCGAGCACGACGAGCAACACGCCGGTCGCGTCGCGTGCGTGCGGCGACAGGATCTGGCGGACCGGGGTCTTCTGGGGAGCCTTGGGTCCGGGCCTGCGCCCACCTCTTCTCGTCTTCGAAGCTCGCGACGTGCGTCGCGAGGGGGAAGTCTTCGTCGCCACCTACACCTCCAGGATCACCGGCAGGATCACCGGCTTCCGCTGGGTCACGTCGAAGAAGTAGCGCTTCAGCACCCGGCGGACGTTCTGCTGCAAGGCCGATGGGTCGGTGACCCGCGCCTCCGCGCTCTCCTCGAAGGCAAGCATGACGCGTTTGCGGGCCTCTTCAAGGATGTCGGCGGAGGTCTCCTCGTGCACGAACCCGCGGTTGACGACGTCGGGTCCGCTCACGATCTCTCCCGTCTGCATGTCCACGCCGACGACCACGACCACGACGCCGTCCCCGGCGAGCTTCCGGCGGTCGCGCAGGACCTCCCCGCCGACGTCCCCGATCCCGAGGCCGTCGACGAACGTCATCCCCGCCCGGACGCGATCGACCTTCGTGACGTCCGTCCCGATCTGGATCACGTCGCCGTCCTCGCAGATCAGGATCCGCTCTCGAGGCAGACCGACCTCTTCGGCCAGCCGCGCGTGATGCTGGAGGTGCCGACGTTCGCCGTGGATCGGGATGAACCACCGAGGGCGCACGAGCGAGAGCAGCAGACGGAGCTCCTCTTGTGCCGCGTGACCCGACGCGTGCACCGGGTCCGCGGGCATGTGGTACACGTCGGCCCCGCTCCGGTACAGCGCGTCGACGACGCGGTGGATCGCCGGCTCGTTCCCGGGGATCAGGCTCGAGGACAGCACGACGGTGTCCCCCTCGCTCAGCTTCACCCACTTGTGCTCGCGCGCCGCCATCAGGCTCAGCGCGCTGTACGGCTCGCCCTGGGAGCCGGTGCACGCGATCACCACCCGGCCCGGGTCGAGGCCCTCGACGTCCTCGATGTCGATCACGTCGTGGTCGTCGACGCGGAGGATGCCGAGCTCGCGCGCGGCGCGCACGGAGTTCTGCATGGACCGACCCAGGAAGCACACGACGCGCTCGTTCGCGAGGGCCGCGTCGATCACCTGCTGGATCCGATGGATGTGGCTCGAGAAGCACGCGACGACGACGATCTCCGGTGCCGAAGCCACGATCTCGCGGAGGACGGGCCCGACGGATCGCTCGCTCGCCGTGTGTCCGGGCGTCTCGGCGTTCGTCGAATCCGACAGGAGCAGATGCACGCCGCGCCCCGACTCGTCCGCGATCCCGTGCAGGTCGGTGGGTTGACCGTCGATCGGCGTTTGATCGAGCTTGAAGTCTCCGGTGTGCAGGACGGAGCCGTGCGGTGTGTCGATCGCGACCGCCATCCCGTCCGGGATCGAGTGCGTCACGTGGAAGAACCGCATCGAGAACGGCCCGACCGTGCTCGCGCCGCCCGGAACGGCGACACGGGGCTCCACCAGGTGGACGACCTCGTGCTCTTCGAGCTTGCCCTGCAGCAGCTCCAGGGTGAACGCCGTGCCGATCACCGGGATCGGCCGGTCGAGGTCGCGCAGGAGGTATGGGAGCGCGCCGACGTGGTCCTCGTGCCCGTGGGTGAGCACGATCGCCTCGACGTCGCCCGCGCGATCGCGCACGTACTCCATGTCGGGCAGGACGAGGTCGATGCCCGGCATGTCGGCCGACGGGAAGGAGAGGCCGACGTCCAGGATCAGGAGCCGACCATCCAGCTCGAGGGCGGCCATGTTCCGGCCGACCTCGCCGATCCCGCCCAGGAAGACGAGCCGGACGTCGCGATCAGACAAGGAGACCCGCGTCCTCCAGCGCCTTGCGGACGCGCGCCCGCTCGTCCTGCGTCGCCGGCACGAGCGGCAGGCGGGGCTCGCCGCAGGGGCGGCCGACCATCTGGAGCGCGGCCTTGAGCGGGATGGGGTTCGAGGTCACGAACAGCGCGTTGAACAGCGGTGAGAGATCCTCGTGGATCTTCCGCGCCGCCGGCACGTCGCCCGTCTCGATCAGCTCGATCATCTGGCGGATCTGCGTCCCGACGAGATGGCTCGCGACGCTCACGACGCCGACCGCGCCGAGGCAGACGTAGCCGAACGTCGCCCAGTCGTCGCCCGAATACACCTCGAACCCTTCGGGCACCTCGCTGATCAGCCGCGAGATCCCCTGGAAGTCCCCGGTCGAATCCTTCACCGCGACGATGTTGGGGCGCTCCGCGAGACGCAGGAGGGTCTCGTGCTCGATCCTCGTGGCCGTTCTGCCGGGGATGTTGTACGCGATGATCGGCAGCTCCGTGGCGTCGGCGATGTGCTCGAAGTGCGCGAGCAGGCCTCGCTGCGGCGGCTTGTTGTAGTACGGGGTGACCACGAGCAGCCCGTCCGCGTCCGCGTCCTCGGCGGCCTGCGTCAGCTCGAGCGTTTCGGCGGTGGAATAGGTGCCGGTCCCGCAGATCAGCTTGCCCCGGCCGCGGATCGCGTCCCCGACCACCCGGAACAGCTCGGACTTCTCCGCATGCGTGATCGTCGGCGACTCGCCGGTGGAGCCCGCGACGACGACGGCGTCGGAGCCGTGCTCCACGAGCCACGAGGCAAGCTCCTGCGCGCGATCGAGGTCGAGCGCGTGATCCTGTCGGAACGGCGTCACCATCGCGGTGACGACGGACCCGAACCTACCGGTCATAGGCGTCGCCTCCTCGTCTCGAAGCGCCCGCCGGGAGCGGGGACGGACGCGCCCTATGCTAGCCGTCGATGCCGCGCATCTACACGAAGACCGGCGACGACGGGACCACGGGGCTCCTCTACGGAGGGCGCGTCGCGAAGGACGACCTGGTCACGGAGGCGTACGGCACGACCGACGAGGCGGTGGCGGTGCTCGGGCTCGCCCGGGCCCTGACCGCGGACGCCACGCTCGCGGCCGACCTGCTGACGCTCCAACGCGAGCTCTTCGTGGTGGGTGCGGACCTGGCGACGGCGCCGGATGCGAGGGCGAGGCTCGAGCCCGAGGTGTCGCTCGTCACCGAGACGATGGTCGCTCGGCTCGAGCATCGGATCGACGATCTGGTCGAACGCCGGCCGCTGCCGGACGCCTTCGTGGTCCCGGGCGCGAACCCGGCGTCGGCGACCCTCGACGTCGCGCGGTCGGTGGTGCGTCGCGCGGAACGCCACGTCGTCGCGCTCGGGTCGGCGGGCCGGCCCGCGAACCCAGAGGTCGGCCGCTACCTCAACCGCTTGAGCGATCTGTTGTTCGTGCTCGCGCGATGGGAGGCAGGAGCGAGCGAGCCCGCGAGCCGCTGACGTGAAGCGGATCGAGCTGCTCCGTCACGCGCCTCGCGACCCGGAGCGCGACGCGCTGTCGCCGGCCGGACGCAGCCTCGCATCACGGGTTGGCGCGAGCCGCGCCGACGTCCGCTACGCCGCGGTCTTCGTCTCGCCCGCGGAGCGGGCAGCCGAGACCGCGGCGTGGTTCCTCCGTGGCGCGGGTCAGCAGCTCCCCGCGCATTCGGTGATCGCCGGCCTCGCCGGGAAGGACGCGACCGGCGGAGCGCCGGAGGGCCTCGCCGCCGGACTGCGTTCGCTGCTCGCCGAGCTCGACGACGGCGACCGGGCGCTCGCGATCAGCCACACGCCGTTCGTCGAGCGCGCCGCGTTCGGCCTGACGGGCGATGAGGTCGAGCCGATGCGCGAGCTCGAGGGGATCCTCATCACGCAGTCCGACGACGGATCGATCTCCGTCGAGGAGCTCCGGCTCGACCGCTAGTCGAGCAGGGCGTCGAGCCCGACGGTCAGCCCCGGCCGCTCGCCGACCGCTCGGATCGCCAGCAGGACGCCGGACATGAACGATGAACGCGACGTCGAGTCATGGCGGATCGAGAGGGTTTGCCCCGCACCGCCAAGGATGACCTCCTCGTGGGCGAGCAGCCCGGGCAGGCGCACGCTGTGCACGCGGACACCCCCGACGTCCGTGCCGCGCGCACCGGGGTGCCGATCGTCGCCGGCGGGCGGCGACCAAGAACCCTCGCGGGCGGCGCCGATCCGCTCGGCGGTCGCGATCGCGGTCCCGCTCGGCGCGTCCGCCTTCTCGTCGTGGTGCAGCTCGATCACCTCCGCCGCATCGAAGTACCGCGCCGCCTCCTCGGCGAACCGCATCATGAGCACGGCCCCGATCGCGAAGTTCGGCGCGATGACGATGCCGACCGGGGCGTCGCGCCACGCCTCGTCGATCTCGAACCCGGTCGTGCCCACGACGACGTGCATGCCGTGCTCGATGCCCCACGCCACGTGCTCCGCCGCGTAGGCCGGAGACGTGAAGTCGACGAGCACGTCGGCGGACGCGTCGTCGAGCGACGCCAACGCGTCGCTGAGGACCAGATCCGAGCCCTCGATCCCGAGCGCGTCGGCAGCCGTTTCGCCGGCCCGCGACCGTGACACCGCAGCCACGAGCTCGAGATCGGGCGCCGCCGACACGGCGACGCAGACCTCGCGCCCCATCTTGCCGGTGGCTCCGACGACGCCGACGCGGATCATCCGAGGGCTCCGTCGAAGGCCGACGGTGCGACGGGACCGAGGACCGTCAGCGTCATCGGCCTGGAGAGGACGAGCTCGGCGACCCGTCTGGCGTCGTCCAACGTGACGCTGGCGACGCGCCGCAAGGTCTCCTCGACCGTGAGGATCTCCCCGTTCGCGATCTCGGACTTCCCGAGGCGCGACATGCGGCCGCCGGTGTCTTCCAGCGAGAGGACCGTGGACCCCTTCACGTGCGACTTCGCACGCTCGAACTCCTCCTGCGTCAGCCCGCCGTCCCGGATCGACCCGAGCTGGTCACGGATCAGACGGACGACGGTCGTCGCCTTGGGCGCCGTCGTCCCGCAGTACGCGGAGAAGAGCCCCGTCTCCGCGTACTGGGCGTGGTAGCTGTAAGCGGTGTACGCGAGGCCGCGCTTCTCGCGGATCTCCTGGAACAGACGCGACGACATCCCGCCGCCGAGCGCGGTGTTGACGATGAGGAAGGCGAACCGATCGGGGTCCGTTCGCGCGAGTCCGTTCGTCCCGACGACGACGTGCGCCTGCTCGGTCTTCTTCCGCTGGACGAGGTGGTGGCCCGAGGCACGGGGCGCGCGCGGGGCGTCGCGGAGCCGCCACGCCGCGTCTCCGCGACCGCGCCGCTCTCGTCCGATGTCCATCCGCTCGCGCAACATCCGCACGAGATCGTCGTGGCGGACGTTGCCCGCGGCGGCGACGACGAGGTGGCCGGGGATGTAATGCCGTCGGTAGAAGCCGCGGACCGACCCGCGCGTCGCCGCACCGATCCGTTCGCGCGTCCCCAGGATCGGTCGGCCGAGCGGATGCCCGGGCCACAGCGTCGTCGTGAACAGGTCGTGGACGACGTCTTCCGGCGAGTCCTCGTGCATGTCGATCTCCGACAGGATCACGTCGCGCTCCGCCTCGAGGTCGCTCGAGCGGATCGTCGAGTGCTGGAGCATGTCGGTCAGGTGATCGACGGCCATCTCGAGGTCCCGGTCGAGCATGCGCGCGTAGTAGCACGTGTACTCCTTCGCGGTGAAAGCGTTCACGTCGCCGCCGACGGCGTCGAACGCCTCGGCGATGTCGAGCGCGCTCCTGGACGTCGTCCCTTTGAACAGCAGATGCTCCAGGAAGTGGCAATGGCCGCTGATCGCGGGGCGCTCGTCGCGCGATCCCGCCAGGACCCAGAAGCCGATCGAGACGGAGCGGATGCCCGGCATCCGCTCCGTCACGACCCGCAGACCCGAGCCGAACTCGGTCCGCGTGATCGGCATGGCGCGTGCGGTCAGCCGTCCCGACGGCGGTCGCCGTCGCGGAACCGCCGACCGTGCCGGTCGCCGCGGTTCCCGCGGTCGCCACGGTTCCCGCGGTCGCCACGGCTCCCGCGGTCGCCGGCGCTCTCGACCCCCTCGCCCTCGGGGATCTCCCATTCGGGCCCGACCGGCTTGAGGCTGATCTTGCCCTGCGGGTCGACGTCCTCGACGAGGACCGTCAGGTGGTCGCCTTCCTTCACCGCTTCCTCGACGCTCGCGAGCCGCTTGCCACGGCCGAGCTTGGAGATGTGGACGAGGCCGTCGCGACCCGGAACCAGGTTCACGAACGCTCCGAACGTCGTGGTCTTCACCACCGTCCCGTCGTACGTCTCCCCCACGAGGACCGGACGCGGGTTCGCGATCTCGTCGATCATCCGCGCCGCCTCGTCGGCCCCCTCGCCCTCGAGCGACCCGATGAACACCGTGCCGTCGTCCTCGATGTTGATGTCGGCGCCCGTCATCGCGATGATCTCGTTGATCTTCTTGCCCTTGGGCCCGATCACCTCGCCGATCTTGTCGACGGGGATCTGGATCGTGATGATCCGCGGTGCCTTCGCGCTCACGGTGTCGCGCGGGGCCGGGATCGCCGCCAGCATCACGTCGAGGATCTGCAGCCGCGCGTCCTTGGCCTGCTCCAACGCCCCCGCGAGGACGTCGGCGGGCATGCCCGAGACCTTCATGTCCAGCTGGATCGCGGTCACGAACTCGCTCGTGCCCGCGACCTTGAAGTCCATGTCGCCGAGCGCGTCCTCCGCGCCGAGGATGTCCGTCAGCGTCACGAACCGGCCGGAGTCCGCGATCATCCCCATCGCGATCCCCGCGACGGGCGCCTTGATCGGGACGCCGGCGTCCATCAGGGAGAGCGTGGAGCCGCAGACGCTCGCCATCGACGTGGAGCCGTTCGATCCGAGAACGTCCGAGACGAGACGCAGCGCGTACGGGAACTCCTCCTCGGACGGGATCACGGGGATCAGCGCTCGCTCGGCGAGCGCCCCGTGCCCGATCTCACGACGCCTCGGCGAACCGACGCGTCCGGTCTCCCCCGTGGAGTAGGGCGGGAAGTTGTAGTGGTGCATGTACCGCTTCGTGTCCTCGGGATCGAGCGTGTCGATCATCTGCGTCATCCGCAGCATCCCGAGGGTCGCGATGTTCAACACCTGCGTGTCCCCGCGCTCGAACAGTCCGGAGCCGTGCGCGCGGGGCACGAGGCCCACCTCGGCGCGGAGCGGCCGGATGTCCTTGGGTCCGCGGCCGTCGAGCCGCACGCCCTGTTCGATCACGCGGCGCCGCATGACCTTCTTCTGCAGCGACTTCCACGCGGCCGAGAACTCCTGGCCTCGGTCGGCGAACGACTCGCCCAGCGTCGCCTCCAGGTGGAGACGCGCCTCCTCCTTCACGGCGTCGAACGCGGCGTCGCGCGTCTGACGGTCGGGCACGATCGCGGCCTCGAGCTTGCCGGCGAAGTTCGCGTCGAGCTCGGCCCAGATGTCCTGCCCGTACAGCGGCGTCGGGGTGAACTCCATCGGGGTGACGCCGTGCGCGGCGATGAACTCCTCCTGGAACGCGACGAGCCCGGCGATCTGGGTCTTCGCGACCTCGAGTCCCTGCGCGACGACGTCCTCGGTCGGGGCGACCGCGCCGCCCTCGGCGGCGCCGAGGAGCGGCCACGTAGCCTCGGGGGCCTCTCCCTCGATCATCAGGATGTCGACGCCGCCCTCCGGGTTCTTCCCGCCGGCGACCACGACGTCGAACGTGGCCTCCTCGACCTCTTGGAAGGTCGGGTTCACCACCCACTCCCCGCCGATCAGGCCGAGCCGGACGGCGGCGACGGGCCCGTCGAACGGAAGTCCGGCGACGCCGACGGCGCACGCCGCGGCGTTCATCGCAGGGATGTCGTAGGGGTTGGACATGTCCACGGACAGCACGGTGCAGACGACCTGCACCTCGTCCCGGAAGCCCTCCCGGAACGTGGGCCGCAAGGGACGGTCGATCAGGCGGGCCGTGAGGATCGCCGTCTCGCCCGGGCGGCCCTCCCGGCGGAAGAACGAGCCGGGGATCTTGCCCGCGGCGTACATCCGCTCTTCGACGTCGATCGTGAGCGGGAAGAAGTCGATCCCTTCCCGCGGCTTGGAACGGACGCAGGTGGCGAGCACCTGGGTCTCTCCGTAGGTGACGACGACGCTCCCATCGGCGAGCTTCGCGAGCTTGCCGGCCTCGAACGTCATCTCCTGTGCGCCGACCTGACGCGACATCGTGGTGACCATCCGGTCGATCTCCTCCTCGAGGACTCTCGGATACCTAGCGCGGCGGACGCCGCACCGTGGTGGAGGGTTCGGGCCGGTTGTCAGTGGTGAACCTCCGTGCGTCCTCGCTCCGGAAGCTCGCGACTGAGAACCGACCGCGCTTCAGGCCTTCCCTCCGGTGGGCCGGGGCTCGGTCCTATGGCATCACCTCTGGGCGCGGCCGTGGGGCCGCGGACCTGCCGTCACCGGCGCAGCCCGAGCTTCGCGACGATCGCGCGGTACCGTTCGATGTCCTCGCGCCGCAGGTACTCCAATAGCCGGCGCCGCCGTCCGACGAGCATCAGCAACCCTCGACGGCTGTGATGGTCGTGCTTGTGGACCTTGAGGTGCTCCGTCAGGTCGCCGATGCGCTTGGTCAGCACCGCGATCTGGACCTCCGCGGAACCGGTGTCGCCCGCCGATCGGGCGTGCTCCTGGATGATCTGGGTCTTGGCTTCTTTCGTCAGCGTCATGGTCGAACGTCAAGGCTACCAGCGGGGATAGAGGCCTGCCCGTCGTCCCCCAACGCCGCTCGGACCATCTCGACGAGCCACGCTCGGCGATCGAGGAGGTCCTCCGCGGCTCGATCGGGCACGATGAGCCTGCCGGGACGGAGCCGCGCGAGGCGGGCCCGGCGCAGCCGGTCGATCACGATCGCAGCGACGAGACCGCAGATAGGACCGACCGCCAGGGACCACAGCCAGGGGTGGGAGGTCCCGTGGAAGACCCATCGCGCGAGGATCCACCACGTGAGGGGGAAGGCGACCAGTCCCGTCAGGAACTTGATCGTCGCGAGGGTGACGGGCGCGGCCCCGCGGCGTCCCGCGAGATGGACGATCGTCGCCGGCACCAGGTTCGCCACGAGCCCGATCACCGCGAACGGCAGCGCGAGGATCGTGAACAGGGTGGCCAGGATCCGGGATGGGCGGGCGGTGGGTCGGTGTCCGGCGGCGACGGCTCGGTCCGTCGTCCCGTTGGCCCGGAGCGCGGCGCCGTACCCGTCGGCTGCCGCACGGACCTTGGCACGGTCCTCCGCCGGTGCGTCCGCCAATCGATCGGCGGTCCGCTCGAGGTCGCCGAGCCGAGGGCTCCAGGACGCGCTCCCGCCGGTCCGCCGGAGGTACACGGCGGCGGCGAAGCCCAGGTCCGCCGCTTGCGCCGCGTCCTCGTAGTCGACCGACGCATCCGCGAGGCGGGCCCGGATCTCGGCCGTCAGCCGGGACACGCGCTCCCGGTCCTGCTCGCCCGCCGGTTCCGCCTCGACCGGGATCGGCTCGCCGACGCGGACGAGGGCTCGCTGCCGGGCACGTTGCTTCGATTCGTAGATCAACCCGACCGGCACGATCCTGAGCCCCGGCGCTCGCGCACCGAGCGCGATCCGGGCCGCGCCCGTCTTGACCGGGAGCAGGTGCGGTTCGTCGCTCGCTCGGCCCTCGGGGAAGATCGCCACCACCCCGTCGTCCCGGAGGACATCGAAACATCGGGCGAACGTGTCGACGTTGCGATCCGTCGCGCCGTCTGGAGCACGCTGGACGGGGATCGCGCCGGCGAGCGCCAGCAGCGGCCGCAGGAGCGGGTTCTTCCAGAGGCTCGCCATCGCGAGGAACATGGGCGTCCGCGGCATCACCGAGGCGAGCAGCGCGGGGTCGACGAACCCCCCGGGGTGGTTCGCGACGATCAGGCACGGGCCGGAGCCGGGTATGCGTTCCAGCCCGGTGGCCTCGACCGAGCGGAACCAGCCGAGCGTCGCCGCGCGTGCGATCAGCCGGACGACGCGGTCGGCGAGCGCTCGCACGTCCGGATGGTGGCACAGCGGCGACCCGCGGGCACCATCCTCACGCATCGGGCCTCACGCATCGGGCCTCACGCATCGGGCCTCACGCATCGGGCCTCACGCATCGAACGGCCGATACGCTTGCACCCGTGCGTCGGATCGGGAGTGTGACCCGGACGCTGGCCGGCGTCGCCGGCCCGCTCGCCTTCACCGCGGCATGGATCCTCTCTGGGCGGCGGCAGGAGGCGTACTCGCTCGCGCACGAGCACATCAGCGGCCTGGCGGCGTCCGACGCGGAGGCGCCGCACGTCATGACCGCGGGCTTCGCCGTCCTCGGCGGGTGCACGATCCTGTTCGCCAAGGAGCTCGAAGAGCGTCTCTCGCTGGACGGGCGCTCTGCCGGGTGGGGACCCGCGATCATGGGGTCGGGCGGCCTCACGATGCTCGCGGTCGCCGCCTTCCGTCGCGACCGCCGATCGAACTTCCCGCCTCCCGGCGAACCAGATACTCCTCAGTCACGGACGAACGACGCCCACGACGCGGCGGCGATCGTCTCGAGCGCAGCCGCAGTGCTCTCGATGCTGGCGCTCGCCGCGCGCTTCCGCGGCGACCCGGCGTGGAGCCGCCTCACGCGCCCGGTCGCAACCGCGGCGCTGTCGAGCGCGGTGCTGGACCTCGTCTTCGCGTCCGACGTCACGCGGCGAGGCAACGGACTCGTCCAGCGCGTGTCCGTCTCGCTCCCGCTCGGCGCGATGGTGCGGGTCGCATCGTGGATGCTCCGCCGGCCGCTCAGGTGACCGCCGACCCCGGGACCGCCCTCCGCGTTCGGGCGACGTCCTCCGCGATCGCATCCACCAGCGACGCGATCTCCTCGTAGCGCTCTTCGTCCCGCAACCGGTCCCAGAACTCGATCGCGAGCGGCTCGCCGGGCAGGTCTTCTCCGTCGAAGTCGAGCAGGAACGCCTCGACATGCAGGGGCTCCACGCCGAACGTCGGGTTCGTCCCCACGTCCAGCGCGGTGCGGTACCGACGACCCCGATGTTCGGCGACGCCCGCGTAGATCCCCGGTCCCGGCAGCAGGAGCCGCGGCCACGTCCGCAGGTTGGCCGTCGGATAGCCCAGGGTGCGCCCACGACCGTGGCCGGTGACGACCTCGCCGTCCAACACGAAGCGCCGGCCGAGCGCGGCGTGCGGCCACACGAGATCGCCGGAGGCGAGCGCCTCGCGGATCGATGTCGACGAGACGATCCGTCCGTCGAGCTCGACGAGACCCACGGTCTCCACCTCCAGGCCGAAGGGCGCACCGAGGACGGGAAGGTTCCCCATCGTGCCGAGCGCTCGGAACCCGAACGTGAAGTTCGCGCCCATCGCCACGTGAGCGGCGTGCACGCCGTCGGCGAGGATCTCGCGGACGAAGTCCTCCGCCGCGATCATCGAGAAGTCGCGATCGAATGCGAGCACGACGAGCTCGTCGATCCCGGTCGAGGCGATCAGCTGCGCCTTCCGTTCGACGCTCGTGAGCAACCTCGGCTCGCTCCCCGGGGACAGCACCTCTCGCGGGTGCCGATCGAACGTGATCGCCACGGATCTCGCTCCCCGCTCGCGCGCACGCTCGACGACGGTCCGGAGCACCTGCCGGTGACCCAAGTGGACCCCGTCGAAGAATCCGACCGTCGCGATGCGAGGCCCGTCCGGCAGCGGGAGCGTCGCGAGTCCGTGAAAGACGTCCACCGGCGAGCAGCGTACCCCCGCCGTTGCGCTCGCCGGATGCCCGTGGCACCCCCCCTCGGTCGCGATCATGCGATCGGAGGAACGGTGCCACGACGACGACCAGGGGCGCAGGAAATCCTTCGCATCCCTGCCTGCGCCCACGGCGCCTCGCTCGATCCCGCCGCCACCTCCGTCGCGGTGACGCGAGGTCGCGCGGTCAGCTGAGCCCCGAGCGGATCACATCCACTGCGGCGGCCACGATGATGATCACGCAGGCGAGCGCCCCGAGCGTCAAGCCGATCCGCTGCGCGCTCCAGCGCTGGATCGAGACCTTCGGCGTCGGAGGGGCGAGCGCACGGAACTCGCCGACCAGATCACGCGGATCTTCGTTGACATAGCGCTGGAGCTCGGTCGGGATCGCCATCCCCGTCGCGCATGCGAACGCCTCGCCGATCTCAGCGGGACTGAACCGACGAAGCGCCGCCTCGTAGACGCGGCGGCTATCCGACCGGAGCGCCATCACGAGCATCATGTTCGCGAGGTCGACGGCCTGCCGCCACGGCGAGGGCCGCACCTCCAGGCCGGACACGTCGATCAGCTGCAGCCGCCCGTCGACGACGAGGAGGTTCGCCGGCTTGATGTCGCGGTGGGCGAGTCCGTGGTCCCAGAGCGACCGGACCAAGCCCATCGCCTCGTCGATGATCTCGTCGTCAACCTCCGCGTGCCCGAGCGTCTGCGAGCCCTCGAAGAACTCTGTCGGGAGGAGATACTCGCGGTTCGGGGTGAGCTCAACGACGCCGTAGGTCCTCGCGACCCGGATCCCGTCGTCGTCCAAAAGGCGCAGCGCGTAGTCCTCGTACTCGATCAGGCGGCGGACGTTGCCGAAGGGGGCCTCGTCCTCGAGCTTGCCGTACAGGATCGTGCGGGCGATGCGGTACGACCGGTCGGAGCGCACGTGGCTCGTCGCGAGGATCTTGCCGAAGATCCGCGGGCCCTCCGCCGTCGTCATCAGCAAGGGTGTGGACCCACCCGAGCCCTCATCGCCGAAGGGCTGCACGTCCACGACGTCGATCGCCAGCTGATCGCGCATCGCTCGCGCCACCGCGGCCTGCCGCGGGCCGCTCAGGTCGAGGTGCGCCGCGTTCCCTCCCCGCCGATAGGAGACGGGGAACGCCGCGGCCGGCGCGAGCCAGGCGAACACGACCTCGACGACGATCGCGCCGAGGACGGCCCCGTACAGCGCGGCGCTCGGATAGCTCGACGCGAGCAGGATCCTCGAGCACGCGACCGCGAGCACGATCGCACCGCCGATCGGGCGTGCCACGATCCGGCCTCCGGTCGGGACCAGCGAGTAAACGATCGTGAACAACGTCACGGACAGCGCGACCATCGCCGCACCCGGGAAGACGTAGTGCGGCGGCCCTGTGACGACCGATACCGGCGGTGACAACTCCGACGGCGACGGGAGGTCCGCGGAGATCGTCTCGAAGAAGAGGTCGACGACCGCCCACGTGAGGAGCGCGACGGTCAGGTGCCGGAAGCGTCGGACGACGATCAGCAAGACGACCGTCACCCAGCGGAGCGCGAGGACGAAGCCCGTGCTCGCGAGCATGTTGAAGACCTTGGCGACACCGACCGAGAACGTCGTGCGGAGCCCCTCCGCCCACCGGAGGATGCTGACGTCGGCGGGAAGCGGCTTCCGCCCGGCCATGGCGACGGCGAGCAAGACCCCGACGACGGCGACGCCGGCCGCGACCCACAGCAGCCCGTTCCAGCCCTCTTCGCGCGGCAGCGGCGGCGTCTCGCCGGAAGGACGACGGAGCCGGCGGCGACCGACCGCGACGCCGGGGAGCGGCGCCTCGCCACCGGACGTGTGGTTCCGCTCACTCATGCGGATCGAGCACCGTGGCTCCTCTACGGGCAGGGAGGGGCATCGGCCCCGCACAACACCTGATCGTCATCGGCGACGGCGGCGACGAGGTCGGCGCGAGGCATGAACGCGAGACCACCGGATGGCCCGAACGATGGCACGCCCTGGCCGGTGACCGTCGGGGTATAGGTGACGCAGCCGCCCTCGAACGCGAACTGCGTCGTCCCTTGGATCCGCGCCGGACACGACCCCGAGAGGATCACGGTCACAGGTTCGGCCGAGCCGTCGCCGACACCGACCACGAACGTCGCTCGACCGCGGATCGTTTCGGCCTCCCCGACGCTCCAGCCGACCGGGACGTGGTTGTCGGCAGCGGTCGAGAGACACGGCAGTTTCGTCGCGCTCGGGACGGCTTGCGCCATCAGCTGCATCGCCTGCCCGGTGCCGCACATCGGCGTTGTCACCGTGCCACGGGTCGGGAAGAACAGCGCGATGCCGGTCAGGACGGCGAGGAAGAGGAGCAGCAGGGACGCGATGAGCAGTCCGACCCGTCGGAAGCTCCACCGCTGCACGGAGATCGGCCGTCGGGCGGGCGCCATCGACCGGAACTCGGCGAGCAGGTCACGCCCGTCCTGTTTCATCTGCTGACGGAGCTGCGTCGGGCTGGCGACCCCGCGGGTGGCCGCGAGCGCCTCCGCGAGCTCGTCGGGCGTGAAGTACCGGAGCGCCGCCTCGTAGACCGTCTGTGCGTCCGACCTGAGCGCGAGCACCAGCATCATGTTGCCGAGGTCGACGGCCTGCCGCCACGGCGACGGCCGGACCTGCACGAAGAACACGTCGATCAGCTTCAGGTCCCCGCCCTGCACCATCAGGTTGGCAGGCTTGATGTCCCGGTGCGCGACCCCGACGTCCCACATGCGTCGGATCATCGCCATGCCCTGGTCGATCACGCGTGGACCGATGTCGGCCTCGCCGATCTCGACCGCGTCCTCGAAGAACTCCATCGCGATCAGGTATTCGCGCTCCGGGGTGATCTCGACGATGCCGAGGGCACGCGGGGTCGCGAACCCGGACTCACCGAGCAAACGGAGCGTGTAATCCTCGTACTCCACGAAACGGCGAACGGTCTGGAACGGCGTCTCGTCCTCGAGGCGTCCGTAGAGCATCGTGCGGCCGAGCTTGTACCACCGATCTGCCCGCACGTGGCTCTTCGCGTACAGCTTCGCGAAGATCGTCCGTCGCTGCCCCTCCTCGTCGGTGACGGTCAGCTTCAGCGGGGTCGAGCCGCCGGACGCTTCGAGCCCGACGGGCTTGATGTCCAGCACCGAGAATCCGAGCTGATCCTGCAACGCGGTGACGATCGCCTCACCCCGACGACCCGAGACGTCGAGGTGTGCCGCCTTCCCGTGCGCTCCGTAGGTCACGGGGAAGAGATCGTTCGGTACGAACGCCCGGAACGCGGTCAAGGGGATCGCGACGCCGACGATCGCGCCGAACACGACGTCGGTGAAGTGGTCGACGCCGAGATAGATCCGCAGCAGACCGGTGACCACGATCGCGCCGGCCGCCGCGATCTTCGCCCACGATCGGGGCCGTCCCGGAACCACGAGCATGAAGGCCATGCCGATGGAGAGGATCGCGATCGCCCCGATCGGGATCGACGGGGTCGCGTACCCCTCCCAACTCGCGAGCTGCAGCACGCCGAACGGTCGCGGCCGCAACGCCACCAGCTCGAGCCCCTGCAAGAGCGCGCCGGCGATCGCCAGCGAGATCATCCAGATGACGAGGTGGCGCCAGCGCCGGAACCAGGCGGTGGCGAAGAACAGGAGCAGTCCGAGCGCCGCGAACCCGACGCGCGAACCGATCGTGTGCGCGGTGCGCGCGAAGCGGTCGAGCCAGCCGGCGCGGAACGAGGTGACGGCGGCGGTGATCTTCCCGTCGAGCTGGTCGAGCGGCCCCGGATCGATGCGCACCCACACGCAGCCGGTCACGACGACGGCGACGAGCAGGATCAGCCAGATCCAGCCCGTGGAACCGATCTGCTTGGGCAGCGGAGGAGCCGCGCCCGTGGGCCGGCGACTCCGGTGCCCGGGACGCACATCCGTCGACGATGGCACGACCTGGCTAGGCTGTTCCATGCTTCCCCCCCACACGGATCCTCGCATGATCGGTGTGGCAGCGGGAGCGGCGGGCATCCGTTCGCCAGGAGGTCACTCTGTCGGAACGCGTGAAGACGCAGGAGCGGATGTTCGCCCGCCATCGGCGGGCGTTCGTATGGTCGCTCCTCCTCCTCGGCGCCTGCGTCGCATCGCTCTTCGCGGTCGGTCGTCACCCCCCCGAGCTCGCGCCGGTCACGACGGTCTCCTTCATCGGCCGGTTCGACCTGTCGGTCTACCACTGGGTCGACGACATCCGGAACACGCCGCTCACGTGGCTCGCCTTGACCCTGAACGTGATCGGCGGGGGGGCAGTCACGATCCCGCTCAGGATCGTCGTCACGGCGTACCTGCTGTTCCGGCGCTGGTGGCTCCGAGCCACCGCATTCGCGGTCACGTGGGCGCTCAGCGAGATCACGCTCACGTGGCTGAAAGCCTACTTCCACCGCGGCCGGCCGCTCGACCCGCTCGTCAGCGTGAAGAGCTATTCGTTCCCGTCCGGGCACGCGGTGGCGACATCCGCGACGGCGGTGGCGCTCGTCCTGTCACTGATGCCGGCTGGGCCGCGCCGTCGACGCTGGGAGTGGCTCGCGATCGCGTTCACGTTCGTGATGGCGTCGTCGCGCGTGTACCTGCGCGCGCACTGGTTCTCGGACACGGTGGTCGGCGTCCTCCTCGGCGCGGGGATCGCGATCTTCGTGTTCGCGGCCGCCACGGAGATCCGCGACGTCGTCTTCCGGAAGGAGGGCGCCCCTATCCCGACGGACCGCACCGCGCCCGAGGCCGGCGAGCCCTTCAGGGGCGATCCGGCCCGTAGCTGACGCGGGCACGTTGACGCTGCGCGTCGGCCCCCGACCGCGGGAGCGGAGCGCCGCCGGGCATCATGTCGCGAAATACACCTTGACCCGCTCGCCCTGCGCGGCCGCGTCCTCGGCACGGCGCCAGTCCTTCTTGACACGCCAGATGATGTACGTGAATCCACCGATCGGGATCTGGACCCCGTACGTGAGCGCACGGAACAAGAGAACCGCGGCGACGATCTGCGCCTTCTCGGCGCTGTCGAATGCCGTGAGCCCCCCGATGTAGCCGAGGTCGATCACGCCGACGCCCCCGGGTGTGATCGGTACGGCCGACAGCAGCCGCGAGAACGCGAACACGGCGAACGCCTCGGCTGTCGAGACCTCTCTTTCGGAGACACCCATATGCCGGAGCGACGTCAGCAACACCAGGAACAGCGCTATCTGGCTGAGCACCGTCGTCCAGCTGAGGCGGAACCACCGATGCTCCACCAGTGCGATCGTGTCCCGGCGGAAGCGCGCCGCTCCCTCGCCCCAGGTCGTCACGGGCGGCTTGTGCAGCACACGACGGAACCAGGAGACCATCCGCCCCAGCCTGTTCCCGATCCTGATCGCGAACGCCTCGCTCCGGAACAGCAAAGCGAAGAGGCCGACGGCAACGCCAAGGACGACGACCCCCAAGAGCGCCGCGAGGATGTATGTCGGCGTGAGGTGTCCGCTGAGCGCGAGGAACACGAGCGCGAGCATCGGAAGGCCAAGCTTGGTGAAGATGTTCCAGATGCCCGTGACACCGACGTAGAGCGCAACGCTCGTTCCCGTGAAACCCCAGGAGTCGAGGATCGCATAGGTGAGTCCGATCGCGACCGCCCCGCCGGCGGGGAGCGTGTTCGCGACCGACGTCGTCGTCTGCGTGAGGACCGCGGCCTTCCCGATCCCGAGCCCCGGGATCGCCGCTTGGTTCGCCCACCAGTACGTGATGAGGTTGAAGATCGTGACGGCCACGAGCGACCACGTCTCGAGCGGCGTGAGCGTCTTGATCGCCGCCCACACGTCGGCGTAGCTCGCGAACTTCGGTATCGCCCACGCGAAGATCGCGACGACGATGACCAGCGAGACGGCGTAACCCACGAGCTTCTTCCACCCGAAAGGCTTGCGCGTCGTCGCACTCGCCTCTGCGATCGTCATCGCCGCATGCTACTCCGAGCCGGCCAGGATCATCTCGGGGCGGGCTTTCGGCCCGTCGTCCCGATAGATCCCTATCAGAGAGCCTTCGGGATCGACGACGGCGTAAGGACCCTCGAGGCCCGCGGGGCCGAGGATGCTGCCGTGTCGGGCGACGCGCGCTTCGTCCTCGAGCAGCGGGACCTGCGGCAGGTGCTCGACCGCCGCCGCCAGCGGCAGGACGTCGCCGGGGCGATCCGGTGGCGATGCGTCGCCGACCGAGAACGATCCGATCGCCGTGCGGCGGAGCGCCGCGAGGTGGGCGCCGCAGCCGAGCGCGGCGCCGACGTCGGCAGCGAGCACGCGGACGTACGTACCCGAGCTCACGACCGCGACGAAGTCGACCGATGCCCCCCGCCGCTCCGTCACGTCGAACCGGTCGACGCGGATCCGGCGCGGCTGGGCGGCCAGCTCTTCGCCGGCGCGGGCGGCCTCGTAGAGCTTGCGGCCACCGACCTTCACCGCGCTGTACGCCGGAGGCTGCTGCAACGACCCGCCCAGGAGCGCCGACATCGCGGAGGTCAGCGCCTCGTCCCTCACCTCGACCGTCGACGTCATGGTCACGTCGCCGTCGGCATCGAGGGTCGTCGTCTCCACGCCGAGCACGAAGGTCCCCGTGTACGTCTTCGGGAGCTCGCCGAGGAAGCGAAGCAGGCGCGTCGCACGACCGAGCCCGAGCACGAGCAGCCCGGTGGCCATCGGGTCGAGCGTCCCCGCGTGCCCCACCTTCCGGATCCCGAGCGAGCGCCGGACCGTCGCGACGACGTCGTGCGACGTGACGCCGCGGGGCTTGTCGACGAGCAGGAGGCCCTCGATCGTCGTCACGAGGCGACGGGCGCACCCCGGAGGGCCGCCACGAGGCGTTCGATCGTCCCCGCCGGACCGTGCTGGCTCGTGTACCCGGCGGCGAGGCGGTGGCCGCCGCCGCCGAAGGCGGCGGCGGCCACCGACAGATCGTGGGCGCCGCGCGAGCGGACGCTCACCTTGAAGCGTCCGTCGCGCTGCTGCTTCAGCACGGCGGCGACGTCCGTACCCCGCACCGTGCGGAGCACGTCGATCAGGTCGTCGGTCTCGCCCACGCTCAGTCCCGCGTCGGACAGGTCCGACTGCAGGAGGTACGTCCAGACGAGGTCGGCCTCGGGGACCTCTTCCAGACGTCCGAGCGCGACGCCGAGCAGCCGCAGGTACGCCGAGCGATGGTCCTCGTACAGGACCTGGGACAGGTGCGCATGGTCGAACGCATGCTCGCGCAGACGCGCCGCGACCCGGAGCGTCTCGGGCGTCACGGCCTCGTATTGGAAGCGGCCCGTGTCCGTGACGATCCCGGCATAGAGGCACAGGGCGCTCGCCTCCGAGAGGTCGCCGCCGATCCGGTCGAGCAGACGGATCACGACCTCGCACGTCGAGGACGCGTCGGGATCGACCAGCCGGATCGTCCCGTGCCCGTCGTTCGACCGGTGATGATCGATCCAGATCAGCTCGGTGGCGGCGTCGGCGGCCGGACCCAGGATGCCCAACCGGTCGAACGACGCGCAGTCGCACGTCACCATCACGGCGGGCGCCGAGGGGAAACGCTCGGGAGGGACGAGCAGATCCAGCCCCGGGAGCACGTCCGCCCAGCGCGGGAGTCGTTGCGGCTGGTTCGGATACGCGCACGTGACCGCCGTGCCGCGCTCGCGGAGGTGGTGCGCGAGGCCCAGCATCGATCCGAGCGCATCGGCGTCCGGGTTCACGTGGCACGTGATCGCCACGCGCTCGGCCCGCCGGAGCACGTCCGCCGCGCGTTCGAGATCGTCAGGCGTCACGGGGCGTCTCCCCGTCGTGGAGCTCCGCGAGGATGTGGTCGATCCGCTCCGCCGCCGCGGGCGTGTCGTCTTCCTCGAACCGCAGCTCCGGGACCACCTTCAGCCGGATCTGCCGGCCGAGCTCGCGGCGCAGGTACGGCGACGCCGAACGGAGCGCGGCCCGGGATGCGGCACGCTCCCCCTCGTCGCCGAACGCCGTGAACGAGACCCACGCCACACGGAGGTCGTGCGAGACGCGAACGCCCGTCACCGTCACGAACCCGATCCTCGGATCCTTCAGCCGTTGGATCGCCTCCGCGATGATCTCGCGGAACTCCTCGCCGACCCGTTCCTCTCGTGCTCCCTGTGGCATACATGCAGCGTACCCGGGGGCCTCAACCCTCCGGCCACAGTAACTCGAGCTCACGGTCGATCACCTCGGTCTCGGCCCACCGGTCGACGAGCTTCTCGACCTCGTGCATCACCCGGCGGAGGTGATGTTGATCGGCGCCGACCGCGGCGACGGCGATCGCCGCGCGCTGCCACAGGTCCTGGTGGTCGACCTCGGCGACGCTCACCGGGAACCGCTGTCGGATCGCCGAGGTGAGCGAGGAGATCACGTGACGCTTCTGCTTGAGCGAGCGGCTGCCGGGGATCCGCAGGTCGAACCGCTCGAGCGCCACCAGCACGTGATCAGATCGAGCGTGCGACCTCTTCGACCCGGAACGCCTCGATCAGGTCGCCTTCCTTGAGATCCTGGAAGTTCTCGAGTCCGATCCCGCACTCGAAGCCCTCGCGCACCTCGCCCACGTCGTCCTTGAACCGGCGGAGCGACGCGATCCGGCCCTCGTACACGATGACGCCGTCCCGGACCAGACGGACCGACGCGTTGCGCGGGATCGTGCCGGAGCGGACGTACGATCCGGCGATCACCCCGAGCTTCGGGACGCGGAACGTCTGACGCACCTCGGCCTCGCCGAGGATCTGTTCGCGTTCCTCCGGCTTCAGCAGACCCGAGAGCCGCGCCTTGATGTCGTCGATCGCGTCGTAGATGACCTTGTAGGTCCGGATCTCGACGCCTTCCGCCTCCGCGAGCTCCCGTGCGCCGGCGGAGGGCCGCACGTTGAACCCCACGATGATCGCCTCCGACGCCATCGCGAGGGTGACGTCGTTCTCCGTGATGCCTCCTGCGCCGGCTCGCACGATGTTGACCCGCACCTCGTCCTGCGGGAGCTTCAGGAGGGAGTCCTCGAGCGCCTGCACCGAGCCCTGCACGTCGGCCTTCACGATCAGGTTGAGCTCGACGACCTCGGCGCGACCCGTCCGGCGCATCAGGTCGTCGAGGGTGGTCCGCCGCGCGGTGACGAGCTCGGCCTGGCGCGTGCGGGACTCGCGTTCCTCGGCGATGTGCCGCGCTTCACGCTCGTCCTCCACCTCCCGGAAGTCGTCCCCCGCGCTCGGGACGTGGCTCCATCCGAGGATCTGCACGGGCTTCGAAGGCCCAGCCGAGTCCGCGGCGCGCCCGTTCTCGTCCTGCATCGCACGGATCCGGCAGTACGCGGTGCCGGCGATCAACGCGTCGCCGACCGAGAGCGTGCCCTTCTGCACGAGGACGGTGGCCACCGGACCCCGTCCCCGGTCCAGGTGCGCCTCGAGCACGGTCCCGCGTGCGCGTCCGGTGGGATCCCCCTTCAGCTCTTCGAGGTCGGCGACGACGAGGATCGTCTCGAGGAGCGTGTCGAGACCCTTGCCGCTCTTGGCCGAGACGTCGACGAACTCGAAGTCGCCCCCCCACTCCGACGGGACGACGCCCCGCTCCACCATCTGCGTGCGGACGCGGTTGGGATCCGCTTCGTCCTTGTCGATCTTGTTCACCGCCACGACGATGGGCACGTTGGCGGCCTTCGCGTGGTCGAGGGCCTCCACCGTCTGCGGCATCACGCCGTCGTCGGCGGCCACCACGAGCACGACGATGTCGGTCACGCCCGCTCCGCGCGCGCGCATCGCCGTGAACGCCTCGTGGCCGGGCGTGTCGATGAACGTGATCTCACGATCACCGGCGTGAACCTGGTACGCGCCGATGTGCTGCGTGATGCCACCGAACTCACCCGCCACCACGTCCGTCTCGCGGATCGCGTCGAGGAGCTTCGTCTTCCCGTGGTCGACGTGGCCCATGATCGTGACGACCGGCGCCCTCGGGACGAGCTCGCCGTCGCTCGCCTCGAGATCGTCGATCTCCTCGAGCTTCAGCTCGTCCTCGATACCGACGACGTCGGCGCGGTAGCCGAGCGCGTCGGCGATCACGCCGATCGCCTCGTCGGAGAGCGACGTCGTGGCGGTCACCATGTCACCCGCCATGAACAGGATCTTCACGATCTCCGCGGGCGAGCGGTCGAGCTTCTCCGCGATCACCTGCGGCGTCGCGCCGTGGACGACCTGCAGGACGGGGCCCGTGGGCACGGGCGGCGCCTCGGGCGCGGGTGCGCGCGTGCGGGAGGGCGTGGGCGCCGGGGCGGCGGCAGCCGGCTCGGCGACCGGGGTCGGAACGGGCGCAGGCGCAGGCTTCGGCGCGGCGGCGCGCTTCGGCTTCGCCCTGCGCGGCTGCGGCGGCGGCTCCAGGACCTCACGCGGCCGTGCGGGCGCCACGGTGGCCTTGCCACCGGACGCCCGCAGCCGCGGCACCATGTCCTCGGGCACGCTGGATGAGGCCGACTTGCCGCTCACGCCCATCTGATCGAGCGCCTCGAGCAGCTCTTTGCTCGTGACGCCGAGTTCCTTCGCCAGTTCGTGAACCCTCATGTGTTCCCGTGCACCCTTCCGACGATCACACGTAGCTTACGAGCTTCGTCCGAGCCGACGCTCGTGCGGAGCGCTCGGGCGAGCGAGCCTCGCCGCAACGCCAGGTCGACGCACGCGTCGGACGGATGGACGTACGCGCCGCGGCCGGTCGCGTGACCGTCCGGATCGATCCGGATGGAACCCGACGAACGGACGAGACGCACGAGCTCCCGCTTCGACGCCGTGACGCGGCAGCCGACGCACGTGCGCTGCGGCACGTGCGTGCCCATCACGTTCCCGACGGAGCCTCCGGCGACGCGGTCGCCTGCGTCTCCGACTTGATGTCGATGCGCCACCCGGTCAGCCGAGCCGCGAGGCGGGCGTTCTGGCCTTCCTTCCCGATCGCGAGTGACAGCTGATAGTCGGGCACGATCACCTGCGCCGTCTGCGTGTCCGGGTCGACGCGGACCTCACGCACCTTGGCGGGCTGGAGGGCGTTCGCGACGAACTCGCTCGGGTTCTCCGACCACGGCACGACGTCGATCTTCTCCCCGCGGAGCTCCGTGACGACGTTCCGCACGCGCGATCCTTTCGGGCCGACGCACGCGCCGACGGGGTCGACCGCAGGCTCGTTCGACCAGACCGCGATCTTCGAGCGGTGCCCGGGCTCGCGGGCCACGGCCTTGATCTCCACGACCCCGTCCGCGATCTCGGGCACTTCGAGCTCGAACAGCTTCTTCAGCAGTCCCGGATGGGTCCTGCTGACGACGATCTGCGGGCCTTTGGCGCCCCGGCGCACCTCCGTGATGTACGCCTTGAGCCGCTCGCCGCTGCGGTACGGCTCCGACGGCACCTGCTCGGCCTGCGGCAGGAGGGCCTCGACCTTCCCGAGGTCGAGCAACGTGTACCGGCGCTCCGACTGCTGGACGATCCCCGTGACGATGTCACCTTCACGCCCGGCGAACTCCTCGTAGGTCATCTCCCGCTCCGCGTCCCGGAGCTTCTGGAAGATGACCTGCTTCGCCGTCTGCGCGCCGATCCGACCCTTGAAGTCGTCGGTGACGGTGACCTCTTCCTCGGAGAGCACCTTCATCTCGACGCCCTCGCCGTCCTCGGTCTCGACCTCCTCGAGCGCCTGCTGGAACATCCGCATCTCGCCCGTCTCGGGATCGATCTCCGCACGGAAACCGACGAAGTCGTCGTCGGCGTCGGGGTGCTCCTGCTTCCACGCCGACTTGTAGGCCGCCGCCATCGCCTCTTCGAGTCCCTCGAGGATCGTCTCGAAGCCGATCCCCTTCTCGCGCTCGAGCTCCCGGAGCGCCGCGATCATCTCCGCGTTCATCGCCCCGCTCCTTTCAGCTCCGCCGTCCAGTCGACGACGGTGCGAGCGGAGGCGACACGATCGAACGCGATCCGGCGAACGGCACCGTCGACGTCGAGGTCGAAGCCGTCCGCATCGACCGCGCGGAGGGTCCCGACGTGCTGGAGGGCGTCGTCGACGCGGGCGGTCGTCCGGACCTCGACGCGGTCGCCGACGGCGCGGGCGAAGTGCTTCGGCGTCTTCAGCGGCCGGTCGAGACCGGGCGAGGACACCTCGAGCTGGTACGAGCCCTCGCCGAAGCCCTCGAGGTCGAGCCGCCGCGCGATCTTCTCCGAGATCGTGGCGATCGTGTCCAGGTCGACGCCCCCGTCGCGATCGATGGTGACGCGCAGGACCCGGCGACCTCGCTCGCCGCGATAGGTCACGTCCACGAGCTCGAGGCCCGCTGCCTCGACCACCGGGCGCACCAGCGCCTCCGTCTCCACCCCGACCATCCCCTGCCCTTGGCCCCGGCCTCGGCCCCGAACGGGACCCCTACATACGAAAGGTGGGCGCGTGCCCACCTCCGGCTCGTGCACGACTGCGGTTTCCCATCGAGTATAGCCGCGCCGTTTCCGCGTGATCCCCGGCCGTACCCGTTGACGTGCCGAAGCCTGCCTGGGAGGGTTCCGCGACCCGGAAGGACGGTCCCGTGCCTCACGCGCTCCGGATCCATCCCGATCGCGACGCCTTCGAGCGGCTCGCCGCGGAGCATCCGCTCGTCCCGGTGTGGGCGGAGCTACTCGCCGACGTCACGACGCCGGTCGGCCTGTTCCCCGCCGTGGCCGGCCGCGGCCCGGGGATCCTTTTGGAATCCGTGGAGCGATCCGAGCGATGGGGGCGCTACTCGTTCGTGGCGGGGGACCCGGCCGCCGTCCTCGTGGTGGACGCGTCGGGGCTGCACCTCCGGGACGTCGTCCGCGAGCTGCCGACCGGCGAGCCCTCACGACGGCTCACGCCCCGGGAGGCGCTGCGGGCCGCCGTCCACCGGCTGCGCGCGCCGCGGCTGGACGGGCTGCCGCCGATCACGGGCGGACTCATGGGCTACGTCTCCTACGAGGCCGCGACGCTGCTCGACGGTCACCCGACGCCCCATCCCGAGGCCGCCGCGTACCCACCGATCGGGCTGCTCCTGATCGACCGCGCGGTGGTGTTCGACCACTGGCGGCAGCGGCTCGTCCTCGTCGCGCACGTGCCGCGCGGCGCCTTCGACGACGGCGTCGACGCGCTCGAGGGCCTCGCCGAGAAGGTCGCCGCCGCTTCCACGCTGCCGCTCATGGCTGCCGCGGACGACGTGGCCGGCGCCGGCGAGAGCAACATGGACGACGACCGCTTCCGCGAGATCGTCGCGAGCTTCCAGGAGCACATCCGGGCTGGCGACGTCTACCAGGCGGTGCCGTCCCGGCGGGTGTCGTTCGCGGCCCCCGAAGGCGGTCTGCCGATCTACCGACGCTTGCGCGTCTCGAACCCCGCGCCGTACATGTTCTACCTGCGTGCGCTCGGCGTGCAGCTCGCCGGATCGTCGCCGGAGCCCCTCGTCCGCGTCGAGGGACGGCGCGTCTCTACGCGGCCGATCGCGGGGACCCGGCGCCGTGGGCCGACGGAGACGAGCGACCGGCTGCTCGAACACGAGCTCCTCGCCGATCCCAAGGAGCGGGCGGAGCACGCGATGCTGGTCGATCTCGCCCGGAACGACCTCGGCCGGGTCTGCGCCTGGGGAACGGTCCGCCCGACCGAACTGATGCAGGTCGAGCGGTTCTCGAAGGTGATGCACATCGTCTCGACGGTCGAGGGCGACCTCCGCCAGGACATGGAGCCGTTCGACGCGCTCGCCGTCACGTTCCCGGCGGGGACCGTAACGGGGGCCCCGAAGCGACGCGCGATGCAGCTGATCGCCGATCACGAGCCGACGCCGCGCGGCGCCTACGCGGGCGCCGTCGGGTACCTGACGTTCGCCGGCGACCTCGACTTCTGCATCACGATCCGGACCGCGGTGGTGACGGACGGCGTCGCGAGCGTGCAGGCGGGGGCGGGGGTCGTCGCCGACTCCGATCCCGCGACGGAGCTCGCCGAGACGAAGGCGAAGGCCGAGGCCTTGATCCCGGCGGTCGCTCCGGGGGTGTCAGGGCGCTGAAGCCGGCACGCGCGCGGCGAAGATCATCTCGGACCCGCCGACGTACCGGACGCCCGCCACGCGAAGCCCGAGCTCTTCGAGGTCCCGCTGGAGCCCCGCGCGCGTGTACCGGTTGATGTGCTCCTTCACGTAGCCATTCGGGAAGACCTTGCCGTAGAGCCACTCGAGAACGAGCCACCGCGTCCGGCTGTAGTCCGGCGTACCGAGGATCAGCAGACCACCTGGAGCGATCACGCGGACGAGCTCCTCCAGGCGCACCTGGCTCCGCGGGATGTGTTCGATCACCTCCGAACAGATCACGGTGTCGAACGAACGGTCGGCGAAGGGCAGCCGCGTGAGCGATCCCTGGACCAGGTGACGCCCAGGCGCTCGGAGCCACCGGAGCTTGTGCATGCCCAGATCCATCCCGACGACACCCGGCAGCGTCTGCACGATCCGGCTCGAGCCGCAGCCGATGTCGAGCGTGGACCGGCTCGCCTGCGGACCCATGAAGGAGTGCACGATCTCGAAGCGGCGACGCTGCCAGCCGCGTTGGAGCGGGATCCAGGAGTCGAACGCCCGATGGTCGTAGTCGGCCGCTCGGACGGAGTTCCGGAGGCTCAGCAGGCGACCGAGGGTCTGCAGGTAGCCGACGCCGAACTGCACCATCCGGACGCGGTTCCACGGCTCGGCGCCCCGGTACCAGAACGGGACCTCCGTGACGCGCCAGCCCTCGCACTGGGCTTTCACGATGATCTCGAGGAGGACGTCGAGGCCGTCGGCCTCGAGCGGCTGGATGTCCAGGAGGACGCGCCGCCGGTACAGACGGAACCCGCTCGAGAGGTCGCGGAAGGGCATCGAGAGCCCGAAGCGATAGACGGCGTTCAGCGCTCGGCTCGCCGTGCGGCGCCCGAGGCCCATCTCGGCCACCGCTCCGCGGACGTACCGCGACCCGATCACGACCTCCGCCTCGTCCCGATGCGCCCAGATCACCGGGACGAAGTCGGCCGCGTACGCGAAGTCCGCGTCCATCGTCAGCACCCAGTCACCCTGCGCGGACGCGATGCCCGTCCGGAGCGTCTCGCCGTACCCGGCTCGCTTGCTCTGGACGAACGCGGCTCCGGCCGCGTCGGCGTGGCGGTGCAACGCCGGATCGCTCCCGCAAACGAGGATCTCCGAGCGGGGCTCGACCGTCTCGAGCGCGCGTCGCAGGGCCGGGAGGAGCCGCGGCAGATCGTGACGCCGCCCCCAAACCGGGACGACCACGGAGAGCACGATGTCGCGGTCGGATCCGTTCACGTCCGCCTCCCTGCGTCCTCGAGGACGCAACGGCCGAGCGTCCCTCGGTCGGGAGCGGCCGGGGCGCATGATAGCGTCCGCGCGATGATCCTCGTCGTCGACCACTACGACAGCTTCACGTACAACCTGGTGCAGCTGATCGAGGGTCTCGGTCGCCCGACCCGGGTCGTGCGGTCGGACGAGCGTACCGCGCAGGAGCTCGTCGCGATGCGTCCCGATGCCGTCGTGCTGTCGCCCGGTCCGGGTCATCCCAGCGCCGCGGGGGTGTTCATGGACCTGCTCGCCACGTTGCCGGACGAGACCCCCTTGCTCGGTGTCTGCCTCGGACATCAGGCGCTCGGCCTGCGGAGCGGCGGCACGGTCGATCGGACCGAGCCGGTCCACGGCAAGGCGTCACTCGTGTACCACGAGGGAGCGGGGATCCTCGCGGGGGTCCCCTCGCCGTTCGAGGCCGGCCGCTACCACTCCCTGGTCGTCGAGCGGGACGACCTGCCCGATCCGTTGGAGCTCACGGCGTGGACCGAAGACGGGCTCGTCATGGGGACGCGGCACCGGTCCCTGCCGAGGTTCGGCGTGCAGTTCCACCCGGAATCGATCCTCACGCCGGAGGGACCGCGGATCGTCGAGAACTTCCTCGGGCTCCTCGCTGCGTGAGCTACGGGGCCGGACACCCGGGCCCGTACGCGAAGGCCGCGGACCCGCGCGAGACGCGACACGCGTGCTCGTCGACGGCGACGAACGCGCTCGC
>Ga0075433_10000190_pt1 | contig 34427 bp, 34 predicted proteins | sample RhiMethybrSRZTD2_FD_75299 | JGI IMG/M metagenome (GOLD analysis project Ga0075433, IMG submission 75299) | Populus rhizosphere microbial communities from Tennessee, USA - Rhizosphere MetaG P. TD hybrid SRZTD2 | ecosystem: Host-associated > Plants > Roots > Rhizosphere > Soil | place: USA... | reverse complement strand
ATCATGGCGAGGGCGGAGCGTAGAGGATGGCTCTGGGACTGTCAAGGGTTGTCGCAGGAATCAGCGCCGCGGTCCGCCGCCCGACCACGGATGGAGCTCGCCTGCGTCACGGTCGGCGCGCTCGACCGGGCGAGCCGACCATCCAGGCCGGCGTTCATCCATCGAGCAGACGCTACGGCGCCGGGCTCCGCCACTCGTAGATCGCGACGTCGGGCACCGGGGCGGGTCCAGTGCGGTAGATCAGCCTCGCCGACCGGTCGGGAATCCCCTCCTGCAGCCACTGCTCGAGATACGGCGTGCGGTAGTTCTGCTCCTTAACTAAGACGATGAAGTCGGGGCTCTTGGAGTGAACGTATCGCAGCGCGAGTGACGCGTCTGCATACGGCATCCCGAACGACAGGCCGCCGGAGTAGTAGGGGATCTCGGTAGCCACGGTCATGACTCGCTTGGGCCCGGGCTGGTAGCGCCCGAGCCAGGTGCCGACCTCTTTCCAGAGCAAAGCCTGCGGGCCCTCGTCCTGGAGTGACCCCCAGCGTACGCCCAGGGCTGCCAGCAGCAGGACCGCGAGGATCAGGGCACCGCGAATGCTCGGATCGAGCCAGCGGGCGGCCTGCCACCCCAGGGCCACCCGCCGGGCTGTCGCCACGCCCCATCGCGCCGCCTCGTCGATTCCGTGAGCGGCCCACACGAGGGACAAGGGCACCAGCGCCAGCAGATACCTCGGAGTGATGTAGTGTAGGGCGAGGGCCAGGAGGAGATGACCGGCGACGACGGCAAGCAACACCCCTTCATACCGTGCCCGCCGCGGTGGCCAGGAGCGGCGGAACAGTCCGAGCGTGATGAGGCTCACCACGAGGACGGACCCGAACAGAGGGGAAAGCAGCAGGAGCTGCGCCAGTGGCACCTTGTTGCGACGGGCACTGGCGACCCAGTACCCGGCAATCTCGCCGACCGAGAGTCTCCGGTGGGTTGTGGCGATGAAGTGGTTCGGGGAGAGCTGCGGCCCGTCCTCCGACAAATCCGGACCGATCCCCAACGACGCCTCATCCTTGCTCATCCCCGAGTTCTCACGCTCGCCGATCGTGTAGTTCATGACGCTCTTGCCCTCCACGCGGAGGCTCCCCGTCTGCACCGAAAGGTAGGCCGCGTAGGGCGCGGTGACGATCACGAACGGGGCTAGCAGACACAGGGCCCGGCGTGTAGAGCGCCTGACGAACGCCGACCTCCGCAGGTCTCCCAGTAGCCCGGCAACCAAGATGATCACTGGATAGAAGAAGGCTTCCGGCCTAGTCAGGTAGGCCAGCCCGCATATCACCCCGCACCACACGGTGGGAGCGAGCGTGTCGGCGTCCAGGGAACGCAGCCCCCAGTAGAGGCCAATCACCATGAGCAGGAGGTACGGACCCTCCGAAAATGCCGATCCGGAGAGATCGATGAGGAAGGGGTGGAGCGCTGTCAGGGCTGCGGCGCCAAGCGCGACGGGACGGCCATATAGGAGCCGAGCGAGCACGAACACGGCGGGCACGAGGAGCACGCCGGCGAGGAACGGGACGAGCCGCGTGGCGCTGTCGACGGAGCCCGCGGCCAGCGAGCCGAGCGCGAGCAGGATGGGATAGAACGGTGGGAACATGAGCTCGGGTTCCCCGGACAGCCCGACGTATGTCCCATGTCGGACTAGATTCTCGGCGATCCGCGCGTACTCGCACCCGTTCCCTTCCAGCACCGCGCCGTGATGGATCGCCCAGTACCCGCGCAGGGCAAGGCCTGCGAGGAGAATTCCCGAGAATATCGCGGTGAAAGGCTGACTGAGCGGAGCGACCTGGTCGTCCATGCGTCGGCCATACGCCCACCCGGTGGACGACAGCTCCCGTGAGATGTCGAACGTCCGGCGCTCGCGCTGACGACGTTCAGTCTGAACGACCCGCGAGACGTCACTGGCGCGGCGTTGATGTACTCGGCGATCCAACACGACCTCCACCTCGCGTCCCGCCGCGACATGCTCCCGCACACGCTCATGCCGGTTGCCCCTGTCCCGCGCAACGATAATGAGCGGCTTCGGCCGCGCCATCGCTCACCTGAGCAGGCTGCGCCGAGATTGGAGCGCGCAGCTGTCCGGGACTTGCCTATTCGCCTCGCGAAGCGGCTCCGACCCACTCTCACTCACAGGAGTCGACGTCGGGCGGAGGCTATTCGTAGGAAGTGTTGTCGCGCGATCTGCCATCACTGATTGATTCATAGCGTAGCTAGTCGGTTCGATCCTTCACGCTCCGAGACTCATTCTCGCGGCCTACTCGTGTCATGGGACGACCCCGCTCCGCGATAAGGATGGAGCACAAAATGAGATTCCAAAGGAAACGTAGATCCGGCGCCCAGAATGTCAAGCGAATTCTCCATACCGAAGACCGGGTCGGTTCGGTCGTTGGTCAGGTGCTGGGCAATTGGGAAGGGGCGTCAATGCCCCGGCGATTCAGCGCGGCAGCCGACGGCTCCGCAGATTCGGAAACCGAGACCGCTGCCGGCGTGCGCAAAAGATTCGCCTTGTCGATTCCGAACGGGCCCTTATCCTAGCGGGCACGGCCCCGCCGTACGACCGGGCGGGTGTTGCGAAGACAGGGGAAGCCCATGAGCCGGCAGACCACGCTGTCCGTCCTGGTGCCCGCCTACAATGAGCAGTACCTCATTCACGCCAGTCTCGACCGGCTCCGCGAACTCGGGCACTCCCCTCTCCTCAGTCGCGTCAAGGTCATTGTGGTGGACGACTGCTCGACCGACGCCACCTCGGTGGTCCTGCAGCAGTTTCGCGATGCTGTCCGGTCCGAGTCCGAGGGCACGACGTGGGAGTGGGTGTTCCTTCGCCACGAGCGGAACCTGGGCAAGGGCGCGGCGATCCGAACCGCGCTCAAGTGCGCCGACACCGAGCTCGCGGTGATTCACGATGCCGACCTCGAGTATCACCCACGCGATCTTCTGAAGATGATCCCCCTCTTCCTCGACGACGATGCGGACGCCGTGTTCGGCTCCCGATTCTTGACCGCCGAGTTTCGGCGCGTGCTCTTCTTCCGGCACCAGCTCGGCAACAAGCTCCTCACCTTCCTCTGCGATCTGGTGTCCGACCTCAACCTGTCCGACATGGAAACCTGCTACAAGATGGTCCGCACCCGTCTCCTTCAAAGTATTCCGCTCGAGAGCCCAGACTTCCGGATCGAACCGGAATTGGTGATCAAGCTGGCCAAGCGGGGGGCGCGTATCTTCGAGGTTCCCATCAACTACTCGGGTCGCACCTACCAGGAGGGTAAGAAGATCAACTGGCGTGATGGATATCGAGCCATCGCGGCCATCACGAAATTCTCCGTCTCGGACCGTATCTACTCCGATGATGCGCGCCTGGGTCAGGCGCTCGCCCGAATGCGCCGCGCCCGCAACTTGACGCGCTGGATGAGCGACACTCTGCGGCCTCATCTGGGTCAGCGGGTGCTCGAGGTTGGAGCAGGCCTCGGCACCTTGACCGTGAACCTGATCCCGCGCCAGTCCTATTGGGCGACCGACTCGAATCCCATCTTCCTCGATGAACTCCGCCATCTGGCGCGCTCGCGACCGTACCTTCAGGTCGGTCCGACGGACATCCGAGATTTCGACTCGTTTCCGAAGGGGCGGGCCTTCGACACCGTGCTCTGCGTTAGTGTTCTCGAACATATCCAGGATGATGTCGCCGCCCTGCGGAACATGGCGAGAGCGCTGGGCGACCGGGGGCGCCTGGTCGCGATGGTGCCACAGGGCCCGGGACTCTACGGAACGCTCGACGAAATGCTAGGTCACTGCCGACGCTACAGCAAGGGACAGGTCGCGGAGCTGGCTCGGGCGGCCGGGATGAGGGTCATCGAGGTACGCGCGTTCGATCGGATGGCGTCGCTCGGCTGGTGGCTGAACGGCCGCGTCCTGCGGCGACGGACCCTGGGCATCGTCCAGTTGAAGGCCTTCGACTTCCTGGTTCCGCTCCTTCGACGAGTAGACCACTGGTTACCGCTGCCGGCCCTGTCGCTTATCGCGGTTTTCGAGAAGCCGCCCGGTGCCACACCGTGAGCGTGATCCGGTTCATGGAGTGGGCAATCGAGCCGCTCCGCCGCGTGTGGCTCGTCCGCGTGCTGCTGGCGGTCGGCGTGCTATTGCAGCTGGCGCAGTACGTCTCGAACCGTTCGCTCTGGCTCGACGAGGCGATGCTGGCTCTCAACATCATCGAGCGGCCGTTCGCGGGTTTGCTCGGCCCGCTGGAGTACGACCAGGCCGCGCCGGCCGGCTTCCTATTCGTGGAGCACCTGGCGGTTCTGGCTCTCGGGACGAGCGAGTACGTGCTGCGGCTGTTTCCGCTGATCGCCGGGATCGTGGCACTATTCGCGTTCCGGACGGTCTCCGAGCGGGTGCTGTCACCGGTCGGCTCGCTGATCGCGATGCTCCTGTTCGTCGCCTCCGACCGGCTGATCTATTTCGCATCCGAGGTGAAGCCGTACTCCAGCGACGTGGCTGTGGCCCTGCTGCTCTGGCTCATGGCCACGCGGGAAGAGAGCAGCCCTGTCGCGTCCTGGAGGTGGGGTCGGGCCGCGATCGCGGGCGCCGCCGCCGTCTGGTTCTCCTACCCTGCCATCTTCGTTCTCGCCGCAATCGGCATGTGTTGGCTCGCGACGCGGGGCTGGCGAAGACAATGGTGGGAGGCTGGGACCGGGGCCGTGACCGGAGCCATCTGGCTGGCGAGCTTCTGGGCATTGTATGCCTTGACCCTGAAGCAGACGTCCCAGAATCAAACCCTCCTCGCGTTCTGGGCCGAGGGAGCCGCTCCGCTGCCGCCCAGGTCGTATGAGGACCTCCGGTGGTACCTGGGCGCCGTGGACCGGGTCGCGGCAATCCCGCTCGGGCAGGACGTTCATGGGCTGGTGCTCCTAGCCAGCATCTTGGGCGGGGCAGCCCTCTTTGCGAACGCGCGGGAGCGATTCTGCTGGCTGGTTCTCCCAGGCGTCATGGCCCTTCTGGCCTCCGGCCTGCACAAGTATCCTCTGGCGACCCGGCTGTGGCTCTTCATGGTGCCGGCGCTGCTCCTCCTCGCCGCGGCCGGAGTAGAGGCGATGTGGGAGCGCACCCGGCACGTGTTCCCGTTGTTGGTCGTCGCCATGTTTGGCCTGCTCTGGATTCCACCGATGCTGTATGTGGCCTATCACCTGGCTCGACCGCAGCGTGTCGAGGAAACCCGGCCGCTGCTCCAATACTGGCGGGCGCACCGAGGCCCGACGGATACGCTATACGTCTACTACGAGGCCGTGCCGGCGGTGCGGTATTACGCCCTCCGACGACTGATCGAGCCGGACGAGTTCGTCCGGGGCGTGCAATCGCGGGAAGCTCCGGACCGATACCTGGAGGACCTGGGCAAGCTCCAGGGCCGCGATTCGGTCTGGCTGCTGTTCTCGCATTCCGACGTCAATCGGAAGATCGATGAGGAAGAGTTCCTAATGCGATATCTGGATCGTATCGGGAGGCGACGAGAGGAGAGACGGAGCGTCGGAGCCTCGCTGTATCTCTACGATCTGAGCGGCACCGCGGGGGAAGGCTGAAACTACGGCAACTTGCCTGAAAATGATTGCACGGTTCGGAACTCAGAGGCAAAGGTCGCGACCGATGAGCGGAGCGCGTGATGGCGCGCTTGCCACGCGTGAGAGTCGATTCGCGCGGGTGCGTCGGCATGGGCGGCCAGGGAAGCGAGGAAGTCGCCGATCGCTCGCGCGCTGGCGGATGACTGCTCCTGGAGCCACGCGATCACGTGCCGCTGGCGCGGTGCGGTCAGGAGAGTCGCCATCTCCGCCAGTTGGTTCGCGGTCAGGCCACCCTGGTCTTCGAACGTCGACGACCAGCCGAGAGTCTCGCGGGTGAGTTGCTCGGTCTCCAAGCGCGCCAACCTCGCGGCATCCGGCAACCCGCGTGAGGTGCGCGTGATCGCGCCCAGCATCTCGGCGCGGCGCCCCCCCGTCGAGGGCGCGACCGAGAAATCCGGGCGCACCTCGACGGGGATGATCTGCGCATGACTGATTCCGCCGTGACCGAAGAATACCTTCAGCACGAGGGAGCGGTAACTCCACGGATGTCCGCCGGCAAGGTGCCGGGAGGCCGGGAAGACGAGGTTGCCGAGGCCATAGGCGATGAGACCGCGTTTCCAGACCTCGATCCCCATCGGTACGTGCGCGTGGTGGCACAGGATGAGGTCGGCGCCCGCTTCGACGAAGCGTCTGGCCCGGTCGCGATGGGACAGCCACGGATACATGGCGAACTCCACTCCCCAGTGGAGCTGCAGGATCACAAGATCGACGGTCGGCCGGAGGGCCGCGACATCCTCGAGGATGAGGTCGTCTCGGGCCGGTGCGGGACCCGCCGCGGCATCGAGCGGTATCGCGGCACGGTAGTCATCCGCGTAGCCGAGCATGCCCACGCGCAGGCCCCTGGCGTTCAGCAGGGCCGGCCCCCGCGCCGCGCGGGGCGAATCGCCGGCCCCGCAGTGGGCGATTCCCCGCCCGTCCAGCACGCGCAGGCACTCCAGCAGCCCCTCCGGCCCGAAGTCCATGCAGTGGTTGTTGGCCACCGTGACCGCGTCGAATCCGGCCGCGGCCAAGGCCTCCACGCTCTCTGGGGCGGCCTTGAGCCCCCCCCGCATGGCCGCTGGCTTCACTTCGCCTCGCGTCAGGGGACTCTCGAGGTTGGCAACACGGAGGTCGCAACCGTCGAGGACCGGTTTCAGGGGAGCGAAGATTGTCGCTGGCCCGCGATGCCGGATCGCCTCCTCGATGTCACGGCTCAGGACGACGTCTCCGGCGGCTAGGATCGACGCGGTGGGCGGGCCGCTGCCCACTTCGTGCGCGTCGACCGAGGGCCTGAACCGCATAGACCACAACGAGATCTGCTCCACACGTCGGCGAAGTCGCGTGGGGAGGAGTGGTATGAGCATGTGTCCCATATAGTAGTCTACTCGAAGACCGGCCATGGACCTCTCAGTCATCCTCTGCACATACAATCGGGCCACGCTCCTGGACAAGGCATTGCGTAGCCTCGAGCAGATGCGGCAGCCCGCCGGGCTCTCGTGGGAGCTGCTGCTCGTCGACAACAACTCCAGCGATCGCACCAAGGCCGTGGTGGATGCGACGATCCGGCGGGGAATCCTTCCCTGTCGCTACGTCTTCGAGCCGCATCAGGGAAAGTCGAACGCGCTCAACACGGGCGTCGCTCAAGCGAAGGCGAACATCCTGGTCTTCACGGATGACGACGTCACGTTCGATGCCGACTGGCTCGGCGCGATCTGGAGGCCATTCGACGACCCGAAGGTCCTGGGCCTCGGCGGACAGATCATTCCGGTCTGGTCGAGCCCCCGCCCCCGCTGGTACGCCGAGACTGGCCCCTACACCTTGATGACCGCGGTCATCCGGTACCAGTTCGGTGATCAGCTCAAGCCGGTGGAAAAGCCGCCGTGGGGGGCGAACATGGCGTTTCGCCGGGAGGCCTTCACACGGTACGGCAGCTTCGATCCTCGCCTCGGACCCATCGGCAACACCCTGATGCGTGGAGAGGACGTGGTCCTGGGGCAGCGCATGCTGGCGGCTGGGGAGCGGCTCCTCTACGTCCCGAACGCGATCGTATACCACCCGGTGGAGCCGGAGCGTCTGCGGAAAGGATATTTCCAGGCGTACTACTACCAACACGGGCGTATGGAGATCCGGATCAATCCGGTCGGTCCCGAGGCGGTGCGCTGGCTGGGTGTTCCCCGACACTTCGTGCGTGCCTTGCTGACCAATGTGGCGCGCTGGCTGACGGCCCTGCGCTCGAACCGGCGGTTCTACTATCGTCTCGAGTGCGCGCTGACACTCGGGAAGATCGTGGAAGCGCACCAGCAGCGGCCGCACCCGATCGCTCCCGAGCGACGGCCCTGACCGTCGGCCGGCCGGGTGCTTATCGCAGGCACCGCTTTCGGTACTTTTTTCTGGCGCGGCACCCTCGGGCCGAGCAGGTAGTTGACGAAACCTCGCCCGGAGGTTACCGTCGCTCAGCGTTCCGTGGGCTGTACGCAAGGAAATCGTGATGGAGGGCATAGCGTGTCGCGACTCGATCAGTGCGGCCGGCTCGTGGCCGCACTCGCCGCAGGGAGTGCGAAGATAGCTCCCGTCGGTACGCTTCGTCTACGGATCCCGTCGAGGGCACGATAGTCTGTTCATCTTCGTGGGCGGACGAGCGCGGCAAGACGCCGCGTTTCTTCGTGATCCAGCCTTCCGGAGCGTACCTCTGTGCCGCAGACAAGATAGCGACACCAGCATGACCTTCCGTCGACACCGCGAACGGGCGGCTGACGCCGCCCGTGTGGTACAGGGCTGGACTCAAGCGAGCATGATCTTCCAGTGAGCATCGAGCACAAGACGCTGACCGCGCTCCGGTGGACGGCCGGGACGCGCTTGGTCGGCCAGATGGCGACGTGGGTGGTCACGCTGGCCCTCGTGCGGATACTCGCCCCGTCCGACTACGGTCTCATGGCCATCGTGTCGGTGGTGATGTCGATCACGACTAACCTGGCCGAGCTTGGCCTGGGCGCTTCCCTCGTCCAGACCCGGCGCCTCGAGCCGGCGCTGCTCGCGAGGGTCGCAGGGTTCGTGTGGCTCCTCCATTTGGGTCTCGGCGCTATGCTCGTCGCCGCGTCGCACCTGGGGGGTTGGGCCTTCGCGGACGCCCGGCTTACCCAGTTGTTCCGGGTGGCGGCGCTGCAGTTCGTGTTTATCGCGCTTGGTGCGGTGCCGCAGGCGCTCGCCTCTCGGGCCCTGAACTTCAAGTGGTTGTCCCGGGTGGAGTTCACCACCGCGGTGACCACGAGCATTGTCACGTTGACGATGGCCGTGTCCGGGTTCGGAGTGTGGGCGCTGGTGCTCGGAAACGTGGTGGGGAGCGCAATCCGGGCCGGCCTCCTAGTCAGCCGAGGCGAGAACGTGTGGCCGGACTTCCGGGTGCGGGGCATCGGGTCGCACCTCGACTTCGGCGCGAAGTACTCGGGCGGCAATCTCGCCTGGGTCCTGGTCAACCAGGCGGACGTCCTGGTGGGCAGTCGGATGATGTCGAAGGCCGCGCTCGGCGTCTATTCCGTGTCGCTCCACCTTGCGACGCTGCCCATGCAGAAGATGATGAGCGTGATCAACCAGGTCGCGTTTCCAGCGGTGGCGCGCCTGCAGGACGACCCGGCGCGGCTGAAGCGGCGATTGCTGCAGGCCGGCGGCCTGCTGACGACGGTCAGCGTGCCGGTGTTGTGGGGGCTGGCTGCGGTGGCGCCGGAGTTCGTGGCCATCGTGCTCGGCTCGAAATGGGCCGCCGCCACCCGCACCCTGCAGTTGGTCACTCTGGTCGTGCCGCTGCGTATGCTGAGCGGGCTCTTCAACACCGCAGTCGCCGGGGTGGGACGCGCGGGCACCGCGCTCCGCAACACCGTCATCACCGCGGTAGTGTGGCCGGGCTGCTTCGTGGTCGGCGCGTTTTGGGGCGCCGAGGGGCTCGCCGCCTCCTGGCTGGTGGCGATTCCCGCCACATTCCTGCTGAATTTCCCACGCACCAGCGCGTCACTTGGCGTCGCGTTCGGCGACGTCGTGCGCACCCTGGTCCGCCCGACCCTCGCGGGGCTGGTAATGGTTGCCGCGATCGCCAGCACCCGCCTTTTGGTCGGGGAATGGGCGCTACCTTGGCGGACTGCCAGCCTCATCGCAGTTGGCGCGGCGGCCTATCTCGTCGTGATCACCCTGCTCGACCGCCACGTGTGGGGGCAGCTTCGGCAGTTGGTGTTCCACAGAGGGGGGGACGCTTGAGGTGGACCGGGTCGTCACCCGGTCCACCGGCGCCTTCCTGAAATGACGATTGCGTGGTCAGCGCGGGGCGTCCGGCAGCTGGTAGGCGAAGACGGGCTCGTCGATGCGGTTGACCAGGAGCAGCCGCCGCGTCTGCGGGTCGAGCTGGCCGCGCCCGAAGGTGCCCTGCCCGTTCTCGGCGGTGGGCATCACGCCGCCGCTCGGGAGCGCCATTCCCTTGCCGGAGCGCGCGTCGATCTGCCAGACCACGCCGCGATCGACCGTGTAGAGCAACGGCGCGGAGGGATCCGCCACGAGCACCGGGCCGCCCTTGGCCATGTTCGGTCCGATGATCGGGAAGTTCGAGATACCGGGTGACCGGCTTGTGGCGTCGAAAACCTTCGGTGGGTTGAAGGTGGTGTTGCCGGCCGCGTAGAGTCGTTTCGTTGCCGGGTGGTAGACGAACGTTGCCGCGGCGTCGGAGCCGTTCTGGAAGGCCGACGCCACAGTCCACCGGTTGCGCTCCGAGTCGTAACGGCAGAGCTTGCCGTCGCCCGACACAATCCAGATCGTCCGGCGGCTCGGGTCGCAGGTCGCCATCGCCGCCACGTAGCCGCTGGGAGCATCGGCGAGGCGGGTCCACGATTTCGCCGCCAGATCAAGCATCCACGTGTCCGTTCCCGGGTTGCCCCAGCCGCCGAGGCTCCAGTGCGAGCCCGAGTAGACGAACATGCCGCCACCCGCCCCGACCCACGGCACGTACGTGATGCCGCTGTAAGTGTGCCGCGAGGCCGGGGTCCCGTCGGGGTAGGCCGCCGGCCCCGCGGTGATCGCCGGCGGCGCGGGGCTTGGCGGCATCAGCAAGCTCCATAGACCCGATTCCGGGCTGAAGCCCACCACCTCGTTGCCGGCATAGTCGTGATGGCCGCCCCCGAAGGCCAACATGCGACGCCCCGCTGCGTCCCAGATAGCGCCACTCCACGCCACCATGAAGTTCACCCGATTGCCCTCGGGCTCGAACGGGAGAGGAACCTCGCGGACCGTGTTCTTCGAGATGATCGACCATTCGCCAACCGCGGCCGACGACCCGGCCACCCAACCGCCTCGCGTGCTGACTACGGTCGCGGCCGCAGTGGCCGTGGCGACGGTCGTGATAAACGAGCGCCGATTCATTTGGGATCTCCCGCCCTCCTGCCGAGCCGCCTCAATTGGGCTTCGGCTGACGTGGGTCAACGGTGTCGGGGAGGCAGAGGTATCGGAGCACCTGGCTTGCTCCCCTGCCGTCAGGGCCACGAAGCTTGGAGATTACCGGTCCGTAGACCTCGGTGAGCATCTTCTCGTTCTGCGTAGCCCGGTCGGTATCGTCGTCTCGGACTCGTGCATAGAGGCCGGCCTGGCACGAGTCGTACGTGGTCGAACCCTGGAGCACTCGCCAGGATGACACGGCGGGAGTGGGCGCGAATCGTTCTTCCATCCACAGCACCCACGCGCAGTCGGCCGAGGCTGACGTCGCAAGGGCGGGGAGGCAGACCAGGGCGAGAAGGATGCGGCCGTAGGCCGTGGTGTTCATCACTGGGACTCCTCGCTACTGCGACATTCTAAGGCCGGGCGGTTAGCCGCGGGGAGGGCTGCCCCACATGAATGTGCGCGCCCGACGTGGCGCCCGGGATCGCCCCCCACGCGGCGATGAATGGAATGCCCGCTGCGCGCAGGTACTCCATGAGGGCCCGTCCCTCGGGACTGTCCGGATGCACTGCGACGTCGAGGGCATTCCGGTGGTCGAAGCCCATGCGGTCGTGCAGTGCGGTCTGCCCGAGCGCGCTGATCGGCAGCGCTCGCCCGAAGCGTTCCTGGAAGAATTTCTGGAGTCGACCCAGGTCGTGGGTGAGCGACCACGCTCCGGGGCCGTTGAATCGCACCAGACCCGATGTCTCCTCGTAGGCGCCCCGGGCGAGCGGGGCCAGGCGTGCGAGGGCCTCCGCCATGCGCGCCTCGGACAGCATCCGATCGGCCTCGGTCATCGCCCGCTGCGTGTCCTCGACGTTCTTCCGGGCATCGTTCAGGGCCTGCTGGCCTTCCTCGAACTCGCGTCTGGAGAGCACCCCGCGCTCGTAAAGATCCTGCCTCAGCTCGGTCAGCTCGCTTCGCCGGGCCAGCTCCCGCTCGTGGATGGCGAGCACGCGCTCGAGCGCAGCCCGATAGCTGACGGTCGCCGAGATCACGTCGGACGTGGCCTTCTCGAGCCGGGAGGGGGCGGCCCGGGAGGCCTCCGGGGCGGCCGACTTGCGACCCTGTGCGGACGACACACCGTGGATTGCGGACAGGGTTGACATCACCAGGAGCCCTATCACCGTGAAATATCTGTTATTTATCACCGCTACCCCGCCGCGCTGAACGGCCCGAGGACAGTTTTCGTCATCGAGCCTACAGTTTCGTGGTTCCGCACGGGGGCTGGGTTCTTTATGTATTCGATTTCTTACGCTCAATGGGCCTGGCCCCTTCTTTGCTCGGTCAAAGGTGCGAGGCTTTCACGATGCCAGAATCCGAAGAAAAGCACCACCTGAACGGCCAACCCGCGAAGCGCTGGCTCATCGTCGTTGCACGAGGGCAGGCCGATCTCTATGCGCACCTCGTCCAGGCGTTCTCCCGCGACGGTAAGGTGCGCGTGATCCTCGACCGCCGCAAGGACGACTCCCGGAACTCGCCCCAGGTCACCCACCGCCTCCGCACCCACGGTGCGGTCATCATCCGCCAGGCCCAATAGTAGGAAGAACTACCCGCCTTCGGCCCCGGATGAGTACGATGATCCGAGGGGGAGGGCCACCGTGATCACTGGGCAGGATCGTCGCCGGTTTCCGCGGATGCGGACCGCGTGGCCGGTCATCCTCGAGTCGGCCGACGGGCTCGTGGGGGTCGGGCAGGTGATCGACGTGAGCCTCACGGGTCTGCGGATCAGCACAGACCTCGACATCGCGCCGGACACCCCGCTCATGCTCCGTGTGACGCTCCCCAAGGACACTGGCCGCCTCGAGGTCCTCGTCAAGGTAGCGCGTCGAGATTCCCGCGGCTTCGGAGTTTCTTTCCTCACGCTCGGAGAGGGCGAAGCCGAGCGAATCGCCCCGTTTGTGGCGCCAGGCGACATCCGGCGCTGGGCGCGCCGCGTGGCGGTCAGCCTCCCGATCCGCATCGAGACCGGCGCCGAGGAGGGCGACGTCCTGCATGGCCGCACCATCGACCTCAGCACTTCCGGGGGGCGCCTGAGTGTCGGCAGCCCCCTGACCGCGGGCGACGTCGTCGTCGTTGAACTGCCGGGCCCGGACGTGGGCGGCACCCTGCGCCTGCCCTCGCTGGTCTGGGAGTCATACACGGGCGGCGCCGTGGTCGTCTTCGCGAATCTGGCTCGTGATGAGTACTTGAAGCTCCGGGACTATCTGGACCACTTCGCCTAGCAAGCCGTTTCCCATCCCAGGGGCAAATCTAGGTGACAGCGAGGGAGTCTCTCCCTGACAAATATTGCACTCCGGCCCGTCTAGCGTGCGCCTAAGTAGCTGATTTCGTATTCCCTCCCCCGGTGGCATTGCTGTTGCTGTTTCGGTGGCGATGCTCAAATCTGCCCCGGGACGCGTCCTGCACGCGGGCAGAACGGTTGTCACGGCTTTGCGATGGAGGGCGGACCGGCCGGGGGCTAGAATGGTGCCCCCGGGTCAGGGTGCGAGCGACACCTGGCCAGCGCCCGAGGCAGGAACCGGTGAGCTCCCGACAGGTGTGACAGGAGGAAATGCGTCGATGGCTAACTCGACCGATCCCACCGCCAGGACCGAGACGCGGCATTCACTGGCCAGCTGGGTCGATGAGATGCAGGACGTGCTCCGCACCGTCACCGCCCTCATGGAGGATAACGATCGCCTCCAGTCCGTGGCGGATTCCGCCCAGCACGAGCAGGCGGAGCTTCGCGAGGAACTCGGGCGTCTACGCGCGGAGGCGCAGCAGCAGCGTGCGCTCGCCGAGAGTGCCCAGCGGGAGGTGGAGCACCTGCGCTCGGAGGTCGCCTCGCTCCAGGCCGAGACCGATCGCCTCAAGACCGAGCAGGTCGAGGCCGGCGAGTCGGCCGCCAGGCTTCTCGGTGAGATGAAGGACCTGGTCAACCAGGTCGCCCACAAGTTCCAGGGCCCATCCAAGTCGAGCCCGTTCGCTCGCGATCCCCGCGCGCCTCAGTCCTGAGGCGCGAGACAGCGAGGAGCCCGTGCCGTCGAATGGCGACCAGCCAAAGCCGGGGGAGCGCGCGGGCCGCTCCGCCATGAGCGAGGTTCGCTCCCTACTGGACGGGCTCGTCGCCGCCCACTTCCAGGTGGTCCAGCAAGAGCGCCTGCGCGCCTTCCGAGAGATGGCGGGCGAGGTCGCGCACGACTTCAACAACACGCTCTCCGGCATCCTGGCCCGCGCCCAGCTTCTCCTCGCCGACGTGCAGGACCCCGACGTGCGTCGATCCCTGCGCATGATAGAGCAGGTGGCGCTCGAGGGCGCGTGGGTGGTGCGGCGCTTCCAGGACTTCAGCCGCACCCGCCCAGCCCGGCCCTTCCAGCCGGTCGACGTCAACCAGCTCGTCGACGAGATCGCCGCGTCCGCCCGGTCGCGCTGGACGCAACAGCTCGCCGCTCGCGGCATCAACGGCGAGGTTCACTCCCAGCCGGGGCCGGTGCCGCTCGTGCCGGGCGACATGGCCGAGCTCCGCCAGGTGCTGACCGCGATCGCGCTCAACGCGCTCGACGCGATGCCGGAGGGCGGCAACCTCACGTTCCGCACCGGAACCGAGCGAGGGCGTGTGTACTGCCAGATTGCCGACACCGGCATCGGTATGACCGAGCAGGTACGGCTGCACATCTTCGACCCCTTCTTCACGACCAAGCGGGAGAAGGGCAAGGGCTTCGGCCTGAGCGGCGCCTACGCCATCGTCGACCGGCATGGCGGCGAGATGAAGGTCGAGAGCGAGCCCGGCAAGGGTACCGTGTTCACGGTGTGGCTTCCATCCGGTGCCGAGACCAGCGCGACGAGGCCCGCCACGGCCTGCCAGGCCGTCAACCCGCCTGTCCCTGAGCCGCCCCCGGGGCCCAAGTCGGCGCCCGGCGCGAAGATCCTCGTGGTCGACGACTCCGAGGAAGTTCGCGAAGTTCTCCGCGAGTTGCTGAGCCGGCACGGGTACACGGTCGTGACCGCCCCCGACGGTGAATCCGGTCTCGTCGAGCTGGAGACGCGGACCTTCGACATGGCCATGGTGGACCTGGGACTACCCGGCATCTCGGGGCTCGAGGTCGCGCATCGGCTCAAGCAGCGCTGGCCGGCGACCCGGATCGCACTGATGACCGGCTACGGTGACCGGATGGGCCCGGATGACGCGCAGTCGCGCGGGGTCGACTTCGTCTTGGCCAAGCCTTTCTCGCTCGACCAACTCCGCTCGGTCGTAGACCACGCGCTCGCGCAAAACTCCGTCGAAACGTCAAGGCCCACCTAACAAGAAGTACGCCAGGCACCCCAGAATAAGCGCGGCCGGCAGCGCGACCGCCCACGGCCAGGACCTGGCAGGTCGGCTGGGAATGGTCCGGGATCCGAGGCCGCGGCTGGCTCCGAAGATTGCGAGCCAGATGAGCCAGGCCAGGCCTGCGCAGGCGATCAGGATGTCCAGGGTGTCATCCATCGCTCACCTCGACCGCTCCCGCCAGCGTTGAAAGACCATCGCTTGTACCAGAGAGAGGATCGGCAGTGTCATATCACTGAGCAAGTAGATCGAGACGAAGTGTCCGCTCAGCGAGCGAACCCCTAGGACTATTGCCGCTCCCACCACCAGATTGACCAACAGGAAGAGCACGCCGAGCCCGAGGGACTCCAGCACGTCCCGCATTGCTCCCGCCAGCGCCGACGGATGCAGTTCCTCGCGTCCCACCCGCGCGAGATAGATACCAAGCGACGTCAAGCCGAAGATAAAGATCGGAGCCAGTATGCGTGCGTCCGGAGTCACAGCTGGCCCGTGATCCGGTAGTACGCAAGGCCGCCCAGCTCTGTAGCGATGTCGCGGAGCAGCCCGAGCCGGCCTTCGGGCAGCGACGGGCCGGTGGCTGCCGTGGGTGCCGGCAACACCGTGAACCCCACGCGCTCCATCACCGCCCGCGTCCGCGGCATATCGATGGGATCGCTCACCAGGAGAATGCGCCGCTGGCCCCGGGGGAGTAGCAACTCCCTGATCCGCTCGGCCTCCTCGCGAGTGGTATGCACCGAACTGACCTGCATGATGACCCCGGCCGGAACGCCCAGGCCCTCCGCGAGGACAGCCCGTGCGCCCGCCTCCTCACCCGTGCCGGTCAGCACGAGCAGCGGAGACAGCCTCTTCCGGTACAACTCGATTCCATGCATCAAGCGACGCAGCGACCGATTGGTGAGCACACCGTCACTGTCGGTGCCGCCCCGACCCAGCACGACGATGGCATCCGCCGGCTCGATTCGCGCCGGGCCCGCCATCCAGGCGTTCAGCCAATTCGAAACCGGAGTGAAGGCCCCGACAACGAAGACGAGGAGCGCGGCGAGTCCGAGAATACGCAAGCCCAGACCAACACCCCTCATGGCGAATTAAAGAGAAATGCTGACCCAGAGGCTCCTACCCTCCGGGACGCGATGGTGGACTTGAACCAGCGACCCCGGCATGTCAGGACGCCGCCACCCGCCGAAATGGTGCACCCTAACTGTCCGTCTGTCCAGCCTTTCCGTTTCCGGCGCAGCGGCGCGACCGAGATTGAGGCAAAACCAGACGCGGCGACTTCCGCGCTGCCTCCTGCAGATTCGGCCCCGTGCTCTCCGCACACGCTGACGTGACGTAGAACTGGATCAGAACATCCCCTGCCCGGGTTGCCGAGCCTTAGGTTGCTGCCCATTGCCAACTGCTTGACCATTCCAAACACGCTGACTTCCGGTCCGCTCACCAACCCTAAGGCGCTCGCGCGCTGGGGCCCGCGCAGGTCCACCGTGTCGGGGTCCACCGGTTCATCACTTGTCACTGTCCCTGACCGTCTCCGTCAGCGGTACCGGCCGCCATGCGCCGCAAACCTCTGAATGCATGGGGCTTCCTACCTGGCCTCGCTCTTGCGTTCCAGGACGCCGTAGGAGCATCTCTGCCTGCGCGACCCCTCGACCCGCGCGGCCCAGAGAGCAAGTGAGGAGGACCCGTGAGCACAAAGCAACTTCCGGAATGGTGCGCGACGGTGGACTTAAGTTCGGTGTGGTCAGGGCGGTGTGGCGTGGCGATCATGCTCGACGAAATAGCGGGCGCCGAGCAGCGGCATCGCTGTTGCCTCCAGGCAGGCCACGACAAGGCGCACAGCTGCGGCTGCGGCTGTGAGTGGAAGCAGTAAGCGGTCTCCCGAGGGCGCCTCACTTCTCCTTCAGCCCGCGCGGGTCCCGTGTCGGCTCCCTGGGCCCGGGGATCGCCATCGACTCAGGCCTTGAGCGGTTGACTCATGGCTCGCGCTCGAACACGTGCGTGGCGGCCCACCGGACGCTCGGCATCGAATAGCGGTCGGGAGTTTCGCGGCTGTGAACTCCCCAGTGGTGTCCTGGCGCCGCGTCAGCGCTCTGGCCCGACGGTGATGCTGCTACGCCAACGCCCTCGCCAGAGCTTGTTCTGTGGCCGGCTGCCAAATCCCGGCCGATTCGGTCACAAACAGAGAATCAACGCGGAGGCGATTCGTGCTCGCTATCTCCGCGCCGATCTTGAGCTCAGATGGTGGACGATACTGGACTTGAACCAGTGACCCCCGGCATGTGAGGCCGGTGCTCTGCCAACTGAGCTAATCGTCCGTGCCGCAAAATCTACACACTTGCGGGTCGTGCGTCAACCGCGACCCCCCTCGCCTCTGCCCGGAATTGTGTGCCCCCGCAGGTATCCCGCTCGGTAGGCGATGATCGCCAGGGCGGTGAGAGCGCGCAAAACCAGGGCCTCTCCGCCGACGTTCACGAACACGACCGCTGTCCCGTACGCGGGTGCGGAATCGCAGCGTCGAGCGCCAGGACTCTGTGCCTGACGAAAGCCTCGATCGGCTACAGCGCCCGCGAGGGCCGCCTCCAGTATTTCGGGAAGTTGACCGCGCGGGTGAAGGCGCCCAGGAGGAAGAAGCTCGACACCGAGGCCCCGAGAGCATGGACCTCGGGTGAGGTGCATGTGCGCCATCATCACGCATCTAGGGCCGCGAAATGGGGGGCGCTTGCGTTACTATACCCGCCCATGACTGCAGATCCGGCCGCGGAGCTCGTACGCTGGGTGAGGGACGGCGAGCACCTCTTCCGGCTGACGCTCCAGAGCCTGCAGGGCGCCGCCGCGCTCGGGTCGAAGGTCGAGGAGCTGGCCGAGGAGACCCGCCGTCTGCAGGAAGAGAACGCCGCCCTGCGTCGAGAACTCGAGGTGCTGCGGGCCGAGCGCCTCGAGGTCGCGGACACCTTCAAGGTATTCGCGGAGCACGTCACCCGCCTGGCGACCCTCGCCCTGCACCGCCTGGGCACCCCGGGCCTGCTCGTCGACGACGCCGCGCGCGGGCCCCGCCTCCCTTAGCGTCCCTTAAGGCGCCCACCCGGGCTCAGCCGGCCGCCGCCTCCGCCCTCGCGGCCTCGGGAGGCGCGCCGAACCGCACCGTGGTGTAACCGAGCGCGTAGGAGATCCCGCGTGGCTGCCGGCGCTCCACCTGGCGGCGGTCGTCGCTGGCCCGCCGCTCGGACTCCCGCCGCTCTCGCTCGCGGCGATCCATGATCACCTTCACCCCCCGTACCCCCAGGAAGGCCCGCTCGAGGTGGTCGTGCAGGGCGTCCTCGCCGCGCCGGACCACCACCAGGTAGGTGACCTCGGGGAAGGAGTGCGACGGTAGGCTGGCCAGGATGTACTGGAGGTGGCGGCGGCAGACCCCGTGCGTCTCGCTGTCGTCGTCGAACGGCTCGCGCTCTCCGAGAAAGGCGGGACCACCGTCTCGCTGACACCAGGCGCAGAAGGCTCTCAAGGTCGGGCGATGATAGCACGACCCGCGGCCGGGCCCGTCGCGTTGCGTGGTCCCGGAGGGCGGGTGTAGAGTCGAATCGCGCGCTGCTCGCCTCTCTCGTGCGCGCTTGGAGGTGACGATGACCCGCATCGTGAAGCTCGCGGTTGCCTTCGTGGCCGTGCTCGCGTCCACCGCATCGGCGCAAACCCCCACGCCAACCCCCGCTCCGGCTCCGGCCGCCGCGCCGAGCGCCGCCAACGGCACGGTGCAGAACGGCTCCAGCGTGAGCATCGAGTACACGCTGAAGGACGAGGGCGGACAGGTCCTCGACACCAACAAGGGCAAGAGCCCCCTCACCTTCACCCAGGGCCAGCAGCAGATCATCCCCGGTCTCGAGCGGGAGCTGGTCGGCATGCACGCGGGTGACGAGAAGAAGGTGGTGGTAAAGCCCGAGGACGCCTACGGGCCGATCGTGCCCAACGCCCAGACCGAGGTCCCCAAGGACGTGGTGCCCAAGGAAGGGCTCAAGGTCGGCACCCCGCTGATGGCGCGCAGCGGCTCGGGCGAGACCCGGCCGGTGGTGGTGAAGGAGATCAAGGAGAACACGGTCGTGCTCGACCTCAATCACCCGCTCGCGGGCAAGACCCTCTTCTTCGACGTCAAGGTCCTCGGCGTCGACGCGCCGAAGTAGCTATAGTTCGAGGGTAGCCCTGAAGTCGCGGGTGAAGGTGCCGGTGTAGACCTCCTCCACCGCGCCCTTGAGGCGGATCGACCAGTCGGGCCGCACGTCGATCGACAGCTCACCCCCCGGCATCCGCACGCTGACGAGCCCGTGATCGCAGAGGCCGTTGCGCACCGCCGCGCAGGCCACCGCGCTCGAGGATGATCCGGACGCGAGCGTCCACCCCGCCCCCCGCTCCCAGATGAGGATGTCGACCGCGGAGCGCGACACCACCCGGGCCCACTGCACGTTGATGCGATTGGGGAACGCGGGGTGGTTCTCGACCTTGGGCCCAAGCCGCCGCACCAGCGCCTCGTCGAGCCGGTCGGTGAAGATCACGCAGTGCGGGTTGCCCACCGACACCGCGGTGATGAGCAGGGTGTCGCCGTCGACTTGCAGCGGCACCTTCACCACCTCGCGCTCGGGCCCGTTCATGGGGATCTCGGGAGCCACGAAGGTGCAGCGCCCCATCTCCACCGTGACCAGGTTCATCCGCCCGTCCACCACGTGGCACGTGCACTCCACCCGCCCGCCCTTGGTCGCCACCGTGAACCTGGGCTTCTTGGCGTGCCCGTGGTCATGGAGGTACTTGGCAAAGATGCGGAGCCCGTTGCCCGACTTCTCGGCCTCGCTCCCGTCCGGGTTCAAGATGCGGAGGCCGAAGTCCGCCCCGTCCCACGCCGGGGTCAGCAGGAGAATGCCGTCCGAGCCCACGCCCCAGTTGCGGTCGCAGATGCGCGTCACCTGGGCCGCGCTCAGCTCGCCCGGCAGGTCGGCCGCCTCGATGACGATGTAGTCGTTGCCGAGCCCGTGGCCCTTCGCGAAGGGGATCATGCGCGCGATGATACCGCCCGCGGCGCCCCCAGCCAATCGCGCAGACGCTCCGGCAGCCCGCGCACGTCGCACGGCAGCCGGTGGCGCCACTTGGCCGCGAAGCGCGCCAGGGCGGCGCGGCGCTGCGCGAGATCCTCCGGCGCCGCCACCGGCGCGCCCTCCCCGGTGCGCGTGCCGCCGCCCCGGTGCACGAACGGCGCGTCCACCACCACCGCCCGCCACCCCGCCTCGCGCACCGCGAAGGAGAGATCGCGGTCGTAGCCGTGGAAGAAGCCGTAGCCCTCGTCGAAGCCGCCCACCGCCTCGAGGATCCCGCGCGGGAGGAAGAGGCACACCCCGTCCACCGCCGCCACCTCGGTCACCGGGGCCCGCACCGTCGCCTGTCCGTCGAGGGCGTGCACGATGGTCCGGCCCACGTAGCGCCCGTCGCGGCGCACCCGCCGTACCCCGTAGAGCCCGGCCAGGCCCACGCGCCCGGGCCCGTCCACCGCCGCCTCCAGGCGCTCGAGCCACCGGGGCTCGCGCATGACGGTGTCGTTGTGGAGGAAGCAGAGACGGTCGCCGCCGGCCAGCCCGGCGCCCTGGTTGAGCGCGCGGATGAGGCCCACGTTCTCCGCGTTGCGGTGGTACCGCAGCGGGATCGCGCCCGCGCCGTCGCGGAAGAAGGACTCGGTACCGTCGGACGAGGCGTTGTCGACCACGCACAGCTCGAACGGACGGGTGGTCGGCCGGAGACTCTCGAGGCAGGCGCGCGTGAGCGCAAGCTGGTTGTACACGACGAGCACGATGCTGGTGCGCATCGTGCCCGGGCTACCGCGGACGCCGGCTACCGCTCAGAGAGCGGGACGTACTTGAGGTCGATCGCGCCCGTGTAGTCCGAGCGCGGCCGGATCAGCCGGTTGTTGCCGTGCTGCTCGAGCACGTGCGCGGTCCAGCCCGCGATCCGGCTCATCGCGAAGATCGGGGTGAACTGGTCGGTCGAGATGCCCATCGCGGCGTAGGCCGCCCCCGAGTAGAGATCCACGTTCGGGAAGATGTGCTTCTCCGCCCCCACCACCCGCACCACCGTGTCGAGGATCTGCACCTTGCTGGTGTCGCCCACCTGCTGCCCGAGCTCCAGCGCGAGACGCTTCAGGTGCTTCGCGCGCGGATCCTCCACCCGGTACACCCGGTGCCCGAAGCCCATGATGCGTGCCTTGTCGGTCAGCGCCTTGTGGATCCACGCGTCGGCCTTGGCCGGATCCTTGATCTTCTCGACCATGAGCATGACCTGCTCGTTGGCCCCGCCGTGCAGCGGGCCCTTGAGCGCCCCGATGCCGGACACCACCGCGGAGTGCACGTCCGAGAGCGTGGCCGCGGTGACGCGGGCCGCGAACGTGGAGGCGTTGAACTCGTGGTCGGCGTGGAGGATCAGGGCGATGTCGAAGGTCTTGGTCGCCAGCGGGGTCGGTTTCTTGCCGCTCATCATGTAGAGGAAGTTGCCGGCCAGGTTCAGGCGTGGATTCGGGGCCAACGGGGCCTTGCCGCGCCGGATCCGCTCCCACGCCGCCACGAGGGTGGGCAGCTGGGCGGTCAGGCGCAGCGACTTTCGCAGGGTCGCCTCGCGGCCGTTGTCCGCCGCATCCGGATCGAAGGCGGAGAGCGCGGACACGCCGGTCCGCAGCACCTCCATCGGGGTCGTCTTCTTGGGGAACATCTTGAGCATCGCGATCAGCTTCGGGGGGAGCTTTCGGTTCGCGGTCGACGCGAGCGCCTTCAGGTGCGCGTCGAGCTCCTTGCGCGACGGCAGCCGTCCCTGCCACAGGAGGAAGGTGACCTCCTCGAAGGTCGACTGCGCCACCAGGTCGTCGACGTCGTAGCCCCGGTAGATGAGGCGGCCCTTGTGGCCATCGATGTAGCAGATTTCCGACGGGGAGACGACGACGTCCTCGAGACCGGCCTTCAGGGGGTTGATCGCGGCGTCCGTCATGGTGGTCCGGTTCTCCTTGGTGGCAGTGGAAACGACCTCTTCTACCATACGCCCCCCGTGACTTCAAGGCGACCGTCCCCTACACTGCCGGTCGTGCGCGAGCTCGCTCCCGACGTCGTGGATTTCTACGATCGCCACCCGATCAACGAGACGCAGGTGCTCGCCTCCGCCCGCGACGGGGCCGCCGCCCTCCGCGCCCTCCGGCCGGAAGACCTCTGGCAATGGGACCAGGATCACTACGGCGGCCTTCCCGCGGTCGAGACGCTGGCGCGCCGCGCCGCGATCGCGCCCGGGATGGCGGTGTTGGACGTTTGCGCGGGGCTCGGCGGTCCCGCGCGCTTCCTGGCCCACCGCTTCGGCGTCCGGGTGACCGGGCTCGACCTCACCCACTCGCGCTGCGCGGCGGGCGCCCGCCTCACCGCCCTCGTCCGCCTGGGCCCGCTGGTGCGCCACGTCCGCGGCGACGCGCAGGTGCTGCCCTTCCGCGCCGGCGCCTTCGACGCCGCGGTCAGCCAGGAGGGCCTGCTGCACGTGCCGGACAAGGGGGCGGTGCTCGCGGAGTGCGCCCGCGTGCTGAAGCCGGGAGCGCGCCTGGCCGTGAGCGACTGGATCGCTCGGCCGCGCCTGGGCGACAACGAGCGCCGCCGCCTCTTCGAGTGGATGGCCGCGGTGAGCCTGCAGAGCCTCGACGGCTATCGCGGCCTGCTGGCCCACGCCGGCTTCGACGGCATCCTCGCCGAGGATCTCTCCGGCGAGTGGATCACGATCCTGCGAGAGCGCCTGCGGATGTACCGCGCCCTGCGGGAGCCGACGGTGGCCCGGCTCGGCCAGGCGCGCTACGAGGAGTACAACCAGCTCTACGGCTTCTTCGTGGGCCTCGTGGAGGCGGGCAAGCTCGGTGGGGGCCGCTTCAGCGCAGCAAGCGGTCGAGCGCCTTCTTGAGGTCCTTCGGCTCCTTGAGTCGCACGTCGGTCGGCACGATCGAGAGCGCCCCCGGGCCGCCCGCAAGATGGGCCTTCACCCGGTTCGTGCCCTGGGTCACCGTCACGTCCATCGCGGTGCGGCCGTCCACCAGGCCGTAGGTGCCCGCGCCGGTCACGCGGACGTCGCGCGCCACGTAGACCAGGTCGTCGGTGCGCACCACCCCGTTGGTGATCGTGTAGGTGGCGGTGATCGAGTCGAAGTTGAGCGGGGACTTGGCCCCGCCCTTCGCTCCCGGGGTGAGTGTTCCGGCCACCAGGTCGGTCAGGGCGAGGGCCTGGCTCACCGCGTTCAGCAGATCGGGCCCGACCACTCGCCCCGCCCCGATGGCGAGGCGGCCGGAGCCGTTCATGGTCGGCAGGAGCTCGGGTAGCCGCGCGCTCGCGTCACCGGTGAGGTCGAGCGGACCGGTCACCGCGTTGCGCTGGCAGAGATAGTCGACCAGCACCGGCTCGAGCTGGACCCCCTTCACCTGGATGTCCCGCAGGGTCGCGGTGTGGGGCAGGCCGAGCCCCACCAGCAGCCGGAAGGTCGCCGTCCCCTTCGCGACCTTGCTCTGAACCTGCTGGCTCTCGAGCTGGGGCGGCGCGTAGAGCAGGGGCACCCGCACGTCGTCGAGCGTCAGCGTGCGCGACTTCGGCTCCGGGCAGCGTGGCTCGGTCTGGGTCACCGCGAGCCGGTCGAAGGCGAGCGCGCCGGTCGCGGTCAGGCGCATGACCGTGCCCGAGACCTGCAGCCTTCCCTTGATCGGGCCCGAGACCGCGGGCGCGGGCACGACGACGGCCACCGCGCCGCGCACATCGCGCCCCTCCACGTCCACCGTCGCCTTGACCTGCGCGTCGGTGACCGCGCGGCCGGGCGGGAGGCTCACCGTGCCCTCCGCGATGGTCAGCTTGAGATCGCCCGGCCCGTGCGCGTCGCCGGTCACCCGCAGCGGCTCGCCCATCGCGCCCTGGGTCACGGTGACGTTGATCCGGTCGAGCGCGAGCGCGGCGGTCCGCTTGCCGGGGCCCTCGACCTTCTCGTACTCGACAGCCCCGTCGCTGATGCGCACCTTGGAGAGCAGCACCGCCCCCGCGCCCGCGGCCCCCGTGCGCCCTCCCCCGACCCGGGGCGGGGCGCTCGGGCTCGGCGGCCCTGAGGGGCCGAGCGTGGCCACGTTGAGCCGGCCGGTCGCGTCCTCGATGACGTGGATGCGCGGCTCGTCCAGCGTGAGGTCGGCCAGCTCCACGCGACCCTGCAGCAGCGGCCGGAGCCGAATGCGCATGCGGCCCTCGTTCACGGTCACGAAGGGCCCGGGGCCGAAGGCGGGATCCTCGGCCACCTGCAGCTGACGGAGCCGCACGCTCGGCAGCGGCAGCGCGGCGATGGAGAGCCCGCCGAACTTCACCGGCCGACCGAGCGCGTGGCTGGCCTGCTGCTGCACGTAGGTCTGCATCGCCGGGCTGTCGAGCAGCAGGGGCACCGCGAGCAGCGCCCCCACCACCAGCACGCCGACGGCGATGAGGCCGACCAGCAGCCACTTGATCATGACGGGAGCGTCGTGGCGGTCAGCCTCCCCCGGTCACGGGATCAGCAGGATCTTGCCGGTGGTCTTGCGCCCCTCGAGCTGGCGGTGCGCCTCCGGGGCCTGCTCGAGCGGGAACTGGTGTTCGACGCGCAGCTTGACCTTGCCGTCGCGGATCCAGCCGAGCAGCTCGGTGGAGCGCGACACGAGCTCGTCGCGGGTGGCGATGTGGTGGTTCAGGCTCGGCCGCGTCACGAAGAGCGAGCCGCCCGCGTTCAGGCGCTGCAGGTCGAGCGGCGGCACCGGGCCGCTCGCCGCCCCGAAGAGCGCCATCAGGCCGCGGGGCCGCAGGCAGTTCAACCCCTTGTCGAAGGTGCTGGCCCCGACGCCGTCGTAGACCACGTCCACCCCCCGCCCGCCGGTGATGCGCTTCACCTCGGGCTCGAAGTCCTGCTTCGTGTAGAGGATCACGTGGTCGGCGCCCGCCGCCTTGGCGAGCGCGGCCTTCTCCTCGGTGGAGACGGTGCCGATCACCGAGGCGCCGCGCATCTTGGCCATCTGGCAGAGGAGCAGGCCCATCCCGCCCGCCGCGGCCTGCACCAGCGCGGTCTCGCCCTTCTTGAGCGGCCAGGTGGACGTGACCAGGTAGTGCGCGGTGAGCCCCTGCAGCATCGCGGCCGCGCCGTCCTTGAAGCTCAGCTGGGCGGGCAGCGCCACCAGCCGGTCGGTCGGCACCACCGCGCTCTGGGCGTACGACCCGATGACGCCGGTCCACGCGACCCGGTCCCCGACCTTCACGTCGGAGACGCCGGGCCCGATCGCGGTCACGGTGCCCGCGCCCTCCATCCCCGGCGTGAGCGGCAGCGGAGCCTTGTAGGCGCCGGTGCGGAAGTAGACGTCGATGTAGTTGACGCCGCAGGCCTCGAGCTTCACCTGGGCCTGGCCGGCGGCGGGCGCCGGGAGCGCGACGTCCTCCAACTTCATGGTCTCCGGACCGCCCGGAGCGTGGACACGAATCGACTTCATGATGGGTCCTCCTCAGACCTTGAGCAGGGTGCGGATCTGGCCGACCACGTTCATCTTCGCCTCGATCATCCGGCCGACCTCGTTCATCTCCTCGTCGAAGACCGCGAACACCGGGATCGCGCGGAACTGCCCACGCTTGAGGTACTGGTCCATCACGTCCGGATTCGCGTCCCGCAGGAAGACGCGCATCTCGACGTGGGACAGCCCGTCGACCAGCCGGGCCAGCGCCGGGATGGTGCGGAGCGAGTCCGGGCACCAGTCCTCGGTGATCACCAGGATCTTGATCTTGTGCCCGAGCGCGGCGAGGGCGTCCCGGTCCTCGGGGCGGACGGGGGTCTCGGTGAGGAGCCGGGCGAAGACCTCGCGGTTGGTGCGCATTTGGGCCACGTACTCGGGCACGGTCATGCCCTGGGCGAAGCGCTCCGCGCTGACCATCAGCGCATGCTCGCGAGGTCGACCGTGAACTTCGCCACCGGCCGCTCCTCGACGTCCTTCACCACGAGGGTCACGCTCGACTTGGGGTCGACGCCCTCGGCCGGGAACACGTAGAGACAGCGGGCGGTGTACTGGCCGTCGTCGCCGCGCAGGGCGGTGCGCTCGTTCTGGGCGAACGTGGCCTTGATCTCCTGCTGATGGACCATCAGGGTCGGCGCGTAGTACCGCGCGAAGTCGGCGCGCCCGCCCCGCAGCGTGGCCCACATCACGAGCTTGCCCTCCTGGTCCTTCAGGGCGGCCTCCACGTCCCGCGGCTTGAGCTCCCGGTCCTGGAAGGCAGAGTTGCGCGCCACCAGCGCCAGCCGATGGAACGGAGTCATCACGGTGAGCATCTGGCCCGCGCCCGCGTCGACCCGCCATTCCCGGCCCCAGCTCTCGTCGGTGATGCTGCGCCGTCCGGCCCGCACCGCCTCGTCGCGATCGCGGGGCGAGAGGGTGAACAGCAGGGCGTGGAGAGGAGACACCCAGGTGAGCGACAGGGCGACGGCCAGCATCGAGCACCACCACCGGCATGAGTGCGCCCGCCTCATGTGGAGCGCATTGTAGCACAGCGGTTGCGGGCTCCCGGGGCGGCGGGTATCGTGAGCGCATGCGCTGGCTCGGGCTCGCGCTCGCCCTGCTCCTGGGGGGCTGCGCCACCGCGTTCCCCAAGGAGGTCATGCAAACCGTCGCCACCCAAGTCACCGCCGAGGAACTGCGCCGCGACCCGGCGGTCTACAAGGGCGCGCGGGTGATCGTGGGCGGCGACATCCTGACGACTCAGCCCAAGCCGGGCGAGACCGAGATCGAGATGCTGGCCCGCCGGCTCCGCGACGACGACTCCCCCGAGCGGAGCGACCGCTCGCCCGGGCGGATCCTCCTGCGCTCGGCCGACTTCCTCGACCCCGCGGTGTACGCGCCGGGCCGGCGCATCACCGTCATCGGCACCGTGAGCGGCGTGGAGGAGCGGAAGGTGGGCGAGCTGCCGTATCGCTACCCGATTCTCTCGGTGGAGCGCATCCGGCTCTGGCCCCAGGAGATGGTCCAGTACGATCCGTTCTATCCGTTCTACCCGTGGGGCGGCTGGCCCTACGGCCCCTACGATCCGTACTACTTCGGGCGCTACCGCTCCCCGTACGGCTGGTGGTGGTGAGCCGCCGCCGGGCTCCGGCTACTTCCCCACCATCACCGAGCTGAAGGTCGCGGGATCGAGGTACTTCGCGGCCACCCGCTGCGCTTCCTCGACGGTCACGCGTCCGATGCGCTCCTTGTAGCGCTCCGGGTAGTCGAGCCCGAGGCCGGACTCCTCCACCGCGCCGAGGAAGCGGGCGAGCTTGCCGGAGGTGTCGAGGCGCAGCGGGAAGCTGCCGATCAGGTAGGACTTCGCCAGCTCCAGCTCGCCGGGAGCCATGGGCTCCCGGCCCATGCGGGCCATCTCCTCGCGCACCAGCTTCACCGCCTCGGCTACCGCGTCGGTGCGGGTCTGCAGCGACACGAGGTAGGACGCTCCGTAGCGGCCGGGCTGCGCGCCCGCGTAGACCGAGTAGGCCAGGCCGCGCTCCTCGCGCACCCGCGTGTAGAGCCGCGAGGCGGAGCCGCCCCCGAGGACGTACGTGGCGACCGCGAGCGGGAAGTAGTCGGGATCGTCCTGGCGGATGGACGGCCGTCCGAGCAGCACGGTGGTCTGGCTGAGATCGCGCGTGATCTGCCGGCTGCTGGCGGTGACCGTCGCGGCCGGCGCCGGCACCGGGGGCAGCGCCGCGGTGGGCGCGGTCCAGACCGCGAGGCGCTGCAGCAGGGCCCGACGGATCTCCGGCTCGGTCACGTCCCCGACCGCCACGATGTTGGCCCCGTCCGGCCGGTAGTGGAGGCGGTGAAAGGCCACCACCTGCTCGCGGGTCAGCTTGCCCACCGACTCCACGGTGCCGGCGGCGGGCTGACCGTAGGGATGGCCGGGGAAGATCAGCGGGCCGAGGGTCCGGGCGGCCACCGTCTCCGGGCTCTGCTCCGCCCGTCGCAGCGAGGCCTGGATGTCGGCGATCTTGCGCGCCACCTCGTCGGCGGGGAACGCGGGCTGGCGCAGCACCTCCGCGAGCAGGTCGAGGCCGAGCGCGAGGTCCTTCTTCAGCACGGAGAGAGTGACGATGGCGCTGTCACGTCCGGCGTCTGCCTCCAGACTGCCGCCCACGAACTCGATGGCCTGGTCGAGCTCCGGGCCGCTACGCCGCGCCGTCCCCCGGGTCAGGAGGTCGGCGGTGAGGTTCGCGAGCCCGAGGCCATCGGCCGGATCGCGCACCGCCCCGGCCGGCACCGAGACCCGGATCACCACGATGGGTAGGGTCGGACGCTCGGCCACCAGTAGCACCGCCCCGTTCGGCAGGACCTCGCGGCGCGCGAGCGGGGCCGCGGCCTGGGTGGATCCCGCCATCGTCGCGGTGAGTAGCAGCGCCCCCCCGAGCCGCGCGAGCCGGCTCATCGGGCGGCCGCCTTGGCCGGCTCGGCCGGGAGGAGGATCGAGACGTTCTTCCGGTCGAGGGGGAAGTAGCGCTGGGCGACGCGCTGCAGATCGGCCGCGGTGACCGCGCGGACCTTCGGCAGGAAGTCGTCCAGCATGCGCCAGGAGCCGAGCATCTCGAAGCGGCCCAGGACGGAAGCCCGGCTGAAGACCGAGTCCTGCTCCCAGACGAACGAGGCCTCGATCTGGTTGCGCGCGCGCGTCAGCTCCTCGGCGGGCACCGGCTCCTTCTTGAGCTGCTCCACCTCGGCGAGCAGCGCCTGCTCGACCGCCTCCGGGCTCTGCCCGGGCAGGAGCGTGGCGAAGAACCAGAAGAGGGTGGGATCGAGCGAGGAGTAGGAGTACTCGCCGCCCGCGCCCAGCGCCATGCGCTTGTCGTAGACCAGGTGCCGGTAGAGGCGCGAGGCGCGGCCCTCCGAGAGCAGGGTCGAGAGCAGCTCGAGCGCGGGGGCGTCCTCCGAGCGGAAGTTCGGCACGTGCCAGGCGATGTTGACCACCGGGAGTTGGGCCGCCTCCTTGCGCACGATCACCCGCCGCTCGTCGCTCTGGTCCGGCTCGAGCGCGGTGACCGGCGCGGGGGTCGCGCCGCGCGGGATCGGGCCGAAGTGGCGGCGCACCTGGGCGAGCGCGGCGGGCGCCTTCACGTCGCCCGCGATCACCAGGATCGCGTTGTTCGGCCGGTAGTACGTGTCGTAGAAGGCCCGCAGCTCACCCGGATTGATGCGCGCGATGTCCGACATCCACCCGATGATCGGCCAGCGGTACGGGTGGGCCAGGAACGCGATCGAGCTCATGGCCTCGTACACCACGCCCTCCGGATCGTCGTCGATCCGGGTCCGCCGCTCCTCCATGACCACCTTGCGCTCCGAGTCGATCTCCGCGGGGGCGAGGAGGAGATTTCGCATCCGGTCGGCCTCGAGGCCGAGCACCAGGTCGAGCCGATCCGCCGCGATGCTCACGTGGTAGCCGGTCATGTCCTTGGTGGTGAACGCGTTGTCCCGCCCGCCGTTCAGCTCGATCAGCCGGGAGATCTCCCCGCGCCCGTGCGTCGGCGTGCCCTTGAACATCATGTGCTCGAGGAAGTGGGCCAGCCCGGTGGCGCCCGGCAGCTCGTTGCGCGAGCCCACCCGGTAGAAGATCTGCACCGCCACGATCGGGTTGCGCGGGTCCTCCTGGATCAGCACGCGCAGCCCGTTGTCGAGCGTGGCCTCGGTGACCGGGAAGCGCGCGGGGCCGGAGGTGGCGGCCTGGGCGGAGCCGGCGAGCGCCAGGCTCAGGAGGAGCGCGGAGAGCGAGAGAGCACGTGATTGGAGCATGCCGACCATGGTAACACCCTCCGGCGAAGGCGCCGCGCGCCTAGCGGTCGGCGAGCCGGCGGGCCTGCGCGAACACCGCGCGGAGCATGGGGCGGGTCAGCTTGCCGGTGAACGTGTTCTGCTGGCTCGGGTGGAAGCTCCCGAGCAAGGTGACGCCGTCTCCCGGCATGAGCGCGCGCGCGCCGTGCCCGAAGCGGGGCAGCGGGCGTGGCAGCGCGAGGCCCAGCTCGCGACGGGTGCGCAGGTACGCGTCCCAGCCGATCTTGCCGAGCGCCACCACCACCCGCACGTGGGAGAGCAGGCCGAGCTCCTCGAGGAGGAACGGCCGGCAGCGCGCGGTCTCGTCCGGCTGCGGTTTGTTGGCGGGCGGCGCGCAGCGGATCGTGGCGGTGATGTAGGCGCCGCGGAGGCGGAGCCCGTCGCCCGCGTGAGTCGACGTGGGCTGGTTGGCGAACCCCGCCTCGTGGAGCGCGCGAAAGAGCCAGTCCCCGCTCCGGTCCCCGGTGAACATGCGACCGGTCCGGTTGCCGCCGTGGGCCGCGGGGGCCAGGCCCATCAGGAGCACCCGCGCGCGCGGATCGCCGAAGCCGGGGAGCGGGCGCGCCCAGTACTTCTCGCCGCGGTGGCGCCGCGGCGGCAGGGCGGCTACCGCCTCGCGGTGGGCCACGAGGCGCGGGCAGAGTCGGCAGGCCGCGATGCGCTCGGCGAGCGAGAGAAGACCCTGGCGGGACGGATCGGCGGTCATGGGCACGGGGCTCGACGAGACCGGATGGTAGCAACCCGTCTCGCGGCTCGCCAGGGCGCACCACGATCGATGCTAAGCTCTGCCTCATGACGAGTCGCGTTCCCGCCCTCATCGTGCACGGCGGAGCGGGCGCCGATCCGGGCGGCCGCGAGGAGCTGCGCGCGGGCATGCGCGAGGCGGTGCTGGCGGGCTGGCGCGCTCTCGCCGCGGGCGGCACCGCGCTCGACGCGGTCGAGGCCGCGGTGCGGAGCCTCGAGGACCACCCGCGCTTCAACGCGGGCCGCGGCTCGGTGCTCACCAGCGAGGGTACGGTGGAGACCGACGCCTCCATCATGGAGGGCGACCGGCTGCGCAACGGGGCGGTCGCCGCGGTCAGCGGGGTGCGCAACCCGATCACTCTCGCCCGCCGCATTCTCGAGGACGGCCACCACAGCCTCTTCGTGGGGCCGGGCGCGGCGGCCCGGGCGCGCGCGCTCGGGGTCGAGCGGTGCGACCCGGCCGAGCTGATCACCGAGCACCAGCGGCGACGGCTCGCCCTGGTGCAGGCCGGCACCGTGGGGGCGGTGGCCCTCGATCGCTCCGGCACCATCGCGGCCGCCACCTCCACCGGTGGCACCGCAGGCAAGCTGCCGGGCCGGGTGGGTGACTCGGCCCTCATCGGCTGCGGCACGTACGCGGAGAGCACGCTCGGCGGTGTCTCCTGCACCGGCGACGGTGAGGCCATCATCCGGGTCGCCCTGGCGCGCCGCACCCTCGAGATCCTGAAATCGGTGGGCGACCCCGGCCACGCCGCGGAGGTCGCGGAGAGCGTGCTGGTGGAGGAAGGCCGCGGCCAGGGCGGGCTCATCGTGATGGACTGGCGCGGGCGGATGGGCTGGGCGCGCTCGACGGTGCTGATGCCGGTGGGGCTCATGTCCCCCGCCCGGCTCGAGCCCGAGCTGCCGTTCTGACCGCGCCGCGGCTCAGGCGCGCGGCTGCGAGAAGCGCGCGGTGACCTCCGTCCCCGGCCCCGCGAGCCACTCCTTCACGGTGCGATACCCGTAGCGCAGGGCGGCCCGGCTCGCCTCGAAGCCCATCGACGGCCCCACCAGGGGCGAGGGCTTCGGCTCGGGCTGGATCACCATGATCTGCACCTCGGGACGCCGCAGCTTGATCTCCCGCAGCCCCACGTTGAAGAGGTTGAGACTCGCGATGTGGGTGGTCTGCTCCATGATCGCGTAGAGCCCGCCCTTCCGGATCTCGGGCGCGTCGTCCCCGTTCAGGCACTGGGGCACCGCCGGGTTGAGCGCGACGAGCACCGTCGCCCCCGCGTCCACCGCGAGATCGGCGTGGCCGGTGTAGCCGACGTCGCCGTCCACGTAGTCGCGCCCGCGGATGCGGTACGGCTCGAAGAAGCCGGGAATCGCGGAGGACGCCGCGATCGCCTCGGAGATCGGCACGTCCATCACGTCGCCGCTGCCGAAGACCACCCGCTCGGCCTGGTCGAGCGCGACGGCCGCGATCAGCAGCGGCCGCGGCGTGCGCGTGAAGTCGTTGGATAGGCCCTTGGCCTGGAACGCCTCGCGCACGTACGACTCGAGCGGGGCGAGCGAGAAGAATCCGGGCGGCATGTCGCCGCCGCTGCGGGCGAGCAGGTCGGGCCACTCCAGGCGGAAGTCGGTCACCGCCCGCTTGCCGATGGCCCACACGAACTGGGCGATGTTGCGGGCCGCGCCCGAGAACGAGCCCTTGTGGTAGACCGAGCCGCGCTGGAAGTTCAGCGGATCGTCGCGCTCCTCGTCGAGGATCGCGTAGAGCTCGCCCGGGCGCACCCCGTTGGCCATGAGCGCCCCGACCACCGAGCCCGCGCTCGAGCCCACGTAGAGGTCGAAGTCGTTGGCCCGGAAGTCGGGCAGCTCGTCGAGGGCCGCGAGCGCGCCGACCTCGTACATCCCGCCGATGACCCCACCGCCGGCCAGGACCATCGCCCGGCGCTCGGGCGCGCGGCTCCAGCCGAGGCGCTCGAGCCAGTCGCGCAGTCCGCTCGGGGGCGTCACCGCGGCGCGGGCCGCGTCCTCGGCGGGCGCGGCGAGCTCTCGATCATGCGCCGGTGAACTTCGGGGCCCGCTTCTCGAGGAAGGCGCGCACCCCTTCGGCGTGATCCTCGGTGGTGATGGTCTGCGCCTGTGCGTAGGCCTCGAAGCCGAGGGAGGTGGCGAGGTCCACGGTGGCCGAGCGGTTCAGCAGCGCCTTGGCGAGGCCGAGGGCGTTGGGCGGCCCCGCCGCGATGCGCGCGGCGAGCGCGCGCGTGGTGCGCTCCAGATCGGCGGCGGGCACCACGCGGTTCACCAGCCCGATGCGGAGCGCCTCCGCCGCGTCGATGATGTCGGCGGAGAAGACCAGCTCCTTGGCCTTGGCCAGGCCCACCAGCCGCGGCAGCAGCCAGGTGCCGCCGCCGTCCGGCACGAGGCCGATCTTGGCGAAGACCTCGCCGAAGCGGGCCCGGTCGGAGGCGATCACCATGTCGCAGCCGAGCGCGATGTTGCACCCGGCGCCCACCGCGAAGCCGTCCACCATCGCGATGGTGGGCTTGGGGAACTCGAAGAGCCGGATGACGAAGCGGTTCAGCGACTCGACCCGTGCGCGGCCTTCGGCTGCGGTGTGCCGCTTGGCCGCCATGGTCTTGACGTCGCCCCCCGCCGAGAAGTGGCCGCCCGCCCCGGTGAGGATGATCACCCGGGTCGCCGCGTCGGTCTCCAGCTCGTCGAGCGCGGTGAGCAGCTCGCGCCGCATCACGAGGTCGAGCGCGTTGCGCGCCTCGGGCCGGTTCAAGGTGACGCTGGCCACCCCGTCCGCGCGGTCCACCAGGATCGTGCTGTAGCCCATCAGCGTCCTCCGGCCGGCGGGAGCGGCTCCGGGCGCCCCCGCGGCGTGGTCACGCGGCGCGCCGGGCGCGCCGCCTCGTTGATCGTGATGCGCGAGAAGATGCGCGCGGGCGCGTCGGCGGCCGTCTTCACCATGACGAAATGATATCATTCCGTGCGATGAGTCTCGCCGCGATCATCGGACTCCCCGCCCACGTCACGCGCGCCGTCATCGGGATGGTGCACCTGCGCGCGCTGCCCGGCAGCCCGCGGTGGGACGGCGACATGGCCGCGGTGGTGCGGGCCGCCCTCGACGACGCGCGCGCCCTCGCCGAGGGCGGCGCCGACGCGATCGTGGTGGAGAACCACGGCGACGTCCCGTTCACCGCGGCTCGCGTGGACGCCGCCTCGGTGGCGGGCATGACGGTCGCGGTCACCGAGATCCGCCGGGAGGTGACGCTGCCGGTCGGCATCAACGTGCTGAAGAACGACGTGCGCTCCGCCCTCGCGGTCGCCGCCGCCACCGGGGCGCGCTTCGTGCGCGTCAACGTGCACGTGGGCGCGGTCGCGGCGGACCAGGGCATCATCCAGTCCGAGGCGCACGACTCGCTGCGCTACCGCCGTCTGCTCGACGTCCCGGTCGCGATCT
>Ga0075433_10000185_pt1 | contig 34940 bp, 34 predicted proteins | sample RhiMethybrSRZTD2_FD_75299 | JGI IMG/M metagenome (GOLD analysis project Ga0075433, IMG submission 75299) | Populus rhizosphere microbial communities from Tennessee, USA - Rhizosphere MetaG P. TD hybrid SRZTD2 | ecosystem: Host-associated > Plants > Roots > Rhizosphere > Soil | place: USA... | reverse complement strand
TGCTTCTCGTTCGACCGGTGGCTGACGAAGAAGGGCGAAGTGCCGGCTTAAGGAGGGGACCCAGGCGGGGTGCCCGGTCGTCTCGGCGGATGATTCGATCGGTCAGGACGACCGCGAGGCGTATTCGGACTCCAGCCCCTTCAGTTCATCCTGCGCGGTCCGGATCGCGTCGCGGATATTCTTCATCTCGTCGGGTTTCTTGAAGACCGTCGGGTCGGCGAATTTCAGGTTCAGCGCGGCGATCCACTCTTCGCATTTCACGATCCGCGCCTCCAGCTCCTCCGTCCTGAGGCGCGCCAGGGGAGACTTCGGCGCCTTGGGCGGAGGCGGCGTGCCGGAGACGGGAAGGCCCGGGGAGGGCGCGGCGACCCGCGCCTTCGCCCTCCGCTCGCGCTCCCGGTTCCTTGCCTCCTGGGCTTCGCGGTATCCCCCCTCGGTGACGCGCCACTCCCCGTTCTCGATCCACAGGATGCGGTCCGCGGCCTGGTCGAGAAAGTGGCGGTCGTGGCTGACGATGAGGAGCGTGCCCTCGTAGACGGAGAGCGCCAGTTCGAGCGCCTCGCGGCTCGGGATGTCCAGGTGGTTCGTCGGCTCGTCGAGCAGCAGGACGTTGTTTCCCTCGAGGAGGATGCGCGTGAGCATGAGCCGCTTGCGCTCTCCGCCCGAGAGCGCCGCGACCGGCTTGTCGATCTCGTCGCCGCGGAAGAGCATCGCGGCGAGGAGGCTTCTCAGCCGGAGATCGGACATCTGTTTTTCGACGCCCCTCAGGAAGCGAAAGGGCGTGGTCGAGGCGTCGTCGAACGTCTCGTGCTGGGCGAGGAAGGCCTTGCGGACGCGCTCGCCCCAGAAAATCTCCCCGCGCGTCGGCGGGAGCCGGCCGAGGAGGGCGTTGAAGAGCGTGGTCTTGCCGGCGCCGTTGGGCCCCATGATGCCGAGGGTCTCGCCCGCCTCGAGGTCGAGCTCGAGGCCTTCGAAGAGTCGCCGCTCGCCGAACGCCATCGCGAGGTCGCGGACTTTCAGGATCTTGCGGCCGGGTTTTTCGCCGATGGGGAACTCGAGGTCCATTACGCGGACCTGGTCCTCCGGCCGCGCGAGGCGGGAGAGCCGTTCGAGGCGTTTCTTGCGGCCGGTCGCCTGCCGCGCCCGCTGTCCCGCGCCGTACCGGCGGATGAACTCCTCCTGCTTCTCGATGTCGGCCGACTGCCGGTCGAACGCGCGCGACGCGGCCTTGATACGCTCCGCGCGGATTTCCCGGGCGCGCGAGACGGGAGCGGGATAGGTGTTCAACCGGCGCGCGTCGATCTCCCACGTTTCCGACGTGAGGTCGTCGAGCAGGCGGCGGTCGTGGGAGATGATGATCGCGGCGGCCTTGCTCTGGGCGAGCGTCTCCTCGAGGAAGAGGATGCCGTCGAGGTCGAGGTGGTTCGTGGGCTCGTCGAGGAGCCACACGTCGGGCTCGACCATGAGGAGGCGGCCGAACGCGACGCGGTTGCGCTCGCCGCCGCTGAGCGTGGCGATCTTCTCCTCGTGGCGTTCCCGGGGGAATCCGATCCCCTCGAGGATCCGGTCGGCGCGGTTTTCGATCTCGTAGCCGCCTTCGTGCTCGAACTCCGCCTGGAGGTCGCCGAGCTTGTCGAGCAGCTTCGCCGAGTCCTCCCTGGAGAGCGCCTCGTGGGCGAGCCGCTCGTGGATATCGTGGATGCGCCGCTCGAGTTCGGCGATGTGGCCGACGCCCGCGATCACGGCCTCGCGGACGGTGAACCCCTCGGGGAACTTCGGGTCCTGGTCGAGCGTGGCGATCCGGAGATCTTTCCGGCGCGAGAGCGTGCCGTCGTAGTCCTCGAGGCCGAGGATGATTTTCAGCAGCGTGGTCTTGCCGGTCCCGTTCCCGCCGATGAGTCCGACGCGCGCGCCCTCGGCGAGCGAGAACTCGGCGTTCTGGAAGCAGACCTGCGTCCCGAAGTGCTTCCCGAGGCCGGCGGCGGTGATGAGGGGCATGGGGGCGCAATAATAGCAGAAGGTCGCGCCACGGGAGGTGGCAGCAGGTGGTTTGGACGTGCGCAGGCCTACTCGGCGCCGTTGCCACCCCGGACCTGGCCGCTGAATTCCTCATTGACGAAATTCCGTCGCCGCGGGTCTTTGTAGCGTTCGGTCCCGAGCTTCCAGTTGATGATGCTGTTGTCCGGCATGCGGCGCGGAACGACCTCGGTGAGGGAATAGACCTCCTCTCCTTGGCCAGGTTCTTCGAAGTTCTCGAATGCGTCTAGAGATTGCAGAAATCGACAACGGACGCGCTGGCCGTACGGGTTACGGTAGTCGAATTCGGAGGCATACTTGCGTGCGTCGCGCTCCGCCAACCGAATAGCCACGGCCGCGCTTGCAGCCCTGTACAGCACCACTCGATCCTCAATCATGGAGGCAGCCGGATCGAAATCCTTGTCTTTCCCGAGCGGCCGGCCCGAGGTCGTCAGGCGGAACAGCGTCCGGACGCCGAACCACCTGACCCGGCGTCGGTGGGATTTTCGCCGCTTCATGGCGGGATTCCTGTTCGATCCTTCGAGTGGGGTACCCGACGGGATTTGAACCCGCGACAGCCTGGGCCACAACCAGGCGCTCTATCCAGTCTGAGCTACGGGTACCGCGATGGGCCGCGGCGGACATTCTATAGGGCCGCCCGGCGCGGTTACAATCCCACCCATGCCCTATCCCTTCCGGGGGCGCCCCCTCATCGGCGTCGTCCACCTCGAGGCGCTCCCCGGCGCGCCCCGCGCGAGGCGCACCGTCGACGAGCTCCTGAGCCTCGCGCTCCGCGACGCCGAAGCCTGGGTCCGCGGCGGCGCCGACGGCCTCATCGTCGAGAATTTCGGCGACGCTCCCTTCGTCCCCGATCGCGTCGACCCGCAGGTCCCCGCCATCCTCGCCATCGTCGCCCGCGAGGCGCGCGCCCGCTTCGGGCTCCCCGTCGGGATCAACGTCCTCCGCAACGACGCGCGCTCCGCCCTCGCCGCCGCGATCGCGGCCGGAGCCTCCTTCGTCCGCATCAACGTCCACACGGGCGCCATGGAGACCGACCAGGGGATCGTCCAGGGCCGCGCCGACGAAACGCTCCGCTATCGGCGGGCGCTCGACGCCAAAGTCTCCATCTTCGCCGACGTCTTCGTGAAACACGCCGCGCCCCTTTTCCGCAGTACGCCGGGACGCGCCGCCGCCGACGCCGTCATCCGCGGACAAGCCGATGCGCTCCTCGTCACGGGCAACGCGACCGGCGACGAAGCCGATCCCGCGCGCCTCGCCGAGGTGAAACGCGCCGCGCCGCGCACTCCAGTCCTCGTCGCGAGCGGGATCACGCCCGACAACGTGGAGCGGTATCCCGAAGCGGACGGATTCGTCGTCGGGACATGGGCGAAGAAAAACGGCCGTGTCGACGTGAAGCGCGTTCGCGAGTTGGTCGCCGCTACTCGCCGATCCACAGCACGCCCTCGTCGTCGAGGCGGCCGCGGGCGGGGGTAAGGAACCAGCCGTCCTGCAGATGGCGCGACGTGAGGCCGGGGTCCTCCCAGTACTCGACGAAGGGCGCGGCGGGTCCCGTCTTCAGGCAGATCGTCCCGACCATCCCCGCCGGCAGCTCCTTCCCGTCGGCGTCCACGATCTTGAGCGACACGCCGGGAATCGGCTTGCCCACCGATCCGAGCTTTTCCTCGACGTCGATCGTCTGGATCACGTTCAGCTCGCGCTGGGTCCAGACCGACCGGACGGGCGACCCGTACGAGAGCGACGTCATCGAGAGGAACCCGGGATCGGCCGGGTACGTGACGCAGATGTTGCGGCATCCCTTGAGGAGCGTCCCCAGGTTCGGGTCGGTCCGGAGCATGACGTCGAGCGCGCGGAACGACGAGAACCACGTGGTCGGCGCCAGCTGCGACGCGACGTCGGCGTGGCGGTTGAAGCGCGCGGGATCCTCGTGGGTCACGAGCGTCGCCCCGACGAGGAGGGGCGCGAGGAGCGCGTAGCTCGTGAAGAGCGCGTCGCCGGGCGCGAAGGCCACGCACACGGACTCGCGCGCGCGCCACTCGAGCGCCGTCGCCGCGGTGTGGGCGATCCCCAGCGCCGCCTCGTGCGAGATCACCGAGCCCGTCTGCGCGAGTTCCGTGAAGTAGAGGATCGCGCGGTCCTGCGGATTCGTGGCGAGCGGCGGCACGGCCGCCTGCGCCGGGTCGAAGCACTCCTGCCACATCTTCTCGTACGGCTCCATCGAGGGGAGCTGGAAAGGAGTCCGGTTGACGTACAGGACTGTCTCGATGTCGGGCAGGTCGGGCTTCAGGTCGGCGAACGTGTGGTTGAACATCTGGAGCGTGACGACGACCTTCGGGCGGGAGCGCGAAAGGACGTTGCGCACGACCTCGGCGTTGCGGCCGGGGCTGAGGACGCCCGCGAGGGCGCCGAGCCGCAGGGCGCCGAGGAAGCCGAAGAAGAGTTCCGGGATCACCGGCAGGACGAAGAAAACCCGGTCCCCCGGCTTGACGCCCAGCTTCGAGAGCATGAACGCGGCCTTCGCGGAGGCCTGTTCGAGCTCGGTGTAGGTGACGCGCTGGACCTCTCCGTCGGCGCCGTACCAGACGAGGGCGTGCTCGCCGCCGAGGCCGCGGGCCACCGCCCCCGCGGTCGCGAGGTGTCCCAGATTGAATGAACCGGGCTCCGCCCCGAGCGTCGACGCCACCTGCTCCCAGGAGAAGGCCGCGGGCGCGGGAACGGCCGGGTTGGTGAATATGCGCGTGTCGGACATTGGTCCCGCTCGGGCTCCTGCCTTGCGCCCCCGTTCCGGGAGCGCCTATAATCGCCCCCCACGGGCCGGAGTGGCGGAACTGGCAGACGCGCCGGATTCAAAATCCGGTCCCCGCAAGGGGGTGGGGGTTCGATTCCCCCCTCCGGCACTCGGATTAGACCAATCCGTCCGCCGGCGGACTAGCGAAATCCGGGGGCAACCGCCCGATCCCGCACGCAGGGCGCATTGATTATACCCCGCGGCCGCCGATTCCTGTAAACCCGGCGCACCTTCCAAGCGTCCAGTTCAGTATGCGGACGCTCTTCCTCGCCCTGCTCCTGTGCGGCCAGGATCCCGAATCGCCGCGCGCCATGGAACTCGCGCGCGATCTGTCGCACGAACTTCTCGAGGTCCGGGAGCGTGCCCAGGCGGACCTCGTGAAACTGGGTGTCGCGGCCTATCCCGCGGTCCGGCGCGCCTTGAACGGCACCGACGCCGAGGCGCGGGTGCGGGCGGCGACGATCCTGCGATCTCCCGCGTTTCTCGGAGTCCCCGAGGTCATCGACGCCAACATCAAGGCCCTCGGCGCGGAAGAGGCGGAGCGCTGGATCCGGGCCGCGGAAGATCTCCTGACCGCGGGATTACCGGCGGTTCCGGCGCTTCGCAAGGCCGCGGATTTCAAAGAGGCGCGAATCGCCTTCCGGGCGAGGCAGATCGCGGGGATCCTGGAATCTCCGCCCGTCCGCGGATTGAAGTTCGGCATTCTGGTCGAGAAGGCCGAGCTGGAGCTCAGCGGTCCCGTAACAGGCTGGGACGTGCTCATCAACGTCTCGCCTGAACCCATGCGATTCGAGGCGAACCGGCAATCTTGGGTCTACCCCTACGCGTTGGAACCCGCGGCGTTCAGCGTCGGCGGCAGCTCCTACGGCTGAGGGATCAGCTTTGTCCCCGTGGTCACGGTGACGCTTCCCCCGGGTCGAGTCCGTCTCGACTCGAGGGACAATCTCCTGAAGTCGCGTCATCGGGGTTCCGATTCCACGAACTATCTTTCGGACCGGGGGAAGTGCCGGTTGGAACCCCATCTCCTCCTTGGCGCGGTCGAGGGGGAGTCTGGGCTGTGGACCGGTGAAATCGCGGGACCCTCGGTGATAATTACCGTCCGCTAGCTCCCCTTGTTGCGCGCCGCACTTCTCCCGTAAGCTCTTTCCTCATGCCCGAATTGACGCTCGATCTCGTCGCGCGCTACCCGAGGCCCGGGACCGCCATCCCCGGCAAGATCGCCTTCTCCCCGGATGGAAAACTGCTCACGTACCTCCACTCCGAGGAGGGCGGGCTCTCGCGCGTCCTGTGGGCGATGGATGTCGCGACGGGCGCGAAACGCGTCCTCTTCGCGCCGCCGGGGGGCGGGGTGACCGACAAGAACGTGTCGCGCGAGGAGGCCCTCCGCCGCGAGCGGCAGCGACTGCGCGAAACGGGCGTCACCCACTACGCCTGGAGCGAGACGGGCTCCATTCTCCTCGTGCCGATGGGCGGGGACGCGTGGGCCGGACCCGAGGGGGCGCTCCGCTGCGTCGCCCGCGGGGCCATCGACCCGCGCCTCTCGCCCGACGGGACGCGCCTCGCGTACGTCCGGGACGGCGAGCTCCACGTCGCGGAACTCGCGACGGGGGCGGAGCGGCGGCTCACGCACGACGCCCAGCCCGGCGTCACGAACGGCCTCGCGGAGTACGTCGCGCAGGAGGAGATGGATCGCTTCTCGGGATTCTGGTGGAGCCGCGACGGGCGGTTCCTCGCTTACGAGCAGGCGGACGATCGCCACATTCCCGAGTACGTCATCCCCCATCTCGCGACCGACGCGCCGACGTTCGAGCGCCATCGCTATCCGTTCGCGGGCGCTGAGAACGCGCGGGTCCGGCTGGGCGTCATCCCCGCCGCGGGCGGATCCACGGTCTGGATGGATCTCGGTTCATTCGAGTACCTCGCGCGCGTCGCGTGGCATCCCGACGGGCGCCTCACGGCGCAGCTGCAGACCCGCGACCAGAAGCGGCTCGAGTTGCGCGCCTTCGATCCCGCGATAGGGAAGGGTGCGGCGCTCCTCGTCGAGGAGTCGGACCTCTGGATCAACCTGAACAACGATCTCCGGTTCGCGCCGGAGACGGGCGAGTTCCTTTGGGCCTCGGAGCGGAGCGGGTTCAAGCACCTCGAACTGCGCCGCGCCGACGGGTCGCTCGCCCGCGTCCTTACGTCGGGCTCGTGGGCCGTCGACTCCGTGCAGGGCTTCGATCCGAAAGGCCGTCGCGTCGCCTTCACGGCCGCGAACCCCGTGACCGAGTGCCAGGTCTTCGTCGTGAGTCTCGACGGAGGCGATCCGGTCCGTCTCACGAAGGAGCCGGGGATGCACTCCGCCGTATTCTCGAGGGACTTCGCCTCGTGGATCGACGTCCACGATTCGCGGACGACTCCGTATTCGGTCCGGCTCAGGAATCCCGATCGCGAGGTGCACGCCTCCGCCGCGGTCGACCTGCCGCTCGTGACGCCGGAGCTCCTCTCGTTCAGATCGCGGGACGGCGCGGAGCTCTTCGGGATGCTCTACAAGCCCGCGAAGCTCCCCGCGCCGCTCGTCGTGCAGGTGTACGGCGGCCCGCACGTGCAGTCGGCGGCGGACACGTGGCTCGCCACCGTCGAGATGAGGGCGCAGTTTCTCGCGAAGGAGGGATTCCTCGTCATGCGCGTGGATAACCGGGGTTCCTCGCGCCGCGGGTTGGCGTTCGAGGGCGCCATCGCGCGCCGGATGGGATCGATCGAGGTGAGCGACCAGGTCGACGGGGTGAACTTCGCGAAATCAAGGGGCTGGGTCGACGGCGACCGCGTGGGGATCTACGGCTGGAGCTACGGCGGGTACATGACGCTGATGAGCCTCCTCAAGGCGCCCGAGGTTTTCAAGGCGGGGGTCGCCGGCGCGCCGAATGCGGACACGGCGGGCTACGACACGCACTACACCGAGCGCTACATGGGGACGCCGCAGGAGAATCCCGAGGGGTATCGCGAGTCGACGTGCATGACGTTCGCCGACCGCCTGCGGGGAAAGCTCCTCCTCATCCACGGCATGATCGACGAGAACGTCCACTTCCGCCACACGGCGCGGTTCATCGACGCCCTGATCAAGGCGAACCGGCCGTACGAGCTCCTCCTCTACCCCGCGGAGCGGCACATGCCGAGGAGCGAAAAAGACCGGAGGAATATGGAGGAGAGAATAGTGGAGTTCTTCAAGAAGAGCCTCTAAGGCTCCGATAGACCAACTTACCTACACGACGCATCAGGCATCAAGCATCCAGCGCCATTGACCGTGATACTCAGCGATACGCGATCGTTTCCAGCCGCAACGCGAATCGGACGCACTTCACATGTCGATACAAATGCCGGGCATTCAACTCTTTCGTGTCGACACCCGGGGCACGGTTTCTGCGCCTCCCGTGGCGTGCGCAGCGTGCATCGGGGGTAGAATGGGATCGATGGCCGATCTCCAAACCCGACCGAGAAAGACGGTCGAGGACTTCATGAAGCTCCCCGAGGGCACGCTCGCCGAGCTGATCGACGGGGAGATCTTCATGTCCGCCGCGCCGCGCGTGCCGCATCAAGGAGTCATTCTGAATCTCGCTATGGCCTTGACGACTTTCGCGCATCCAAAGCGCCTGGGCCGGGTCGTGCTCTCCCCAATGGACGTCCATCTCCCATCCGGGGACATCGTCGAGCCCGACCTGATATTCGTCCGCCGGGAAAACCTCGCCATCATCCAGGATTGGGTCCGGGGCGTGCCCGATCTTCTCGTGGAAGTGCTCTCGCCCTCGCACCCGGAACGCGACCTGATCGTGAAGCGCGGCCTGTACGCCCGTAACGGGGTGGGGGAGTACTGGATCGTCGACCCCGCCGATCGTAGCGTGCAGATCCTGAAGCTCTCGGGGAATCGCTATGAGCCCGCGGGGTACCGGAAGGGGGACCAGGCCCTGGCCACGGATCTGATCCCCGGCCTGGCGCTGATCGTGGATAGCCTGTTCGAGTAGGTCATCGTCTTCACTTCCCCAACTCTCGCCCCACGCGCTGCTTGCGGAGCTCCTCGAGCGGGGTGAGGTCCGCAGATGGGCCGAGCCGGAACCACACCTTCCCTTCCTGGACGCGCACGTCGGTGATCCAGACATTCGAGGCGCCCAAGGTGCGGGCACGGAAGGGGGGATCGGACCACGGGGTGAGCCGGTCGCGCGCGTCCGTGGGCAGGATCGCCGCGAGCTCGATCGGCCGCCCGCCGCCCGTGTGCCACACGAGGAGCGCCCGGCCCCGGAACTCGAGGACGACCGCCTCCTTCCCGTCCTTGTTCACCGGCACCTTCACGGCGGCGAGCCCCGGCGCGAGGCTGTACGCCCCCTCCGACGGGGGATCGTGGATGAGCGGCGGGTTCCACCCGAGCGCCTCGCGGCAGACGGCGCAGAGCGGCCCCGGCCGCGGGTCCTCCTTCGTGGCGTCGAGGTAGCCCGTCCCCATGAGGCACCACCGCCCGACCTTCGCCTCGCGGTCCCCGTACTTGTCCTCGAGCTTGAGCAGGTGGCCCGTCTCGTGGGCCGCGATGCCGAACCAGCGGTGGTCGCCGGTCTCGGGCATGAGGACGTACTCGACGGACTTCGCGCCGACGCGGATCGTCGATTCGTGCGGCCAGAGCCCGGTCTTCGGCGATCCGATGCCGCCCGCCGCGACCAGGAGGAAGGCGTCCGCCCCCTCGAGATCTTCCGATTTCAGGACGCGCCCGACGATCCGCTGCTCGGCCGCCGAACCCGCGGCCGCGGCGGCGAGCTCCGAGCGGGCGGCGCCCGCGTTTCGCGCATCCAGGAGCGCGGACTCGAGCTCGAACACGCCGCCCGATTGCCCGCGGTAGTAGGCGGCGAGGGTATCGAGCAGCGCCGCGCGGAGGTCGGCGCGGGTGGCCGGCGCGTCCGTGAACGAAAGCGGGATGGCCTTGATCCGGAACCGGACCTTGTCGGGGGCGAGCCGGGGGGCGACGGCGCGGTACGCCTTGGTTTCGTCGCGCGTGAGGGGTTTCTTCGCGGCGATGCGGGCGCGGTCCGCCTTGATCGCGGCGTCGAGCTCGGGGTCCTGGGGACACAGGAGGGTCAGGATCGCGACAGCCCAGGCGGGCTTGAAGCTCGAAGCTCGAAGCTCGAAGCTCACTTCTTCTCGGGCTCTTTCGGCCGGAACGCGTTGAGCAGGGCCTTCAGGCCCTTTTCGTTGTCCTTCACGTACTTCGTCTGGGCGTACTTCGTCGTCAGTTCCAGGAGGAGCCGGGCGACCTCCGGCCTCTGCTCTTCGCCCTTCGGGATGAGCGTCAGGACCCTGGCGTGGAGCTGTTTCGCCACCTCCTCGTCCTCCGCGGTGGGCCCCTTCGGGGCGGGGCCGCCGCCGGCGCCGACCATCGACTTCTTCAGCTCGCGCCATTCCCGGACGAGCTTCACCGCCTCGGCGTCGTCCCCGCCGAGGGCGACGTACCGGTCGTAGTGCTCCATCGCCATGATCTGCTGGTCCTCGAGGCGGTGGAGGTAGATGTGGCCCAGGATGAACTCCGGCTCGGGGTCGCGCGGGTCGATGCGCGTGCACTCGACCAGGTCCTTGGCGGCGTCGATGTACCGCTTCGCCTTCAGGCGGATCATGGCGCGGTTGAAGAGGGCGTCGCGGTGGGCGGGATTGAGCCGGATCGCCGCCGAGTAGTCGACCTCGGCCTGGCGCAGCCATTCGCGCTTCCGGTTCGGCTCGTCCGTCGCCGGGGGGCGCTTCGCGAAGGCGTTCCCGCGCCGGTACCACGTGTCGGCCGCCCCGGGGTTCAGCTCGAGGGCCCGGCTGTAGATGTCGATCGCCCGGGTGAAATCCCCCTCCTTGAGGGCGGCGTCGCCCTCCTCGCGGAGGAAAGCGGACTGCTCCGCGTTGACCTCCTCGATCGGGCGGGAGGAGCAGGCGGCCAGGAGGAGGATCGGGCCGCAGAGGAAGAGTCGCTTCATGGACTAGTTCCGGATCCTCTCGAGCCACTTGTCGCCGCCGTCCTCCACGTCGCCGTCGTCGATGAGCTTCAGCTTCGCCTTCTCGAGCTCGGTAATCTCCTCGAGCTGGGCGGAGGTGTACGAGACGAGCGGCGTCAGGAAGATCATCAGCTCGCGCTTCACCGTCTGCTTGATCGTGTTGGAGAAGAGGAATCCTAGGATCGGGATGTCGCCCAGGATCGGGACCTTGGAGACCGTGTTCGACTCGCTCTCGCGGATCAGGCCGCCGATGACCACCGTCTGGCCCGTCCGGGCGGCGACCGTCGTGTTCGCGTAGTTGACGTTGAAGGTGGGCGAGGACGCGCCCGGCGTGATGACGACCGCCTCGGAGGCGGGGGCGATGTCGGAGATCTCGGGGTGGACGTCCATCGTGACGAGCCCGTCGAAGTTGATGTGGGGGGTCACCTCGAGGAGGATGCCGACCGACTCGTACGTGACCGTGTTCACCGTGTTGCCGAGCTCGTTGATCGTCGAGTTCGTGATGCGGGGCACTTCCTTGCCGACGTTGATGTTGGCGGTCTCGTTGTCGAGGACGAGGATCCGCGGCGTCGCGAGGACCTTGAGCTTCCCCTCGTCGGCGAACGCGTTGAGGGCGAATTTCATCTCGTCGCCGGTGAGGAGCGTCGCGAGGCCCTGCGTCGGCAGGTCGAAGTCGGTGCCGTGGCGCTGGGTGATCGCGTCGCCGTTCACGCGGAACTTGTTCTCCCAGAAGCCTTCCACGCCGAAGCGGGTGTCCTTGTCGAGCGTGACCTCGGCGATGAGCACCTTGATGAGGACCTGCGGGCGGGCCCGGTCGAGGTTCTGGACGATGCTCCGGATCGCCTCGAGGTTGCGCGGCGAGGTGCGGATCACGAGCGAATTCGTCGCGGCGTCCGCCTGGACGTCGGCCTGGCCCTCGATGGCGCGGCGCGATTCCTCCTGCTCCGGCGTCTCCTGCGGGGGGGGATCCTGCGACGGCGACGGCGCCGGGTCCTGGTCCGAGAGCGGGCCGAGGTTGCGCGTGCTCGCCCCGCTTCCCTGGCGCGTGGCCGGGCGGCTGTTCGTGTTCGCGTTCCGGTTGGTCGAGTTGGTGTTCGTGTTGGCGCGGTTGCCCGTCGTGGAGGTGCTGCCGCCGCGGAGGAGCTGCTGGAGCACCTGGGCGACGTCGGCGGCCTTCGCGTTGCGGAGGTCGATGACATACGTGCTCATCGTCTCGGTCGGGTTCCGGTCGAGCTGGGAGACGATCTCGTCGATGACGGCGATGTAATCCTCGCTCGCCTTGACGATGACCGACCTCGTGCGCGTGTCGCCGCTGACCTCCATCTCCATGCTCGGGGCGAGGGCGTTGCTCGACGTCCCGGTGGAGGACCGGTTGCCGAACATGAAGGGATTCTGGTTCCCTTGCTGCTGCTGCTGCTGCTGGGGCCGCCCCGCGTTCTGGGTCGCCGTGATCTGGGGCCGGAACATCTCGCGGAGCATCGTCACCATGGCCGTGGGATCGGCGTTCTTCAGCTCGTAGATCTTGATGCGGAGGATGTCGGTGAGCTGGCGGTCGAGGTTGGCGATCAGGTCGTCGACCGTCCTCAGGTTGCCCTCGTTCGCCGCGACGACGACGGAATTGCTGCGGACGTCCGCGACGGCGCGCACCTCGCGCGTCGCCCCGGCGGGATCCTGCCCGATCTGCGGCGACCCGCCCATCCAGATCGGGAGGTTGCGCTGGTTCCGGTTCGCCTGGCGCGACTGCGCCGCCTCGTCCTCGTAGATCTTCGTGATGACGGCGGCGACTTCCTTGGCGTCCGCGTACCGCAGGGGGTAGAGCTTGAGGCGGACCGCCTCGGCGGCCTCGCCGTCGAGCTGCTTGATGATCCCGTCGACCATGTCGAGGTTTTCCTTGGTCGCGGTCGCCACCACGGCGTTCGTGCGGACGTCGGCCGTGAGGCGGAACATCTCGCTCGCGAGGGAGCGGGGCTGGGGGCCCTGGTTGCGCTGGCCGCCGCCGCCCATCATCTGGGCCATCTGCGCCCAGGGGTTGCCGCCGCCGCCGGTGGAGGCCTCCGGCTTCTTGAAGACGTCGTTCAGCAGCTTGGCGGTCTCCTGCGCGTCCGCGTGGCGGAGCTTGAAGAGGCGCACCTCGAGGCGCTCCGTGGCCTGCACGTCGACGATCTTGAGGATGCGGGCCACCCGGTAGATGCTCGCGCCCTTGCCCGTCATGACGACGCTGTTCGAATAGGGGCTGAAGACGGCCTTGACGCCGTCCTCCTCGATCATCTCCTTGAGCTTTTTCTCGATCTCGTCGATGTTCACGTTCCGGAGGGGATAGATCCAGGTCCGCATCGTGTCGTTGATCGGAATCTTCGTCGGATCGTCGCCGAATTCGATGTTGTACTTCCCCTTCTTCGCCTCCTCCTCGGTGACGACCTTGAGGACGCCCTCGTACTGGAAGACCTGGACCTTCGACTTCTGGAGCGCGGTGTTGAGGAAGTCGACGACCTTGCCCTCGGGGACGAGCGATTCGTTGTACGCCGTGATCGTGCCCTCGGCCTTCGCCTTCTCGCTGTACGTCAGCGTCCAGTTCATCTGCTTGCAGACGTACTCGAGGACCTTGTCCACCGAGGCGTCGCGGAATTTGAAGTCGAGGCGCTTCTCTCCCGCGGGCTGGTCCTGCGACCACCCGGGGAGGCCGACGAGGAGGAGCGCCGCGAGAAGGGTTCCGGCCGCAGTCCAACGATGCATGGCAGATCTCCGCAAGGGTTTGTTCTCTTCCTGAGACAAACTGGGCCGTTCCGGGGTTCGCTCCCCCGGGGTCTATACTCTATTACTTCGGCTTTTTCTTTTCCCCGGCTTCGTCTTCCGCTTCATCGGGAACCGACTCCCGCCGGTGCCTCTTCTTCAGCCGCTCCCGGGCCTTCTCGACCTCGCCCTGTTCCTCGACCTTGGCGGGGGGTTCGGCCGAGGCGACGCCTTCCACGACCACCGTATCGTTGACCTTGAGTACCGTGGGCGCCGCGCCGCGGACGAGGGTGACCTGCTCGAGGGTGATCTCGGAGATCGTCCCTCCCGCCACCGCGTCGCCCGCCTTGTAGAACTTCGCCTCCTTCGCCGGCTTGTCCTCGATGAGCGCCTCGTACCGGTTCTCGGCGCTGACGAAGACGATGCCGGTGAGGACGTAGGTCTTCGACTTGGGCCCCTCGGGCGGCTTGGGGCCCTCCACGACCTTGGGCGGATCCTTCTTGCGGGGGGGCGAGAAGACGTTGTGGTCGAAGAGCCCCTTGTAGTCGTCGGCGGTCCGCTTCTCTCGGCCGGCGGTGAACGACGCCGGGGGCGGCGCCTCCTTCACCTCCTGGGGCTTCGCCAGGCCCGGCAATCCCTGGGCCGTCTCGAGGGCGCGCTTCGGATCGTTCTCCTGTCCCGCGAGCAGGAGGAGCAGGGCGAGAATCGGGCTCATTTGCCGCCTCCGCCGGTGACGGGGGCCACCGTGCTCAGTCGCAGGGTCACGTCGAGGTAGCTCTCCTTCTCGAGCAGGTAGTGCGACGTGACGTTGATCCGCTGGAGCTTGACGAAATCCTCGGTGTTGTAGAGGTCCACGAGGAGCCGCACGAATCCCTCCCACGCGCACTGGAACGTCGCGCTCAGCGCGTACTCCCGGAACGCGTTATTTCCCACGAGCTTGGGGTTGGGGTCCGGCGAGAGGGAGGATTTCTTCAGGTCGTGTTTCTTGATGAGCTGGTCGACGAACCCGGCCAGCCGGTTCGCCGCCTCCTCGCCCTTCACCGCCTTGAGGCGCTCCCGGAGCGCCGTCCACTCCGCGGCGACCTCGGGTTCCCGCCGGGCCTTCTCTTGGGCGGAGATGCGGTCGGAGCGCACCTGCTCGATCTCCTTCTGCACCGAGGCCATCGCCGCCAGCCAGGGGCCGAAGGCGAACTGGTCGAGGATGAACCCCGCCAGGAGCAGGGCCACGATGGCCGCCAGGACCTTTTGCCGTCTATCCATCGCTCACTTCTTCCCGGTAGTGGCCGCCGGCTTGACCGGCTTCTTGTCCTTCTTGGGCGGCGCGAGGTCCGCCAGCGTGATCCGGAGCGAGAAATCCTGCGTGTACTCGCTCTTCACGTCGCTGTTGGGCCGCATGCCGTCCGAGAGGACCTCCGCGAACGCGGTCACCCTCTGGAGTTCCGTCGTGAACTCGATCACGTCGCTCTTGTCCTTCGCCTTCCCCTTGAGGACCAAGACGCCGCTCTCGTCGACCGTCAGGCTCGCGAGGTGGATCTTCGCGCCGGGAAGGCGCCGCTGGAGCTGGTCGAAGAGGTCGATCCACGCGAACCGCCGGTCCTGCCACTGCTGGAGCGACTTGATCTCGTTCCGCATCCGGTCGACGGAGTCGGCCTTCGGCTTGACCTTCGCCAGCTCCGCCTGGAGGGAGGCGAGCTCCGACCGCCGCCCCGAGAGGACGACTTGCGACCAGATGATGAGTCCCGCGAGGAGGATTCCCGCGGCGGCGCCGACCTTGTGGGCCCGGCGGAATTTCATGGCGCGCCGGACGATCGGGGGCCTCAGGAGGTCCGGCAGCGCGGGGCCGGGCTGGAGCAGGCCGAGGAGCACCCCGGCGGCGGCCGCCGACTCCGTCGTGATATGGACGTCGGGACGCCGCGTCACGGTCCCGTTGGGCACGGCGATCTTCACGGAGGCGGCGGGAATGCGGCGCTGGATTTCCGCGACCACCCGGTCCGCGGCCGCGCCTTCGCCCGCCACCAGGATCCGCTTCACCTCCGACCCGACTTCCCGCGTGGTGTTCGAGAGCATGGCCCGGTCGATCTCGGCGGCGAGGGCGTCCGAATCGAGCTCCCGCATCGGCGAATTGCGGGAGAGCTGCAGCCGGCCCGCCTCGGCGATGAGGATCTCGGCCGACCCGTCGGCGATGTTCAGGAGCATCGATCCGCCTTCGAGGAGGCTCTGGGGGACCAGCCGGATGAGGCCGAAGGAGCTGACCACCGCGCCGGTGATCCGGACCCCGGCCTTCTCGAGCAGGGCCATGCGCCTGTCGAGCGCCTCGATGGGAACCGCCACCGCCGTCACGCGGATCTTCCCGTCCTCGAGCGAGGTCGCGTACGTGTACCGGACCTGGTCGAGCGGGAGCGGGAGGTCCTTCTCGAGCTGGAACCGGATCATGTTCTGGAGCTCTTCGGGCGAGCCCGCGGGGAGCGTGAAGGTTCGCAGGATGGCCAGGGGGCGGGGGAGGACCAGGACGCACGACCGGACGCCGCCCCCGACCTCGTCCAGGGCGGTGCGAATCGCCGCCGCCTGGCCGTCCGCGTCCCGTCCCGCGTAATCCTCGGGCAACGCCACGGTGGCGGCCTGGGTCAGCTCGACGCCCTTGGCGGCGAGCCGTCCCGCGACGACGCCGACCGTGCGGTCGCCGAGAAAAACAGCGGTGACAGAGCCCATAAACCCCTATCGAGTTATCGACCTCATCCCTGGTTCTCCGCAGGCTCTTCGATCGGGTACGGCTGGCCGAGCCGGGTGATGTCCCGGGCATAGACCACGCGGGGCGAGGTCCCCGAGCGGTCGATCACCACCGCCAGCCTCCGGATCACCCGGGCCGGGGGCGGCGGCGCCGACGCATCGAGCGTTTTCACGGAGGTCGCGGTCGCCGCCCGCTCGGATTTCGGGCCGATGCGCGCCACGATGTCGAGCCGGTACTGGAACGCCCGCGTGGTCACGAAGCCGGCCACCGCCTGGAGCTTCTCGGGCGGCAGGAAGTCGCCCAGCCAGCCCAGTGTGGACAAGTCCACCCCCTCCTGGGTTCGGTAGGAGGCGAGCTTGGAGACGTCGTCCGCGGTCAGGGTCGGGAGCATCTCCAGGATCTTCTTCGGGGCGGTGTTCACGTTGACGAGCCCCGGGAGGACCGGGCTCGCGCTGACGGTGACCCGGTCGACGACCTGCTTCCACTTCTCGAGCGACAGCGACGGCATGAGGTGGGCCACCGTCGGAAATCCGTTCTGCCCGAACGCGGTCCGGGCGGCCATGACGCGCTGGAGCTCCTGCGGACTGAGCTCGAGTCCCTGCTGGAGCTGCTCCTGGGGCGCGGTGTTCACGTTGATCCGCGCGGTGCCGTCGTTCCGGACGTTGCGGTCGCTCGAGTGGACGGTCAGGAAGGCGATGAGGCCGAGGTCGAGTACGCCGTCGGCGTTGTCCGCCGGCGGGGACTTGTCCCCGTCGTTCTCGTTCGCGTCGAGGAGGCCGTTCTGGTTCCAGTCCTCGCCGTAGAGGATCTCGGGCGTCATGCCCCGCACGAGGAGGAGCTCCTCCACCGTCTCGAAGGGCGCGTTCTTGCATTTATAGGGCTGGGGCAGGGTCTGGTAGTACGCGTTCTCCGCCCCGTTCGGGAGCGCCGAGTCGTCGGCGTCGCGCCAGTCGAGGATCGAGTCCGCGATCTCGTCGGTCATCTTCGGGAGCTTCATGAGGGCCGCGCGCGGCGCGACGTTGAGGTTGAGCTTCGACGCCTCGTCGACGATCCCGTAGCGGAGCTTGCCCTCGTTGTCGGCGCTCATCCGGATCGCCGAGAAGACGCCGTCGCCGAGCTCGATCTCGTACCACTCGTCGGGCTTGTCGAACCAGGGACTGGAGGGGCCCGCGACGGAGGTCTTGTCCGCGGCGAGGACCGCGATCGCCTTCTCGACGGCGCTCCACGCGATCTGCCGCGCCTGCGCCTCGCGGCCGCACGAGGAGGCGAGGCTGTACTCGACCTGCATCTCCTGGAGAAAGCTGTACATGAGCAGGGTGAGGACGGCGCTCAGGAAAAGCACGACGATGAGCGCGATCCCGCGGTCCTTGCGCCTTCGTCTCGTGTGGGTCATGGGATTCACCGCGACGCCGAGGCCGCCACCGGGAGGAAGATCTTGGTGGAGAAGGCCTCGATCTCTTCCTGCTCGCGAAAAACGGCTTTGACGTAGACCGTCATCTCGACCGCCTTCGGGAGGGTGCGGGAGGAGGTCGAATCCCACGTGTCGAGCCAGTCCGATCCGTCGTAGTACCGCAGGCGCAGGCCGACAATGTCGGGCGAGATCTCCTCGAGCCCCTCCTCCGGGTCCTTGACGGTGACGATCTCGGGGACGAGCCGGGTCCGCTGGCGCACGAGGCCTTTTTCCTTCGTGGTCTCGAGGTCGTCGATCGAGTAGATCACGCGCGAGATGTCGAACTCCTTCGGCGGCGGGTCGGCGAGCGTCGTCGTGACGGGCGTCGCGAGTTTCGGCTGGTTGTTGAAGGCGACCGCCTCGAGCGAGTCGAGCGGGAGCTCCTCGGTCCCCCCGTGCTTGCCGATGAATCCCGCGTCGTAGGATCCGCCTTGGAAGATCCCCTTGAGGTCGGCCTGGAGGGCCCGGAGGGCCGCGCGCGCCGCCTGGAAGCGATGGGCGTGGTACTCGCCCCGGGCCGCGAGGTTGCGCCCACCCTCGAAGAGCGCGTAGCTGGCCGAGACCACGATGAGAAAGATGCCGAGCGCCACCAAGACCTCGGCCAAGGTGAAGCCCCGTTGCCTGTTGCGGTTCATGGCGTGGTCCGCTCCATGATGAGCCGCGTCAGGACGAACGTCCGCTCCTCCTCGCGCTCCTTCCACGTCACGGTCAGGGTGAGCTTCGTCAGGCCGGTCACGGTCGTGGTCTCGACCTCGGTCTTCCAGGCATAGTCGGGCTGCTCCGGCTCGAAGGTTCCCGAGCCGGACGACTGCGTGGAGACGATGCCCAGGTCGATCTCGGTCATCTTGGATTCCGCCAGGAGCACCGCCACCGTCTCGTGCTGGGCGGCGACCGAGGCGCGGCCGCCCGTCAGGAATCCCTGGGCCACGATGGTCAGGGCCGTGGTGACGACGACCAGGGCGACGAGCACCTCGATCAGCGTAAATCCCGAGGGGGACCGGCCAACAGCTCGCCGAAGTCCCGACCGGGACGGATCGGCAGAGACGGGATCAGGACGAAGGCGGATCACGGCTTCTCCTCCTCCGGCTCGACAACGCGGGTGCGGCCGTCGGCCGGATCGACCTCGAGCGTGACCTTCTCGCCGTTCTCGTGCGCGAGGACGATCGTGGCCGCGGGCGCGGTCCCGTCGGCGGAGAACTCGAGGTACTCCTCGGAGGTCTGCGGGTCGGTCTCCGAGCCGTCGATCGTCTGGAAGGAGATGCCTTCCGGCAGCTCGGTCTTCGTCCCCCATTCACCGGGGATCGCGCGGAAGGTCGCGGGCTCGTTCATGGGGTCGGGCTCGTACACGATCCGGTACGAAGGCGTCTCCCCCTTCGTGAAGATGACGCGCAGCCGGCGGGCGGTGAGCGCCGCGTCGAACCGCGCCTTGCCCAGGGTCGAGAGGAGTCCGTCCCCCGCCTTCCTCACGCGCGCCGACGGGAGGAAGCCGGTGAACGAGGGGATCAGGACCGCCGAAACGACGAGGAACACGATGAGGACGACGATGACCTCATAGAGCGTGAAGCCCTTTTCATGCCTCCGGCTTTTTCGCGCATCCTCAGGGCATGATAATGTCGTCATCATTTCCCATCGTTCCGTCCGGCCCGGCCGAAACCAGGTCGTAGCCATCCGTGTTCTTCTCGCCCGGGTACTTGTACGCGAACTCGTTGCTCCAGGCGTCCTTCGGGACCTCGCTCGTCTCGAGGTACTTCCGCCACTTCTTGGGCTCGGGGGCGGCCGTCGGCTTGATGATGAGGGCCATCAGGCCCTGGTCCTGGGTCGGGAACTTGCCGTTGTCGGTCTCGTAGAGGCCGAGCGACGTCCGGATGTTCGTCATCGTCGCCTTCGTGGCGCCGATCTGCGCCTCCTCCGTGCGGCCCGTCAGCCGCGGCACGACGATGGCGGCGAGGATGCCGATGATGACCACCACGAGGAGCAGTTCGATCAACGTGAAGCCGGCTCGACGATTCCTGCGCATGGCTTGATTCCTCACTTTTTTCCGATCATGGACGACAGCGTGAACACCGGGAGCAGCATCGAGATCACGACGAAGCCCACGATCGACGCCATCACGACGAGGAGCGCGGGCTCGAAGAGCGAGATGAAGACCTTCACCGACCGGTCGACCTGGTTGTCGTAGGAATCGGCCAGGTTCACGAGCACCTCGTCGAGGTTCCCCGACTCCTCGCCCACGGCGATCATGTCCACGACCATGGCGGGGAAGCCGCGCGACTTGCGCATGATCTCCGCCAGGCTCCTTCCCTGTTTGACCCCCGCGGCGGCCTCCTCGATATCCCGCATCAGCACGGAGTTCCCCATGGCCTCCTTGGCGATCGCCAGGCCCGACAGGATCGGGACGCCGCTCTTCAGGAGCGTCCCGAGCGTCCGGGTGAACCGCGCGATCGCGCTCTTCCGCGTGATCTCCCCGTACACCGGCGCGGCGAGCTTCAGCCGGTCCACCGTCTGCCGCCCCGCGAAGGTCGCCGTGATCCGCGACCAGAGGACGGGGACGAGGACGACCAGGGAGACGGGGATCATCCAGTAGTCGCGGAAGAAGTAGCTGACGGCCATGACAACCCGGGTCGACCAGGGGAGGTTCGAGCCGAGCTTGGTGAAGATCTCGCTGAAGCGCGGGATGAAGAAGACCATGAGGAAGGCGATGGCCGCCGTCCCGAGGATGATGAGGAGCACGGGATACGCGAGCGCCGCCTTGATCCGGCTCCGCAGGTCGGTGTCCTTGTCGATGAACGACGCCAGCCGGTGGAGGACGTCCTCGAGGAACCCGCCCGTCTCGCCCGCCTTCACCATGCTCGTGTAGAGGGGCGGGAAATGCTTCGGATAGCGCGCCAGCGCCTCGTGGAGCGGCTTGCCCGCCGAGACGTCCTTCCCGAGATCGGCGATGAGCTCCGAGAACGAGTTGTTGGACGTCTGCCTCTCGAGCGTGCCGAGGGCCCGGTTGATCGGGACCCCGGCCTTCAGGAGGTCGCCGAGCTGCTGGGTGAAGAGCCCGACGTCCTCGGACTTGATGCGCCGCCGCACCCGGCGGTGCGCCCGCGCCTCCGAGTTCCGCGCGGCCGAGCCCCCGGACTCCGCGATCTCGAGCGGGAAGACCCCCTGGCGTCCGAGCGCGTCGAGCGCGCCCCGCTCCGTCTCCGCCTGGAGCATCCCCTCCACGGTGGAACCGTCGTCCTTCTTCGCCTTGTATGCAAATAACGGCATACGTTCTTTTCGTTCACCGGCGGCCGTTCACCGTTGCGTCCGCCGTTGGCCATTTGCCGGCGGACGGAAAACGGCTGACGTAACGGCAAACGGTCAACGTCTACTACATCTTGTCGGCCTTCGTGATGCGAATGACTTCTTCGGGGGTCGTCACGCCGGCGCGGACGCGGTCCCAGCCGTCGTCGCGGAGGGTCCTCATCCCCGCCGCGATGCAGGCCTGCTTGACCGCCCCGGAGCTCGCGTGCTTCAGGACCAGCTCGCGGATCGAGTCGTTGAGGACGACGAGTTCGAAGACGCCCTGGCGGCCGCGGTAGCCCGTCCCCCGGCACTCGGGGCACCCCTTCCCGCGCCAAAACGTCCGGATGTCCTCGGGCACGGCGCCCGCCTCGAACTCCGCGTCCTTCGCGTGAACCTCCTCGCGGCACCGCGCGCAGACCCGCCGGACGAGGCGCTGGGCCATCAGCCCCTCGATCGTGGACGAGACGAGGAAGGGCTCGAGGCCCATGTCGATGAGCCGCGTGAGCGCGCTCGGCGCGTCGTTCGTGTGGAGCGTCGAGAAGACGAGGTGGCCCGTGAGGGCGCTCTGGATGGCGATCTCGGCGGTCTCGAGGTCGCGGATCTCGCCGACCATGATGATGTCGGGGTCGTGGCGCAGGATCGCCCGCAGGCCGCCCGCGAAGGTCAGGCCCGTCCGGACGTTCACCTGGATCTGCTTGATCCCGCCGAGGTGGTACTCGACCGGATCCTCGATCGTGATGATCTTGTCCTCGACCGCGTTGATCTTCTGGAGCGCGGCGTACAGCGTGGTCGTCTTGCCGCTGCCGGTCGGCCCCGTCACGAGCAGGATCCCGTGGGGCTGGCCGATGAGCAGGCGGAACTGTTCCAGGACCTTCGGGGGCATCCCGAGGTCCTCGAGCGTGAGCTGGATGTTCCGGCGGTCGAGGAGCCGGAGGCAGACCCCCTCGCCCCAGACGTTCGGGATGATGGAGACGCGGACGTCGATCTCGTGGCCGAGCGCCTTGAGCATGATGCGGCCGTCCTGCGGGAGCCGCTTCTCGGCGATGTTCAGCCCCGACATGATCTTCAGGCGCGAGATGATCGCGGAGGTGAACCGGCCGACCTGGGGCGGCACGGGAATCTGGTGGAGCACGCCGTCGATCCGGTACCGGATGCGCAGGCCCTCCTCGAGCGGCTCGATGTGGATGTCGCTCGCGCGGTCGCGCACTCCTTCCGTGAAGAGCTGGTTGACGAACTTGATGAGGCCCGCGTCCTCCGCGAGCGCCGTCGCCTCGTCTTCGCGCGCCTCGCCCTCCCGGAGGACGGTCAGCTCCTCGCGGGCCGCCTCGACCATCCCGTCGACCGTGTCCGCCGCCACGCCGTAGTACCGCCGGATGAGCCGGTCGATCTCCGACGGCCGCGCGAGTACCGGCTCGACCTCTCCCTTCACGAGAAGTCTCAATTCATCGAGCACGTCGAGGTCGAGCGGATCGGCCAGCGCCACGCGGAGCGTTCCGTTCTCGCGCTCGAAGGGGAGAACTTTCCGGCGGAATACCGTCTTGACCCCGACCTGCTCGAGGACCTCGGAGGGGATTTCCCGGCCGGCGAGTTCGACGACGGGGAGCCGCAGCTGCTCCGCGAGCGCGGCGACGACGTGGTCCTCGCCCGCGTGGCCGAGTCGGCGGAGCGCCTCCCCGAGCCGCTCGCCCTTCTCGCGGAGGCGCAGCGCCTCCTCGATCTGGGCGTCGGTGACGGCGCCGTGCCGGACCAGGATCCGGCCGATGGGCTCCCTCATGCGGCGTCCGCCTACCTCAGGACGCCCTGGCGGATCAGCTCGAGCTCCTGCCGCGCCGAGACCACGTCCCGAAGATCCTTCTGGGCCCCCTTGTGGGCCTTGTCCTTCTCCAGGCGGGCCGAACGGATCTCGTTCAGCCGGGCCGTGACCTGCTCGTCGTTGAGGGAGCTGTCCCTGTTGAGCTCCTCGATCTTGCCCCGGGATTCGCGGTCGTAGTCCCGCAGGGCCTGCTCGGCCTCGAAGACCTTCACGACGGCCGCCTTGACCGCGGCCTGGTCCTTCGAATCCTCGATCTTGAGGGCGTCGACGACCCGGCCCGCGCGCTCCTCCGGCGACTGGCGCTGGGGGCCGCCCTGGGCGCCGAACCGGCCGGGCTGGAGCCGCTCGACGAGCTTGTCGAATTTCTCCTTCTGCTCGGGCGTGAGGTGCTCCTTGATCTTCTCCCCGATCTCCTTGAGGCCGTCCTGGAACTTCTGCATCTCCTCCTGCCAGTTCATCCCCTGGAAGCCGTCCTGGCGGAGCTTCTCGATGCGCTCCTGGGTCTTCTTGCGGAACTCCTCGACGATGGTCTTCACCTTCTCGAAGGCCTCGTCGCTGAGGCCAAGTTCCTTCTTGAGCGTGTCGGCCCAGCCCTCCATCATCCGGTCGAAGCCGCCGAGCATCCCGTTCCCGCCGGGCCGGGTGGCCATGCGGCCGGGGTTCTCGACGAGGTCGTCGTACTTCTTCTTCTGGTCGTCGGTGAGGATCTCGCGGAGCTTGCCCTGGCGCTCCTTCTCGAGCTTCTGCTCCGCCTCGCGCGACTGCTTGTAGATTTCCGTCGCCTTCTGGACCTGCTCGTCCGACAGTCCGAGCTGGTCCTTGAGGAACTTCGCGCGCTGTTCCGCCTGGCGCTCGGGATCCTGGGCGATCCGGATCCGCTCCTCCGCCTGCTGGGCCCGCCGCCGGGTCTCCCGCTCGCGCGGCTCCCCGTCCCCTTCCTGGGCGAAGACCGGAAGGGCCGCCAGGAGCGTCGCCATCGCCGCCATCATCGTGGTCATGAGGCCTCCATCCTTTATCAGTCGATTTTAACCAGCCGTTCCGCCATCGCTTCCAGTTCCGAGGGATCGATCTGCCCCCCGATGAGAATTTCCGTCCCCTCGAGCGTGAGGTCGAGGATCGCGCCGCCGGGGTGACGGATCCGGTGGGCGACGGCGCCCGCCCCGGCCGCCGCGGGGACCGGCGCTTCCGGCAGGCCGAGGTAGAGGCCCCGGAAAAGCTCCCACGCCGGATTGGACCCGTCCGCCTGGACGACGAAGATCGTGGTCATCCCATCCGACCACGTCCCGAGGATCGCCTCGCCGAGATCGCGGATAACGTACCGCTCGAGCGCGCGGAGCCGGAACCCCTCGGGGATCCAGCCGGGCCGCCACACCGTGAAGGGCATGGCGCCGCGGAGCTCCTCTTCCGTGACGCGCTGGCGGATCACGCGCCGGGGTTTGTCCTGCGAGGAGCGGACGGGCGCGGCCTGCTTGGGCGCGCTCGTCTCCGGCCGCGGGGCCGGATTGAATTCGATGGAGTCGAACCGCGCGTCGTGGAGGACGGTGCCGTCGGCCGCGACGGCGCGGAAGGCGAGGAGAAACCGGGTGGCGTGGTCGATGCTGAATTCGTACGCCGCGCGACCCGGCCGGCGGGGGCGGAGCGTGAACCGGTCCGCCTCGCGTCCCGCGAGCGTCTGGCTTCCGGCCGATTCGAGCCTGTAGTTTTCGGAGATGAGGACAGGATCGGCAAAGCGTCCGCGCGATCCCCGTCCCGCCCAGCCCGATGCCCGGCGGCCCGGGGGGCGCTGGATCGATTCGACGTGGACGCGGCCCGGGCGGTCGGCGCGGAGGTCGAGGACGATCGACCCGTCCCGGTACGCGACCGTCTTCCGTCCCTGGAACCGGACGCGGTCCTGCGCGGCGCGCACTTCCTCCAGGAACGCCGCGGCGCGGCCGTGGGAGGCTTCCGCGAAGACCGCGAACGCCGCGGGGCCGGCGATGAGCGCCAGGCCCGCGGTCACCAGGACATTCCGGATCATTTTTCGCGACATCAGGGTTTCCTACGGATTCTCGTTGGAGACGAGCGGGTCGAGCAGGCTCCCCGTCGGATTTTCATAGCTCGGGGCGAAGCGGCCCAGGAGCGTGCCGCGGTCGGGGAGCTCCACTTCGACCACCGTGAGGGAGCGCGCGGGGGCGCCGAGCCGGGGCGCGGCGGCCACGAGGCCGATCGCGGCGACCGCGGCGGCGGCCGCGGCCGCGGTCCAGGCCATCCACCGGCGGGGCCGGGCGGAGGCGCGGCGCGAGTTCGCGACGGCGCGCTCGATGCGGGCGCCGAGATCCCAGGGCGCGGCGGGGCGGGGGAGCGACGACAGGAGCGCGCGCTGTTCGCGGACGCTGCGGACGAGGCCGGCGCAGTCGGCGCAGGAGCGCTCGTGGGCGCGGGCCGCCTCGCGCACGGCGGGGTGGAGCGCCTCGTCGAGATAATCGAGCAGCGATTCGCGGAAGATCGCGCAGGGCGCGCTCGCGGTCATCGGTCACCTTCCTTCACTTCGTCGTCCATCAGCTCCCGGAGCGTCGCGTGGGCCAGGAAGAGCCGGGATTTCACGGTCCCGACCGACAGCTCCAGGGTCCCGGCGATTTCGTCGTACGACAATCCCTCGAGGTACCGCAGGACCGTCACGGCGCGCAGCTTCACGCTGAGCGCGGCGAGGGCGGCCTGGAGGCGCTCGCCCGCGAATCGGTCGCGGGAGGGCGGTTCCGCCGGCGTGGCGGCGGGGCGCTCGCGCGCGATCCGCTCGTTGAGCCGGGCGTGCCGGGCCGTCTCGGAGGCCTTGTTGATGGCGTGGTTCGCCGCGACGCGGTAGAGCCACGTGGAGAACCGGCTGCCGAACCGGAACCCGGGGAGCTCCTCGAAGATCTTGACGAAGACCTCCTGGGTCAGGTCGGCCGCCGTCTCGCGGTCGCCCGCGATGCGGTACGCCGTCGCGAAGACCCGGTCCTGGTACTTCTCATAGAGCGACCGGAAGGCCTCGCGGTCGCCGGCCTGGGCCCGTCGGACGAGGGCCTCTTCGGCGGCGGCGTCGGACGCCTCCCGGGGTTCTGGGAATTGGGACAACCCAAGGTCTCCAATAGTTCGGCGATCCGTGTTCAGCGCCCGGCCTTCAGCGAAGAACTCCGACCTCCGGCTGACGAAGGAGGATACGGGGGAAGGGGCCGATCCCGCCAGTCTCCTCCGCCGCGGTCCGTCCGCCGGGCGGAAAGCGCGGCCCATTTCCAATGCGACGCGCGCGACATCGGACCATTCTTCATGTAGCGTCGGGACCGCTCGTGCATTTCCCATGGTGCCCGGGACAAAAACGGTTGACGCGATTCCGGTCGCGACTAGAATGGCCCGGACTGAGAGGGTGAAGGGGTTCGGGGGAGTCGAACGGAGAGAATCGGGAGCATCGTCCGCGCGCGCACCGGTCCACAAGACTTTTAGATAGACGTCCCGACCGACGCGGACATCCTGTCTTCCCCCCGCCCCGTCCTGGATCGGAGCTTTCCGCGTGGCCCGGATCATTCTGGAGTCAGGGGGACCGCCCCGCAGCTATCCCGTCGGCCGGTCCCTCATCATCGGCCGCCACGAGGGGTGCGGCGTCATGCTCGACGACACCCAGTCCTCCCGCGAAAACACAGGCATCGCCTTCGACGGGCGGGCGTACGTCATCCGGGACCTGGACAGCCGCAACGGGACGTTCCTGAACGAGGCGCCCGTGACCTCCCCCGAGATCCTGTACCCGGGGGATCACATCCGCATCGGCCGCACCGTCTTCACGTTCGAGCTCGACCGCGACGACGGCGGACTCGCCCCCGAGCTGCGCGTCCCGCGCGCGGCCGAGTCCGGCGCGCACGCCGAGGCGGGTCCTTCGACTACGGGCCGGGGCCCGGCCCGCGAGCGGCCCAACATCATCATCCAGGGCCCGGGCGCGGCCCGGAGCCTGTTCTTCTGGATCGTCCTGCTCGCCATCTTCGCCGGCGGGGCGTGGATCTCCCGGCTCGCCTTTCTCTGGGCCTTCGAACGGACGATCCCGAAATGACCGCCCTCGCCGCCGAAACCCGGGAGTCGATCCTCACGCGCCTCGAGCAGGCGGTGCCGCCGGCCATCTTCCAGACGTGGTGCCGCAACCTCGCGATCGACGAGGTCGCCGAGAACTCGTTCGAGGTCCCGGTCCCGAACGCGTTCTACCGCGACTGGCTCGAGCGCGAGATCCGCCGGCCGCTCGAGGAGGCGTTCCGCCAGATCTTCGGCCGCGCGCCCGGCCTCGCCTTCCGCATCAGCGACTCCGCCGAGGCGATGGCGGTCTTCGCGCCGCCCCCGCCCGCGCCCCGGCCCCCGGCCCGCGCGGTCCCGGCGCGCCCCGCCCCGCCGCCCGCGGCGATCGGCGACCTCGTCCTGAACCCGGGATATACGTTCGACACCTTCGTCGCCGGCCCCACGAACCGCGTCGCCCACGCGGCCGCGCTCTCTGTCGCCGAGGGCGGGGGCAACGTCTACAACCCGTTCTTCGTCCACGGCGGCGTCGGCCTGGGCAAGACGCACCTCCTCCAGGCGATCTGCCACTCGGTGCTCGCGCGCAATCCGTACGCGCGCATCCTCTACATGTCGTGCGAGCACTTCGTGAACGAGTACATCGGCGCGCTCCAGAAGGGGCGCATCGAGGATTTCCGCCGCCGCATGCGGGGCGCCGACGCGCTCGTCATCGACGACGTCCACTTCCTCGCGGGCAAGGACTCCAGCCAGGAGGAGTTCTTCCACACGTTCAACGCGCTCCACATGGCCCAGCGGAGGATCGTCCTCTCGAGCGACTCCGGGCCCAAGGAGATCCGCACGCTCAAGGAGCAGCTCGTCTCGCGGTTCCTCGCGGGGTTCGAGGCGCGCGTCGACCCGCCGACGTTCGAGATGCGCGTGGCGATCCTGCGGCGGAAGGCGGAGATGAAACAGCGGGAGATCCCCGAGGAGGTGCTCTCCTTCGTCGCCTCGGCCGTGGACACGAACATCCGCGAACTCGAGGGCGCCGTGAACAAGCTCATCGCGTACGCCACGCTCTCGGGCCGCACCGTCGATCTCGCCCTGGCGCGCGAGGCGCTGAAGGACGTCGGGGCGGGCGGCGCTCCGCCCATCGGGATCCCCCGGATCCAGGAGTTCGTCGCCCGGTACTACGGAAAGAAGGTCGCCGATCTCCGCACGCGCACCTGGACCAAGTCGATCTCGAAGGCGCGCCAGGTGGCGATGTTCCTGTGCAAGGAGATGACGAGCCACTCGCTCGCCGAGATCGGATCGTTCTTCGGCGGGAAGGACCACTCGACGGTGGTCTACGGGCTGAAACGCATCCAGATTGGGATAGAGAGCGACGAGGTCCTGCGGGGCGAAGTGGACTCCCTCCGTCGACTGCTCAAAGGCACTTCTGAGCTCTAGCCCCCCTGTGGAAGTTTGGTGGGACTTTCCGGGAAGTTTACCCCCTCCTCACATCATCCAAGGACAACCTAAACCTTCCCCGGACTCTCCCCAAAACCCCAACAGGACCCTCTCGAGTATTTCTCCAGACTTTCCAGAGGGTCAAACAATGGGTGTTTTATATAAATCTCTATGTATGAGTGTTTTATGTCATTTATCCACAACCCATACACAACTCAAAGACTCTTACGGCGGAGATGATGAGTCTTAAGATCTTATAGAGACTTCTGAAGGAGGGGAGAGCTCTTTAAGGAACCAGAGGGTATTCCTTGGATTCGCCGCTGCCCAGGGTGTCGTTCGAGGAGAGCCGGCTCCGGATCCGGCCGTCGCGGACTTCGTAGACGCGTACGCTGGCCTCGATCTTGCCGTCCTTCATTTCGCGGCACCGGAAGGCGAAGAGGGTGCCCGAGAAAATGTCGACTTCCACCGGCACGGCGTCCTCGCCGTCGGGGGAGGTTTCGATGTCCTTCACGGCCTGGATCACTTCACCCACCTTTGTCGTCGCCCACTTGGAATCGTAGATGACCAGCGTCTGGGTCTGGGTGGCGACGCCTTTCGAGAGGAGCGATGCTTCGACAATGAAGTGGGTGGGTGTGGCCGGAGCGGAGGCGGCCGGGACGATCTTCTTGACCGAGTAGTGGAGCGTCGACGCGAGGGTCGCGGTGGATCCGCCGCCGGACGGGGCCTGGCAGGAAGCGGCCGACAGGAGGACCGCGAGGAGCGCGAGGGATCTCATGCCGTTAGGGACGGCACTTGCGGCAGGCGACCTTGCCGGCGTCGCGGGCGTGCCGCTTGCTCTCGTAGTACGACCGCTCCTCGTCGTCGGTGCCCTCCAGGGCGGGGCAGTACGAGAGGTGGAAGGTCTTCTGGACGCCGACGGAGACATACTCGCCGAGGGCGCCGCGCGACATGTACTCGTCGATGGGAAGCTCGAACGCGCGGACCGCCTCTTCTTCCGCTTGGAAGGTCTGGAGGTATGGATTGAGTCCCAGACGATCGAGCGTGAACTGGGCGTCGGGATTGAGTCCGCTGAACTTGACGTCGCCTCCGCGGGCGCGCGCCTCGTCGATGTAGGCTACGAAAGCGGAGACCCCGTGGCTGTCGAGGTAGACGAGCTGGCGGCAGTCGACGAGGACCTTGCAGAACCCCCGGTTCATGAGCCGCTCGAAGACCCGCGTCACGGTCTCCAGCTTCGATTCGTCGAGCCGGCCGGCGAGCACCAGGACCGCGACATCGCCGTTGTCCCGGAGGCCGATCGTGAGGACCCGCTTCTCCCCCCGGCCGATCCGCTGCTCCTCGAGGATCTCGCGGATCACGCTGGGGCTCAATACGTTGCGCTTGACGAGGATATCGCCCAAGCGGGTGGCACTGCCGCCTTCGCTGATTTGGTGGCGCTGCATGGCCAGGGCGGCGTCGATGTGTTGAGGCTTCGCCACGCCCTTGCGCACGAGGATCTCGCCGAGGCGGGGATACGTCTCTTTCAGCTTTTTAGGCAACTATTGGGCCCAACCGAATTTACCTGATTATAGCACAAATAGAGGCCTCCGGGGGCCGAATCGGGGCGGGCGGGTTCAACGCGCCGTGGACTTTTCCAGCCCCGGGAAACCGGTCCGGATCTTGGTAACGCCGGGGGCCGGGTATCGGTCTTACCCATCGACCGCTATACTGTCCGAACGACGGAGGAATCGTCCATGAAGGCAATCTTTGGCGTCCTGGCCGCGATGGTGCTCGGCGTCGTCGTCTTCTTCGGGTGCTCGTTCACGACGCGCAACCGGATCATCACGCTCGACGAGCAGGCGAAGGCCAAGTGGTCGAACATCGAGACGAACCTGCAGCGACGGCTCGAGCTCATCCCCAACCTGGTGAACACTGTCGTGGGGGCGGGGAAGTACGAGGGCGAGACGCTCGTGAAGGTCACGGAGAAGCGGAACCAACTGCTCGGCGTGGTCGACCAGCTGAAGGCGTCGTACAAGGATCCCGCCAATACCGAGAAGCTCGACCGCCTGAACTCGGAGCTCTTGGCGGGCATGCGGGCCTTCACCGGCCTCGCGGCGGAAGCCTACCCGCAGATCAAGGCGACCCAGGCCTACCTCGGCCTGATGGACCAGCTCGAGGGGACCGAGAACCGGATCGCCGTCGCGCGCCGGGACTACAACGAGACGGCGGCCGCGTACAACACGACGGTCCGCCAGTGGGGTTGGCTCCCCTTCTGCCGCGGCTACCAGGTCCGGCCCACCTTCCAGGCCGTCCCCGAGGCGCAGAAGGCGCCCGAGGTGAAATTCTAGGCGGCCCGGAAGAAGTTGCTCACCCTACGGGCTGCCGGTCCAGGGCGGAGCGCGGCCCGGCCATGCATTCCGCAGGGCGAAGCGCAGTCGAAGGATGATTCCTCATGACGCTCCTCATCGCGGCGCTGCTCTTCCTGGCGCCGCAGGATTTCCCCCGGCTCACCGGGCCGATCCACGACGAAGCGGGCGCCTTCAACCCCGAGCAAAGGCGGCTCGCCGACGAGATGATCCGGAAGCTGGAGGAGACCGATTCCACCCAGGTGGTCATGGTCATCGTGCCCACCACGAGCGGGATGGACATCGCCGACTACGCGCTGCAAACCTTCCGGAAGAACGGCGTCGGGCAGGCGAACAGGAATAACGGCGTCCTGATCGCCGTCGCCGTGAAAGACCGGCGCGTCCGGATCGAGGTCGGCACCGGGCTCGAGGGAAGGCTGCCCGATGCGCTGTGCGGCCGGATTATCCGCGACGAGATGGTCCCCCACTTCAAGAACGGCGCGATCGGCGCGGGCGCCTTCGCGGGTCTGACCGCCGTCGTCCAATCGGTGAAGGGCGAGTATCAAGGGAAGCCCTCCGCGGGCGGGGGTCGACGCCGCAGCATCATCCCGTGGTGGCTGTACCTGCTGTTCATCATCTTCATGATCGGCGCCCTGCACCGGCGGATGGGCCAGTTCGGCGGCGGATTCCTTCTCGGCAGCATGCTCGGCGGCCGGGGATCCTGGGGCGGATCGGGCGGCTCGTGGGGCGGCGGCGGAGGGGGCGGAGGCTGGTCCGGCGGCGGCGGTTTCTCGGGCGGGGGAGGCGCCTCCGGATCATGGTGAAGCCGGACAAGTTCCTGACCAACGACGACCGGCAGCGCGTCCTCGACGCGGTGAAGGACGCCGAGTCGCGCACGGCCGGCGAGATCCGGGTGCTCGTCGTGGGGCGGAGCACGCGCCACGCGTGGATTCCGGCCATCGCGCTCGGAGCCGTCGCCGCGGGGGCGACGTACGCCGTCTTGAACGCCTCGGCTTGGGGCTGGGCGGGCTCCGCGGAAGCGATCGCGGCCGCCTCCGTCGGCGTCGCCGCCGCATTCCTGGGGTGGTGGCTCCTCCCGCGCGGCCGGGGGGCGAAGAAGCGCTCCGTGTGGTCGCGCGCGGGACGGGAGTTCATGAGCCTCGGGATCCGCGAGACGGCGGGCGCGACGGGCGTGCTCCTGATGCTCTCCCTGTGGGAGCGCGAAGCGGTCATCCTCGCCGACAAGGCGATCAACGAGAAGGTGGCGCCCGACACGTGGTCTCGCGAAGTCCAGATCCTCATCGACGGCGTGAAGGCGGGCCGGCCCGGCGAGGGGATCGCCGCGGCCGTGAAGGAAATCGGCGCGCTCCTGGCCCGGCATTTCCCGAGAGGCGACGACGACGTCAACGAACTGCCGGACGACGTCGAGACGCGCAAGTAGCTCGCGGGCTTCCGGAAATTCCTAATTCTTGATTCCCGATTCCGGTTCTTCCCCGAACACTTCCGCGGTGAAGGTCTCGATCACCGTCCCGGGATCGCGCCACGCGTCGAGCGGGAGCCCGGCCTTGCGGCAGGTCTGGGCGAGGAATTCCTCGGCGGTCCATCCGTGCTCCGAGGCGACCTGGGGCAGGAGGAGGCCGGAGAGCGTGCCGGAGCTCAGGTAGAGCCCGTCGCGGCCGATGCGGACGTCGCCGGGACCCGCGACCCGCCGGCGGGGGGAGAGGACGCTGATCTCGACGCGCAGGTCGGGAACCTCGTCGGCCGGCACGGGATCGAAGCGGTCGTCGCGCGAGGCGGCCGCCGCGGCCATCTCCTGGACCGATCGCCAGAGCGGCTGGCCCGGCGCCAGGTGGCCGATGCATCCGCGGAGCTCGCCGTCCCGTCGGAGGGTGACGAACGCGGCGCCGGGATCCTGGAGCGCCGGCGAGGCGGGGGCGGGGGCGGCGGGTTCGCGCCCCGCGGCCGCCGCCGCGACGGCCTCGCGGGCGACGGCGATCAGGGCGCGGCGGGCCTCGGCGTCGAGCACGAATCCATCATGCCACGCGCGCCGGAAATAGAAAGCCCCCGCGCGGAGGCGGGGGCTTTCACTCTGCCTGTCCGGGAGGAATGGTGCGCCGGCTACTTCGTGGTCATGTCCTTCTTCGGCGCGTGCGTCTTCTCCTTCTTCTCGGCCTTGTCGGCGGCCGTGCGGAGGGCGCCCGCGGTCGACAGGACATAGATCTCGACGCGGCGGTTCTTCTTCATGTTGGCGGCGTTCTTGTCGTTCGGCGCGCAGGGCTGGCGGTCGCCCATGCCGACGCACTCGGCGAACGCGGACTCGGGGATGCCGAAGTCCTTGAGCGCGCCCATGACGGCGATGGCGCGGCGGGCCGAGAGCTCCATGTTGGTGTCGGTGGCGAGGAGCTTCTTCGTCTGCTCCTTGACGATGGGGGCGCGGTCGGTGTGGCCCACGATCCGGAAGCTGAACGAGCGCCCCTTGTGGGCGTCGGCGAATTTCTTCAGGATCTCGGAGCCCTTCGAGCTCACCTTGTCGCTGCCGCTGTCGAAGAGGAGGTCGGTGCCCATCTCCCAGGCGCCGGTCTTCGGGTTGTAGGACATCCCGTCGGTGTCGCCGTTGCGGAGGCCGGCGAGGGCGGCCTGGAGCTGGCGCGCGATCTGGCCGTAGAGCTCGTCGGAGGTCCGGGCGAGCGTGGCGTCGTCGAGCTGCCGGCTGATGCCCTGGTTCTGGGACTCGAGCTCGGAATTGCGCCGCTCGAGCTCCGAGATGTACTCCTTCTGGGCGCCGATGTCGCGGGCATACTTGTCGCCCGAGACGGTGGAGCACCCGCCGACGACCGCGGCGAGGGCGAGGACGGTGAACATACGGACGGACATGAGAACCCCCTCTCCTGCAACCTGTGAACCCCGGCCCCGCTCGGGGCCGACTGTGTAAGTTATAAACTATAACGTACGAATTGTCAAGTGGAAAAGGCGAGCGGCCGAGGGTAATCTGTCCGGACACTTCAGATGGCCGATTGCGGATTCCCGGTAACCGAGGATTTCCAGCCATGCCCGACGCGAGACGCTGCTGGCCGTCCGGCGACGATCCCCTGATGGACGCCTACCACGACACGGAGTGGGGCGTCCCGGCCCGGGAGGACCGGCGCCACTTCGAGTACCTCCTCCTCGACGCCTTCCAGGCGGGGCTGAGTTGGCGGACGGTCCTCCACAAGCGGGAGAATTTCCGGCGCGCCTTCGCCGGGTTCGACCCCGCGCGGATCGCCCGGTTCGGCGACCGCGAGGTGAAACGGCTCCTGGCCGACGCGGGCATCATCCGGAACCGGCTGAAGATCGCCGGGACCGTCCGCAACGCCCGGGCGTTCCTCGAGATCCAGAAGGAGATGGGATCGTTCGACCGCTACGTCTGGCGGTTCACCGGCGGGCGCACGATCCGCAACGCGTGGCGCAGCCTTAAGGAGCTGCCGGCCCGGACGGAGGAATCGGACGCGATGAGCGCCGACCTCAAGGCGCGCGGCTTCACGTTCGTGGGATCGACGATCTGCTACGCGTACATGCAGGCCGCCGGACTGGTGAACGACCACCTGGTGGGATGCCCCAGAAGGACCGCCGTGAGTCGCAAGTCATGAGTCGTGAGTCCCTGACTCAAGACTCCAGACGCACGACTTCCTGACTCGCCCCTCCGGGCGAAAAAAAACCGGCCGGAACCTTGCGGCTCCGGCCGGCGTGAGATTCGCGATTCGATTACGGGGTGGCCTTCGTTTCCGGCTCCATGAAGGTCGCGCCGGTGTACGCGCGGTGCTTGATGTAGTACTTGTCGCCCTCGTTGCCCGAAGAGAACGGGGGCTCCTTCCCCTCCGGGTAGCGGTTCTTCATGTGCTTCATCCAGTTCGCGTCTTGGTAGAACTGCTTCAAGAGAAGGTCGGAGGTGAAGGCCGAGATCGGGCCGGGCTGGCGCGCCCCGCCCTGGAATCGCAGCATGTCGTACGCGATGAACATCGTCACGACCGTGAGCAGCAGCGCCGTGCACGTGAGGGCCGTCCAGATCGGCGCCGCGCGGCGGCGCTCCAGCTCGTCCTCGGTGGCCGCGGCCGAGCCGCCCGTCGCGCGCCGCGACGACCTCTGAAGGGTCGACCGGCGTCCCCGTCCCGAAACCGCCTGCTCCGCCACCGGCTCCGTCTCCACGGTCTCGGCCGTCTCGACTTCGTCGGCGAGCTTCAGGGGCTCCGTCGTCAGGCCGGCCTCCTCCTCGTCGGGAGGCATCCCGCCGCCGCCCTGGGCCTCCGCCGGGACGAGCAGGTCCTCGTCCGACGGGCCCCGGCCGCGCGACTGCGAGACTTCGAGGTTCTGCGATTCCTGCGTGACGTCGAG
>Ga0075433_10000184_pt1 | contig 35069 bp, 41 predicted proteins | sample RhiMethybrSRZTD2_FD_75299 | JGI IMG/M metagenome (GOLD analysis project Ga0075433, IMG submission 75299) | Populus rhizosphere microbial communities from Tennessee, USA - Rhizosphere MetaG P. TD hybrid SRZTD2 | ecosystem: Host-associated > Plants > Roots > Rhizosphere > Soil | place: USA... | reverse complement strand
CTGCATGCGCAAATCCGTCACCACCACCTGCGGCCGCGATACCGACAACGCCGCCAGCGCCGCCTCCCCGCTCTCCACCGCCGTCACCGCATACCCCGAAGCACTCAACCGCATCGCTATCAACTGCAGCAAATCCTTGTCGTCGTCGACCAGGATCACTTTGGGATTCTCATTGCTCATTGCTTATGCCTTCTCCTCACGCTGATCAGGTCATTCTTGCCGGCTGTCGTTACGCGGCGTCGGCGAGCGCACGCGCCGAACGGCGCGGAAGTGTGACACGGAAATGACCGCCGCTTCCCTCGGGCACGACGGCGATCTGGCCGCCGTGCGCCTCGACGAGCTCGCGCGCGATGGCGAGGCCGAGGCCGCTGCCCTTGATGCGCGCGCCCTCGCCCTTGCCGCGGCCACGGAAGAACAGATCGAAGATCGACTCACGCTCCTCGGGCGCCACGCCCGGTCCCGAATCGATCACCTCGATCACCGCCTCGCCCGATTGCACGCGCGCCTTGACGGTGATTCGGCCGCCCGGTGGAGTGAACTTGACTGCGTTGCTGACGAGGTTGTCGATGATCGAGCGCAGCTTGTCCGGATCCGCCTCGAGCATGGCTGGCTCGGCGTCGACCTCTAGACGCAGCTCCTTCGAGCGCGCCGCAAGCTCGTGCGCCCGCGCCGCTTCGGCCACCAGCGTGTCGAGCAACACCGGCTTCACCTCGAGCGATGCCGCAGCGTGCAGTGCGCGCTGGTAGTCGAGCAGCTCCTCGATCAGGCGCTGCAGCTTGACGCTGTTGTCGCGCACGATCGACACCACCTGCTTCTGCGCCGGGACGAGCGGCCCGGCCACCTGATCGTTCAGGAGCTCCGCGCCTTCGCGCAGCGCCGTGAGCGGCGTCTTGAGCTCGTGGGAGACGTGGCGCAGGAAGCGGTTTTTCTGCGTCTCGAACTCCTCCAGGCGCCGGCGCAGCCAGTCGAGGCGCCGGCCGAGATGGCGCAGGTCTTCGGGGCCCCGCACCGCGATCGGCCGCGAGAAGTCGGCGCCGCCGAGCTGGCGAATCGCGTTGTCGATCGCCGCGATCGGGCGCGAGATGTAGCGGGTCAGCGCAAGCGCGATGGTCAGCGCGACCGCGGTGCTGAATAGAAGCAGCAGGATGAGGCCGCGCTGCACCTCGTCGGCGCTCGCGCGCAAGTGCTCCACCTCGCGGTCGACGATGAGGTTGTTGATCGCCAGGACTTCGCGCGCCGCGTCGATCAGCTGGTCGACGCGCTCGGTGATGTCGGCCGGCTCGACCCGGACGCGCGGCATCCCGGTGAGGAGGTCGTAGAGCGCCTGCTCGTAGCCCACGGCACGGCTGAGCGCGCCGAGCTGCGCGCCGTCGAGCGGGAGCTGCCCGATCTCGTCGGCGAGGCTGCGGAAGCTGCGATGCACCCTCGCGTAGCCCTGCAGGAGCTCGGGGTCGTCGAGCACCGCCGCCTGCTGCGCCAGGCGCTCGATGGTGCTGATGCGCTCGACGAGGGCCCGGCTCGCGCGCGCCGCCTGCGAGGCATTGAACACGGCGCTGCGGCTTTCGCCGGCCAGCCGCTCCGTGTTCCACGCCGAATACGCGAGCGCGCCCACGAGAGGAAGCGCCACGAGAGTGAAGCCTGCCAGCAACAGTCCGAGGAAGGAGCGCGGGTAAGTCATTCAACGCCAAATCGTTACACGCGCTTGGACAAACTCCAATGTCAGGTGTTCACGACAGATTGCTGTCGCTCCGGCACGACGCTTGCTCGGCCGAGGATGCGGTTCGCGCCGACCACGGTGCAGTGGGACGGAACGTCGCGGGTGACGACCGCATTCGCGCCGACGGTGGCGCCGTGGCCCACGCACACCGCGCCGAGGATTTTCGCGCCCGCGCCGATGCACACGTCGTCCTCGATGACAGGAGCGGCGGGATCGGAAGGATGCTTGTTGCCGATCGTGACCTGCTGCATCACGGTGACGCGGCTGCCGATCGAGGCGTTGCGGTGGATGAAGATTCCATACGGATGCGGCATCAGGATCGGCGCCGGCAAGGGACAGTAGATGCCGCAGTTGAGCAGCGTGCTCATGAAATCGGACAGCAGCGGCACCCGGTGCCGGCAGGCGAACTGCAGGATGCGCGCGGCCAGCGGGTTCACGCCGACCACGGTGTCCGAGAAGCGGCGCTCGACGCGCCGCTCGAGCCAGCGCAGCAGCGCGCGCTCCACCTTGGCGGCCGCCGGCGGCAGCGCCTCGGCGCGCTCGACGACGATCGATTCGATGCGCGGGCGGTACGTGTCCGGCGGATCGAACAGCACCGCCACGTCGGCGCCGCGCGGCCGCTCGGCGTAGGAGAGCTCGAGCGCATCGAGGCCCGACGGAAAGGCGGGCGCGAGATCGCGGAGCACGCGCTCGCGAAGCGCGCCATTTTCGAAGCCGACGAAGGCCACCGCGGCATGCCGCGGCTGCAGGACGAGGTTCAGCTTGGCAAGCAAGGCAAACGGGCTCGGCAGGGCGCGGTAAAGGACTCGCCGCAGGCGCGGCAAGGCGGCGCGCACCTGATCCCAGGAGGCCTGCTTCGCCGCATGGGCGAGAAGCCGCATGTCTCGACGCGCAGGCCACAAGTCGCCGATGCGCTCGAGGGCGCCGCGCGGGTCGGTGTGCCACAGGCGCGACAGCCAGGCGGCGCGGACTTCGTCGATGCTCTGCCCGTGGATCGCCTCGACCAGGCTGTAAAGCAGAAGCACCTCGGATCGGCCGGAAAGGAGCTCCTCCGAGCGCAGCAGGACCCGCCCGGCGCGGTAGTAGTCGCCGACGGTATGGACCTCGAGGAAGGTCGGGTGGCCCACTTCGTCGCTCCACGCCAGGGTGAACTGGACCCGCTGGCGCTCGTCGCGGGAGAGCTGAACCAGGCGCAGGTCGAAGTCCTGCGCAAAGCGCGCCATCCGGCGCGGCATCCCCGGCAGGGCGTCCTGGGCGAGCGCGAGCGCCACCGCGGTGGAGGCGGCCTCCGGCCCGAGGGAGCAGAACTGCACGCCTTCGTCCCGCAACCGGTCAAGCAGCGCCTCGGCGACGTAGCCGCGCTCGTCCATCAGCCGTTCCCTTTGCCTATCACGCCGACATCACCTTGATCGGGTTGGTTTTCGCCAGTTTGCATGTGTCGCGAAAGCGACGCAAACGCCGTCCGGTCAGCATGTGGCAAACTCGCACCTGCGGTTGAAAGCCACGAAAACGGGTGGCTAGGATCGGGCCCATGAAAAATCTACAACGCCGTGTCACCGCGCTTGCCGCCGCTCTTTCCCTCGCCGCACCCAGCGCCCAAGCCTTCGAAGCCATCGATACCATAGGCTGGCCTTCGCGCGGGTTTTTCCCCGCCTACCCCGCCGACGAGACCCGGCCCACCGGCATCATGCTGGAAGCCGGCGTCATGCGCGACGACAACGTGCTGCGCACCGAGACGAATCCGCAGTCCGATACGATCACCCGCGTCGGGGGCGCTTTTCGTCACGAACAGCGCATTGTGGGCCGCCAGCGGTTCCGCCTGGACGCGCGCGGCGACTATTACAAATATGACCATCTCTCCGACCTCGACCATGGCGCCTACGCGCTCGGCGGCGGCTGGCTGTGGGAAATCGGCAACAACCTCGCCGGAACCGTCACCGCGGGCTACGTCCAGCGCCAAGCCGATCCCGGCGAGACCCAGGCCAACCGCCTCGACCTGGTGAAAGCAGCGACGGTTGGGGGGACGGCCGTCTACCTCATCACGCCGGGCTTGCGGCTGCGCGGCGGCCTCACCGGGTACCGGGAGACGCGCACGCAGGCGGTCAAGACCGAGTCCAACGCCGTCAGCGCAATCGGAGCCGTGGAATATGTAAGCCCTCTCCTGAACACCATCGGACTGGAATATCGCAGCACGCAGGGCGAGGCCCCCCTTACGGTCGGGACGGACGTAAACACCGACTACGTCGAGCACGAGCTCGCCGTGGTGGCGGCTTATGCGTTCGGCGCCCAGCTGCGCATGACGGGACGCCTCGGGTATACCGCGCGCGATTACGACCAGGAGAACACCACCCAGCACAACTTCGCGGGCACCACCGGGCGCGTGTTGCTCGAGTGGCTGCCGGGGTACAAGACGATTCTCGGCTTGCAGGTCTATCGCGAGCCGCGGTCCGTCGTGGACGTGGCCGCGAGCCACATGATCGTCAGCGGCGTGAGCTTCGGCCCGCGCTGGGCCGTCACGAACAAGACGGTGCTCGGGGCACAGCTCGTGCGCGAGCGGCGCGTTTTCGACGGCGATCCGAGCCTCGCGGGCGGGACCACGCTACGCGACGAGCTCATCCACCTGGTGCGCGTTTCGGTCGGCTGGGAGCCGGCGCGGTTCTGGCAGCTGAGCGCGGCGTTCGACCACGGCGAGCGCGACTCCAATGTCGTCGGCCGCGATTACAAGTTCAACGCAGTGATGGGGAACATCGCCTACGCCTGGTAATTCCTATCTTCCGTACGCGTCCTCGAAGCGCACGATGTCGTCCTCGCCGAGATAGCTGCCGGACTGGACCTCGATCAGCTCGAGCGGCAGCTTGCCCGGGTTCTCGAGGCGATGGCGCGTGCCCGGCGGAATGTAGGTCGATTCGTTCTCGGTGAGGAGAAAGCTCTCGTCGCCGCGCGTCACCTTCGCGGTGCCGCGCACCACGATCCAGTGCTCGGCGCGGTGGTAGTGCAGCTGAAGCGATAGCGCGGCGCCGGGCTCCACCACGATGCGCTTCACCTGGAAGCGCTCGCCGGTTTCGATGCTGTCGTAGGTACCCCACGGCCGGTGCACCTTGCGGTGCGAAAGGGTCTCCGCGCGGCCCTGCGCCTTGAGCGCCGACACCAGGGGACCGACCGACTGGGCGCGGTCTTTTCGCGCCACCATGACGGCGTCGGGCGTCTCCACGACCACCACGTCGTCGAGCCCGACGCACGCGACCAGCCTGTGCTGCGCCACGACCAGGGCGTTCGCGGTGTCGGCGAGGTGCACATCGCCATGCACCACGTTGCCGCGCGCATCCTTGTCGCCGATCTGCCACAGCGCGTCCCAGGCGCCCACGTCGGTCCACTGCGCGTCCAGGCGGACCACGACTGCCTCCGGCGGCGCGGGATTGCCGACGACGCGCTCCATCACTGCGTAGTCGATCGAGTCCGCCGGGCAATTCTCGAACGCGGATGAGTCCACGCGCACGAACGCGCCGTCGCGCCTGCCCTGCCGGTAGGCGCGCTCGCACGCCGTGAGGATGTCCCGGCGCAGGTTCCCGATGGCGTCGATCCACACCGACGCGCGCACGGCGAAGATGCCCGCGTTCCACAGATAGCGGCCGGATTCGAAGTATTCGCGTGCCCGCACCGCGTCGGGTTTCTCCACGAACGCGTCGATGAAGCTCGCCTCGGGCTCAGCCATAGCGCCGCCGACGCCGATGTAGCCATAGCCCGGCTCTGGCGAGGCCGGCGGCACGCCGAAGGCGACGAGGTAGCCGCGGTGCGCGAGCGCGGCGCCGCGCAGGGCCGCGCGCGCGAATGCGTCGCTGCGTGCGATCGCGTGGTCCGAGGGCATGACAAGCAGCACCGGATCGTCGGCCGTTACCGCGTGCACCGCGGCCAGGGTAAGGGCCGGCGCGGTCCCGCGTCCGGCCGGCTCGAGCACGATCGCCTTGGGGCGTGCGCCGATCGCCGCGGCCTGCTCGGCAACCAGGTAGCGGTGCGCCTCGTTGCAGATCACGAGCGGCTGCATCGAGCCGTCGACCCCGGCCGCGCGCGCCAGCGTTTCCTGCAGCAGGGTCCGTGCGCCGTTCAGCGCATGCAGCGGCTTCGGATGATGCTCGCGCGAGAGCGGCCACAGCCGGGTGCCCGAGCCGCCGCACAGGACGACCGGCTGGATCAGCGTCGGGGTGACGCCCAGTTCGATCAAGCTTCCTCCTCGGAAACCGGGGACGTCCCGGTCCTCTTCTTGGCGGGTCTACGGGTGCGGGCGCGCCTGGCGCCGACGCTCGCCGTAAAGACGCCGCCAGTTCCAGTCTGCGACAAAGCGCGCCTGGTAATCTGCCTGGGCGCATTCCCCCATTTGGCGCATTTTTTCCGGGAACGCTTCGGCCCAGGCGAGGCGCCGCGCGAGCTCGCGCGCCGAGCCGGGGTCGAAGAGCAGGCCGTTGCGGCCGGGCTCCACCAGGTCCGCGAACATCGGGAGCCGGCTCGCGATGACCGGAACCGCCTCGGCGAAAGCCATGACGAGTGCGTGGGGCTGCGCGTCATAACTCAGGCCGGGCACCACCAGGTACGCGCACCGCTGCAGGCGCCTGCGCAGCTCCGCCGTGGTCGCGCCCGCCGTCGCGATCTCGACGCGGGCACCCGGATTGAACTCGAGCGCCTGGAGCAGGACGTCGATGCCTTCCTCCGGCGCGAAGCCGCCGACGTACAGGCCGCCGCGGCGAGCGCTCATTCGGGCTTCCAGCGCCGCGTACGGTACTGGATTTTCGGCGTCTTTCTCTCCGCCGCGGGTTGCGCCGGTCCCTGCGCAGGCGGGACCGGATCGTAGACCGCGACCTTCAGCGCCTTGCGAGCCGGTTTCGCCTTGTGCTCGTGCTCCTGGGCTTCGTCCTCGCGGCTGCCGCGGCCGCGCAGGCGGCCGGAAGCGTAGAGATAACCGGCGGCGGTTGCTGCTGCGCTCATGGGTTCTTTCGGCTCCTTCAGTTGTCGCCCGGCATCCACGCCGAGCGGGTTTGAATCAGGTTCCAGTAGGACTTCGCCACCGGGTCGCTTCGGTCGACGCCGCGTGCGGCCACGGAGTGGTGCAGCAGCGCTCCGAGGAGGTACACCAGCGTGAGGGCGCCGATCACCTGCGCGCGCCAGGTCCACTCCGGGTAGGCGGCCAGCGCAAACTGGTGCGCGCGCTTCATCGCCGAGACGAGAAACCGCGCGTTGACCGAGCGGCCATGCAGGGCGCGCTGGACGAGAAGGTAGTGGAGCACATCGTCAAGCGGACTTGCCTCGGTCCGCGCGTGGCCCCATTCGTAGACGAAGAGCTGCGAGCCAAGGGTGCGGATGTTCCATGGAGCGAAGTCGCCCTGCGACAGCACGTACGGACCCGTCCAGTAGAGGAGCGCCGTCTCGCAGTCGCGGCGGGCCGCGCGCAGCGTTTCCAGCGTCGCCGCGGATACGCAGCCCTTCAGGCGCGAAAGCGACTGGTTGATCTGTTCGGAGCAGCCGGAGACCTCGAAGTCGGTGGAGCGGAAGCGCGCCTTGCCTAGGTTCGAGAGGAAGCGCTCGTGGCCGGCGGTGAAGGCCCGCGTTTCGGCCCAGCCCTGGGCCACGCTCATGACGAGGAAACGCCGGCCCTCGTGGTTCGTGCCCTCGTCGAGCAGGCGCGGGACCTGACCTTCGAGGCTGCGCACGTCGGCGAGCTCGCGCAGCCACTGCGCCTCGCGCGCGAGCTGGCAGTCGCCGGCTTCATCCGAGGCAGTCTTGACGAGCGAGTAGGTAACCACGCGTTTTCGCTTGCTTATGGACAGGGGGTGGCAGCAAGCGGCGTGCCTGCGTGCCCCAACGCTGAGAAAACAGGCTGTTAGAGCGATACCCGGGCCGCGCGCACAGCGCACGGCGTCGCTGCGGGCGGACTTCGCGCCGTCCGATCTAGAACAAGGGCTTGATTCCTAACAGAGCGGCCGGTCGCGACGGCGCGACGTCGACAAGTCGCTAGGCATGTAATTGCCTCTACCATTGCATCCATGCTCGGCGAGGAGCTTTCGGGGAGGCCGCGTTTCGATCCGCTCTACGAGAGCGAGCTGCGCTTTCGCCGCCTGGCGGCGCTTTCCGCCGACGTGTACTGGGAGCAGGACGAGGCGCTGCGCTTCGTCTCGTTCTCCACCAGCCGCTCGAGCCACCTCGGGCGCAGCTCTACCGACAGGCTGATCGGCAAGACGCGCTGGGAAATCCCGTACCTGAACATGACGGGCGCCGACTGGGCGGCGCATCGCGCGGTGCTGCAGGCGCGCCAACCGTTCCGCGACCTGGAGCTATGCCGCTACAACGAGCGCGGACACAAGGTGTGGTTCCGGGTGAGCGGCGAGCCGGTATTCGATGGCACGGGCGCCTTCAAGGGCTACCAGGGCATCGCCTGCGACATCACCGAGCGCCGACGCGCGGAGGAGCTGCGCGAGCTGGAGCACTCCGTAACGCGCATCCTAGCCGACGCCGAGAGCGCTTCGGCGGCATTGCAAAGCGTGATTCGCTCGGTGTGCGACACCGAAGGCTGGGACTGCGGCCGCTACTTCCGCGTCGACGCGCCGGCCGGCCTGCTGCGCTTCGCGGAGGGCTGGGCCATCGCCGATCCCGCGATCCAGCGCTTCGTCGAGCGCTCGCGCGAGCTCGTCTACCGGCCGGGCGAGGGATTGAGCGGCCTCGCGTGGAAGACCGGCGAGCCGGTATGGGCGCCCGACGTGGTGAACGATCCGCGCTCGTCGAAGTCCGCCGTGAACAAGATCGGCTCGCGCGAGATCGGAATTCACGGCTCGTTCGTCTTTCCGATCGCCTCCTCGGGGGAAACGATCGGCGTGCTCAATTTCGCCAGCCGCAAGCCGCGCGAGCCCGAGGAGCAGTTGCTCCAGGCGATCACGGCAATCGGCGCGCAGATCGGCCAGTTCCTGCGCCGCAGGCAGGCCGACGAGCAGCGCCAGCTGCTCGAAGCCCAGCTCCACCAGGCGCAGAAGATGCAGGCGATCGGCACCCTCGCGACCGGCATCGCGCACGAGTTCAACAACGTCCTGCGCGCCATCCTCGCCAACGTGGAGCTCGCCCGCATGGACGCGCCCGCCGAGCATGCGGTGCGCGAAAGCATCGAGGAGATCGACAAGGCGAGCAGGCGCGCGCGCGACATCGTGCAGCGCATCCTCGCGTTCGCTCGTCCGCAGCCCGCGCAGCGCCGGCGGCTTTGCCTGGCGGAGATCGCGAGTGAAGCGATCCGGCTTCTCGCGCCCACTGTGCCCCCAGGAGTCCGGCTCGAGGCGGCGTTCGGCGCCGACACTCCCGAGATCCTCGGCGATGCGACCCAAATTCACCAGCTCCTGCTTAACCTGTGCGCCAACGCCCTGCAGGCGATAGGCTCGGGGCCCGGAAACATCACCGTGCGCACCTGCGGCGTCTCCGCAGGACCCGCCGGCGAGCCCGCCATCGCGAGGCTGCCGACCGGACCGTACGCGCGGCTCTCCGTCTCGGATTCGGGCAAGGGCATCGATCCGGCGATCCAGGCCCGCATCTTCGAGCCGTTCTTCAGCACCAAGTCGGTCGGCGAGGGCACCGGCCTGGGACTCGCGATCGTGCACGGCATCGTGCGCGGGCACGAAGGCGCCGTCGACCTCAAGAGCGAGCCCGGAAAGGGGACCACGTTTCACGTCTATCTGCCGGCGGTGCAGACCTCGGCACAGCGCCAGGCGCCGGTCGAAGCTTCCGCGCGACCGTCCGGACGCGGGCACCACGTGCTGTTCCTCGACGATAGCGAGGCGCTGGTGTCGGCGATGGTGCGCAGCCTCTCCCGGCGCGGTTATCGCGTCAGCGGATACAGCAGCCCGGAAGAGGCCCTCCATGCGCTGCGCGAGCAGCCCCTGACGTACGACGTGGTGGTCACCGACTACATCATGCCGGGCATGAACGGGCTGGAGGTCGCGCGCGCCGTCGCCGCGATCCGGCCCGACCTGCCGGTCGTGCTCTTCTCGGGGCACATCGACGACGAGCTCAGGCGCAAGGCGCGCGAATCGGGCGTATGCCAACTCATGGGCAAGCTGGGCGCCGCCGACGAGCTCACCGAAGCGATCGACCGGCTCGCCGCGGCAGACCGGGGCCCGGGGCTCGCGCCCTAGAGCCAGGGCATGAGCGACGCGTGGATCACGTCGGGCATGCCCTGCCCGCCGACCGACCGGATCGCGAGGTCGACGTCCTTCAGGCCGAAGCGATGCGTCGTCACCTTCTCCAGCGGGAATCGCTTCGATGCCAGCTGGGCCAGCGCCAGCTCGCACGCTTTGTAGCTGTGGCCGCGCGCGCTCTTGATGGTGATGAATTTCACCGTCACGCGCTCGAGCGGAAAGTTGGGAAACTCCTTCAGCTCGCCCTGGACCACGATGGTGCCGCCCTTGCGCTTCAGCGCCTCGATTCCGAGCAGGATTGGAATCGTCCCGGCGCCGGCCGTGCAATCGAGCACCACGTCGACGCCCTTGCCGCCGGTGATCTCCTGGATGCGGGCCAACGGGTCTTCGGCGTTCACGTCGATGACGTGGTCCGCGCCGAGCGCTTTCGCCGTCTCCAGTCTGGCTTTGTCCTTCGAAGTGCCTGTCACGATGATCAGCGAGGCACCGGCCTGCTTGCAGATCACCGTCTGCGATAGCCCTTGCTGTCCCGGTCCCTGGATCAGCACGCTGGAGTTGTAGCCGACGCCGCCGTCGAAGAGCGACCACTCGACGCCGTTCGCCATCGGCGTCACCAGCCCGGCGAGCTCCGGCGTGACGCCCTTCGGCACGTGGTGCACGACGGAGTTCCACGGCAGGTAGACGTACTGCGCGAATCCGCCCCAGAGGTGCGGCGCGCGCTCCGCCGAGGTATAGCCGTAGCGGATGCCCTCGGGATTGGTGCGCCAGTCGGTGTTCTCGCAATGCCGGTACTGGCCCTGATGGCACCACTCGCACTTGCCGCACATCACGTAGTGCTCGACGAAGACGAGGTCGCCTTCCCTGAAGCCCTTGCGCCGCGTGAACTCGCGGCCGGCGCTTGCGATCACGCCGATGTTCTCGTGGCCCATGATCACCGGGGCGTTCGAGGGCGGCGTCTTGTAGAGCTTCACGTCCGTGCCGCAGATTCCGGCGACCTCCATCTTCATGAGCGCGCTGTCCGCGGCAATCTCGGGCATGGGGAACTCGCGGATTTCGGTCCTGCCCGGCCCCGTCCGCACCGCCGCCAGTACTCTTTCCACCGTCGCATTCCTCCGACGTTGCTCAGATAATGGGGGCGAGTTTCTCATGCTTGCGCCCTCAAGAAAGCAACCCGGACGCCTCGAGGCCGCGTCGCGGCTGAAGGCATGGGCCCGCAGCCGCTTCTCGTTAGCCGCCGATGCCACCCTCCTGGTGTCGGAGATCGAAAGCGCCCAGGCCGGATTTCCGCCGGTGTCCACGGTCGTCGCGTTCTGGACGGCGGAGCGAAAGCACTACCACTGGCGCATCTTCAAGCCGCTCGAGGAGGTGGTCGAGGACGACCTTCCGCCCGCCTGGTACAAGCCGGCGCTCGAAGTCGATGCGGGGAGGCAGTGCGGCTGCTGTTAGTCGCCGGCGATCGCCAGGCCCTTGGCGATCCGGGTAAAGCGAAGCTCGACGTGCTTGCCGCAGGCCTTGCCCAGCGCCTCGGTGAGCGCCGCGGCGTCGTCGACCTTCATGCCCAGGCAGGCGTTTGACTGAGCCGTCTGCGCGTCCCACGCGACGTCGACCTTGGCCTTACAGACCACGCTGCCCTTGTGGTAGACCCGCAGGAGATAGCGCCCGGTGAGCTCGGCTTCCTCGCCCCCAGGAATGAGGGAGCGGGCGAAGTAGGTCTCTTCCGAACGCGGGACGAGCACGCCGTTTTCCTGCCCGACGGCAAAGTCGCCGCAGATGAAGCCGAATTCGCGCACTGCTGCCATACCTCGCACCTTACCGGGTCGCCATACGGCCCGGTGAAAACTTCGGTCAGCGCATCGCGCCGCAGCGTGACGGATGTCACGCCGCTGGCTTTGCGTTACGATTTGCCCCACAGGAGGAATTCGCCGATGACAGCAGAAGTGAGGACCAAGCCCCAGGTCGCGGTCATGAACGCGGTGCACGACCTTCCCGTGCTGGTCGCCCGCGACGAAGGCTACTTCAAGGACGAAGGGCTCGACCTCGAGTTCGTCACTACGCCGGGCATGGCGCAGGCGACGACGTCGCACTTCGTCAAGTTCGACTCGGTGTTCGACCGGCCGCTCGACTCGGTCTACAACGAGGGCGGCATCGACCAGTACCGCATGTGCGAATGGGGCATCATGAAGCGCGCGGTCGAGGCCGAGAGCCAGCACCTGCGCGGGCGCAAGATCGTGGCGCTCGGCGCCTCGATGTCGAAGTTCGCCATCGTGGTGGCTAAGGACTCCAAGATCTACGAGCCCGAGATGCTGAAGGACAAGCCGATCGCGGTGACGCCGAACAATGGCTCGGACTTCACTACGCTCAAGATGATCGAGGGCTTCCTCGAGCCCGAGCACGTCAAGCGGACCAACGCGGGCTCGATGCTGAAGCGCCTGGAGGCGGTGCGCGACGGCAAGGTCGCGGCGGCGAGCCTGATGGAGCCCTGGATCAGCGTGGCCCAGAAATGGGGCCTGCGCATCCTGATCGAGTCGCACTCGACGCGCGCCGAGGCCGCGGGCGCCGACCTGGACGGCAGGACCCTGAGGAAGATGTTCGCCGCGCAGTCGCGCGCGGTCGAGGCAATCGAGAAGAACCCGCAGAAGTACGCGCACTACCTCGCGCGCGAGACCGGCGGGCTGCTCAAGCCCGAGGAGCTCCAGACGTGGCGCCTGCTGCACGGAGCACCGCAGCCTTATACGCGCGAGCGCTTCGACGACACCTACCGCTGGACGGTGAAGTGGAACATGACCGTTCCCGGCGCGACCTACGAGAACACCGTCGACAACCGCGCCTGGGAATAGGGGCTCGTTATCGCCGAACGGGGGCGCCGTTTTTCCGTGTCGGCGCAGTGCGACAACGAGGGGGCCTGTAGCGATCGGGCTACGCAATGTAGTTGCGATCGGCGACTGCCGCGTGTCCGCCTTCTCTGGTCAAAATCCTTGCCGTGGGGGATTCAACGAAATTGCGAGGAGGCAGGCGATGGACCACACGAACGAGAAATACCCCGTATGTCTGAGTCGCAATACCCGCGCTGCGTTGCGCAGGTTCTTGCAGCCGCTGAGCTTCCTTGCGCTCCTGAAGACCCGGCGGGCGCTGCGGCCTGCAGGGACCCTGGTCCCGGCGCGAGCCGCGCCCTCGCGCAAGCAGGATCGCGGAGCGTCGTAGCCCCCGCTACAAGCCGATCGACTCGGGGACGAGCCGCCTCAGCTCGTCCCCGAGCTCGGCGCGAACACGCGCATACGCCGGATCCGCGATCACGTTGCTGATCTCGTAGGGGTCGCGCTCGAGGTCGTAGAGCTCGTCGACGCCCTCCTTGTGAATCCAGTGCACGAGCTTGTGGCGCTCGGTGCGCACCGCCTTGTAGCTCATGCCGACGATCCACGGCCAGGCAGACTCGTTGTAGTACTCGGCGAGGAAGGACTTTCTCCAAGCCGCTGCTTTCCCGCCCATCAGGGGAACGAGCGAGCTGCCCTGGATGTGCTTTCCCGGCACGCCGCCGGCGAGCTCGATCATCGTGGGCGCGATGTCGAGGGCGAGAATCATCTCGCGAACCCGGATGCCCGGCTCGATGCGCTTGGGATAGCGCACGAAGAACGCGGTGCGGATGCCCTCCTCGTAGGGAAAGCGCCGCTCGGCGCCCAGGCCGTGCTCGCCGAAGAAGAAGCCGTTGTCCCCCAGGAACACGATGCAAGTCCGGTCGAGCTCCCCCTTTTCTTCCAGCGCCTCCAGGATCGAGCCGACGCCCTCGTCGACCGAAGCCATCATCGCCGCGCGTTGGCGCGGCTCTTCCTGGGTGCCGACGTGCAGCGCCTCGAGGAACGGGCGTGCCGAAGGGTCGGTGCGGAGCGCGAAGACTTCCTTCCAAGCCGGTTTTTGCTTCAGCACCTCGTCGAGCGGCAGCACGCTCGGGCGCATCGGGTAGGTCTTACCCTTGTAGAGATCGCGGTGCCGCGCCGGCAGCACGTAACCCTGCATCGTGGCAACGTCGATCGTCCCGTCCTGCTTTTGCTGCACGTCCGGATGCACCGCCTTGTGCGCGAGGAAAAGCGCGAACGGCTGGTCGCGCTTTCGCCGGACGTACTCGACGGCGCGCTGCGAAAGGATGTCGGTGACATAGCCCTCGACCCCATGCTCGGCGCCGTTTTCCCACAGCACCGGGTGCACGATCTTTCCCTGGCCGCGGAACGACAGCCAGTGGTCGTAGCCGGGCCGCGGGCTCGCGTCGTTGCCCATGTGCCACTTGCCGATGTGTGCGGTTTCGTAGCCGAGCCTTTTCAGCTCGAGGTGGTAGTTCGCGAGGCGGTGGCTCATTGCGTCGCGCCCGACGTTGTCGATGATGCCGTGGCGGCTCGCGTACTGGCCCGTGAGGATCGAAGCGCGGTTGGGCGAGCACAGCGGCGTGGTGTGGAACGCGTTCAGGAACTGCGCGCCCTCGTGCGCGAGGCGGTCGATGTTGGGCGTCTTCATGTACGGATGCCCGGACGCGCTCGTCTCGTCGAAGCGCAGGTCGTCGATGAGGATGACAAGGAGGTTCGGTTTCATCGCGCTCTCATTGCGGTTGGATGCCGAGCTCGCGCGCGAGCTTGCCCCAGCGCTCGATATCGGCGCGTATCACGGCGGCGAACTCGGCCGGCTTGCTGCCCACCGGCTGGAGCGCCGCCTGCGCCAGGCGCTCTCTGACCTCGGCAAGCACTAACGCCTTTGCTGTTTCAAGGTAAAGCCTGTGAACGACTTCATCACGTGTGCCGCGCGGCGCAAGAAGGCCGAGCCACTGCGCGGTCTCGAAGCCGGTCAGCCCGGACTCGTGCAGCGTGGGAATGTCGGGCATCGGCGGAAAGCGCTCGAGGGAAGTGAAGGCAAGGATGCGGATGCGCCCGGACTTGTGGTGCGGGATGAGCGGCGTCGAGCCGAGAAAGCCCACCGGCACCTGGCCGGCGATGAGGTCCTGCACCGCCGGCCCGCCGCCCTTGTACGGGACATGCACCATGTCGATCCCCGCCATCTTCTTGAACAGCTCACCGGAGAGATGCTGTCCGCTGCCGGTGCCCGAATGGCAGAACGAAAGCTTGCCGGGATTCGCTTTCGCGTACGCGATGAGCTCGCCCACCGTCTTCGCCGGCACCGAGGCGTGCACGGCGAGCGCGAGCGGCTGCGTGGTCACCTGGCTGACCGGAACGAAGTCGCGCAGCGTGTCGAAAGCGAGGTTCTTCACCACGAGATGCAGCGTGGTCACCGGGTCGGCTGCGAAGAGGATGGTGTAGCCGTCGGGCGCCGCGCGCGCGACCTCGGTCGTGCCGATCGCCCCGTTCGCTCCGGCGCGGTTGTCGATGATCACGGACTGCCCGAGCCCGGCTGAAAGCTTGTCGGCGAGGGCACGGGCCGCCACGTCGGTCGAGCCGCCCGGTGGAAACGGCACCACGAAGCGCACCGGCTTCGCCGGCCAGGGCTGGCCGTATGCCGCCTGCAGCAACAGCGCCGCGATCAGCGCGAGCAGCCTCGCCATGGAGCCCTCCCCCCGGGACCGGATCGGTCTTATGATGCCAAAATTCACGTCCCGCAGGAGGCGCAATGGCAGCGAGCCTGAAGAAGGTGAAAGCTTCGATGATGAACGCCATCCACGACCTGCCGCTGCTCGTGGCGCGCGACGAAGGCTTCTTCCGCGACCAGGGGCTCGACGTCGAGATCCTGCGCACGCCGGGCTCGGGCCAGGCGAATTCCGACCACCAGGCGCTGCGCTCGAACATCTTCGATCGCACCATGGAGGCGCTCTACGACCAGGGCGCGTGCGACCAGTTCCGCATGTGCGAGTGGGGTGTAATGAAGCGCGCGGTCGAGTCGCACGGTCAGGCCGGCCACCGCCCCGCCAAGATCGTCGCGCTGGGCTCGGCGATGTCGAGCTTCGCGCTCGTCGCCGACCCGAAATCCGGCATCTGCGAGCCCGAGCAGCTCAAGGGCAAGCCGATCGGCGTGAGCCCGTTCAACGGCTCCCACTTCACCACGCTCAAGCTGCTCGAGGGGTTCCTCAAGCGCGAGCAGATCAAGACCACCTTCGCCGGGACGATGCGCGAGCGCATCGACGCGCTGCGCCGCGGCGAAGTCGCCGCCATCAGCCTGATGGAGCCCTGGATCAGCTACGCAGAAAAGCTGGGACTGCGCGTCGTCATGGAATCGCACTCCACGCGCAGCGAAGCCGCGGGCGACGAGCTCGACGGCCCGACGCTGCGCAAGATGTTCGACGCCGAGGCCGAGGCCGCGAAAGCCATCGACAAGGATCCGGCGAAGCACGCGCGCTATCTCGTCGAGGAAGCGGGCGGGCTGATCGAGCTGAAGGACCTCAAGCTCTCGCGCATCCTGAACGCCGCGCCCGAACCCTACACGCGCGAGCGCTTCACGCACACCTACGAATGGACCCGCGACTGGGGCCTCGTGCCTCCCGGCGCGACCTACGAGAACACGGTCGACAACCGCGCCTGGCAGTAGGCAGAACCTGGACCCTCGTAGGCGCTGACGGCAAGCCCTACGCAAGCGCGCGGCCTGGAACGCTCGGCGGCCATCGCGGGACGCGGATCTACGGGCGGCTCGATTGCGCCTCGGCGCTGCGCGCCATCGCGCGCGGCGGCTACATGAGGTATCGAGTGTTCTTCGTCGACGAGCGCACCGCGCGCGCCGCAGGCTACCGGCCGTGCGCGGTGTGCATGCCCGAAAGATATCGGGCCTGGAAAGAAAGCTCGGGTCGCAAGAACCGGAGCGTAAAAACGGCCCGCCGCGGATAGAGTCGCGCCATGGACCGACAAATTCTGTTTTCCACCGGGGAATGCGTTCTCGGCACATTGCTCGTCGCCCGGAGCGAGCGCGGCGTATGCGCCATCCTGCTCGGCGACGATGCGAAGGCGCTGGAGCGCGACTTGCGCGCGCGGTTTCCGAACGACGAGGTGTGCGACGCATACGTCGGACTCGAGCCGCTGCTCGAGGAGGTGGCGCGCTTTCTCGCCGCGCCGGGTGCGCGCCTCGAGCTGCCGCTCGACCTGCGCGGCTCGGAGCTCGAGCAACGCGTATGGAACGCACTGCGCGAGATTCAGCCCGGAACGACTCAAACCTACTCGGAGGTCGCACAGCGCCTCGGCGTCGCAGCGACCGCAAAAGAGGTGGGGGAAGCCTGCGCGGCGAACCCGCTCGCAGTCGCGGTTCCCTGCCACCGGGTGTTGCGCAAGGACGGAAGCCTGGGCGGTTATCGCTGGGGCCTGCGGCGCAAGCGCGCGTTGCTCGAGCGGGAACGCGCCGCCGCTTGAACGCGATCGACGCGATCGAATGGGCGCGCGTCGGCGAGGAGCTCGACGCGCAGGGCTGCGCGGTGATCGAGCGACTCGTTCCGGAGGCGGACTGCGACGGGCTCGCCGGGCTGTATCCGGCCGAAGCGCACTTCCGCAGCCGCGTCGTGATGGCGCGCCACGGCTTCGGCCGCGGCGAGTACAAGTATTTCCGCTATCCGCTGCCGCCCGTCGTGTCCAGGCTGCGGGAGGCGCTCTACGGCCCGCTTGCGCGCATCGCCAATCGCTGGAACGCGGCCACCGGGAACGAGGTGCGCTATCCCGGCGAGCACTCGGCCTTCATCCGGCGCTGCCACCGCGCGGGGCAGCGGCGGCCGACGCCGCTGCTTCTACAGTACGGCGAGGGCGACTACAACTGCCTGCACCAGGACCTGTACGGCGAGCACGTGTTTCCGCTGCAGCTCACGATTCTTCTCTCGCACCCGGGCCGCGACTTCACCGGCGGCGAATTCCTCCTCACCGAGCAGCGCCCGCGCATGCAGTCGCGCGCCGAAGTCGTGCCGCTCGCGAAGGGCGATGCGGTGGTGTTCGCGGTCAACGAGCGGCCGGTGCGCAGCGCGCGCGGGGTCTACCGCGTGAAGCTGCGCCACGGCGTGAGCCGCGTGCGCTCCGGACGCCGGCATACCGCCGGCATCATCTTTCACGACGCCGCATGAATCGCGCCGCCACGAAGCCAAGGGCACAGAAAAGGATCGCCTTGGCAAGCAGCGCGCCGCCGCCGATCATCACCAGCAGCACGGCCCCGAGCGCGATGCACAGCGCCGCCCACGCCGGCAGCGAGAGCACGATGTAGGCGGCGAGCGCGAGGCCGAACAGCGCCGCGACGAGTGGCAGGAGAAGACCCATGCGGTTCTCGCATGGTGGCCCTGCGGCGTTACGTTCGCGCGCGGGAACGCGCGCATCGCCGTAGGCCATCCGGGTACGCGAGTTGCACCACGATCGGGGGCAAGGAGACGGTATATGGCGGACAACCCAGGCGAGATCGGGCGGCAGGACGACGCCCGGATCAATGTCAACCAGGACCATGAGCTCACCTACTGGAGCCGCAAGCTCGGCGTGTCGCGCGACCGGCTGCGCGAGGCCGTCGCGCGCGCAGGACCGCTCGTCCGTAACGTGGAGCGCGAGCTGCGCGGCAGCTAATTATCTCTGGCGATTGTTTTTTTAGGGATTTTCAGCGCTTACGCATCGCATTCCCTAGTGCGGTCCCCAATTGACATCGGTGTAGTGGAAAGTGCAACCTTTTGTCATCGGATTGACGTGGGGGGACCCGTGCCGGATGTGCATATCCGCACGCTGATGCGCGCCGCCGAGATCGTCGGCGGGCCGATGGAGCTCGCGTTCAGGCTCAAGGTCACGCCGAGCCATCTGTCGCTCTGGCTCGGCGGGCTCGAGCCCTGCCCCAGCCACATCTTCCTCAAGGCCGTCGACCTGGTGCTCGAAAGAGACCTCGCCGAAGAGCGACCCAGTCCCTAGCCCGCCTTCTCCAGGAACTCGAGCACCCGCCGAGGCGCGCTGGCCTCGGTCTGTTGCTCCGGCGGCGCGTCCCAGTATTGCGCACCCGGCAGGCATTCCTCGAGATAGCGCGCAGCCGAGGTGGCGTGCGAAGCGTCCTTGCCCGGAATGACGAGCGCCGGGATATCGAGCCGCATCAGGTCCTCCGGCTCGGCGCCGGGTGCGGTATCGCGGTCGTAGAGCGCGCGGCTGGTGTCGGAGACGATCTGCATGTACGCCTGCGGATCGAGCGCCGCGAACGCCTCGGCGAATGCGGGGTCGCGCCGCAGCGGCGAAGCCCACGGGCCGCCGCGCGGATCCTCGCCGAAAGTCTTGCCGCTCGATGCCGCGAGCGCCGCCACGTCGGCGAGGCCGTGGCGCTCGACGTAGTCGACGTGGTTCGCGAAGCGCTGATGGTTGTTGATGCGGTACTTCGCTCCGCCCACCGGCCAGTAGAGCACCATGCTCTCGACCATCTCCGGATGGTCCACCGCGAACGCCATCACCGGGCACACGCCCATGCACGCGCCCATGAGATGCGCCCGCGCGATGCCGAGGTGCTCGAGCAATCCCCTGCCCTGGGCGACGTAGCGCTGCCAGGTGAGGACCTCGACGCGCCCGCCCGATTGTCCGGTCTCGCGCCGGTCGAACACGATGCAGCGGTATTTCTTCGGCAGGTGATCGAGCAGCTTGATGCGCGCGTACACGCCCTGCGTGCTCCATTTCTCCACCGTGCCGTCGAACCCGCCCGGCGAATACATGAGGAGCGGCGGCCCTTCGCCGAGGACCTCGTAGCGCGTGGCGATGCCGTCGACGATCGCGCTAGGCAGGGCGCTGCCCTTTCAGGTGGCGCGCCGCGCGCACGTCCTCGGCGTACGCCGTGATCGCCTCCAGGCTCACGCGCGCGACATTGGCGTAGGTCTCGGCTTTCGAATCGAGCTGCGAGGCGGCGTAGCCGATCGCGGCATGCGCCATGCGCATGCGGCCGTCGAGCCACGGGCCGCCGCCGAGGCCGCCGAGGACCGGAATCGACACCGCGCGCACCACCGCCGCCCCGGCGTCGGGGCCCGAATGTCGGAAGTCGAGCAGCGCCGCACCGGCCGCTTCCAGGTCTTTCGCCTCCTTCACCAGTTCATCCACAGGACGACCGCCATGGAATTCCGCGAAAATCGAGATGCCCGCGTCGGCCAGCGCCTTCACCACGGAGGCAGGCGCCTCGACCTTGATCATCTGCGCCCCGCCCTCCTCGACCAGGCGGCGAGCGTTCTGCGCATTCGCGAAGCGCGGCGGCAGGTCGCAGGAAAGAAGCGCGCGCGTCACGCCGCGGCGCACCGCCTTGCACACGACGAGCATCTCCTCGAGCGTGATCTCGCCTTCCTTCCCGCCCCAGAGATTGACGCCGACGGAGTCGCCGACCGAGACGAGGTCCACGCCGGCGCGGTCGACGATCTGCGCCATCTGGTAGTCCCAGACCACCACGCCGACGATCTTCTCGCCTGCGCGCTTCATGCCGCGCAGCGCCGCCAGGTCCATCAGACCTTGTAGCCTTTTTCCCGCAGCGCCTTCTCGACCCAGCCGCGGTCGACGGTGCCGGCGTTGATCTGCTTCATCGCCGCAGTTTCCTTCTCGAGGATCGCCTTGGCCGATGCGAGGATGCGCTCGGCCTGCTCCTGCGGCACTGCCACCAGCCCGTCGGCATCGCCGACGATGATGTCACCGGGCATGACCGGCATGCCGGCGATCGAGATGGGCACGTTGATCTCGCCGGGCCCGTTCTTGTACGGCCCGCGGTGCGTGACCGCGCACGCGAACACCGGATAATCGCCGGCGCCGATCTCGGCCGAGTCGCGGATCGCGCCCCAGATGACGATGCCGGCGACGCCGCGCTGCCGCGCGCGCGACATCATCAGCTCGCCGATGATGGCGTGGTCGCCGAAGCCGCCTGCATCGACCACGATCACGTCGCCCGGCTTGGCGGTGTCGAGCGCCCGGTGCACCAGCAGGTTGTCGCCCGGCGCCGTCTTCACCGTGAACGCCGGGCCGGCGAGCTTGCCCGCCTTGTGCATCGGGCGAAGCTGCGGCCCGCTCGCGTAGAGGCGCTCCATGCTGTCGGAGAGGTGCGGCGTGACCATCTTGCCCAGCTCCGCGACGAGGCGCGGGTCGGGCCGCTTGGGAATGTCCAGGATGCGCATGGACGCGCTCATCGTTGCTCCTTCCGTTTCTTCAGCAGTTTGTCCAACCTCGGGTAGACGCGCCGCGCGTTGCCCTCGAACAGCTTGTGGCGGTCCTGCTCGCTCAACCCCTTGAGCTGATCGACGTAGCGCTTGGTGTCGTCGTAATGGTGGCCGGTGGTGGGGTCGATGCCCTTCACCGCGCCGACCATCTCCGAGGCGAACAGGATGTTGTCGACCGGGATCACCTTGGCGAGGAGCTCGATGCCCGGCAGGTGATACACGCAGGTGTCGAAGAACACGTTCTTCATCACGTGCTCCGACAGCGGCGGCCGGCCCATGTCCTGTGCGAGCCCACGGTACCTTCCCCAGTGGTAAGGCGCTGCGCCGCCCCCGTGCGGAATCACCAAGCGCAGCGTCGGGAAGTCCTTGAAGAGATTCCCCTGGATGAGCTGCATGAAGGCGGTGGTGTCGCCGTTGATGTAGTGCGCACCGGTGTGGTGGAAGTTCGGGTTGCAGGAAGACGACACGTGGATCATCGCCGGCACGTCGAGCTCGCACAGCTTCTCGTAGATCGGGTACCAGTGCCGGTCGATGAGCGGCGGGTCGGTCCACATGCCGCCGGAGGGATCGGGATTGAGGTTCACGCCGACGAAGCCAAGCTGGCTCACCAGGCGCTCGAGCTCCGGGATGCAGTTCTTCGGCGACACGCCGGGAAACTGCGGCAGCTGACCGACGGCGACGAAGTTGTCGGGCAGCAGCGTGCAGATCCGGTGGATGAGGTCGTTGCAGATGCGCGACCACTCGATGCTGATCTTCTCCGTGCCGACGTGGTGCGCCATGCCGCCGGCGCGCGGCGAGAACAGCGTCAGGTCGCCGCCGCGCTCGGTCTGGAACTTGAGCTGCGGCTGGACGCTCTTCACCAGCGTCTCGTCGCTGATGCCGAGGTCGGCCACAGTGGTATATGGGGAAGGCTTGCGCGCCGAGTCGGCGAGGCCCGCGAGCTGCTTGTCGCGGAACGCGTGCAGCGCCGCCGGCTCGGTGGTGTAGTGCCCGTGGATGTCAATGATCATTGCCGAGCCGCGTCGCTTTCCATTGTCCGGCGCGTGGCCCCGTCATTTCGCCGCTCATCGCGTTGCCGTTCACGCGGCCGACGTACTGCGTGTCGCCGACGGTGAAGCTGATCTCCTCGCCCTTGAGGCGGCCATCGGCGATCGGCGTCTTACCGAGCGTGCCGGAGAGCATCTGGAAGTTCTGCTCGAAGCGCAGCGTGTCCGGGCCGAGCCGCCAGCTGCCGCCCACCTTCGCCGGCGCGTAGTAGAGGTGCGAGGTGCACCAATTGGCGCAGTCGCCGCCCGCCTGCTCGGTGACGTCGGGCGCCCATTCCGGGATCGGAAAGCCGTTCATCACCAGGCGCGTGCCGGGCTTCAACTGGCTCTGGAACTTCGGCGTGAGGCGGCGCAGGTTGTCGGGCAGGAGAAAGAGCGCGAGCACCGTGGCCTGCGAGATGTCGGCCTCGTACATGTCGCCCTGGACGAATTGCGCCTTGTCGGCAACCCCTTCCTTCGCCGCGTTGCGCCGGGAGAGCGCCACCATCTCGGGGTTGTACTCGACGCCGAGCGCCTTGGCGCCGCGCTTCGCCGCCCCGATGATGTTGCGACCGTCGCCGGAGCCGAGGTCCATCACGTAGTCGCGCGGCGTCACCTGAGCCATGTCGAGCATCTTCTCGACCAGCGCGTACGGCGTGGGCACCCAGACCACGTCCTTCCCCGGCTGGCCGGAAGCCGGCTGGTAGCTCTCGCCGGTGCCGGACTGTGCAAGCACGCCGCCGGGCGCAGCGAGCGCAAGGCAAAGCAGGAACACGCGAACCAAGGCAAGCCTCCTCGTCGAACGGCGGGGGGCGGTAATTATAATAAGTCGATGTCCCAGCAATCGACCTCGCACCGAGCGTGGCCCGCCGAGGGCGTGACGCGCGTTCCGTACTGGGTTTACCAGGACGCGGACGTCTACCGGGAGGAACAGGAGCGGATCTGGCGCGGCGCGGCCTGGAGCTACCTGTGCCTCGAGGCCGAGCTGCCGGAGCCGCAGAGCTTCGTCACCACCTTCGTGGGCGATATGCCGGTGGTCGTGACGCGCGACGCCAAGGGCGCGCTGCACGCCTGGGAAAACCGCTGTGCGCACCGCGGCGCGCTGGTGTGCATGCAGGCGCGCGGCAAGGCCGAGCGCTTCGCCTGCATCTACCACAACTGGGTCTACGACCACGAGGGCAACCTCACCACCGTCGCGTTTCGCCGCGGCATTGCCGGCAAGGGCGGCCTGCCCGCGGACGCGACACCCGAGACGCAGGCGCCGAAGAAGCTGCGCGTGGCGTCGGTGCACGGCCTGGTGTTCGGCACGCTCTCGCCGTCGGCGCCGTCGCTCGAGGACTACATCGGGCCCGACATCCTTCCGCGCATCCGGCGTGTGATGAAGAAGCCTGTGAAGGTGCTGGGCACCTATACGCAGGTCCTGCCGAACAACTGGAAGCTCTACATGGACAACGTGAAGGACACGTACCATGCGAGCCTGCTGCACCTCTTCTTCACGCGCTTCCGCATCAACCGGCTGACCCAGAAGGGCGGCGTGTTCGTGTCGAAGGACGGCGCGCACCATTGCACGTTCACCGAAATGGTGGAGGACACGGGCGATGCCTACGAGAAGGACGGCATGCGTTCCGCGGGGTCTTCCGCCAGCCAGTTCAAACTGGAGGCGCCCGAGCTGCTGGACCAGGTCGACGAGCTCGGCGACCGCGTGTCGATCCAGATCCTGTCGCTCTTCCCGGGTTTCGTCCTGCACCAGATCCGGAACTCGCTCGCCGCGCGCCAGGTCGTGCCGAAGGGCGTCGACCGCACCGAGCTTCACTGGACGCTGTTCGGCTTCGCCGACGACGACACGGCGATGCAGCGCCGCCGCATCCTGCAGGCCAACCTGGTCGGGCCGGCCGGCTACATCTCGATGGAGGACGGCGCCGCGACCGGCTTCGTCCAGCGCGGCGTGGCCGCCTCCGCCGACCGCGCCTCGGTGATCGAGATGGGCGGCGCCACCATCGGCTCGGGCGACTCGCGCGTCACCGAGACCGCCGTACGCGGCCTGTGGCAGACCTGGCGGCGCTACATGGGCCTGTAGGTGGAGCCGCAGCTTCAACTCGTGGTCGAAAATCTGCATGCGCGCTACGTGCATGCGCTGGACGCCGACCGGCTCGAGGACTGGCCCCTTTTCTTCACCGAGAACGGCACCTACCGCATCACCACCGCGGAGAACGAGGAGCGTGGCCTGCCGCTCCCGGTGCTCTACGCCGAGGGGCGAGCGATGCTGCGCGACCGCGTGGCGTCGCTGCGCCACGCCAACATCTACGAGCCGCAGCGCTACCGCCACCTCGTGTCGTCGATCCTCGTGGAGCGCACCGGCGAGCACTCGGCGGCTTCGCGCGCCAATTTCCTCGTGGTGCGCATCATGCAGAACGGCGAAAGCCTGCTCTTCGCGAGCGGCCGCTACGTGGACCGCATTACGCTCGCGCCCGAGCCGCGCTACGAGGAGCGCGTGGTGATCTGCGACAGCCGCGCGTTCGACACGCTGCTCGCGATCCCGCTCTAGGCCGGCCGCTTTGCCCGCTGCCGCTGCGCCAGGAGGCGAAGCGCCGCCGAGCGGAGTCGCGCGGCGCGGGCCTTAGTGCTGATCACTCGCGCATCATCCACGAGAGCTGCCGTGCGCTGGACCAGCCTTTGCGCGGCGGAGACCGCGAAGATCACCCGCTCGATCGGACTCACGCTAGCTCGACGAGCAATTTTCGGTCCCAGTCATGCCACGGCACAGGGGTAGTCCATCTACAATGGCGGCCATGGCTTCGTGGATCATCCCGGCCCTGAAAGCGGTGCTGCCGCACGTCAAGACGATCTATGACACGGCGGCCCCGGTCTTTACCAAGAAGAAGGTCGACGCGGTCCCCGATGCGGCGGCTCTTCTGCAGCAGCAGATCGCCGAGCTGCAAGCGGCCGCGGCGCAGAACACCACGCACGTGAAGGAGCTCGCCGCGCAGCTTCAGAGCACCGTCGCCGCGCTTCAGGAAGGCGCGCAGCTCGCCGAGCATCGCATGCGGCGCATCACCATCCTCGCTTCCATCGCGGGCGCGCTTTCGCTGTGCGCGCTGGTGGTGGCGGCCGTCGCGATCCTGCGCTAGGCCTTCGGCGCAGCCGGATCAGTTCGCCGCGAAGCAGTAGAAGTAGCCGTTGCCGCCCGTGCCGTTCAATGCCTCGAGGCTGCAGCCGCGCGACGGATGCGACGAGTTCCACGACTTCGAGGACGCGTCGTCGCGCAACCCTTCGCGATCGTGGTGGCCGACGAACGCCGAGCCCTCGCCGCCGCTCGTCCAGTTGCGGCACGTCGTGTCGCCCTTATCCGGAGGAAACGCGTGCCCGTTGGGCTGCGAGCCGGTAAGGATGTCGTGGTAGTTGGGCTTCATGCGCCGGCTGTTCACCGACTCGCCCTTCGCCGTCAGCGCCGTGTCGAAGTTGATGTTCGGATTCGCGTGCAGCTCTTCCACGTCCTTCGCGATCACCACGCCCTTCGCGTTGCGCCACGGTCCTTTCCCGATCCGGTCGCGCGCATTCACCGCCGCCTGCCCGCCCTCGCCGCTGGCGCTGAGATACGCCCGCCACGTCTTTCCACCCGCGTTCGCCTCCTTCGCGAGCGACTGGCAGCGTGCGTCGGCTCCCGTCAGCCCGCCCAGGTCACCGCCTTTTCCGGGATTGGTCGCGAGAAAGAACGTCATGGCGGAGTCCTGCGCCTGCGCCGCACCGCCAATGGTCAAAGCCGCAACGCACACTGCGCTAAGGAGCTTGCGATTCATGGGTGGCTATCCTCGATAGGGTTGGAGACGCCGGGAGAACACCGCAAAGCCCGCAACTAGTCCTTCGGTGCGTCCAAAATCGCCCAAGACCAGCGCAAACAACGGCTTGTCCCCAAAGCATCGGGTATCCTGGCCAGCCATCGAACAAGTGATTGATTTAATTGTCCGGCCGGCCGAGCTAGGCCAAGATATCCCGATATGTTTCGGGATATACGACGTTAGGCGCACCGCATGACCGCATACACATCATCAAACCTTGCCTGGCTACCCACAGATGAGGACACCAACATCTACTTTCACTCCATCGTGGAGACCCTGCGGGAGGAGTGCGGCTACTCAATCGACGAAGCTGCTCATCTAACCGAGCAGTATTACCGCAGCTTTACGGACGGCGAGCATTGCAATGCGATTGGGATTCCGACGCAGAACGACGAATTCTTCTGGCACGAGGGTGCCTCAGGAATGGCGCTGCGAATCCACTACTACATGAAGCTCAAGCTCGATCCGAATCCCATGAAATTCATAGACTGGCGTACTGCCCTCTATCGTGCGCAAAAAGGCGCCTAACAGCGCGTTGTTGACCGACGCCTATTCCTCGCTGCTGCGCGCTCGGCACGGCGCGGCAAAACGCGAACGTCAGCTGGCATGAGGCGCCTACCTTGGTCCGACGTATGGCTAATCACTGCGGTGGCGCTGCTTGGCACGGCCATTTGCTCCATTTATGGCGTTCCCTTCTGGAAAGCGTACCCGGTTGCCCTGGTAGTGATCGCAGTCAGCTGGCTCGCAATGAACCCGTATGAATTCGGTAACCCCAAGGCTCCGGAAAATCAAATTTCCAGGGTGCTACGAATCATCAATGCACTCGTCATAGCTGCAACTATGCTTAGTTTCTGTCTCAATCTAGTGCGCTAATGAGCCGCCGCATGCCAGCAAACAGTCGGTTGTTGACCGATACCTGCCTTGCAGCGCTACGCGTTTCGTTCAGCGCGGCAAAACCGGGACGCCAGGCCTCGCTTTGACGCCCGCCGGATACATGGCCAAGAGGGTCATGACGCGCCCTGACTGGATCAAGGCGCCGAAGGTTGATGACGTCTATTCTGTCAGCGGCTGTGTCTCGGAAAACTTTGCCGACTACATCAAATATTGGCGACACAACGGATATTGGTTCTTTGACTCTCCAGAAATCATCAAGTCGTTAGCGCACGAGCACGCAATCGACCTTCGAGACTGCAGCTTCCTCTACTACGAGGTCTTCGAAGAGGAGTTCAATGATGAAAAGGAGATCTGGGAACCCTTTAGGCCCGATGACAGTTTCAAAACGTCAGTTGCGGCACCGGCCAGGAAGCAGCTTGTAGGCTACGACGTTGTGACATTCTCGGTACACACCAGCCCTGAATGCTCGCCGCTTTCCTGCAACAACCTCGCCGAAGCCATCGAAACCAATCGTCACTGCCTCTTCGCCTCCTTCGAGGAAGCCAAGGCGCGCATTGAAGGGCATGACTTCGATAACAGTGAACCAGGACCATTCCGGATTTTCGCCGTCTACATCGTTGGCGAGGCCTAACAGCCAATTGTTGAGCGATCCTTGCGCATCGGCGCTGCTTCGTCGGGGCTCCTGCACCGCGCCAAAATTCGGACGTTAGGCACCACCGTGCCGACCCAGCAGGAACTGCAAGCCCAGGGAGAGCGGATCGTTGCCGCAGCCCTGGAGGCGGCGCGGCAGCAATGGCGCGACAGGCTCGTGTGCGCATTTGCCTTGGGTAGCCTTGCGCACGGCGGCTTCAGCGCGGTGAGCGACGTCGATGTGGGCCTTCTATTTGACGATCCTCTGATTGCGAGCGATGCGGACGGCGTAAATAGGCTGGTCGCTTCGGTCAAAGAAGGCGGCCGGCCGTTCGCGGAGCGGTTGTCGGTTTTCTGGGGCTCCGTCGATAGCCTGAATCAAGCGTCGCAACGCGGTCGCTTCCCGCCCCTCGATCGTCTCGATCTGATCAAGTACGGCCGGCTGCTTGCCGGAATGGACGTGCGCAGCAAACTGAAGGCGCCAAGTCGCGACGAGCTCGTGATCGCCGGTGCCGAGTTCGCGCTGTTGCGTCTCGGCAACCGGGAAGTCATGGACAAAATAAGAAATGCGAAATCGCTCGCCTCTTTGGACGCCAAGACGCTCACGAAGCTGATTCTTTATCCGGTGCGGTTCATGTTCACCGCCGAAACGGGCGATGTAGGACGTAACGACGCCGCGGTCGAGCACTACGTTGCCCGGACAAACGGCCCGCAGGCCGATCTGGTACGCCTCGCGCTCGATTGGCGGCAGCGCAGCGCGCCGCCCCGGGACCCTGGCGCGGTGCAGGCGATCTCGGCTGGCGCGCTGCCCTTGTACGATGATTTTCTCTCCGACCACGAGCAGCGCTTAAAGCGTTACGGGAGACAGGACCTCGCGGAGGCGTTCAGCAGATGGCGACACGCGCTGCGTGCATGACCGTGCAACGCCGGAACCAGGTTGAGTCAAATCGTCCTCCGTATTGAAATCTTTGCGCCCGGTCTTTACAGTGGGATTCGGGATCCCAACAGGGAGGGGAAAGGCGATGGCTTCGGGGAGGGTACCGGGTACCACGTGCGTCACCCAGCAGCAGCCGATCGATTTCAGGACCTCGCAGCTCGCCGCTGCGCCTCCTCAAGGACCGGTTGGCGCAGATGTCTACGACTCGCGCTTCGACGCCAATGAAATCCAGAGTCTGGAGATGTTCGAAGCGAGCTTGAAGCATCGTTCGTTGGAAGAATTGCAGTACTTGCGAGCGAAGACGGAGTACTTGTACGAGGACGCCGTGAGAGCATATGGCGCGCAGTCGCGGGCAGCGGCTTTCGCTGCCGCTTCGGTTGCCGTGGTCGACAACCGCATCACGTTCCTGCAGTCCCGGTCTGGCAAGCAGAAAGGGCGTCTGCAAGAGCTCATCGACGCTATGCACGAGGGAAAGGCCGTAAAGGACGCCGAGGTCAGGAAGGCCATTCGCGATCTGCTTGCTGCCGAAAGGAACAAGCCGGAGTCCGATGCTCCATCGGGGAACGAGAGCGGGTCTGCGATGGCGGTCGTCGTCGAAGCCGTGAAAGAAGTTTCCCGGGTCAAGAACAGGCAATTCAAGGAGCTGCTCGAACGGGCGAAACGGCCCGGGGCCCACGTGCCGGACGAGCATATCAAGCACGAACTCCAGAAGGTCCTCGGGGTGGAAAGACAGAAGCAATTGCTGGGAATCGACGACGGCAATACGATGGATCTCGTCGCCGAAGCCATCGATTTCTCGCACACGCGGCGCAAGTCCGAGCTGAGACGCCTCATCGACAGGGCGAACAGCGGAACGCACAAGCCCACGAGGGAGCAGGTCCGGGCCCAGATCGTCAAGGTCCTGCAAACCGAGAGAGAGCGCCAGTTGCTCGGGATCAGCGATCCGGATAAGGATCAGAGCACCGACGAGCTCATCAACGAAGCACGCAACGCCATGTCGACCGTGCACGTCACGATCGGTCCGGTGACCCTGGAACGCAAATAGCCCATGCCGCGACGCAGCACGGAGCGTTAAGTAAGCGTTAAGGTCCGGCGCGCGAACCTAGGCCGCTACGACCCTCCGGAGGACGGCATGAGGCCAGTGTATTTCCGCATCGCGCTCGCGGCCGCGGCGCTCCCGCTCGCCGCGCCCGCCTTCGCCGCCGACGACACGATCGTGCTCGGCTCGGCGATTTCCATCACCGGCAAGTATTCGCAGGAAGGCAAGAACGCGAAGGACGGCTACGACTTCGCCGTGCAGAAGATCAACGACGCCGGCGGCGTCAAGGTCGGCGGCAAGACCTACAAGCTCGAGGTCAAGTACTACGACGACGAGTCGACGCCGGCGCGCACTGCGCAGCTCCTCGAGCGGCTGATCAACCAGGACGGCGTGAAATACATGCTTGGACCGTACGGCTCGGGCCCGACCAAGGCCGCCGCGCCGGTCACCGAGAAGTACAAGATCCCGATGGTCGAGGCCGAGGGCGCCTCGCGCTCGCTCTTCACGCAGGGCTATCGCTACCTCTTCGCGGTGCTCTCGACCTCGGAGCAATACCTTGCGCCGGTGGTCGACCTCGGCGCCGAGCTGGCGCAGAAAAACGGCAAGAAGCCGGGAAGCCTGAAGATCGGCATGGCGTTCGAGAACGACCCGTTTTCGCTCGACGTGCGCGAAGGCGTCATCGACGCGGCGAAGAAGCACGGCATGAAGGTCGTGGTCGACGACAAGATGCCGCGCGACCTCTCCGACATCTCGGCCACGCTCACCAAGATCAAGGCGGTGAAGCCCGACATCCTGCTCTTCTCCGGCCACACCAAGGGCGCGCTGACCGCGACGCGGCAGATGAAGGAGATGGGCGTCAACGCATCGCTCGTCGGCATCACGCACTGCGAGTCGGCCGACGTCACCACCAAGTTCGGCGGCGCCGCGGAAGGCATCCTCTGCCCGACGCAGTGGGCGGAGACGCTGAAATACCAGGACAAGCTCTTCGGCAGCGCGATGGACTACAACAACGCCTTCATCAAGGCGCACCCCGAGTACAAGGAGGTGCCCTACCAGGTAGCGGAGGCCTCGGCGGCGATCCAGGTCTGGGCCGACGCTTTCGGGCGCGCGAAGAACCTCGATCCGGAGAGCCTGCGCGACGCGCTCGCGAAGACCAACATCGAAACGTTCTACGGCCACGTGCAGTTCGACAACACCGGCCGGAACACCGGCAAGCCCATGGTGCTGAGGCAGATCCAGGAGGAGAAGTACGTGGTGGTCGCTCCGACCAAGTACGCGGCCGAGCCGGTCGAGTACCCGCGCCACGTGGCGAGCCGCTAGCCTGGACAGCATCGGGCTCCTGGTCGCGGCACCGCTCCTCAACCTGCAGCTGGTGTTGAACGGGCTGTCGGTGGGAGCGGTGTTCGCGCTCGTCGCCTACGGGCTCGCCCTGGTCTGGGGCGTGACGAACGTCAAGAACCTCGCCCAGGGCGATCTCGTCATGCTCGGCGGCTTCCTTGGCTTCAAGCTTGCCGAGCACGGCGTGCACCCGATCCTCGCGATCGTGCCGGTGGCCGTCCTGATGTTCGGCTTCGGCTGGGTGCTCTATCGCATCATGATCCGCCGCGTGATAGCGCTCGACCTCTTCACCTCGCTCCTCGCGACGTTCGGCCTGGCGATCACGATCCAGCAGTCGCTCAACCTGATTTTCGGTCCGGAGGTGCGCACGATCCGGTCGGGCTTCGGCCAGCTCGAGCTGTTCGACGGCTCGGTCGAGATCACCTGGATCCGGGTCATCGCCTTCGGCCTGTGCCTGCTGGTAGCCACGGCCATGGTGCTCTTCCTGAGGAAGAGCCGCCTCGGCCAGGCGATCCGCGCCACCGCGCAGGACCCGCGCGCCGCGCGCGTGCTCGGCGTCGACACCGACCTCGTCTACTCGCTCACCTTCTCGCTCAACGCGGCGCTGTGCGGCGCAGCGGGCGTCATCGTCGGCATGATCTGGGTGCTGCAGCCCTTCTACGGCATCGGCTACTCGGTGCGCGCCTTCGTCATCGTCACCGCGGCCGGCCTTGGCAACCTGCCCGGCGTGATCATCGCCGCGCTCGGCCTGGGTGTCGTGGAGCAGTACAGCGGTTTTCTGCTCGGAGCCCAGTTCCAGCAGGCGACCGTGGTCGGGCTGCTGCTCGTGATCCTGCTCTGGCGCACCATGCTGCTCCGGCGCCAGCGCCTGGCGCTGCAATGAGCGCGCGGCAGAAGCTGCTGCACCTCGCGCTTCTCGCCGCCGGCATCGCCGCTCCATTCGTCTTCCCGTCGCACAGCGTGCAGTTCGCGGTGTTCTGGGTCTTCGTGCTGTTCGCGCTCACCTGGGACATCGTCGGCGGGCACATGGGCTACAACTCGCTCGGCAACATCCTGTTCTTCGGCCTTGGCATGTACGTCTGCGCGCTGGTGCAGATCGGGCTCGTGTACGACATCGCCGAATATACGGCGGCCAACGGCGCGATCCGCATCGACTTCACCGACCGGCAGTACTTCGAGGGCCTGGCGCTCGGCCTCGCGGCCGCGGCGCTGGTGCCGGTGATCGTGGCCGCGCTGCTCTCGCGCATCCTGCTCGGCCTGCGCGGGCCGTACTTTGCGATCGGCACGCTCGGCGTCGCCATCGCCGCCGCCGAGCTCACCAACGCCTGGGACTACGTCGGCGGCGGCCAGGGCATTGCCATGCCGGTCTTCCCCGGCGCGCCCGGCATGCGCGAGCGCTTCTTCTACGGCGCGTGCATGATCGCCGCGATGGCGTGCTACCTGTTCCTGCGCTGGCTCTACTCGACGCGCTTTCGCCTCGCGATCAACGCCATCCGCGACGACGAGGACAAGGCCGAGGCGCTCGGGGTGCATACCGCGCGCTACAAGGCGCTCGCGTGGTGCATCTCGGCGTTCTTCCTCGGCATCGCCGGCGCCCTGTTCGGCAACATGACCGGGTTCGTCGAGCCGCTCGAGACCGCCTATCCGACGCTCACCTTCGGCATCTTCATGGTGGCGATGACGCTGCTCGGCGGCAAGGGCACCCTGTGGGGACCGGTCATCGGCGCGACGCTCTTCTACACCCTGCGCGAAGTCACCTGGACCTATCTCCTCGGCTGGCAGTACGTGGCGCTGGGGCTGCTCATCATCGTCAACGTGGTCTACTTCCAGCAGGGCATCCTCGGCTGGCTGCGCGCGCGGCGGCCGCGCTGGTTCGGAGCGGACGCCTCGTGAACGTGATTGAAATCCGGGACGTCAGCAAAGCCTTCGGCGGCGTGGTGGCGAACCGCGCCGTCTCGCTCGACGTGCCGCGCGGGCGCATCACCGGACTGATCGGCCCGAACGGCTCGGGCAAGACCACGCTCTTCAGCTCGATCGTCGGCCAGCATCCGATCGACTCCGGCTCGATCCGCCTCGAAGGGCGCGAGATCTCGCGCCTCGGCGTGCAGCAGATCGCGCGCCTGGGCCTGCAGCGCACCTTCCAGCAGACGCGGATCTTCTCAAAGATGGATTGCGTGCAGAACCTCCTCGTCTCGCTGCCGCATCGCGAGGAGCGCTGGACGCACATGTTCCGCCGCTACCCGCGCGACCTGGTCGAGCGCGCCGAGCGGCTGCTCGAGTTCGTCGGCCTCTATCCCAAGCGCAGGCTGGTCGCCGGCTCGCTTTCCTTCGGCCAGCAGAAGCTGCTCGAGTTCGCGATGGCGCTCATGAACGAACCGAAGGTGCTGCTGCTCGACGAGCCGACCGCGGGCATCAACCCGACGCTGATCAATGGCCTGATCGACCGCCTGAAGCGCGCCAACGCCGAGTTCGGCATCACGCTCTTCGTCATCGAGCACAACATGCGTGTCATCATGAACCTCGCGAGCCACGTGTACTGCATGTCGCGCGGCGAGCTCCTCGCGAGCGGCTCTCCGGAGGCGATCCGCGCCGACCAGCGCGTCGTCGACGCCTACCTGGGCGCCCACTGATGAGCGCCGTCCTTTCGGTCGACGAGGTCGCGCGCCGCGCCGAGGCCCTGCGCGCCGACGTCGCCGAATCCAGGCTTCTGGATCTGGCCGGAAACCGGCCGCTGCTCTCCATCCGCGGGCTGCGCGCCGGCTACGGCAACATGGAGATCCTGCACGGTCTCCCGCTGCACCTCGCGCGCGGCCAGTCCCTCTGCCTGATCGGCCCCAACGGCGCCGGCAAGTCGACCGTGCTGCACTCCCTCTTCGGCTTCGCGCGCGTGCTTGCAGGCGCCATCTCGATCGACGGCCGCGACATCACACGCCTCGGCCCGGAACGCAAGCTCGCCGAGGCAGGCATCGCCTATGTGCTGCAGGACAAGTCCGTGTTCCCCGACATGACCGTCGAGGAGAATCTGCTGATGGGCGGCTACCTGCTGCGCTCTCCGGCGAAGGCGAGAGCCGCCGCCGAGCGCGTGCTTGCGAAGAACGACCGCCTGGCGGCGCGGCGCCAGCACAAGGCGCGCGTACTCTCCGGCGGCGAGCGGCGCCTGCTCGAGATCTCACGCGCCCTGATCATGGATCCGCAGGTGCTGCTGGTCGACGAGCCCTCGATCGGCCTCGAGCCGCGCTTCATCGACATGGTGTTCGAGATCCTGAGCGATCTGCAGCGCCACGAGGGCAAGACCATCATCATGGTGGAGCAGAACGCGAAAAAGGGGCTGGAGTTCGCCGATCTCGGCTACGTCCTGGTCGCCGGCGAGCTTGCCCTCGCCGGCACCGGCCGCGAGCTCCTCGCCAACCCGGAGGTCGGCAAGCTGTTCCTGGGCGGTTAGTCTCGCCCCGGGGAGGCTCGCGGCACCCGCTTGTGGCATTGCGCCCATAATGTCGCCGGTATGTCGCCGGTATGTCGCCGATGGCCCGTTTGAGCGCCTTGCTGGTTCCGCTTCTTGCGGCGGCTTGCGCTACGAAGACGACGGACTTCCCATACAGGGTCAATGGTGAAACGCCGCAGGCGGCGACCTGCGAGGTGGTCGTCGCCGAATCCGCCACCGGCCGCGTGCTGCGAAGGGATGCCGTCGTCGGGCGGTTTTCCCTGGACTACAACGCAGCCCGGCTTTTCCCGCCGAGAGTCGACGTCGCCGCCTATTGCGGCGGCACCAAGGTGAAGGAGCTCAAGAACCTCGCGCCTGGAAGCGAACCGGAAGTCGATCTTGGGAAGCTGGAACCCTGACCGCGCATTGTGACTGCGGCAGACGACATCGCCGGCACGCGACGCCTCTTCGAAAAAGCCGAGCGCGAGGCGGATCCTGGGCTGAAGGCCCACGCTCTCGAGGAGGCCTTGGCGCTGCTGGCCTCCATCGATCCGGACGAGATCTCGGATGCCGAGCGCAAGCTCGTTGCCAACCTTCGGCTGGCCCACACGCGACGGCTGCTCGGCCAGTTGGTGGGGCTCGCCTCGGTGAGCATGGATGCCTGGTTCGAGTACGTCGGTCTGCTGTTCGGCGACCTGGGTGCGGAAGTCGAGCGTCTCGTCCAGGCCGACGCCGAGCTTAAAGAGAACTATGATCGGTTCCTCGAGCTGTGGGGCGCCGAGGTCGCGGAAATCCTTCGAAAGCAACAGAAATGAAAGCCGCCTTTGTCGTGTTCGACCGCCTGACCTCGCTCGATTTCGTCGGGTTCTACGATCCGGTGACGCGCTTGAAATCGATGAACATCCTCGACGATTTCGACTGGCGGGTGTGCGCCACGGTGCGCTCCGTGGTCGACGACCGGGGCTTGCGGATGGAGGCCGC
>Ga0075433_10000183_pt1 | contig 35214 bp, 34 predicted proteins | sample RhiMethybrSRZTD2_FD_75299 | JGI IMG/M metagenome (GOLD analysis project Ga0075433, IMG submission 75299) | Populus rhizosphere microbial communities from Tennessee, USA - Rhizosphere MetaG P. TD hybrid SRZTD2 | ecosystem: Host-associated > Plants > Roots > Rhizosphere > Soil | place: USA... | reverse complement strand
GATCATCGTGCTCACGACGGTGATCATCTGGCTCGAGTCGCGCGTGCACTGACGCGAGTAGCGAACGGCCGGCGAGGCGTTCCGCCTCGCCGGCCGTTCACCACATGTTCGTCCAGCGGCGCTCGGGATCAGATCCCGAGCGCCTTCTTCTTCGCGGCCGCGAACTCCTCGTCGGTCAGCACGCCCTGCTCGTGGAGCTGCGCGAGCCGCTGCAGCTCGGCGGTGGAGTCGTCGCCCCCCATCGCGGCGTCGGCGCCCTGCGCCATGGCCGCGCCCTGCTGCTGCATGTACTGAGCGTCCTGGTCCGCGTAGCGCGCCTGCTGGCGTCGTGCCACACGGCCGGACACGGCCGTCGCCGTCCCCGCAACCACGGCGGTCCGAGCCGCCATGCCCACCAACCCCGGTCCTCGACGGAACCCCATGCTCGTTCGCCCCTTTCCGCTTACGCGTTCTCGTGCGCCCAGTCGACCGCGGCCTGGACAACGTCGCCCGGCAGCCGCTCGAGGTCGAGCAGCTCACCGCCCGCGTTCAGGATCGCGTCGCGCAGCTTCGTGGCCCATACGTCCTCCCAGACCAGGAGCGCCGCGGACGAGTTCGGCTCGAGCTCCTCGGCGGCGGCCTCGAGGTCCTCTTGGTTCAGCAGGCCCCCGTTCACGCCGCCGAGCTTCGCGAACGCGGCGCCGACGTCGGAGTCGAGGTCTCCGGCCTCCAACGCCGCCATGTTGCCCTCGCCGTCCTTGATCACGAACGCGAGGTCGATGACGTTGATCGTGCCGTTGTCCACGAGCTCCTGTAACGCCGGGATGATCTCGCCCTTGAACTGGTTCCCGGGGAACGCCACGATCATGTACTCGACGGGGCCGACGCTCATCCGCTCCTCCTCCATCCGGGGATAGGGGCGCAGTGTCTCACCGTTCCGCCGAACGCGCATCGCGGGGCCGGGCAGCGCGATGGGGACGGCTGTGCGACCATCGGTCGATCGGGAGGGGACCGTGTCCGACGGCGGCAGCAGCGAACGCTCCGAGCTCGAAGCGACGACGGCTCCGACGACGGCCGGGCTCGTCCTGCTGGCGCTGATCCTGGTGGCGGCGGTCGCCAACCTCAACCTGGCGGTCGCGAACGTGGCGCTGCCCTCGATCGGGAAAGCGTTCGACTCGTCGCAGACGACCCTGAACCTGATCGCCGTGGGCTTCTCGCTCGGCCTCGCCGCGTCCGTGCTGTACTTCGGCGCGATCGGCGACCGCTACGGACGGAAGCTGATGCTCATCGCCGGCACGGCGCTCGCGATCCCGTTCAGCCTCCTCGCGGCGTGGGCGCCCTCGGACACGGTGCTGTTCCTCGCGCGCGTCGGCGGGGGCCTCTCCGCCGGCATGGCGTTCCCCACGACGCTCGCGCTCATCACCGCGTTGTGGACCGGGGCCGGCCGCACCCGGTCGATCGCGCTGTGGTCGGGGATCGGCGCGGCGATCGCGGCGCTCGGTCCCTTGCTGTCGGGAGCCCTCCTGCAGCACTTCTGGTGGGGCTCGGTCTTCCTCATCACGTTGCCGCTGGCCGTGGTCGCGCTCTACCTCGCGCAACGGCTGGTGCCTGCCCACGTGAACGAGGGCACAGAACCGGTCGACAACCTCGGCGGCGTGATCTCCGTCGTGCTCGTGGGGGCGATGATCCTGGGGATCAACTTCGCCGCGGTGCCGAACGAGACCTCGCTCGTCGTCGCCCTGCTGCTCGTGACCGTCGTCGCGGCGATCGCGTTCGTGGTGCGACAGCGGCGGGCGGCGAACCCCCTGTACGACCTGCGGGTCGCCGGCCGACGCACCTTCTGGGTCGCCGCGTGTGCCGGCATCATCGTGTTCGGCTCCCTGATGGGCGCGATGTTCGTCGGCCAGCAGTTCCTCCAGAACGTCCTGGGCTACGACACGCTCGAGGCCGGTGCAGCCATCCTGCCGGGCGCGTTCTGCATGGTCCTCGTGGCGCCGCGTTCCGCGAAGCTCGTGGAGGCACGGGGTGCGCGGCTGACGATGCTGACCGGCTACGTGTTCGTGCTCCTCGGGTTCCTCACGATGCTGCTGCTCTGGAAGGAGGACAGTCACTACTGGGAGATCGGACTCGCCTACGCCTTCGTGGGCATCGGGGTGGGGTTCGCCGGGACCCCCGCCTCGCATTCATTGACGGGATCGGTGCCGGTGACCCGGGTGGGGATGGCGTCCGGGACGGCGGACCTCCAACGTGACCTGGGCGGCGCGATCATGCAGTCGATCTTCGGTGCGCTCCTCGCGGCCGGCTATGCCTCGGCGGCGAGCGCCGCGATCGCCGCCGCACCGAACGGGTCGCAGATCACCGACAGCGTCCAGTCACAGCTCACGAAGTCCTTCGACGGCGCGATCGCGATCGCGCAGCAGTACCCGCAGTACGCCACGCAGATCACCGCCGCGGCGAAGACGTCGTTCCTGCAGGGCGATCAGTGGGCGTACCTGGCCGGGATCGTCGCGGTGCTCCTCGGGGCCGCGCTCGTGTTCTTCGCCTTCCCGAAGAAGGCCCAGGAGGAGGCGCTCCTCCAGCGGTACCACGCCGAGGACGTGGCCGGCGCGAAGGCCGAACCGGCGATCGACGCCCGGTCGACCGACTCCTAGCCGTCGTCCCCGTCGACCTCTTCGCCCATCTCCGCGAGCGCGACCGATGTCTCCGCGTCGTCGACGGCGTCGGCGGCCAGATCCTCCGCCATCGCCTCTTCGACGATCGCCTGCGCGGCGAGTTCGTCAGCCGCTTCCCGCAGCGCCTCGGACTCGACCGCTTTCTGGACCGCGTCCGCGTGGAGCGTGTCCGCCGTCACGGCCTCTGCGATCGCGTCCCCGGCCGCCTCATCCGCAGCGTGCCGCATCTCGTTGCTCATCTGAACTCCCTCCTCGTTCGGCGGCCCGAGGATAGGCCGCTCGAGGACGACGCGCGAATCGGACGCATCCTGATAGGACTCGACCATGCGTACACCACAGATCGAGCTTCGGGTCAGTGGGAACGCCGACGAGTTGGCTGCCTCTGCGGGCGCCTTCGCCGTCCACGCGGTGCGCGAGGCGGTGCGGGATCACGAGCGCTTCGCGGTCGCGGTGAGCGGCGGGCACACGCCGTGGAGGTTCTTCGAGGTCCTCCGGGCATCCGCCCTCCCCTGGTCCGCGATCGACGTGTTCCAGGTGGACGAGCGGATCGCGCCGCCCGATGATCCCGACCGGAACCTCTCGCGACTGGAGGCAGCGCTCCCCGCCGGACCGACCATCCACGCGATGCCGGTGGACACGAGCGATCTCGAGGCCGCCGCCGACCGATACGCGTCGGAGCTTCCCGACCGGTTCGACCTGATCCATCTCGGCCTCGGCTCCGATGGGCACACCGCGTCCCTCGTACCGGGCGATCCGGTGCTCGAGGTGCGGGATCGGCTCGTGGCGCTCACCTCAGAGTACGAAGGGAAACGGAGGATGACCTTCACGTATCCGGCGATCGAACGCGCGGCGGCCATCCTGTGGCTCGTCGAGGGCGGCGACAAAGCGGACGCGCTCCGGCGTTTGCTCGCCGGGGACCCGACGATACCGGCCGGGCGGGTCTCGGTCCGCTATCAGGTCGTCTTCGCGGATCGAGCTGCCGCGGCGGGGGACGGGTCGGTGTAGACCCGCCGGGCCGCACGAAAACCCATCTTGGTGGAAACTGCAGACGTTCCCGCGTTCCGCGGCGGACGTTCGAGAGGAGGGACGATGTCGTCGACGGCTCGGTCGGCTCCGGCACCCGCAGACGTATTCGTGGTGTTCGGTATCACCGGCGACCTCGCGAAGGTGATGACCTTCCGGTCGCTGTACCGGTTGGAAGCACGCGGACTGCTCGACTGTCCGATCGTCGGCGTGGCGGTCGACGACTGGACGGTCGAGGATCTGAGGAAGCGCGCCCGGGAATCGATCGAAGGAGCGGGCGAGACGATCGACGAGGGGGTCTTCAAGCGGTTCGCCGACCGGCTGTCGTACGTGAGCGGCGACTTCTCCAAGCCCGAGGTCTACGCGAAGGTCGCGAAGGCGATCGACGGGAAGCGCACGCCGGTCTTCTACCTCGAGATCCCGCCGTTCCTGTTCGGGACCGTGATCGGATCTCTCTCGAACGCAGGGCTGACGACGAACGCAAGGGTCGTCGTGGAGAAGCCGTTCGGCCATGATCTCAAGTCCGCCCACGAGCTCGCGGACCAGATCCACCAGTACCTCGATGAGTCGCAGCTGTACCGGATCGACCATTTCCTCGGGAAGATGGGCCTCGCCGAGATCCTCTACCTGCGGTTCGCGAACACGCTCCTGGAGCCGATCTGGAACCGGAACCACGTCGCGAGCGTGCAGATCACGATGGCCGAGGACTTCGGCGTCGAGGACCGGGGGCACTTCTACGACCCGGTCGGAGCGGTCCGGGACGTGGTCGTGAACCACCTGATGCAGCTCGTTGGAGCCTCCGCGATGGAGCCACCCTCGTCGCGCAACCCCGACGTCCTGAAGGACGCGATGGTCGGGGTGTTCCGATCGATGCCCGAGGCGGATCCGGCCAACTACGTACGAGGCCAGTACGACGGATACCTGAAGATCGACGGGGTCGCGGACGACTCCACGACCGAGACCTTCGCGGCGATCAAGCTGGAGGTCGACAGCTGGCGGTGGGCCGGCGTGCCGTTCTTCATCCGCACGGGCAAGCGGCTGCCCGTGACCCAAACCGAGGTGCGGCTCGTCTTCCACCGTCCGCCGAAGGTGCGCTTCTACGACGCACAGTTCGATCCGGAGCCGAACCAGCTCATCATCCGCCTGGACCCATCGACCGGGATCCGGATCCTGGCGCAGGCCCAGCGCGGCACGACGATGCGACCCGAGGAGATCTCGCTCGACATGGAGTTCGCCGAAGAAGGCGGCGAAGGCCCGACCCCGTACGAGGTGCTGCTCCATGCGGCGATGGAAGGCAACAGCGCCCGATTCACTCGGCAGGACCAGGTCGAAGAAGCGTGGCGCGTCCTCGAGCCGCTGAACGATTCGCCGCCTCCCGTTCACGGGTACGCGCCGGGGACGTGGGGGCCGAAGGAAGCCGATGAGCTGATCGCCGGGTCCGGCCGGTGGCACGAGCCTTGGATGGGCATATGACCCCGGCCGGCACGCAGAGCGCAGCGGCGCCCTCGCCGTTCCCGCCCATCGATTCGTACGCGTTCCTCTCCGACTGTCACACTGGCGCGCTCGCTGCGATCGACGGCTCGATCGACTGGCTGTGCGTCCCGCGGTTCGATTCGCCGAGCATCTTCGGGGCCTTGCTGGACCGCGAGGCCGGCAACTTCCGGATCGCGCCGTTCGGCATCAACGTTCCCTCTTCGCGTGACTATGTCCCGGGAACCAACGTCCTCCTCACGACATGGCGAACGAACGAGGGCTGGATCGAGATCCGCGATGCGCTGACGATGGGCCCGCGCGAGGGGGAGGACTCGATCACCCCGCACAGCCGCCCGCCGGCTGACGACGACGCAGAACACATGCTCGTCCGGACCGTCGAATGCCTGGATGGCCGGGTGGAGGTCGAGCTGATCTGCGAGCCGGTGTTCGATTACGGACGTGAGTCGGTGGAGTGGACGCTCGTCGACGACGGCCGTCACGCCGCCGACGCGAGGGCTGCAGGCGTGACGGTCCGCTTGATGACGGACATGCCGCTCGGGATCGAGGGCGGTCGGGCGCGCGCCCGTCACACCATGTCTGCGGGGGACAAGGTCTACTGCGCCCTCTCATGGGCCGAGGACCTCGCAGGGCCGTCGACCGCGGATGAAGCGATGGCGAAAGTCGACGCGACGGTGCGTTTCTGGCGCGATTGGCTCGACCGCGCGCGCGCGATCGATCACCAGTGGCGACCTGTGATCGAGCGCTCAGCCCTCGCGATCAAGGGCCTGACGTACATGCCGACGGGCGCGACGGTCGCCGCACTCACGACCTCGCTCCCGGAGACGCCGGGCGGCGAGCGGAACTGGGACTACCGGTACACCTGGATGCGCGATACGACCTTCACGCTGCAGGCGCTGCACCTGCTCCAGCTGGATTGGGAAGCCGACGAGTTCATGCAGTTCGTCGCCGATGTGGAGCCGACCGAGGACGGCTCGCTCCAGATCATGTACGGGATCGACGGCCGTCGCGATCTCACCGAGACCACGAGGGACGACCTGTCCGGCTACGCCGGCGCCCGTCCGGTTCGTGTAGGGAACGGGGCTTGGAACCAACACCAGAACGACGTGTTCGGGGCCGTGCTCGACTCGATCCTGCTGCACACCCGTCGGAGCGAACGTCTTCCCCGGCGGCTCTGGCCGATCGTCCAGCAGCAGGCCGAGTGCGCCATGAAGATCTGGCAGCAGCCGGACCAGGGGATCTGGGAGGCGCGCGGCGCGCCACAGCATTACGTCTCGTCGAAGCTGATGTGTTGGGTCGCGATGGACGGAGCGGCCAACCTCGCGCAGATCCGGGGCGACAAGGACCTCGAGGGGCGCTGGCGGGCGACCGCCGACGAGATCCGAGCCGACGTCCTGAAGAACGGGGTCACCGATCAGGGTGTCCTGACGCAGCACTATGGGAGCGACTCCCTGGATGCGTCAGTCCTGCTCGCCGCGCTCTTCGGATTCCTCCCAGTGGACGATGAGCGGCTCCGCGCGACGGTGCTCGCGATCGCGGACGACCTGACGGAAGAGGGCTTCGTGCTCCGGTACCGGACCGACGAGACGGACGACGGCCTCTCCGGCAAGGAAGGGACCTTCCTGATCTGCTCGTTCTGGCTCGTCTCTGCACTCGCGATCATCGGTGAGGAGCAGCGAGCGCGTGACCTGATGGAGCGGCTGCTCCGGGTGGCGTCGCCGCTCGGTCTCTATGCGGAGGAGTTCGATACCGAGACGGGACACCACCTCGGGAACTTCCCGCAGGCGTTCTCGCACCTCGCGCTCCTGCAAGCCGCCGGCCGCTTGATCCTGTCCGAGCGGATGAAGGAGATCTCGTGAGGGCTCCCCGCCGTCCCTAGGAGCGCGTCGTGTCGTCCTCACCGTCCGGTGCCCAGCACGAGATCAGCTACGGCCAGGCGACGGCCGTCGTCGCAGAGGTCGGCGCCACGCTGCGATCGTTCCGGGTCGATGGCCGCGATGTGATCGACGGGTTCTCCGCGGACGAGCCCGCTTCGGCGGGTCGCGGCCAGGTGCTCGCGCCCTGGCCGAACCGGCTCGAGGACGGCACGTACTCCTTCGCGGGTCGCGAGGCACACGCCGAGCTCGACGAGCCCGCACGACGCAACGCGATCCACGGGCTCGTGCGCTGGCTGCCGTGGACGGTCGGGCTCCACACCTCGGACTCGGTCGTGCTGCGATGCCGAGTGGAGGCACAACGCGCGTACCCGTGGGAGCTCGACCTCCAGGTCGCGTACTCGCTGACCGCTCAGGGTCTGCGCGTGAGCACCCAGGCGACGAACGCCTCGGACGAGCCGGCGCCGTTCGGGATCGGGTTCCACCCCTACGTCACGGTCGGGACCGACACCGTGGACGAGGCTCGGCTCACGATCCCCGCGGAGCAGCGCCTGACCACCGACGATCGGGCCCTCCCGATCGGGCGGGAACCCGTCTCGGGCACGGATCTGGACTTCGCCGACCCTCGGCCGATCGGACACACCTGGATGGACACCGCGTTCACGGACCTCCGCCGTGATGCATCGGGACGCTCGGTGATCCGGCTCGAGGGTGCGGACGTGGACCGGGCCGTCGAGGTCTGGATGGATGAGGACTTCCGCTACGTCATGGTCTACACGGGCGACACGCTCGAGCCGGCATCGCGACGGCGTCAGGGGATCGCGATCGAGCCGATGACGTGTCCGCCGAACGCCTTCCGCTCCGGAACCGACGTCATCACGCTCCGGCCGCTGGGCTCGTGGAGCGCCGACTGGGGGATCAACGCATGAGCGAAGACAAGGAAGCCAAGGGAGCCAAAGACGTCGTGATCGTCGGTGCCGGGTTCGGAGGGCTCGGATGCGCTCGGGAGCTCGCCAAGCACGAGGACGACGTCCGCGTCACCCTGATCGACCGACACAACTACCACCAGTTCCTGCCGCTCCTCTACCAGGTGGCGACCTACCAGCTCGCATCGGCCGACGTCTCCTCGGACATCCGTCAGCTGTTCCGCAAACACGACAACGTGAGCGTGAAGCTCGGCGAGGTCGCGTCCGTCGAACCGTCGTCGAGGACCGTCACGATGGACGACGGCCAGACGTACGCCGGCGACTACCTCGTGCTCGCGGCCGGGAGTCAGGCGAACTTCTTCGATACACCGGGGGCCGAGCACGTCTTCCCCCTCTACTCCCTGGATGACGCTCGCCGTCTGCGCTCCCGGATCCTCGCCGTGTTCGAAGACGCCGACCGCGATCCGACCCGCGTCGACGAGGGGGCGTTGAACTTCGTGATCGTCGGGGCCGGAGCGACCGGAACGGAGGTCGCCGGCGCGCTCGCGGAGCTGATCCGCCAGGTCCTCCCGTCGCAGTTCAAGGAGCTCGCACTCGAGAAGGCGCGCGTGATCCTGGTCGATCTCGGCAGCGCTGTGCTCGGTCCCTTCTCGCCGAAGGCGCATGACTACGTCGCGAAGATCCTCTCGAGAGACGGCGTCGAGATCCGGCTGGGCACATCGGTCAAGGAAATCACGACGACCCACGTTCTCCTGTCGGACGGCGACACGATCCCGACCCACTGCGTGATCTGGGGTGGCGGCATCAAGGCCGCCCAGCTCGCGGACACGTCCGGGTTGAAGCAGGGGCGTGGCGGGCGGATCGACGTCCTCCCCGATCTCAGCGTCGAGGACCACACCAATGTCTTCGTCGTCGGCGACCTCGCGAACATCCCCGATCCCGACGGGAAGGCCTATCCGCAGCTCGGCTCGGTCGCGCTGCAGGCCGGGGTGTGGGCGGCGAAGAACATCCTGAACGACGTTGCCGGGAAGGAGCGCGAGCCGTTCGACTACCACGACAAGGGGATCATGGCGATGATCGGGCGCAACGCTGCCATCGCCGAGATGGGTGAGCATCGCCATGAGCTCCACGGTTCCGTCGCGTTCGCGGCGTGGCTCGGGGTGCACGTGTGGCTGATGAGCGGCGTCCGGCAGCGCGTCGACGCGTTCGTGAGCTGGGCATGGGACTACTTCGGGAAGACGCGGGCTCCGCAGGTGCTCGACAGTTCGGACGTGGCTCGGATCGACTGGGACGACGACGATGCTTGAACGTCCCGCGTGATCAACCCCGTCCAGCCAGGCTCGTCACCCGATCGACGAGCTCGAGCGGAGCGGGGCGGTGCGTCACGATCAACATCGAACGACCACGCGCGAACGCATCGAGCCTGCCGAGCACGGCGCGCTCCGTACGCGGGTCGAGGTTCGCGGTCGGCTCATCGAGGACCACGATGGGAGCGTCGCGCAGGAAGACGCGCGCGAGCGCCACGCGCTGGCGCTCCCCGCCCGACAGCTTCAGACCGTGCTCGCCGACCTGCGTGTCGAGCCCGTCGGCGAGCGACGCGATGAAGCGGCTGAGCTGGGCCCGCTCGCACGCGGCCAGGATCGCTTCGTCGGCTGCCGAGCCGTCGGCGACGAGCAGGTTGTCGCGCAGCGTCCCGTTGAACAGGTAGGGGTGCTGCGGCACGACCGCGAGCTGGGCGCGGACGTCGTCCGCGCGCAGCCGCGGGAGCGGTGACCCACCGAGCACGATCTCCCCGTCGTCCGGATCCCAGAACCGGAGCAGGAGGTTGACGACCGTCGTCTTCCCGCTGCCGCTCGGCCCGACGAGGCCGATCCGGCCGCCCTCGGACAGCTCGAAGCTCACGCGCTCGAGCGCGGGCGGCGCATCCGGCGCGTAGCGGAAGGAGACGTCGCGGAACGCGACGCCGTGGCGCCCCGGTATCGGGTCCGACGTCATCGGATCGGCGACGCGTGGGGCGGTGTCGACGAGCGCGAACGTTCGGATCGCCGCGGCTCGGCTCACCTCGGTCTGTCTCGCCGCGTCGCCGAGCGGCCCGACGGCCTCGAACGCGGCGAAGGCGACGAGCGGGACCACGGCGAGGAACGTGCCGGCGATCTCGCTGGAGCGGACCGCCGGGATCGCGAGCCAGAGGCATGCGATCCCGGCGCCCCCCGCGAGGAACGTCGACGCGCCGGCCGCCCAGCCGAGGGCGGCCGCGCGCCGCCGTTGCGCGTCGCGGATCCGATCCGCGGCGCGAGCGTCGGACTCGGACGCGTTCCCATCCCCGCCGAACGCGATCAGGTCGGCCATGCCGTCGATCTGCTCGGCCAGGTCGGCGTGGAGGCGGCCGCGAGCCTCCACGAGGCTCGCGGCTGCTCCCCGGCTCGCCGCTCGCGTCGCGAGCGGCACGCCGACCCCGGCAGCGAGCAGGAACACCGCCAGCACGGCCGCGAGCTCGGGCAGGATCACGCTGAGGACGACGCACGCGACCGCCGATGCGATCGTCGCGGCCGCGATCGGCACCACCCCTCGCACGAAGAACACGTCCAACGAGTCCACGTCGGCATCGATCCTCGCGAGGAGGTCGCCGCTCCTGGCGTCGGGCAGGTCGCCCGGCGCCAGGCGCGCCACCGCGCGGTAGACCGTCGTGCGAAGCTCCGTGAGGATCCGGAGCGCCGTCGTGTGGGACAACGTCCGTTCGGCGTACCGGAGGGACGCCCGCGTGATCGCGAACGCTCGCACGGCCGTGACCGCCACGGACAGCGCGGCGAACCCGGTCACGAGGGGCGCCTTCGACAAGAGGTACGGCGCCGCCGTCATGAGACCCACGTTCGCGATCAGCGCACCTGCGGCCGCCGCGATCGCGAGCACGAGCCACCACCGCACGGGGGCCGCCAGCCGGAGGACCCGCCGGAGCGGGCTCATCGCACCACCTCCTGAGCCCCGGCGCGAGCCACGCGCCCCGCTTCCATCGCGACCACGAGGTCGGCGATCCGCGCGACCTCCGGGCGGTGCGCGATCAGCAGGACCGCATGCTCCCGCGAGACGTCGGCGACCGCCGCCAGCACCCGTTCCTGGGTCGGCTCGTCGAGGTGCGAGGTCGCCTCGTCGAGGATCAGCAACGGCGCATCCCGGAGGAACGCCCGGGCGAGCGCGATGCGCTGCCGCTCGCCGCCGCTCAACCGCAGCCCGCCCTCCCCGACCGGCGTGGCGATGCCCAGCGGCAGGCGCTCGACGAAGCCGGCCGAGGCCGCGGACGCGAGGGCATCCCAGAGATCGGCGTCGGATGCGTCGAGACGACCCAGACGGAGGTTGTCGGCGATCGTGCCCGTGAAGAGCGACGGCCGTTGCCCGACCCAGGCGATCCGCGATCGCCACTCGGACAGGTCGACGTCGGACAGATCCACGTCGCCGACCATCACGTGGCCCCCGTCGGGCTCGACGAAGCGCAGCACCACGTCCGCGACGGTGCTCTTGCCGGCGCCGGTCGGGCCGACGAGCGCGAGCGAGCCGACGACCGGGATCTCGAAGGACACGCCGCGCAGGGCCGGCCGAGCGCCGCCGTCGAACGCGACGGAGACGTCCTGGAAGCGGATCGTCGCGCGTTCGGGGGTGGGCGTGGCGGCGGCGGGCCGGACCGCCGCGGGCCGGTCCAGCACCTGGAAGATCCGGCCCGCCGCCGCCACGCCGGCCGGCCCCGTGTGGTACTCCGCCGACAGCCGCCGCAGCGGCAGGAAGAACTCCGGCGTGAGGAGCAAGACCGCGAGCGCATGCGCGAACGCGATCTCGCCTCCCATCAGCCGGACGCTGACCTCGATCGCCACGAGCGCGGTCGCCGCCGTCGCTCCCCACTCGAGCACGAGCGTCGTCTGGAACGCCGTTCGCAAGACGTCCATCGTCGTGTCCGCGTTGCGCCGCCCGACCGCCTCGATCACGGTCGCGTGCTCGTCCGCACGGCCGAAGATCCGGAGCGTCGGCAACCCGCGGAGCACGTCGAGGAAGTGCGCGCTCGTCCACGCCAACTCACCCTCGCGTCGCGCCGTGGCGTCGCGCACGCGGCGCCCGATCAGCGCCAGCAGCACGACGAGGACCGGGCCGGCCACGACGAGGATCAGCACCGACCACGGATCGAGCACGAGCACGATAGCCGCGACGACCGGGGGAACCACCGCGGCCGTGATCCGGGCCGGTCGGAACCGCGCCAGCCACGGGCCGACGTTCTCGACGCCGTCGCCGGCGAGGCGAACGAGCTCACCCGCTCGTTCGCCGCGCACCGCCACCGGTCCCGCTCGGAAGAGCGCGCCCGTGACGCGCCCGCGGAGCGTTCGGACCAACGACGCCGCCGCGGTCTCCCCCGACCACTCGGCCGCCCCCGAGCACGCAGCCCGGGCCGCGACGAGGGCCAGTAGGACCGCGACGCGGCTCCGGACCGCCGTCGCCGACGCGCCGTGGAGGAAGACCTCGTCGACGACCCTGCTGAGCACGACGATCGCCGCGAACCACACGAGCGTCGCGGAGATCCCGCATGCGACGCCGATGTTCGCGCGGAACCGGGCCGGGCGATCTTCACGCCCGAGCCGGCGCTCGACGGACCCACGATCCTCAGTAGCTATCGGGCGACAGCCTGACCTTTCCCCGGAACAGGTACTGGACGCCCGCGGTGTACAGCAGCACGAACGGCAGCCCTACGATCGCGACGACGAGCATCACCTCGAGCGTCGTCTGCGCCGAGGCCGCGTTCGACACCGTCATGTTGTAGGCCGGATCCGTCGTCGAGATGAGCAGGTCGGGGTACATGCCGACCCCGGCGGAGAGCAGCAGGAACGCGAGCATCACGCAGGACGAGAAGAAGGCGGCGGTGTCACGACCCTTCGCGCGGTACCACCAGATCGCCCCGAACGCGGCGGCGGCGGCCAACGGGAACTCGTCGAGCCACCAGTGGTCCCTGAAGGCGGTGAAGACGTCGTAGTCCTCGATGGCCGTCCAGATCGCGACCGCGATGCCGAGCACAGCGAAGAGCGCGCCGAGCGACGGGAGCCACCCACGGACACGGTCGTGCATCGGCCCCTCGGTCTTCACCTCGAGGTACAGGCCGCCGTGCAGCGCGAGCATCGCGATCGCCGTGACCCCCACGAGCAGCGGGAACGGCTTCAGCAGGTCGAGGACGCTCGAGATCACGATGTCGCCGGAGCTCGCGAGCGGCACGCCCGCGATCACGTTGCCGAGCGCGACCCCCAGCAGGAGCGCCAGCGCGATCGACGAGATCGAGAAGACCCGGTCCCAGAACGAGCGCCAGGCCGCGGACTCACGCTTGCTGCGGAACTCGATCGCGACGGCACGCAGGATCAGGAAGAGCAGCACGAGCATGAGGGCCACGTAGAAACCCGAGAACAGCGCCGCGTAGACGACCGGGAACGCCGCGAACAGGACGCCGCCGCCGACCACGAGCCAGACCTCGTTCCCGTCCCAGATCGGCCCGATGCTGTTGAGCGAGATCCGTCGCTCCTCATCCGTCCGCGCCGCGAACGGATGCAGGATCCCGACCCCCAGATCGAACCCGTCCAGGATCACGTACCCCGCGATGATCACGACGAACAACGCGAACCAGAGGTCAGCGAGCGACATGCTCGTCCACCTCCTCGGCGTGCGCGCGCGGTTCGCGCGCGCTCCGGAACAGCTCGCGGATCGTGTTCGGGAGGGCGTTCGCCTGCTCCTCGCCGCTCACCCTCTCCGGCCCGTGCTTGATCTTCCGATCGAGGAGGAACACGAACAAGACGAGCAAGAGCGCGTAAAGGAGCGCGAACATGACGAGCGACGCGAGCGCCTGGCCGGTCCGGAGGGTCGGCGACACGGCGTCGGAGGTCCGCAGTACGTTCCAGACGATCCACGGTTGTCGGCCGATCTCCGCGGTCCACCACCCGGCGATCGTCGCAACCTCGGCGAGGAACACGGTGGCGACGAACGCCCACAGGACGGGCCTCGGCATCTGCCCGTCTCGTCGCTTGCGCCAGGAGAGCCATCCGACGACTCCGATCAGCGGGAACAGGAATCCGAGATCGATCATCACGTGGTACGCCTGGAACGTGAGGTTCACCGGTGCCCACACGTCGCTCGAGAACTGCGTGAGGCCCGGGACGGTCGCCTGGAAGCTCCCGTAGGACAGGAAGCTGAGCAGGCACGGGACGCCGACCGCGTAGGTCTTCTGCGCGCTCTCGTCGACCCATCCGACGACGTACAAGGGCGCGCAGGAACGAGGCTGCCAATTCCCCTCCATCGCGGCCAGCTTGGGCTCCTGGTCCTTCGTCACCGCGATCGCCATCTGCGCCCCGAAGATGAACACCTGCAGGACCGCGAGCACGGTGAACCACTTCAGCGCGAGCGACAGGTTCTTCCTCGCGAACTCGAGGTGTTGCTGCTGCATCACGTACCAGGCGCTCACCGAGAGCACGAGGGCCGACCCGATGATCCACGACGCGACCCACGTGTGGAGCAGCCTCGGCAGGAACGACGGGGTCCACACGACGTCCTTGAAGGTCGTCATGAGGGCCTGCGCTCCCCACTGCGTCGTCGTGACCGTGTACCCCTGCGGCGTCTGCATCCACGAGTTCGCCATGAGGATCCAGAGCGCGCTGAAATGCGCGCCGAACACGACCAGGAAGGATGCCCAGAACCAGATCCGCGGGCCGAGCCGATCCCCGCCGAAGAGCATCAGACCGAGGAAGCCGCCCTCCAGGAAGAACGCGAAGACGCCCTCGGCCGCGAGGAGGCTCCCGAACACGTTCCCGACGAAGCGCGAGTACGCGGACCAGTTCGTGCCGAACTCGAACTCCTGCACGACACCGGTGGCGATCCCGAGCGCGAACACCAGGCCGTAGACCTTGACCCAGAAGAACGAGGCCTCGCGCCACGTCTGATCCTTCGTGCGGAGGTACTTCCAGCTCATCACGAGGATCATCAGCCCGAGGCCCATCGAGATCGGCGGGAAGATGAAGTGGAAGCTGATCGTGAGTGCGAACTGCAGCCGCGACAGGAACTCCGGGTTCATCGAGCCCTCAGATCCTTTCCGAGGACCACCCTAGCCGCGCCTTCGGGAAACCCGTGTGCCGGACCGTCTAGGTGATCCGCGCCAGTCCGGCCAATCCGATCCCGTACGCGATCAGGACGAGGAACGAGTCCGGTCCGAACAGCCCGAACAGCTTCTTCGGCGGGCGCAGCACGAGCCCAGCCGCGAAGATCGCCGTCACGACGACACCGATGCCTCCGAGCCACGACGAGTTGGCGGCGACCGTCTGGAGCACGGGCTTCCCCGCGAGGAGGTCGGCGAGCAGGAACAGCGTCATCTGCACCTGGTTCCCCCCGAAGATGTCGCCCATCGCGAGCCCGACCTGGCCGAGCTGCACCGCCCGGATGCCGGTGCTGATCTCGGGGAGCGCCGTGGCGGCCGCGAGGACCGTGGCGCCGAAGATCACGCCGTTGATGCCCCATCGATCCGCGAGCCCGTTGCTGCTCTGCTCGAGCGCCACCCCGGCGACGAGCGTCGCGATCGCCGCGACCGCGAACGCGAGGATCACCGTCCGCGTGCTCGAACGCTGGTAGCGGTTGGGACGGATCGAGGGGGGCTTCGGCGGTTGGCGAACCATCGCGGAATCGACCTGCTCGGTCACGGCGCTCCACCGCTCGCTGGAACGGAGCCGGTTCAGGATCAGCAGACCGCCGAGCCACGTGATCACGAGGATGAGCGAGATCGGGCTCATCGGGCCGAACGCGACGGACGGCGGCAGGAGAGGTCCCAGCAGGGCGATCGTCACGAGCAGGATCACGAAGATCGCCTCGATGATCGGCTCGAGCACCTTCGACAACGCCGAGAGCGGCGTCGGGCTGGGCGAGATCGCATCCAACAACACGAGGACGAGCGTCTGCATCGCGATGCCGCCGAGGAGGTTCCCCGTGACGAGCGCCAGGTTCCCCTGGAGCGCGCCGGACACGGTGATCGCGATCTCGGGGAGCGTCCCGGCGATCCCGAGCAGGATCAGGCCGCCGAGGGCTTCGCCGAGATCGAACCGATCGTCCACGACGTCCGTCGCGTCAGAGAGGAAGATCCCGGCCACCCAGGTCACGGCGACCGCGATGACGAACACGACGACGAGAACCGCGGTGCTCGCCTGATCCACCAGGCCCTCCCCTCGAACCCGTTGCGAAGTCAACCCTCTGGGTGTCCGGCGGTCAAACGGATGCAACCGGATGCGTTACCGTACGGCCGCCAACAGCCTGCGGGGGCGCGGGCAGAGAGGACGGACACATGCTGGCAACCGAATGGACACCGGGAAGCGTGCTCCTGGTGATGATCGAGTTCTTCTTCCTGTTCCTCGCGATCTGGATCTTCATCGCCGTGTTCTCCGACATCTTCCGTCGGCGGGATCTCTCCGGCGGGGCGAAGGCGGGGTGGATCATCCTGATCTTCCTCGTGCCGTTCCTGGGTGCCCTGATCTACCTGATCGCCCGTCCGAAGATGACCGAGCAGGACAAGGAAGACCTGGAGCGGATGCAACAGGCCCAGGCGCGCCTCGAGGGGTACTCGGCGGCGGACGAGATCGCGAAGCTCGCGAAGCTACGCGACGACGGTCAGATCTCCGCTGAGGAGTACGAGGACATGAAGCGCAAGGCGATGCTGCAGATCTGAACGCGGAGCGGGGCGGCCGCGTCGCGAGCGACGCGGCCGCCCCCCGATCCGATCGTCATCCGATGCCCGAGGGCAGCAACGTCGAGGTCGCTCATCATCTGAGCGAGCATGAGCACGGCTTCCGGGCCGAGCCATGGCAGGAGAAGATCGAGATCGTCGAGGTGATCATCCTCGCGATCGTGGCGATCGCGACCGCCTGGAGCGGCTACCAGGCGGCCAGATGGGACGGCAAGCAAGCGTTCGACTACGGCACGTCGTCACGGCTGCATACGCAGGCGAACGATGCCTCGATCCTGGGAGGACAGCAGAAGCTGCTCGACATCTCGACCTTCAACACCTGGATCCAAGCTAAGCAGGATGGGAACGAGCAGCTGGCGGCGCTGTACGTCAAGCGGTTCAGCCCCGAGTACCGGGTCGCCTTCGACGCCTGGCTGAAGACGCACCCGTTCACGGACCCGAACGCCCCGCCGGGGCCGAGCTTCATGCCCGAGTACCACAACTCGCAGACCGAGATGGCCGAAGAACTGAACGCGCAGGGGACCGAGGTCTTCAACGAGGGCACCGAGGCTCGTGAGACGGCGGACAAGTACATCCGGCAGACGGTGCTGTTCGCCCTCGCCCTGTTCCTCATCGCGATCGCGCAGCGGTTCCGCTACAAGGGCGTGCGGATCGCCGCGGTCGCACTCGCCGGCAGCGTCGCCGTGCTCGGGCTGATCGGGGTGATCGGCCTCCCGCGGATCTAGCGACGCTCGACGTCCGCGGCCGGCGGCTCGCTCCGCGTCATCGTGCGGTTCGGATCCGCGGGTCGGAACCCGAAGCGTTCGTAGAGCCGGTGCGCGTCCCGGGTGTTGAGGTACCAATAGACGTCCCGGTACCTGGGATCCTCCACCGCCTCCCGGACGAGCTCGGTGCCGAGCCCTCGTCCACGATGCGGCTCGAGCACGTACACGTCTCCGAGCCACGCGACGTTCGACGCGTCGGAGATCACGCGGCAGAAGCCGACGAGCGCGCCGCCGGCCTCGTACGCCGCGATCACGCGGGTCGACTCGCGGACGAGCCGTTCGATCGTCTCGCGGGACCGGCCCGGGACCCAGTACGCCTCCTCGGTGAGGAACCGGTGCACGGCGTCGACGTCCACGCGGTCGCGGTCGTCGTCCAGCTCGTAGCCGTTCTCGAGCGCGCGCCGCATCAGCAGACCGGTCCCAGCCGGCGATTGCGGAGCGCGGGCAGCGCGTCTCGGACCTCGTGGAGGCGGCGCATGTCGATCTCGGCGGTCCACACGCCGTTGCCCTCGCCTGGCGCCTTCACCAGGACCTCGCCCCACGGGTCGACGACCATCGAGGTGCCGTGCGTGCGGCGCCCGTCGGCGGGCGGGCCCCACGGTCCCCATTGCGCCGGCGCGACGACGAAGCATTGCTCCTCGATCGCTCGCGCCCGCACGAGCACCTCCCAGTGCGCGCGGCCGGTGACCTCGGTGAACGCCGACGGCGCGAAGACGATCTCGGCGCCGAGCGTCATCAGCCCGCGGTAGAGCTCCGGGAAACGCAGGTCGTAGCAGATCGACAGGCCGAGGCGGCCGAAGTCGCTGTCGTGCGTGACCAGCTCGTCGCCCGGCGAGAACAACGTGGACTCTCGGTGCGGTGGCTGGTCGGGCAGCTCCACATCGAACAGGTGGATCTTGCGGTACCGAGCGACGACCTCTCCGGTCGGATCGAACAGGCACGACGTGTTGAAGACGTGGTCGTCGGCGGCCTCCGGCACGGAGCCGCCGACGACCCACATCGAACGAGCACGGGCGACCTCGCCGACGGGGTCGGTGAGCGGCCCCGGGACCGGGGCCGCGATCTCGCGCATCGCGGTGTGCGTGTCGTAGAGCGGCCACAGCTCGGGCAGGGCTGCGAGGTCGGCGCCGGAGGCGCCGGCCTCGTCGAGCAGCCGCGTCGCGGTGGCGACGTTCTCTCGAACGTCGCCACCCCCCGCGTTCATCTGGCACACCGCTACGCGCACGGCTGAGGAGCGTACTCCGCTGCCCGGGTATACGGTGGACGGACGCGACGACGGAAGGAGCGCAGATGTCGGAGTTCGCGAACCCGCCCGAAACGCCCGGCGCGCGCGTCGGTGACGAGCTCCAGAGGGAGATGCTGGAGGACGCCCAACACGATCGCATGGTTCACGAGACGGAAGAGATCCATCGCGAGGAAGCCGCCGAAGACGGGAAGACCGTCTCGAAGCGGCCGTGGTGGAAGTTCTGGGGCTGATCGTTACCCGACCGACGCCTTGATGTCCTCGACGGCCTCGGGGTTCTCGAGGCTCGACAGATCCCCAGGATCCTCACCGAGCGCCGCCGCGCGGATCGCCCGGCGGACGATCTTCGCGCTCCTGGTCTTCGGCAGCTGACCGATGAACACGATCCGCGCCGGTGCGAACGACTTCCCGAGATGGTCGCCGACCGTGCGCCTGAGGTCGGCGGGGTCGGGGCGAGCGACGTCCGGCTTCAGCACGACGAAGCACCAGACCTGCTCGCCTTTGACCGGATCGGGCATCGCGACCGCGGCGGATTCGGCGACCGCCGGGTGCGAGGCGATCGCCGATTCGACCTCGGCCGGGCCGATCCGTTTGCCGGCGATGTTCAGGGTGTCGTCGGACCGGCCGCGGAGGAACCAGCACCCGTCGTCGTCTCGGACCGCCCAGTCTCCGTGGACCCACACGCCGGGCCAGCGCGACCAATAGGTCTCCAGGTAACGCGCCCGGTCACCCCAGACGCCGCGGGTCATCGACGGCCACGGCTTCGTGCAGACGAGCTCCCCGACCTCGTTCGGTGCGGCCGCCGCCCCGTCGGATCGCCAGATGTCGACCGCCATGCCGAGCGCAGGACCGTAGAGCGTCGTCGGCTTCAGCTCGCAGACCGGCGTCGGCGACAGGAAGCATGCGCCGACCTCGGTGCCACCGGAGAGGTTGATGATGGGTCGGCGACCGCCACCGACCTCCTCGAACAGCCAGCCGTACGACGCTGGATCCCACGGCTCGCCCGTCGAGGAGAGGATCCGGAGCGACGAAAGATCGTGCGCTTCGATCGGTCCGGTGCCGTCCGGGACGAGCGCGCGGATCAGCGTGGGACTGACGCCCAGGGTCGTCACGCGATGCCGCTCCACGAGCGACCAGAGCCGGTCCGGACCCGGGTGGGTCGGCGCGCCCTCGAAGAGCATCACGGTGGCGCCGAGCGAGAGCGCGCCGACGATCTCCCAGGGCCCCATGATCCAGCCGAGGTCCGTCGCCCAGTGCAGAACCTCGCCGCGGTGCAGGTCCACCTGGTACGCGACCTCCTCCGTGATCTTCACGAGGAACCCGCCATGGACGTGGAGCACACCCTTCGGTCGTCCCGTCGTCCCGCTCGTGTACCCGATGAACAAGGGATGCTCGGCGTCGAGCTCCTCCGACGGGAGCGGCGTGTCGTCGTCCGAGACGTCGTCCCACCGGACATCCCGATCCGGGTTCCACGGAGTGCTCGGGTCTCCGATCCGGCGCCACACGACGATCCGCTCGACGCATCCTGCGATATCGGCGGCGCGATCCGCGATCGACTTCATCGGGACGACGTGCCCCTTCCGGAGCGACCCGTCGGCCGTGATCATGACCGTCGCGTTCGCGTCCGCGAGCCGCGCAGCGACCGCGTCCGGGCCGAACCCACTGAAGATCGGGACCCAGACCGCGCCGATCTTCGAACACGCCATCAGTGCGGCGACGGTCTCCGGCGCCATCGGGAGGAAGATCCCGACCCGATCGCGGGAGCGCACCCCGAGCGAGCGGAGCCCGCGGGCGAGCCGATCGGTCTGGCGCCGGAGCTCCTCGTACGTCCACGTTCGCGCGGATCCGTCCTCCGCCTCGCCGATCACGGCCGGGGCGTCGGGTGTCCGCGCGGCCCATCGATCGACGCATTGGTGGGCGACGTTCACGGTCGCGCCGCGGAACCACGTCGTCCACTCGATCCCGTCGCGGGGGTCGAAGACGTCGCCGTACGGCTCGAAGAACTCGATGTCGAGGTCCTGGACCACGGCGTCCCAGAACCACCCGATGTCGTCGACCGACCGGCGCACCAGCTCGTCGTAGCCGCCGATCCGATGGGCGCGCATCAGGCGCGTGACGTTCGCGCCCTCGATGTCCTGCGGCGACGGGGACCAAACAACGCCTTGCACGGCAGCATGGTAGAACCGAGGAGATGAGCCCGCGGATCGGTCTGACCGGCCTGGGGTGGACGGGCTTCACCCCGACGACCGCCGGACGCAGCTACAAGGAGCTGATGTTCGAGGCGGCAGCCGCCGCGTACCTCGACGCGGGCGTCGACCCGCGGACGGACGTCGACTCGTTCGTCTGCGCCTCCGAAGATCTCGAGGAGGGGACGAGCATCTTCGACGAGTACGTGCCCGACCAGATCGGGGCCGTGCAGCGACCGGTCCACACGGTCGCCTCCGACGGGCTATTCGCGCTCGCGACCGGCGTCATGCTGATCCGGAGCGGCGTCGCCCGGACGGTCGCCGTCGAGGCCCACTCGAAGGCGTCCGACCTGCTCACGCAGGGACGTGTCGACGCGTTCGCGCTCGATCCCGTGCTGAACCGGCCCCTCGGCGTGCCCGCCCTCGCGCTCGCGGGGCTCGAGATGCGCCGATACCTCGACGCGTCCGGACGTGACGCCAAGGAGTGCGCCGAGGTCGCCGACCGGAATCGCGAGCACGCGCGATCGAACCCTCGGGCGTCGCTCGGCGACCCCGAGGAGGCTGACGTACCGACGTTCGATCCGTTGACGACGCACCAGACGGCGCGGAGCGTCGACGGGTGCGTCGTCATCGTGCTCGCGGCGGAGGAGCGCTCGAACCCGAAGACCGTCTGGGTCGACGGCGTGGGCTGGAGCCAGGACGCCCCCTCGGTCGAGAGCCGCGACTGGGCGAAGGCGGTCGCGGCCGCGAACGCGGCCGCGACCGCCTTCGCCCAGGCCGGCGTCGATCCCGGCGACGTCGACGTCGCCGAGGTCGACGACACCTTCGCGTACAAGCAGCTCCAGCACCTCGACGCGATGGGCCTCGAGCGCATGGACCCGGACCGCGTGAACCGCTCGGGCGGCGCTCTCGGCGAGGGCTACCTCCACGAGGCGAACGGCCTCGCGCGGACGCTCGCGGCCGTCGAGCAGCTCCGCGCCGGCGACGGCCGCGCTGCGGTCGTCCAGTCCTGGCGCGGCGTCCCCAGCACCAGCGCGGCCGTCGCCGTGCTGAGGTCCGCATGACCGGTCGACGGGTGGCGGTGGTCGGGGCAGGCATGACGCGCTTCGTCCGCCGCGCGCAGGAGACCGGGAAGGAGCTCGCGTTCCAGGCGTCGCGAGCGGCGCTCAACGCCGCCGAGATGACGCTCGACCAGATCGACGCCGTGTGCCTCACGAGCGCGCCCGACGCCTTCGACGGGGTGCACCGTAAGGGCGACTACCTCGCCGACGGGGCCGGCGCCTGGGGCAAGCCCTACATCCGGACCTACGTCGGCGGGGGCAGCGGCGTCTTCACCGCGATCCAGGGCTGGTACACGGTCGCGTCCGGCCAGGCCGACGTCGTGCTCTGCGTGGCCGAGGAGAAGATGTCGTCCTGCCAACCGCACCCGCAGGGCGCGTTCCTCACGATCTTCGACAACATCCTCGAGCGTCCGCTCGGACCGAACCTGCTGTGGATCTTCGCGCTCGAGATGAACCGCTACATGAACCGGTACGGGCTCGAGAAGCGCGACATCGCGTCGGTCGCGGTGAAGAACAAGCGCAACGCGGCCGATCACCCGGCGGCGCTCCTCGGGCAGGCCGACATCTCGGTCGAGGACGTCCTCGCGTCCGAGGTCCTCGCGTGGCCGGTCCAGCGCCTCGACGTCTCGCCGATCAGCGACGGGGCCGCCGCGGTGATCATGGCCTCGGAGGACGCGGCCCGGCGGCTCACCGACCGGCCCGTCTGGGTCGACGGCGTCGGCTGGAACCTCGACACCACGTACTGGACGAACCGCGACCTGTCCTATCCCGAGTACGTCGAGCACGCCGCGAGGATGGCGTACGACATGGCCGGCGTCACCGAGCCGCGGAAGCAGATCCACGTCGCCGAGCCGTACGACCCGTTCGATTACAAGGAGCTCCATCACCTCGAGGGGCTGCTCCTGTTCGACAAGGGCAAGGCGCCCGAGGCGGCGGCCGACGGCGTCACCGCACGCGACGGCGACCTCCCCTGCTGTCCGTCCGGAGGTCTGCTGGGCGTCGGCAACCCGATCGCCGCGGCCGGTCTCATGAAGATCGCGGAGCTCTTCTGGCAGCTGCGCGGCGAGGCCGGCGCGCGCCAGGTCCCGGGCACGCCTGAGCGTGGCGTCGCGCAGGCGTGGGGCGACCTCATGCAGGTCGGGACGGTCGTCGTGATGGGCGTCGATCCCAACGGCCACCGCTCGGCCTCGACGGCGACGGAACCCGCCGAGACGATCGGACCGACGCCGCTCTCGGATGGGGAGTTCCGCTCCGCCTCCGGCGCCGTCGACACGCCGCTCGACGTTCGCTTCGCGTGGGATCCCGGGAGCGCGGTCGGCGCCTTCCTCGACGGGCTCCGCGACGGGCGGATCCTCGCGACGACGTGCGCGTCGTGCGGGCGGACCCTCGTGCCGCCCAGGGCCTTCTGCGAACGCTGCTTCCGGGCGACCGACGCGTGGACCTCGCTCGAGGCGGTCGGCACCGTCGAGACCTTCTCGATCTGCCACGTGACGTGGGACATGCATCCGCTCGAGGAGCCCGAGCTTCCCGCGGTGATCCGGATCGACGGGGCGAGCGACGGCGGTTTCCTCCACAAGCTCGGCGAGGTCGGACCCGACGACGTCCGGATCGGCATGCGCGTCGAGGCGGTGTGGCGCCCGATGGAGGACCGCGACGGCTCGATCCTCGACATCGCGTACTTCCGGCCCGCCGATCCCGGGGTCCGGCGCGAGCTCGTCGCCACGACGGAGGTCACCGCATGACCGTACGCCGGATCGAGGGCGGCCTCCCCGTCGCGTTCCGGTACACACCGGGCGTCGGGAACACGGCATTCCTCGAAGCCGTCCGCGACCGCGGCGTCTTCCTCGGCTCACGATGCCCGACCTGCGGCAGGACGTACCTGCCCGCCCGGATCTTCTGCGAACGCGACCTCACCGAGCTCACGCCCGACACCGAGTGCGGGCCCGAGGGCACCGTCGAGTCGTGGACGGTCGCCCATCACGACGTGGATGACGCGCCGCTCGAGCCGCCTGTCACGTACGCCCTCGTGAGGCTCGACGGCGCGGACACGGTGCTGCTGCATCGGCTCCTGGCACCGGCCGAGATCGGGGCGCGCGTTCGGCCCGTGCTCCGGGACGAGCGCGCCGCCTCCGTCCTCGACCTCGAAGGCTTCGAGCCCGCATGAACCTCGATCTCACGGACGACCAGAGACAGATGCGCGATCTCGTCCGCGAGTTCGCGCGCAACGAGGTCGAGCCGGGCGCCGCCGAGCGCGACCAACAGGTGACGTTCCCGCTCGAGGTCGTGAAGAAGATGGGCGAGCTGGGCCTGTTCGGGGTGCCGATCCCGGAGGAGTTCGGTGGCCTCGGCGCCGACGCGCTCACCTGGGCCCTCGTGATGGAGGAGCTCGGGCGCGCCGACTCGAGCGTCGCGGTCACCCTCTCGGTCGCATCCGGCCTCGCCGGCGGCATGGTGGCCCGCTACGGCACACGCGAGCAGCAGGAACGATGGCTCCGGCCGATCGCGACCGGCGAGATGCTCGCCGGCTTCGCGCTCACCGAGCCGAGCGGCGGCTCCGACGTGAAAGCGATGCGGACGACCGCGAGGCTCGCCGACGGCTCCTGGACGATCGACGGCTCGAAGGCGTTCATCACGAACAGCGGCACGCCGATCACGGGCTTCCTCGTCGTCGCAAGTCGGACCGACGATCCCCCGCACGACGTCTCGACGATCATCGTGCCGGCCGACACCGACGGGCTCGTGATCGGCTCGGAGTACGACAAGATGGGCTGGCGCTCGACCGACACGCACGAGGTCGTGTTCCAGGGCTGCCGCGTCCCGGAGGCCAACCTCCTCGGCGAGCGAGGCCGCGGCCTGCGTCAGTGCCTCGCCGCGCTCGACGACGGGCGGATCGCGATCGCGGCGATCTCGGTGGGACTCGCCCAGGCGTGTCTGGACTCGAGCCTGCGGTACGCACAGGAGCGCGAGGCGTTCGGCCGTCCGATCGGCTCGTTCGAGGCGATCGCCTTCAAGCTCGCCGACATGCGCGCGTCGATCGAAGCGGTGCGCCTGCTGACCTGGCAGGCGGCCTGGATGAAGGACCAAGGCCGCGAGTACGCCGCCGCCGCGGCAGCCGCGAAGCTCCGCGCGAGCGACGTCGCGAACCTGTGCGCCCGCGAGGCGATCCAGATCCACGGCGGCTACGGCTACACGGAGGAGTTCCCCGTGTCCCGGTACTACCGCGACGCGAAGATCCTCGAGATCGGCGAGGGCACGAGCGAGATCCTTCGGCTGGTGATCGCCCGCGATCTCGGGCTGTCGCTCGACATCTGAAACGGAGAAGGGCGGGGGCGGCGCCGTTCCGGCGCCGCCCCCGCCCCCATGCCGACCGCAAAGGGGTCAGTCGGCCTTCACGATCTCCGCATCGATCTCGAGATCGACCTTCTTCCCGACCAGGAAGCCGCCGGTCTCGACGGCGACGTTCCAGTTGAGGTCCCAGTCCCCCCGCTCGATCGTCGTCTTCGCCGTGAACGCGGCCATCGTGGCCTCGTGCAGGCCCGGCCCCCAGCCCAGGAACTCGGCCTGGAAGGTGACCGGCTTCGTGACGTCCTTGATCGTCAGGTTGCCGTCGATCTCGAACGTGTTCCCCTCGCCGAGCCGGACCTCGGTCGACTCGAACCGGACGATCGGGTACTGCTCGGTCAGGAAGAAGTCACCGCTGTTGAGGTGGCCGTCTCGCATCTCGTTGCCCGTGGTCACGGACGCGGTCGCGAGCTCGACCACGACCTTCGAGTCCTCCGGCCGCTCCGCGATCTCGATGCTCCCCTCGTAGTCCGTGAACGTGCCGCGCACCTTCGTCAGCATGTGGCGTGCGACGAACGCGAACGCCGTGTGGGCCTTGTCGAACTCCCAGCGACCCGCGGGCGGGACGCTGATCCCGTTCACGGTCCGCTCTTCGGTGATCGCCATGGAGGCTCTCCCCCTTCGTCTCTTCGGGGACCGCCCGCTGCGACCCCTCGATGTAGGAGGTAACGTTCCCATAGCCCCTCCGTATTCCAGAGACCCTACGCTTCTGGAATCTTCTTCCCGATACCGAGCGTTGAACCGATAGCATCCTGCGGAACCCAGCGAGAGGACCAGCCGTGCCCTATCAGGAAGAGAGCCCGATCTGCCGGCACTACCGGGAGGCGTCCGAGATGCTCGGGAAGCGCTGGACGCCGCAGATCCTCCGTGGGCTCCTCAGCGGGGTCACCCGCTACACCGACCTGAAGGACGGCGTCGCGCCGATCTCGGATGCCCTCCTCTCGGACCGGCTCAAGGAGCTCGAGACCCTCGGGATCGTGGTCCGGGAGGTCACGCCCTCCACGCCCGTCCGGATCACCTACGGCCTGACGGAGAAGGGCAGGGACCTCGCCGGCGTGATCGAGGAGCTGGCGGCGTGGGCCGAGCGCTGGGCCGTGGAACCGGCTAGCGCATAGCCGCGTCGGCGACGCCGAGCGCGTGGTCGATGATCTCGAAGCCCTCCTGGAGCTGCTCCTCCGTGATGCAGAGCGGCGGGTTCGTCATGATCCCGTTCCAGCGGACCATCGTGAAGAGTCCACGCTCCATGAGCGCGCGGTTCACGGCGACCATCGCCTCGTTCGTGACGTTGTAGGGCGAGAGCGGCTCCATCGTGTCCCGGTCCCTCACGAGCTCGAGGATCCCGAACAGCCCGATGTTGCGATGGAGGCCGACGCTCGGGTGCTTCGCCGCGAGCTCCTCGTGATGGTGGCGCATCACCGGCTCGAGGCGCTTCGCGTTCCCCACGAGGTCGTCCTGCTCGAGGACATCGATCGCGGCGAGCGCGGCGGCGCACGACAGCGGGTGCGAGTTGTACGTGAGGCCGCCGTAGAAGACGTGGTCGTCGAAGTGCTCCGCGACCCGAGGTGAGAGCGCGACCGCGCCGAGGGGCATGTACGACGACGTCAGGCCCTTCGCGGCCGTGAGGAGGTCGGGGACGACGTCCCAATGGTTCACGGCGAACCATTCGCCGGTCCGCCCGAAGCCGCACATCACCTCGTCGGTGATCAAGACGATGCCGTACTCGGTGCAGAGATCCCGGACCCCTCGCAGGTAGCCATCGGGGGGGATCAGGACGCCGTTCGTCCCTGTGACCGTCTCGAGGATGAACGCGGCGATCGTGGCGGGACCCTCGAGGACGATCTGCTCCTCGAGCCGGTCGAGCGCCTGCTCCGCGGTCTCCTCCGGGCGGTCCGGCCCGTGGTACGGATCGAAGACGCGGACGATCCCGGGAACCGGCGGTTGTTCGTTCGCCCATCGACGCGGGTCGCCGGTGAGGTTCGCGGTGAGGTACGTGGCGCCGTGGTACGAGCGGTAGCGGACCAACACCTTCGAGCGGCCGGTGAAGGCCTTGGCCATCCGGATCGCGTTCTCGTTCGCCTCGGCACCTCCGAGCGTGAAGAAGGTCTTCTCCAGGTTGCCCGGCCAGAGCGTCGCGAGCTTCTGCCCGAGGAGCGCCCGGGTCTCGTAGGCGGCGAACGGCGTGATGTAGGGGAGCTTCTCGCCCTGCCTCGCGATCGCGTCGATGACACGCTTGTCGCCGTGCCCGATGTTCACGCCCATCAGCTGGCTGTTGAAGTCGAGGAACCGGGTGCCGTCGGTCGTGTAGAAGTAGACGCCCTCGGCGTGGTCCACGGCGAGCGGTGCGAGCTTCGACTGCGCGGACCAGTCGTAGAGGGTGTAGCGCTTCGACAGCTCGACGATCTCTTCGGCCGAGAGGGTCACGGTGCCACGTCCTTCCTACGTGCGGTGAAGTTCATCTTCCCAGACCGGAGGGCGCGGGGGGGATGCGTGTGTAGAGCGATCGTCGTCGTCAACCGCTGGACAACCCTGCCGGTCCCTCTGCGCAGATCCGTGTCGAGAGGTTCACGACTCCGACCTAGGCACGAGTCGTGAACGTGTTGACAACGCATGGCGACGACCCACCCGCATCCCTGCCGACCCCTTGCGCCGTCCTTCAGCGTGCGTCCTTGACGACCACGCCGCCCTTCATCACGAACGGCACGTCCTCGAGGATCGTGACGTCGTCGGCCGGATCGCCGGGGACCGCGATGAGGTCCGCGAAGAGCCCCGGCTCGATCGCCCCGACCCGATCCTCCCAGCGCATCAGCTCGGCGGACCAGCGCGTCGCGCTCCGGATCGCTTGCATCGGCGTCAGCCCGAACCGCACGTAGAAGGCCAGGTTCTTCGCGTTCCAGCCGTGGGGATAGATCCCCGAGTCCGTCCCGTGCGCGATCCGCACGCCCGCCTTCACCGACTTCGCGAACCCCTCCCGCTGCGCGTCGTTCGTCATCACGGTCTTGCGAAGCGTCTCCTCGGTGTAGCCCAGCCCCGGGCCCTCCTCCAGCATGTAGTCGCCGTCGTACATGTCGGCGACCAGGTACGTCCCTCGCTCGGCCATGAGCTCGATCGCCTCGTCGTCGAGCAGCGACCCGTGCTCGATCGACCGCACACCGGCTCTCGCCGCACGCTTGATCCCCTCGGCCCCGTGCGCGTGCGCCGCGACGAACGTGCCCGCCAGCTCACACTCCTCGACCGCCGCACGGAGCTCGTCCTCCGTGAACTCCGGCATGCCTGGGTTCGTGCCGGACGTGAGCACGGCTCCCGTCGCGAGCACCTTGATGAAGTCCGCGCCGTACCGAAGGATCTGCCGGACGTTCGCCCGCATCTCGTCGACGCCGCTGGTCACGCCGAAGCGCAACTCGCGCGGCACGACCGCGTCGACGTCGGGGGCGAGGCCCGTGAGGTCGCCGCCCCCGCCCGGGCAGGTGACGTAGGCGCCAGCACACATCATCCGCGGGCCCTCCACCCAGCCGGCCTCGATCGCGTCACGCAGCGCGACGTCGACGAACGCACGGAACGTCCCGATGTCGCGCACCGTGGTGAACCCGGCCAGGAGCGTATCCCGAGCGTTCTTGACCCCCGTCATCGCCTCCTGCGCGCCAGAGCGCGTGATCAAGGACGCGTACCCCTGGCCGGTGTCTTGCAGGCCGATCAGGTGGCTGTGCATGTCCATGAGACCCGGCAGCAGCGTCGAGCCCGCGAGGCGGATCGTGCGGGGACCGTCCGGGACCCGATCGGCCCCGATCACCTCCGCGATCCGGTCTCCTTCCACGACGACGGCACGACCGGGGAGCGAGCGGCCCCCGACGGTGTCGATGATCAGGTCGGCGATCAGGATCGTGCGTTCGCTCATGGCGGCAGAGCATATGCGACGTGTGTCCCCCGGACGGGCGAGCCGAAACCCGTCGAACGGTCGATGGCACGTTCGGCCGCGATGCGCCGATATCTAGATGGTGGTTTGCACCGGCTTCCTCTCCGGCCGATCGACCACCGCCCGCAAGGCGATCGCCGCGGCGTCGGTGGCCCTCTGGGCCCCGACGTCGTCGGCGATCGCCGGGCGAGCAGCACGACCGGATGGGACTCCGGTCGAACCGAGGGGGCTCAGAGGTGTCGCGCTGTCTGGCACCCGTTCCGGTCCCACCGCACACGCGGATGACCGGGGATGGGTCGAGAGGTAACCGGGATGGGACGAGGCGCGACCGGCTGCGGCATGACCTCGGTGAGCGAGTTCTGGATGTATCTGCTGCCCGCGGATGAAGGACCCGCTCACCGAGGCCCGCGGCCGTCGGTCCCTTAGACCAGCTCCGTGATCGTCGCGTCGATCGTGGCGCGGAGCTCATCACCGTCGAACGATCGCCCGTGCCCGCTGTGAACGACGCGCACATCCAGATCGCGCAGCCGCCCGAGCGACTCGGCGAACGCGGACCGGTCCTCCCAGCCGAGCTTCGCATCGACGTAGATCGCGTCGCCGGAGAACAGGGTGCCGTTCGCGCCGTCCCACAGGCAGATCGAGCCGGACGTGTGCCCCGGCGTGTGGATCACCGTGAACGCGCGGTTGCCGAGGTCGACGATGTCGCCATCGACGAGGAACGACGTCGGGCTCGCCGCCGGGGTCGTCCACGCCGCCGGATCGAAACCGGGTGACGGAACGCCGAGGAGCGCGACGGTCTCCGGCAGCGGCGCGTCGTAATACGCGAAGTCCTCGACGAGCCAGTCCGGGAAGTCGCGCCGCATCAGGCGCAGCCCTTCGGGGTCGGGCATGTCCGCATCGTCCGGGTGGCACCGACGGTCCTCGAACTCGTGCAGGCACCCGACGTGGTCGAAATGCGCGTGGGTGACGACCGCGACGACGGGCCGCCCGTCGCTGAGCGCGTCGATCGACGGGCGGAGCGGACCGACGCCGTTCGCTGCATCGACGACGAGGTCGCGTTCGGATCCCCGAACGTGCCAGACGTTCGACTCGAGGAAAGGGTCGACGTGGGTCTCGAAGAGCCGGCTGACGCCGTCGCCGGCGTCCTCCGCACGGAACCACGGATGAACGACGGGGAGTGCCTGGCTCATGCGCGATCCCCGAAGAAGACCGCGCGGGCGGGCGGCCGGAGGCAGTGTGCGGAGTACATGCTCGCGTTGTAGCTGCCGACGTTGACGAGGGCCAGCACGTCGCTCTCGCGGACGGGAGGCAGCGGCAGGTCCTCCGCGAACAGGTCGTTCCCCTCGTTGATGTTCCCGCTCACGGTGACGGGTCGGTCCGCCTCGGCGTCGGCGGCGCGACACACGACGACGTCCAGGAGCTCGTCATAGATGAAATGGTCGGGCGCCTGGTTCCACCCGGCGTCGACACCGACGAACAGGACCCCCTCGCGTTCCTCGAGCGAGACGACCTCCGCGAGCAGGATCCCGCTCTGCTTCACGAGGAAGTCTCCCGGCTCCGTCCCGACGACGACGTCGAGAGGCCCGAGATGCTCGGCCGCGATCGCGGCCCACGCCGCGAGATCGAGCGGGTCGTCGCCCGATCGGACCGGGACGCCGAGGCCCCCGCCGGTGTTCACCTCCGCGATCGGAGCTCCCGCCCGCTGGAGCCTCCGGGTCATCTCGGCGGTGCGCCGCATCGTCTCCGAGAACACGCCCAGCCCGTCGGTGAGGTAGCCGTCTCCGACATGGACGTGGACCGTGTCGATCGTGAGCGCATGGCGCTGCGCGATCCCGAGGGCATCGTCCAGCTGCTCGACGTAGATCCCGAACTTCGTAGGGCGATCGCCCGTGTACCGCGTCGCCGTGCCCCCGGCATGGGACGCCCCGACGCCCGGGTTCACGCGGAGCCCCACCCGCGAGCCCGGAGCCCGGCGTCCGAACCGTTCGAGCTGGCTCAGCAGGTCCACGTTCACGTGCACACCGGCGTCGAGGATCGGCGTGAGCTCGTGTTCGGAGACGTTCGTGCCCGTGTAGCTGATGTCCTCGCGCGACCAACCGTGATCCAGCGCCCACTCGACCTCACCCGGCGAACAGACGTCGAGGCCCAACCACGGGCACCGTTCGCGGAGGAAACGCAGCACGGCCGGCTCGCGCTGCGCCTTGAGCGCAAGTCGTACGACGGGGCGGAGCTCCGCGACGCGGAGCGCGTCGCGGAGCTCCGCCGCCTGCTCCTCGATGCAGGTGAGGTCGTAGACGTACGTGGGAGTGCCGTGCTGCCGGGCAAGCTGTTCTGCGTCCCGTCCGGCGACGATCAGCCGCCCGTCGCGCACCTCGAGGCCGGGTCGCGACCACCACGTCCGCGAGAGGCCCGTCACCATGCGGCGCAGCGTACCCGCAGGCTCAGAGCCCGGCGGCGACGGAACGTGCCTCGGCGTCGGCCGAAACCGCGTCCCGGAGCGCGAGCGACGAGGCGACGATCCCGAGGATCCCGCCGATCGCCGAGACCCAGAGTCCGAGCTCGACGGTCGCCCCGCTCGCCACGTCGTCCGATCGGAGCACCGCCCAGGCGCACGCCAGCGTCAGCACGACGGCGCAGAGCGTCATCAAGGCGCCCATCGCGCGGCGGATCGCCCGGTCGGAGATCAGCACGTAGGCGACGCCGAACGCGAACAGCCCGATCGACATCCCGAGCGCCAACCGTCCCGAGACGTCCGCGATCCCGTCGTACGACGCCGTGTCCGTCGACCACCAGTAGGAGTAGATGCCCAGGAGCGAGACGACGCCGGCGACCGCACCCCCGACCCCCGCGTAGTTGAACGCACGACCCATCCCGGTTCCTTCGTCCGGCGGCACGCCGATGATGCTCGCCCGAGCCGTCGGTCGATGCAATGACCCGTAGATCCGACACCGGCGAACCGATGGATCGAAGGCGGATCCCCGATGTGCATCGCGTGGTCGGACCGCGACGCAAGGGGGGGAGGCCGGATGAGGAGGCCACTGATCGTTGTCGCGTCGGCTGCTGCTCGCACCGCCGCGAAGTCGTGGAAGTGCTACGGCCGATGAAGAGGACGCTGAGGTGGGGGTTCTCGTGCAGTGGAGGTGATCGGATTTGAACCGACGACCCCTGCGTTGCGAACGCAGTGCTCTACCGAACTGAGCTACACCCCCGTGGTCCGGGCAGCGTAGCAGAGGGCTCGCGCCCGTCTATGGATCCTGCGAACGAAGGACCTCGGTGTGCCGCTCGAGCGCATCGTGGAGGTCCCGCTGCACGAACGCGATGGAGAGGTCCCCTCGCGTCTTCTCGATCAACGACCTCGCCACGTCCGTCGACCGCCGCAGGTTCATCGTGATCGCGTCCGGATAGTCCATCGTCACGAGCACCCCGTACATGTCTTCGAGCGCTTCGAGCGTCCGCTCGGCCTTCGCCACGTCGCCCACCCGGAGCAGGTCCAGGACATGACGGCGACCCTCGCCGATCGCCTCGGCCAGACCGTTCAGGTACGGGGCGTCGCCGACGCCCAGGATGTCGGGTCCGGCGAGTTCCTCACCCGCGACGAGCGAGTAGGTGAGGTTCGCCTCGGCGTACTCCTTCTCGGCATCGAGCAGGTAGCCGGCGAAACGCACGTCCGGATGCCCCTCCACCCCTTCCATCCCTTCGTCGAGGGCGCCCCGAGAGTCCCGGATCAGGCCGCGAGCGACGTCGAACTCACCTCGGTGCACGGCGCGGATCGCGTTCGCGGACGCACGGATAGACCGGCGAGCAGCGGGGAGCGCCTTCTCACGAGCGGCCGTCTTCACATCGAAGCGCTCGTGGAGCGCGTCGGCCAGGCCGTCCAGATCCACCCTCAGACGCCGACCGAAGCTTCGCGGACGACGACGTGGACCGACTCGTCCTCGAAGTCGAAGATCTGCTCCGTAGCGGCGGGGGCCAACGACGGCGTGGCCACGGGTTGCATCGCGCGTGCCGGCTGTCCCGGCTGACGCACCGGAGCGCCGCGGGCCTTCATCGACAGCAGCGCCCAGACGTAGACGACGAACACGGCGGCGAGTCCGGAAGTCACGTACCAGACCTGGCGGAGCGGCGGGACCAGACCGATGAGGAAGGACAGCGCGATCAGCTCGATGAGGGCGACGAAGAGCTTCCGACGCCGGTCACGAGCGCGGGCGCGGCGACGATCGTCCGGACCCAGGAAGCGAACGCCCTTGCGCGGGGTCACGATCCAGCGACCGGTCGTCCCGTGCACCTCGGCGTTGGCCAACAGTTCCATCCTGTGTTCGAACTCGTTCACGGACCGCGACTCGGTGCTCTTCTTCCGACCCCACGGCACCAGGTACGCGGCCCACATGATGCCTAACCCGGCGAGGAGCATCCACTCCACGTCCAGCCTCCCGATGGTCGATCCCCGGATCCGACACAACATCTGGGCTGGGACGGGACCGTAGCACCACATGTAGTGCCGCGAAAGCACATCGGTGTGATTCCCGTTCATCGCCCGGTGACCGCGGCCTCGCGTTGCGTTCGAAGGGGACTAGGCCTCGGCGCGGAACTCGCCCGATCTGCCGCCCGACTTCGAGAGCAGGCGGATCCCGTCGATCCGCGCGGTTCGGTGGAACGCCTTCGCCGTGTCGTAGAGGGAGAGCGCCGCGACGCTCGCCGCCGTGAGCGCCTCCATCTCGACCCCCGTGCGGTCGATCGCGTGGACCGTGGCCGTGACGTGGATGCGCCCCGCCGCCTCGTCGGGCTCGACGACCACCTCGGCGCCCGTGATCCGGAGCGGGTGGCAGTGCGGGAGCAGGTCCGGTGTCCGCTTCGCCCCCATCATGCCCGCGACCTTCGCCGTCTCGAGGGGGGCGCCCTTCGTCGTGCCCGCGATGAGCCGGCCGACCGCCTCCGGCGTCGTGATGAGCCACGCCTCGGCCGTGGCCTCCCGGACGGTCTCCGGCTTCGCGCCGACCTCGACGATACGCGTGACGCCGTCGGCAGCGGCCTGGCCCGCTTGGGGATCCGCCACCGTCAATCCTCCGAGGAGCGGAACAGCCGCACCCGCACGCGCTCACCCGCGCCAGCGTGGTCGACGCCGGGGGGCAGGAACGCGAGGCCGTTCGCACGTGCGACCGTCGCGAGGAGGTTCGACCCCCGGCCTCCGGTGGGAGCGGCCGTCCAGCCGTCGGGCCCCCGGGAGACCTCGACGCGCGCGAACACGCTCTTGTCCTTCGGGCCGCCGATCTCTCCGGTGAGGGTGGCCGTCACCTCGGGACGGTCGAGGCTCGTTCGACCCATCATCTTCAGGATCGCTGGACGGACGAACATCTCGAAGCTGACGAACACGCTCACGGGGTTCCCCGGGAGCCCGAAGAAGGGCTTGCCCTCGATGAAGCCGAAGCCCTGCGGCATCCCGGGCTGCAGCGCCACCTTGTAGAAGTCGATGTCGCCGCGCTTGAAGAACGCGGTCTTCACGACGTCGCGGTCGCCGACCGAGACACCGCCCGAGGACACGAACGCGTCGGCCTGGATCTCGAAGCTGAAGACCGTCTCCTTGAGCGAGTCGGGATCGTCACGGACGATCCCGGCGAGCAGCGGGATCGCTCCGGCCTCCCGGAGCGATCCGAACAGCGTGTAGGCGTTCGAGTCCCGGACCTGACCGAAGTGCGGCGTCTCGGTCGGCCGGACGAGCTCGTCACCCGTCGACAGCACGATCACGCGCGGCCGCGGGTGCACCAGGGGGTGGGGGACGCCGGCGTTCGCGAGCAGCCCCAGCTCCCCCGCGCTCAGTCGCTTGCCGGCCGGCACGAGCAGATCGCCCTCGTGCACGTCCTCACCTCGCGGCCGGACGTGGCGCCCGTCGCCGACGGCCTCGACGATCCGCACCAGATCGCCGTCGTCGCCGTCGTCCGCGTTCTCACGCGGGACGACGGCGTCGGCGCCGGCCGGGATGGGCGCGCCCGTCGCGATCGCGACGGCCTC
>Ga0075433_10000181_pt1 | contig 35258 bp, 31 predicted proteins | sample RhiMethybrSRZTD2_FD_75299 | JGI IMG/M metagenome (GOLD analysis project Ga0075433, IMG submission 75299) | Populus rhizosphere microbial communities from Tennessee, USA - Rhizosphere MetaG P. TD hybrid SRZTD2 | ecosystem: Host-associated > Plants > Roots > Rhizosphere > Soil | place: USA... | reverse complement strand
GTCAGCGAGCTTGCCGTGTTCCCGTACCACGGCACCGCCGCCGACCACTTGCGCGAGCGTTCGATCGACCTGCTCCCTCGCTCCGCGACGCTCGTCGGCCTCGACGAGCAGACCGCCCTGATCCGCGAGCCCGACGTCACCTGGCGCGTCGCCGGGGCCGGCGTCGCCACCGTCTACGACGGACGGCGGACCACCGTGGTCGAGCACGGGTCGAAAGTCGACCGGCTCGAAGCCTGACCGACCCGGCGGCGCCGCTACGAGCTGGGCGGCACGGCCGGCGTGCTCCCCGCCGTCGAGCTCGGCGACTCGGCGATCGTGACCTTCTTGATCGTCACCTTCTTCGTCGGCTTGCCGTCACCGCTCGCCGGGGCGAGCGCGCCGATCTTCTGCGCGACGCCGAGAGAATCCGAGGTGGTGTTGCCGATGATGCCGTACTGGTAGGGCTGCTGGTTGATCGCGTCGAGGCCCTGGCCGGAAGCGGGGGCGGGGCTGGTCACGATGAAGAACTGCGAGCCCGCCGTGCCCGGTTGTTCCTGCTGGCTCTTGGCCCACGCGACCGATCCGACCTGGTAGCCGTTCGGGGGCGTCTCGGCCTGGATCTTGTACCCGGGCCCTCCACTCCCGTCGCCCTTGGGGTCGCCGCCCTGGATCACGAAGTCCTTGGCGACGCGGTGGAACGTGAGCCCGTCGTAGAAGCCTTTGCGGGCCAGGAAGACGAAGTTCTCGGCGCTCTTCGGCGCGTTCGTGCTGTCGAGGTTGACGACCATCTTGCCCTGGCTGGTGTCGATGGTCGCCGTGTACAGCGTGTCGGGCTTGAGCGTGACGGCGCCGGGCTTGGAGAACGTCCGCTGCGTTTCGCTCCCGCCGCTGCTCCGCAGCTGGAGCACGACGAACAGGATGACGAGCGGCACGGCGAAGATGGCGATCGTTCGGCCGGTGCGCCACTGCTTGCGCCGGCGGGCCGCGGCGAGCTCTGCTTGACGACGCGCCTCGCGGTTCAGCTTTTGCCGCTCACGCTTGGCCTGCTTCGCCACGGCGGGGGAGTCTAGGAGCGCAACCGCGCCAATTGGCACCCGGGGGCCGTCACCTCCCCTGTACCGTGCGCGGCGTGGGGAACCTGCTCGTCCAGAAGTACGGCGGCACGTCGGTGGCCGACGGCGACCGCATCAAGGCGGTCGCGGAGCACATCGTCCGTACCCGGCGCCAGGGCGACGACGTCGTCGTCGTGGTGTCGGCGATGGGCAAGACGACCGACGACCTCGAGCGCCTCGCGCACGGCGTCTCGCACGTCCCCGCCGCCCGGGAGATGGACATGCTGCTCACGGCAGGGGAGCGGATCTCGATGTCGCTGCTGTGCATGGCGATCCTCGACCACGGCCAGCCGGCGGTGTCGTTCACGGGCTCGCAGGCCGGCATCGTCACCGACACGACGCACCGGAAGGCCAAGATCGTCGAGGTCCGCGCCGACCGCATCCGAGAGGCGATCGCCGGCGGCGTGGTCGCCATCGTGGCCGGCTTCCAGGGCGTGTCGACGGCGCGTGACGTGACGACCCTCGGCCGGGGCGGGTCCGACACCTCCGCCGTGGCGCTCGCCGCCGTGCTCGGCGCCGAAGCGTGCGAGATCTACACCGACGTCGCCGGCGTCTACTCCGCCGATCCTCGGGTGGTGCCAGACGCCCGCCGGCTCCCGCGCCTGTCGTTCGACGAGGCGCTGGAGATGGCCGCCACCGGCAGCGGGGTGCTCGCGCTGCGCTCCGTGGAGTTCGCGCGCAACTATGGAGTGCCCGTACACGTCCGCTCCAGCTTCAGCTGGGAGCCGGGAACGTGGGTGCGAGAGGAAGATCCGACGATGGAACAGGCGATCATCTCCGGCGTCACGCACGACACGTCGGAGGCCAAGGTGACGATCGAGCAGGTGCCCGACCGTCCCGGGATCGCGGCCGCCGTGTTCCGGGCCCTGGCCGACGAGGACGTCAACGTCGACATGATCGTGCAGAACGTGTCGTCGGCCGGTCACACCGACATCTCGTTCACCGTCCCGAACGACGAGCTCGCGCGTGCGATGTCCGTGATGGAGAAGGTCGTGAAGGAGACCGACGCCAGCGGCGTCAGCAACGACCCCGGGATCGGGCGTGTGTCGCTCGTCGGCGCCGGGATGCGGTCGAACCCCGGCGTGGCGGCGAAGATGTTCGAGACGCTCGCCCGGGAGGACGTGAACATCGAGATGATCTCCACGTCGTCGATCCGGGTCTCGTGCGTGGTGCAAGAGCGCGACGTGGAGCGGGCAGTACGCACCCTGCACGATGCGTTCGAGCTCGGTCAGGAGACGGCGTGAGGGTCGGTGTCGTCGGCGCCACCGGCGTCGTCGGCCGCGAGATGTTGCGCGTGCTCGAGGAGCGCGCCTTTCCCGTGGACGAGCTCCGCGTGTACGCGTCGCCGCGTTCGGAGGGCCGCAAGCTCGCGTACGCGGATCGCGAGGTGACGTGCGAGACCTTGCGCGCCGACGGCTTCGACGGGCTGGATCTCGTCATCGTCGACGTCGACGATCCCCTCGCCGCCGAGTGGGCGCCGGTGGCGGCGGCCGCGGGCGCGAAGGTCGTCGACAACTCGGCGGCGTTCCGCATGGACCCGGATGTGCCGCTCGTCGTGACCGAGATCAATCCCGGCGACCTGCGTCGCATGCCGAAGGGCATCGCGTCGTGCCCGAACTGCACGACGGCGGTGCCGCTCACCGCGATCGCCCCGCTGCACCGGGCGGCCGGGCTCGAGCGCATGGTGGTCGCGACGTACCAGTCGGTCTCGGGCGCGGGGCAGTTCGGGCTGAGGGAGCTGGACGAGCAGTGGACGAAGGGTGACGGCCGCTCCGACGTCCTCAGCCGCGCGGGCGCGATCGACGGTGCGATCACGCCCGGCGAGGTGTGGGACCGGCCCATCGCCGGCAACGTGATCCCGAAGGCAGGCTCGCTCGGTGAGCTCGGCTACACGTCGGAGGAGTGGAAGATGCTCCACGAGAGCCGGAAGATCCTCCACGCCGACGACCTGCTCGCGACCGTCACCTGCGTACGCGTGCCCGTGTACGTCGGTCACGCCGTGTCCGCCAACCTGCGCTTCGCGCGCCCGATGACGAAGGGCGAGGCGGTCGAGCTGCTCTCCGACGCGCCCGGCGTCCAACTCGTCGCCGGCGGTGACGGGCATCCCACGCCGCTCGAGTCCGCCGGCGTCGACCCGGTGCTCGTCGGCCGCGTGCGCGAAGACCCGTCGGAGCCGGGGAGCCTCAATCTGTGGGTCGCCGGCGACAATCTCCGGAAGGGCGCTGCGCTCAACGCCGTGCAGATCGCGGAATTGCTCGCTCGTCAGTAAACGCGGCGCGCGAACTGAGCTCGCCTAGGCTCGTTCCGAGCCGATAGGCAGGTGCACCGTGGTGATGGAGAGACAGCAACCACGCGGCAAGCAGACGATGGACCGGATCGCACGACAGCGATTCACCTCTTCGGTGATCGGTCCGCGCAGCTCGTTCGACCTGCAGGCACTGGCCTTCCTCGTCGCCGCCGTCCTCGGCGGGGTCTTCCTGATCCTGTTCCTGCTGGTCTTCCTGCCTTGGCTGCTGTCCGGCGCGTTGACGGCGGCGGTCGTGAACGTCATGCGTCAGGTCGGCTTCTCGAAGTTCACCATCGACGGTCTCGGCGACTGGGTGACCGTGTTCTTCGTCGGCCTGGTGGCCGTCGCGTTTCTGGTCGCCGCCGTGACCGCCATCGCCGGCATCGCGAACTTCCTGTCGGCCCGGCTGACGGTCAATCGGGATCGGGCGGCGGCGGTACCGGCCCGGTCGCAGGTGGCCTACGACGACCGGAACGCCAACGGTGCGGGCGACGGGGCCATCCGGGAGACCGTGCGCTACGAGCAGTACACCGTCGACGAGCTGTACGCCGAAGCGCGTTACCGGGGCATCCCCGGGCGATCACAGATGAACAAGGCCGAGCTCATCCGGGCGCTGCGCAGGAATTAGCGAGCGCCGCGTCAGCGCGCCGCTCTGAACTGCAGGAAGTTGCGGAGCGGCGCGTCGCTGATCGGCAGGATCCCGTCGAACGGGAGGTTCAGGCTCACGACGAGCGCGAGCGTCAGCGACACGAGCAGCGCCAGCGCCGTCAGGATCATCAGGTGGGCTTTCCGGTGCTGGGTGTCGAGCACCGTGCTGACCACGAGCACCGAGAGCCCCATGATCGCCAGCATGAACACGAGCGGCCACGGGACGGTCTCACCCGACGCGTTCACGAGGCGTGCTCGCGTCTCGACGACGCCATCCAGGAGGTCGAGCGTCTTGTTGTAGGCGGCGGTCTCGTCGGAGGTGGCGGGATGGATCGTGCGCAGTGTGGAGAACATTCGCTCGAGCTTCACGTCGCCCATCCGGTCGGGCCGGGCCGTCTCGGCGAGCTCCGGGAAGCTGCGGTCGACGACGGTCTGCGTGTACGACGTGATCGCGCTGCGGAGCTCCTGGCCCTCGGCGGTCGGGAAGATGCGGCTGGTCTCGTACATCGCGCTGAGGTCGGCGGCCTTCGCAGCCACCTGCTCGTTCGCCGCCCGCAGCTGGCTGTACTCGTTCACGATGACGAACGCGACGAGCACGGCGTAGATCGTTGCGAGCACCTGGACGGTGACGGCCGCCGTCGGCCCGGCGCGATGACGGACCTCGGGGCTCACGATGCGTCGCATCACCGTGTCGAGCCCGAGGTTGAACCCGACGCCGACGGCGGCGAACGTCAGGAAGAGCAGCGTTCCGTTCCCGAAGCCGATGAACGGACCTAGCGACGGCATCGGTGCTGTTCGGACCCCCGACGAAACGACGGATGGTCGGGATGGCGGGATTTGAACCCGCGGCCTCAGCGTCCCGAACGCTGCGCGCTAACCAAACTGCGCCACATCCCGAAGGGCGCTCATTGTAGGTCGGTGGTTTCCGATCCGACCTGACGTAACGCCGGCGCGCGGTCGTCGCCGTCGACCACACGTCTCACCGTGCGGCGCAGCGTGCCGGGCTCGACCGGCTTCACCAGCACGGCCTCTGCCGCCGCGCGCTTGGCGAGGAAGTGGTCGGCCTCCCGGTCGAGCAGCAACAGGATCGGAACGTGCGGGAGCCGTCCGCCGGACTCCTCGAGGTGCAAGTCGATCGCGACCGCGATCCCGCCCATGTTGCCGATCTGGAGGTCGAGCACCACCAGATCCGGCTCGTGCTCGGCCACCGCGTCGCGCACGTCCTGACCTCGGGTCACCTCGATGACTTCCTGACCGGGGGCCACGAGCGCGGCACGGACCTGGTCACGCACCCAGCGCGCGTCGGCAGCGACGAGGACTTTCATCGGGCCCGCAACCTATCTGCCCGTTGCCTTCCGCCCCACTCCACGACGCAGTGCTTTCCCGTACGCACCCGGACGGCCATACTCGTGCGTTCACGGCTGGGAGGCTGACGTGAAGCAGGGGTGCGGGTGATCACGCGGCGGAACGGGCTCACGCTCGTTGCGCTCTTGGCGTTGGCGGGTGCGGCCGCCGCGTGCGTGCCTCCGCCCCCTCCGCCGCCTCCGGATCTGGCCTTCCCGTGCAGCGCGTCGCCCGGCTCGCCCGTGTCGGGGAACGACCCGCTGCGGACGGGCTGGTACCCGGACCAGCCGGGCCTGAACCCGTCGGCCGGCGGTGGGTGCGGGTTCGGAGAGCAGTGGTCGACCGGGGTCGACGGCCAGGTCTACGGGGCGCCCGTGGTCGACCCGGGCGCGGGCGCGGACGGCACCCTGGTCGTCGCCACCGAGACGAACCACGTGTACGGCCTGGACGCGGCTACCGGCCAGCCGCTGTGGCAACGCAGCGACCTCGGCGTGCCGTGGAACCCGGCTGACCTCAGTTGCACGGACATCAGCCCGTCAGTCGGTATCACGTCGACGCCGGCGATCGACACCGCCACGCACACCGCGTACCTCTTCTCCAAGACGTACGCGGCCGGTACGTCGGGTCCCGCGCAGTACAAGGCGCACGCCATCGACGTCGCCACGGGGGCCGAGAAACCGAACTTCCCGGTCGTGATCCAGGGCGCGGCCGACAACGACCCGACCGCGACCTTCGACCCGACGTACCACCTGCAGCGTCCCGGCCTACTGCTGATGAACGGCGTCGTCTACGCCGCGTTCGGCGGGCATTGCGACGCTCCGCCGTACCGGGGCTGGGTCGTCGGGATCAACGGGACGAGCGGCGCCACGACGGCGCGGTGGACGGACGTCGCGCTCGTCCCTCCGTCCCCTCCCGAGACTGGCAAGCCCGGCGGCGGGATCTGGCAGGCGGGTGGCCGGCTGCTGTCCGACAAGCCGGGCGAGATCCTGCTCGTCGCCGGCAACGGCGTGGTCCCGCCGGCTGCGCTCCCGGGCTCGACGCCACCACCCCAGCTCGGCGAGTCCGCCATCCGGCTGAAGGTCCAGCCGGGCGGCACGCTGCTGCCCACCGACTTCTGGGCTCCCTGCAACGCGCAGGCCCTCTCGGATGCCGACAAGGACATCGGCTCCGGCGCACCGTTGGTCCTGCCCGACAGCTTCGGCACGTCCGCGGTTCCCCACGTCCTCGTCGTCGTGGGCAAGGAGGGGCCGATCTATCTCCTGAACCGCGACCAACTCGGCGGCTTCCAGCAAGGATCACCGGCCTCCTGTGTGGACGGGTCCGGCCATGCGGGCGACGCCATCGCCAACTCGTTCGCGTTGCCCAACACCCCCGGGGTGTGGGCGACACCGGCGATGTGGCCGGGCGACGGCGGGAGCATCTACGTGCCGAACCCGACGTTCTACGGACCGGACCCCGGCAAGCTCACGTCGTACAAGATCGTCGACAACGGTGGGAAGCCGACGCTCAGCCTCGGGGGCCAGGCAAGTGACCCGTTCGGGTACGGGTCCAGCTCCGCCATCGTCACGTCCGACGGGACGACCTCCGGCTCGGCGCTGGTATGGGTGACGTACTTCCCGACCAACCCCGGCAGCCAGCAGAACGGAGAGTTGCGCGCGTACGACGCCAATCCGACTGGTGGTGTGCTGACCCTGCGCGGCAGCTGGCCGATCGGCACCGGCAACAAGTTCACGACGCCGACCGTCTACAACGGCCGGATGTACGTCGTCGCGCGCGACGGCGCCGCCAATGGTCGGGTGCTCGGCTTCAGCGTCGGCGGCGCGGGCGCGACCCGGGCACCGGCGCGCGGGCCGTCGACAGCCAACGTGCCTCCTAACGCCGGTCCCGACCGCGAGGGGTAGCGCGGCGCGCTCAGCCCACCCGCGCTGAAGCGGTGGCGAAGAGGTAGCGCCCCACTTCGGCCAGGGCGTCGAAGTCGTACACGTCGCGGGAGAGGAACGGGACGTACGCGACCGCCGCCCTCCCGGCGCGGGCCTTCACGCCGGCGACGTGGTGACGTTCCCGCTCGGCGACCTGGCGGAAGTCGGCCAGGTTGGCGTACAGCGAGGCCAACCGCGCTGCCGAGGCGGCGCCGTCTCCGGGGGCGCGCGCCATCTCCGTCTTCTTGGCGACGATGGTCTCGGCCCGGGCCCGGAGACCCCCGACGCCCTCGTCGCCGAACGACGGATGCACGCGGTTCACGATCAAGCCTTCGACGGGGATGTCGCTCTCGGCCAGGCGCTCGGCGAAGAAGGCCGCCTCCTCGACGGCGTCGCGGCGCGGCGAGCTGACGATCACGAAGCTGCTGGACGGCTCGGCGAGCAGCGCGAGCACGCTCGTGGCGCGGTCCCGGAACCCCTCCTCCATCCCCTCGAAGGCGCGGAAGAACGCGACCACGTCGTCGATGACCTCCGTGCCGACCACCTTCGAGACGGTGCGCAGGAACCGCTGCACCGCCGCGCTCGCCACCCGCAGGTACGCACGCGTCGGCATCATCAACAGCCGGAAGATCCGGTTGTCGAGCAATCGGGTGAGCCGCCGGGGCGCGTCGATGAAGTCCAGCGCGTGGCGCGTCGGTGGCGTGTCCACGACGATCAGGTCGTAGCCGCCCTGCTCGTGCAGCTCGTACAGCTTCTCCATCGCCATGTATTCCTGCGTGCCCGACAGCGCGGTCGATACGTTGCGGTAGAAGCGGTTGCCGAGGATCCGTTGGGTCTGGTCGGCGTCGGCCGCGTACGTTGCGACCAGGTGGTCGAACGTCGATTTCGTGTCGAGCATGAGCGCCGACAACCGTCCCGTGTGCGGCGCCTCGCCTGCCGGATCCCAACGGCGCCGTTCGATCTCGTGGGCGGTGTTCGACAACGACTCCAGCCCGAGCGTGTTGGCGAGCCGTTTGGCGGGGTCGATGGTGACGACGACCGCGTTCCGACCCCGGCGCGCACCTTCCACTGCGAAGACGGCCGCGACCGTCGTCTTGCCGACGCCGCCGGTGCCGCAGCACACGACGATGTGCCGGTCCTCCAGGATGTCGTCGAACGAGACGCCTTCGCTCATGAAACGGTCACGCGACCCCACGACGACGCGGGCAACTCCTCGACCTGCGCTTTGAACGTGCCGGCCAAGGCGTCGATCTCGGGCGGCCCGAGCTCGGCCGTGAACAGGAACGGCAGGCGCACCTGCGGCAACGGGAGCCGCGCCGCCAGGCGATCGGCCTGCTCCTGCTGGAGCACGTACCGCTCCCGGCGGAACTCGGCCGCGCCGACGAGGTCGGTGGCTTCGCGCGGCGACACGAAGACCCCGAGCTCGTCGGCGAGCCGCTGGACCTCCTCCACCGACGCGGGCAGGCCGGGGTCCGGGTAGCACGCGTTCACGACGACCGGCCCGAGCTGCACGCCGATGCGGTCCTCCAGCTGGAACGCCGTGTCGACGAGCTCGTTCACCGGCGTCTCCTCCGGGACGGTCACCAGCATCACCTGGCAGCGCGCCGGGTCCGAGAGCATCTCGATCACGTCGGTCGACTGCTTGCTCACCGGTCCGACGCGCACCGCGTCGCCGAGACCACGGGGCGACATCAGGAACGTGACCGCATGGCCGGCCGCGGGGGCGTCGATGATGATCAGATCCGCGACTCGCTCTTGCTCGAGCGCCTTCACCTTGCCGAGGACGAGGATGTCCTTCATGCCCGGGACCGCAGAGGACACGACCTCGAGCGCGCCCGAGCGGACCAGCCGCTTCGAGATCCGCCGCAGCCCGTGGTTCTCGAGGTAGTCGACGAGCGCCTCATCGGGGGTGAGCGTCCGGCCGCGGATGCGCGGCGCCAGCTCCGCCTCCTCGTACCCGAGCGGCGGGCGTCCGAAGCAGGCGGCCAGCCCCGATTTGCCCTCGACCTCGACGATCAGCACGCTCAGGCCGGCGTCGACAGCGGCGGCGGCCAGGGTCGCCGTCACCGTCGTCTTCCCGACACCACCCTTGCCCGCCACGATCATGACGCGAGCGGAGGAGCAGAAACGCGCCAGGTCCATGCGCATCCAGCCTAGAACCGCTCACATGCGAACATTCGCCCGGCGCCTCGCCGTCGTCGCGTGCCTCGCGACCGCGGCGGCGATCCTGGTCAGCGACGTCGCGTGGGGCCGCCCGGCGCAGGCGACGCCCCGGCACAACGGCATCGACGTCGTGAAGGTCGACGGGCTGCTCGACCCGCCGACGGCGTCGCTCGTGCGCGACGCGATCCGGCGTGCGAATCAGCTCCGGTCGACGATGATCGTGCTCCAACTCGACTCCGGCGGCTCGGTGGACGTGAACGTCGATCCGCTGCTCCGCGACATCCGCGGGTCGCGAGTGCCGGTCGTCGTGTGGGTCGGGCCGTCGGGCGCGAAGGCGAAGGGCGCAGCCACGCTCCTCGCCGAGTCGGCGCCCGTGCTGTCGGTGTCGTCGGGCTCGAGCATCGGCCCCGCCGACCCCGTGCGGCTCGACCATCCGGGCGCCACGAACCGGCGCGCCGTGAGCGACCGGCTGGCGGCACTCGCAGTCGGATGGGACCGCGACGGCGCGGGCGCGCGACGGCTCGCGGTCGAGAACCTGTCGGCGGACGCGGCCCACAGCGCCGGCGCGATCAACGCAGTCGAGCCCACCGTGGGGGAGCTGATCGTGTCGCTCGACGGGAGGGCGGTGCCCACCGCGTCCGGGCCGAAACTCCTTTCGACGGCGACGGTCGTCGGCAAGGGGCTCGGGCGGAGGCGCCAGCCCAACCAGGAGGTGCGCTTCGACCGGCTCGACATCGGCAACCAACTGCTGCACACGCTGATCAGCCCGTCGATCGCGTACCTCCTGTTCGTCGCCGGCCTGGCGTTGATGGTGTTCGAGTTCTACACGTGCGGGATCGGCCTGGCCGGCCTGGCCGGCGCCGCCGCGCTCATCGGTGCTCTGGTCGGCTTCTCGCATCTCCCCGTCGCGTGGTGGGCCGCCGCCTTGTTGATGTTGGCCGTGTTCGGCTTCGCGGTCGACGTGCAAGCGGGCGGTCTCGGGGTGTGGACGTTCATCGGGGGCGGGTCGCTCGTGGCGGGGTCGCTCACGCTGTACGGCGGTGACGCCCGCCTCAACCCGCCATGGTGGGTGCTCGCAATCGTCATCGTGGGCACGGCGCTCTTCATGCTCGGCGCGATGACGGCCGTGATCCGGTCGCGCTTCTCCACGCCGACGATCGGGCGCGAAGGAATCGTCGGCGAAGAGGGTCAGGCCGAGGTCGACGTCGCGCCCGACGGGGTCGTCGTCATCCAGGGAGCCCGGTGGCGCGCTCGCACGAACCGGGCGACACCCATCGACGCCGGTGACCTGGTGCGCGTCGTCGCCGTCGAGGGGCTCGTGCTCGAGGTCGAGCCCGAGGAGGGCGGCGCCCGCGACTACCGCGACCGGAGCGGCCGGCGCAGCCGTGCGCGTGGCGGCGCTCCCGCCGATGGCGCCGGTGACGCCGGCGCTGATGGGGACGAGGCCTAGCGGATCGGAAATTCTGCGCGTTTCGGGCCTTGTCGAGTCCAGGGGAGGGGGATACCGTCGCCCGCACCTGCACGACCCGGGGAGGGGGCCGGTGACGGTCCAAATGACAGAACGGACGTGGCAGTTGCGCGCGGCCTGCCGCGGTCCCGAGTCTGCGCTCTTTTTCCCTCCGACGACGCCGGAGCGCAAGGACGAGCGCGACCTGCGCGAAGCCAAGGCCAAGGGGATCTGCCACGAGTGCCCGGTGCAGGCCGAGTGCCTGGACTACGCGCTCGGCATCCGCGAGCCGCACGGCATCTGGGGCGGCCTGACCGAAGCCGAGCGCCGCCTGCTGATCGAGGCCTAACCCGTCGCCGTCGCAAGCTCCGGCCTAACTCGAGGTCGGGAGCCCGCCTCAACCATCCCGCTGCGCCGCCGGGCCCGGGATCCGGTCGTCGCCGCGGCGACGGGTGATGCCCTCGCGGTCGAGCTGCTTGAGGATCGGCAGCACGTACTTGCGGGTCGACCCGAGGAGATCGCGCACGTCGGCCACCGTCACCGTTCCGCGGTCGCGCAGCGCCGCCCGGACCCGCCGGCGCGCCTCGTCGAGGGCACTGGACGCGAAGACGATGCCGTCGAGGTCGACGACGGCGCCCTCGCGTACCAGCGAGCGCACCAATGCCGCGTCGGCGCCGGCTGACGCCGGCTCGGGCGGGGAGAACGGCGCCTTCTCGAGCGCGTCGAGGAGCGCACGCGCCTCGGCCGAAGCGCCGACGCTTGACCGGCGCGTGGCGTCGCGCACGTAACCGCGTTCGACGACGAGCTCGCTGTCTTCCTCCAGCGCGGCTCGGAGCCGGTCGGCGTCGACCCGCAGCTCGGACGCCAAGGTCGCCAGGTCCACGCCCGGTTCGAGCGGAGCGCGCGCGTGGTGCGCCCGCACCTGGTCGGCGGACGCAGTCCGGAGAGCCGCCAGGGTGTCGGGCGCGACGAGCCATGCGCCGACGCGCACCGCGGCACCCGAACGCACGAGGGCCTCAGAGAGCGCGGCCGCCTGCGCCGCTCCGAGGCCGGCGCGGGGTCCGAGCGCGTCCCCGGCCAGCCACCGGTGCCCGGCGAGGAGCCTTCGCTCCAAGGGGAGCGCGAGGGACGGGGCCGCGTCGCGGGCGCGCCCGCTCGGCGCGGCGTCGAGCACCTCGGCGCCGCCGACCGTGTCTCGCTCGCCGGGGTCGCGCAGTACCAGCCGGTCCCCGGGAGCCAGCGGCACGCGCTCGTCCAAGCGGACGCGCCCGAACCGGCCGGCGGCGTCGAGCACGCGGAGGACCGCCGGGTGCTCACCCGATCCCGCGTAGCACTGCAACGACGCATGGGCGCGGAACGTGTTGTTCCCGAGCGGCTCGAGGCCGACGTCGACGACGTCGGTGAGTTGCCACTGGCCGGCTCGGACGACGCCGTCCCCTCTCCGCACCGCGCTCCTCTCGATCCCGGGCCCGGCGAGGTTGAGCGCGACCCGTGTGCCCGGCGCGGCCACGTCCAGCTGGTGGTGCGCGGTCTCGATGGCGCGTACCCGCGCCCACCGCGCCCGCGGGCCGACCTCGACCTCGTCGTCGACGCGCAGGGAGCCGCCGGCGAGGGTGCCGGTCACGACCGTCCCCGCACCCTTGGCGGCGAACGCGCGGTCGACCCAGAGGCGGGGCCGGTCACGGTCGACCGGCTCGGGCGCAGTCGCGAGCACGGTGTCGAGACCGGCGCGCACGTCGTCGAGCCCCCGCCCCGAGACTGCGTCACATACGACGACCGGCGCGTCGCCGAGCACCGACGCGACGAGGCGCTCGTCGAGCTCGAGCCGGGCGAGCTCGAGCGTGTCTTCGTCGACGAGGTCGGCCTTCGTGAGACACACGAGCCCGTGCCGCACGCCGAGCAACTCGATGATGCGCAGGTGCTCCTCGCTCTGGGGCATCCAACCCTCGTTGGCGGCGACCACGAGCATCACGACGTCCACCGCGCCCACGCCGGCGAGCATGTTCTTGATGAACCGCACATGGCCGGGGACGTCGACGAAGCCAACCTCCTGGCCGGACGGCAGCTTCGTGAACGCGAATCCCAGGTCGATCGTCAACCCGCGCTGCTTCTCCTCCGGGAACCGGTCGGGGTCGGTCCCGGTGAGGGCGAGGACGAGCGACGACTTTCCGTGGTCGACGTGGCCGGCGGTGGCGACGGTGCGCACGGCGCCGACCGGTCAGTCGGACCCGGCGGCGAGGGCACGGGCGACACGCTCGTCGTCCGCGGGGTCGACCGTGCGGAGGTCGCAGACGACCATCTCGTCGTCGATCCGGGCGACGACGTCGTGATCACGCAGGTGCGCCAGCATCCGGGCCGCTGCCGGCACCGCGACCCCCACGCCGATCGACGGGATCGTCAGTCCCGGCAAGGAACCGCCGCCGGCCACCGCGTCGGTGTCGACCACCTTGGCCGCCGGGATGGCGGCCGCGATCGCCTCGGCCCGGGCCCGGAGCCCGTCCAGCGGCGCGGTGGCCATCCGCCACAGCGGGATCGTGGTCGCGTCCCCAGAGAGATAGGAGAAGGCGACCGCTTGGAGCCCGGCGAGCGTGAGCTTGTCGGCCCGCATCGCGCGGGCCAGCGGGTGCGTGGCGAGCGCGGCGACGAGGTCGGCCCGGCCGACGACGACGCCGGCCTGGGGGCCGCCGAGCAGCTTGTCGCCCGAGAACGTGACCAGCGCCGCGCCGGCCTCGACGGCCTGGCGGATGCCGGGCTCGTCGCGCAGCCACGCCGGCCGGTGCGCCAGCCACGGCGTCGTCTCGTCGAGCAGTCCGGAGCCGGCGTCGACCATCACCGGCGGTCCCAGCCCCGCGAGCTCGGAAACGGGGGCGGACTCGACGAAGCCGACCATCCGGTAGTTCGACGCATGGACCTTGAGTACGAGAGCGGTGTCCGATCCGACCGCGGCCGAGTAGTCCGCGCGGCGGGTGCGGTTGGTGGTGCCCACCTCGACCAGCCGGCATCCGGACTCGGCCATGATCTCGGGCACCCGGAAGCCGCCGCCGATCTCGACCAGCTCGCCGCGCGAGACGACGACCTCGCGGCCCCGGGCCAGCGCCGCCAGGGAGAGCAGCACGGCGGCCGCGTTGTTGTTGACGACGAGGCCGGCTTCGGCGCCGCACGCCCGGGCGAGCAGTGCGCCGGCGTGCTCGTGGCGTGAGCCCCGCTCGCCGTCGTCCATGTGGTACTCGAGGTTCGAGTAGCCGCGGCCGATCGCGCGGGTGGCAGCGAGCGCGTCGTCGCCGACCGGAGCGCGGCCGAGGTTCGTGTGCACGATGACGCCGGTGGCGTTGATGACGGGACGCAACAGGCGGTCCCGAAGCAGCTCGACGCGACGCCGGGCATCGGCGATCACGTCGTCGACCGACACGGCGCCCTCCGCCTGGTCGAGCGACATCTGCTCGCGCGCCGCCGCGATCGCGTCGCGGGCGCACGCGACGAGCAGCTCGTGCGGGAGGCCCGAGAGCGCCGCGAGCACCCGGTCGACGCCGGGCAACGCGCGCCGTGGGTCCACGTCGCCAGCGTAATTCGGCGCCCGCGCATGGCTCGCGGGGAACTCGCGACTCGCCACGTAGACTGGTGTCGTAGTGCGCGACGCTAGTGACCCTTCGGCTGAACCCGATTCCGGGGCGTCGCGGTGGTGACCCCTCGCGAGGCCGCCACCGTGATGCTCGTCCGTGACGCGCCGCAGCTGGAGGTTTTCATGCTGCGGCGCAACCTCGCGGTCGAGTTCATGGGCGGCGCCTACGTGTTCCCCGGCGGCGCAGTCGACGCCGGCGACCGGGCGGCGGAGCTGCTCGACCGTTGCCACGGCCGCGACGACTCCTCCGCCAGCACCCAGCTCGGCGTGCATGCGGGTGGGATGGGTTTCTGGGTCGCCGCCATCCGGGAGGCGTTCGAGGAGGCCGGGGTGCTCCTCGCCCGCTCGGCCGCCACCGGCCGGCCCGTCGACCTCGACGACCCGTCCGTGGCGGAGCGGCTCGAGGTCGCCCGGCGAGCGGTCGGCGCCGGCGAGCGGCCCTTCGTCGACGTGGTCGAGGACGAGGACCTGATTCTCGACGTCGGGGCTCTCCATCTCTTCTCGCACTGGATCACGCCGGCGGAATCACCCCGTCGGTACGACACGTGGTTCTTCGTGGCCGCCGCGCCCGAAGGGCACGCGTACCTGCACGACGACAGCGAGACGGTCGCCTCGGTCTGGGCGCGCCCGAAGGACGCACTCGCCCGCGCCGAGCGTGGCGAGCTCGAGATCATCTTCCCGACGATGCGCAACCTGGAGCAGCTGGGGCGCTTCGCGACCGCCGCCGAGCTGCTCGAAGCCGTCACGGCGTCGGAGCCGCGCGTCGTCGCCGACGCGGGCGGAGCGCGCATCCTGCTCCCCGGCGATCCCGGCTACGAGGGGGTGGCCTGATGCCCGACATGACGCCGGGCGTCCCCAGCGCGCTGTCGCCGCTCGTACGCCGCATCGTCGCCCCGAACCCGGGCCCGATGACGGGCCCCGGCACGAACACGTACCTCGTCGGCATCGACGAGGTCGCCGTGATCGACCCCGGCCCCGACACGAAGAAACACATCGACGCCATCGTCGGCGCGTCGATGCGGGAGCGCGTCCGCTGGGTGCTGCTCACGCACACTCATCCCGACCATGCGCCCGGCACCGAGCGGCTCGTGAAGGCGACCGGTGCCGAGGTCGTCGCGTTCTCGAAGCGCGACCCGGTCGTCACGCCTGATCGCACCGTCGGCGACGGCGACAGCATCGAAGGCACCGAGTTCGGGCTCGAGGTGATCCACACCCCCGGGCACGCGCCCAATCACATCTGCTTCCTGCTCGAGGAGGAGCGCGTCCTGTTCACGGGGGACGTCATCCTCAACGGCACGTTCTCGGTCGTGAACCCGGCTCGCGGCGGCGACATGGCCCAGTACATCGCGTCGCTCGAGAAGCTCAAGAAGCGGCGGGTGGCACGCATCGCGCCCGGCCACGGCGACGTCATCGACGAGCCCAAGCCGAAGATCGACGAGTACCTGAAGCATCGCCGGGCGCGTGAGCGGCAGGTCCTCAAGGTGCTGAAGGACGGCCCGCTCCGGGTCTCCGACATCGTCGACCGCATCTACACCGACACGCCTCTCGAGCTGCAGGAGTGGGCCGGTCGCCAGGTGCACGCCCACCTGCTCAAGCTCAAGGCAGAGGGGAAGGTGGAGGGCGGCAGCGTGAAGTCGGCGTGGAAGCTCGCGTAGGGAAGGCGGTCAGCTTTCGCGCAGGTCGGCGAGCGCGTCCTCGATCCCGCGGTGGAACGTCGGGTAGGCGTAGATCATCCACCGCAGCCGTTCGACGGGCACCTGGGCGTGCACGGCCAGGGCGATCAACCCGAGCGTCTCCCCGCCATGCGGACCGGCGGACGTCGCGCCCACGAGAACGCCCCGCCGCCGGTCCTCGACCAGTTTGAAGAAGCCCTCGTTGCCGATCTTGTGGATCCATCCCCGGGACGAAGTCCGCAGGTCCGACATCCCGACGCGCACGTCGATGCCCTCCTCGCGTGCTTTCCGCTCGGTGAGTCCGACGGCGCCGACCTCCGGGTCCGTGAAGGTGACCCGAGGTAGGGCGCGGTAGTCGGCCGGCGGCGCGTCCTCGCCGAGGATGTCGGCGGTCGCGATCCGGGCCTGGTACACGGCGATGTGGGTGAAGGGGCCGAGCCCGGTGACGTCGCCGATCGCCCACAGCCGATCGGCGGCGCGGAGACGATCGTCGACGGGGACTGCACGCGCGTCGGCGTCGAGGCCGACGCTGGCGACGCCGAGGGGGTGCAGGTCGGTGCGCCGGCCGGTGGCGACGAGCAAACGCGCGGCCCGCACCGACGCGCCCCCGTCGAGCTCTACCTCGACGCCCTCAGAGGTGCGGGCAACCGACCGCGCCCCCACCCCGGTGCGCACGTCGATGCCTTCGCGCCCGAACACCCCGGCGATCAGCTTGCCCGCCTCGGGCTCCTCGGGTGGGAGCAGCCCCTCCGACTGCTCGACGATCGTCACCTTCGATCCGAACCGCGCAAAGACCTGGCCGAGCTCGAGACCGACGGCGCCGCCCCCGAGCACGACGAGCGACGTCGGCAGCTCTTTGGTCTCCACGGCCTCGTGGTTGGTCCAGAAATCGACGGTGTCGAGCCCGGGGAGGGGCGGGATCGCGGGCCGCGTACCCGTCGCGAGCACCACCCCGCGGCGGGCTTCGAACGTGCGGTCGCCGACCTGCACACGGCCCGGGCCGTCGAGGCGGCCGGTACCGCGCACGAACCGCCCGCCCTTCTCTTCGAAGCGCTCGACGGCGACGCGGTCGTCCCAGGTGTCGGTCGCCTCGACGCGGATGCGCGTCGCGACGGGCGCCCAATCGGGATCGACGGTTGCGGTGCCGGCGAGATGCGGGACCCGCCGCGCCTCGGCGAGCGCGTTCGCGGCCCGCGTCATCATCTTGGTAGGGATACAGCCCCAGTACGGGCACTCGCCGCCGACGAGGGCCGCTTCGATGCCGACGACGTCGAGCCCGGCATCCGCGACGTGCTGCGCGACCAGCTCGCCGCCGACGCCCATGCCGAGCACGATGACGTCAGCCGTGTCGGTCACGGGTGGGTTCTACCGCGCGGCGGCGTCTTTCGCGTCGAGGTTCGCTTGGGCGAGGTCGAAGATCCGCGCCGTGCACGAGCTGAGGTCGAGCGGCGGGAGCAGCTCGTCGACGATCTGTCCCGCAATGCGGTGGAACTCGGCGCCGGCGGCACTGTCCGGCGCGGTGATCGCGACGGGTTTCCCGGCGTCGCCTCCTGTCGACACCGCCGGCTCGATCGGCACCGCGCCGAGGAGCGGCACGTCGATCTCGTCCGCCAGCGCGGCGCCGCCGCCCTCGCCGAAGATCGCGTGGCGCGACCCGTCGGGTGCGGCGAAGGCGCTCATGTTCTCGACGACACCGATCACCTTGAGGTAGCTGCGACGCGCCATGTCGGCGACTCGCGTCGCAACCTGCTGGGCGGCGAGCGCGGGTGTCGTCACGACGAGCAGCTCGGTGCTCGGCAGCAGGCGCGCCAGCGCCATCTGGATGTCGCCGGTGCCGGGTGGCATGTCGATGAGGAGGTAGTCCATCTCGCCCCACCTGACGTCGGTGAGGAACTGCTCGAGGGCGCGGGCGAGGATGAGGCCACGCCACATCAGCGCCGTCTCGGCGTCATCGACGAGGAACCCCATCGAGACGACCTTGATCCGACCCGGCGCGCCCGAAGGGTCAGCGAGATTCGGGACCTCGACCTCGTTCGGGTCGATCTTGCCGTCGGAGCCACCGAGCCGGCCTTCCACGCCGAGCATGCGCGGCACGCTGAAGCCCCAGATGTCGGCGTCGAGCACGCCGACGGTCCGACCCTGCGCGGCGAGCGCGGCGGCGAGGTTCACCGTCACCGACGACTTGCCCACGCCGCCCTTGCCGCTGGCGACTGCAAGGACACGCGTCGTCGGGAGCACCTCGGTCCCGGGCGCGTTCTCACGCGCCTGCCAGCGGGCGCGCTGCATGACCGCCGACTTCTCGTCCTGGGTCATCTCGCCGTACTCGACCCGGACGTCCGTCACGCCGCGCAGCCCGCGGACCTTCGACTCGACGTCGCTCTGGATCTGCGCCCGGAGCGGGCAACCGGCCGTCGTGAGGGCCACGCTCACGGTGACCTCGCCGCCGTCGGCGACGCGGACGTCGCGGACCATGCCGAGCTCGACGATGCTGGCGCGCAGCTCGGGGTCGATGACCCCCTCGAGGGTGCGGCGAACGTCGTTCGGGCTCGGGGGCGGACCCTGGGCGGCCCGATGGACGGGCGCGCCGGGGTCGTCGGGATCGGGCGTGTGAAGAGCCATACACCAATAAAACCAGCGGTCATCTTGAAAATATGCCCGGGCGGAGGTACCGTCAAGCCACGATGGCAAGCCAGCCCGACGAGCTCACGGTCCTCAAGGCGTTGGGGGACGAGACCCGCTACGCGATGTACCGGGAGCTGGCCTCGTCGACGGCGCCGTTATCGGCGGGAGACCTCGCCGATCGGCTCGGGCTCCACGCCAACACCGTGCGCCTGCATCTCGATCGCCTGCGCGACGCGGGTCTGATCGAGGCAGAGGCCGTCCATCGCGGGACCGTCGGCCGCCCCCAGCATCTGTACTTCCTCGCCGACGGCGCGCCGGGCCTCGGCTTCGACCCCCCTGCGCACGCGCTGCTGGCCGGTCTGCTCGCGAGTCTCGCCGAACGGGTCGGCGCCGATCCCGACGACGCCGCCGACACCGGCCACGCGTGGGGCACCGAGGCCGGCAAGCGCGCCCGCACGCGCAGCTGCCTGCGGGCACTCGACGACGAGCTCGCGCAGCTCGGCTTCGAGCCCTCGCCCGACGCTGCCGACGGCGAGTACGAGGGCGCGACGCGCATCGAGTTCCTGCACTGCCCGTTCCGAGAGCTCGCCGAGGCGTATCCCGAGCTGGTCTGCAATCTCCACCGCGGGCTGTGTGAGGGCGTCGTCGACCAGGTGGGCGGGGGAAGGGTCGAGGAGTTCGCCACGTTGTACGACCCCGAGCCGTGCCATGTGACCGTTTCGGTCGGATACGATGAAGATCGCACATGAACCATCACCTGGAGGACCCATGCTCACCCTGACCGACACCGCGTCGAGCAAGGTGAAGGAGCTCATCCAAGCCGAGGACAACCCCGAGCTGGTGCTGCGCGTCGCAGTGCGGCCCGGCGGGTGCTCGGGTCTGAGCTACGAGATGTTCTTCGACACGGACGTGGCGGCCGACGACCTCGCCAGCGAGTTCGGTGAGGTGAGGGTCGTGGTCGACCCCGCGAGCTCGCAGTACCTGACGGGCGCCTCGCTCGACTACAAGGACGGGCTGCAAGGCGCCGGGTTCACGATCAACAACCCGAACACGACCCGCACCTGCGGGTGCGGCCAGTCGTTCTCCTGATCGACCGCTCGACCGAGCCGCGCTCGGTGCTCGACGACCCCGCTCCGGCGGGGTCGTTTCGCGCCTGACTGTCGCCGCGTTCGACGCGTACGCACACTGGAACTTGCGACGTGATCCTCGTAAGGTTCTCGGGACACTTCACGACTGCGCGATCCGCGCTGGCCGAGGGAGGCGCGAGACCATGACACCTACGTGGCCACCGAGCGGCGGTGGGGAAGGCGGCGACCAGGGCGGCGGCTCCGGGAGCACATGGCCCCCGCCGCCCCCGCGTCCAGAGCCTCGGCCGTGGGAGCCGTCCCCGGCTCCCGCCGCGCCGAGCGCGCCGGCCGAGAAGCCCGCGAAGAAGAAGGCGCCCGCCAAGAAGAAGAAGGCGACGGCCAAGAAGAAGACGGCGCGCAAGCCGGCGCGGAAGAAGGCGCCCGCCCGCAAGAAGAAGGCAGCGCGCAAGCCGGCGAAGCGCAAGGCCGCCAAGCGCACGACCAAGAAGCGCACGACCCGGAAGGCCGCCAAGCGGACCACGAAGAAGCGCGCCACCAAGAAGCGCGCGACGAAGAAGCGGACCACGAAGAAGGCCGCCAAGCGTCGCACGACGAAGAAGCGCGCCGCCCGCAAGCCGGCGAAGCGCAAGGCCGCCAAGAAGGGGTCGACGCGCAAGACGGCGAAGAGGTCCACCCGGAAGCGGGGCCGGTAACCCGGCCGAACCAGTTCGGCTCAGCTCACCAACTGCTGGAGCAGTTGCTGCTGCTCGTCGTGACCGAACGCGCCGTCGATGCGCGAGACCACAGTGCCGCTCGCGTCGACGCCGAAGAGCCACGGCTCGGTCTGGATGCCCCACGCCTGGACCGTCGGCGTCGTCTCGTTCCCGGTCAGGTTCGTGTAGATCTCGGCGTGCACGAACGTGATGCGGTCCTTGTATTGGTCGGTGAGCGTGAGCAGATCGTCCAGCACCGGGCCGCAGTACCGCGACTGGCAGAGCGCCGGCGTCGCGAGCATGACGGCCACGGGCTTCCCGGCGCCGATCACGGTGTCGAGCGAGACCTCGTGCAGCGGGCACGGTGGGTTGCGGGTACAGATCGGATCGACGCCGAGTGGATTCGCCGCCGTCGGCGAGGCCACCCGCGGCGCCGGCGTGCCGGGCACCGGTGCCTTCGGCTGGTCCTGCACCTGGAAGGCAAGCGACGCGTTCTGCCGCTTCCCGTTCATCTTCACCTGGACCACGCCGAGCCAGGGGCCGGCCTGCGGCAGCGTGACGTCGGCGGTGTAGATGCCGCGGCGCTTGGGGAGGCCACGCGAATGCAGGACCGTGTCGACGGTTGTCCCGAGTTTCCGGCTCTGACCGTAGGCGAGCTTGGCCGGCGGCCCCGACGCGTACTTCGGTCCCTCGGCGAGCGCGAACACGATGCGCTGCGGGTCGGGTGACGCGTACAGGTCGCTCGCGAGCAGGAGCGCTGACAGCTTGTTGCTCGCGCTGGACGCTCCGGCCGGCGAGCCACGGCCGTACGCCGCCGCTGCCGCCAGCACGCCACCGGTGGCGGCGAGGAATGTGCGTCGGCTCAAGGGCTCCGGAGGCATGCCCCTATCCTGCCGTTCGGAGAACGTGATGTCCGATCGGGTCGGCTTCGTGTGCAACGGCGCGCCGGTGGAGGTCGGCGTCGTCCCCGGCGAGTCGTTGCTGTCCGTTCTTCGGGAGCGGCTCGGGCTCGTGTCGGCCAAGGACGGGTGCGCGCCGCAAGGCCAGTGCGGCTGCTGCACGGTGCTCGTCGACGGTGACGCCCGCGTCGCTTGCGTGACGCCGGCGGTCCGGGTGGAAGGCCGCGCCGTGACCACCGTCGAAGGGCTCGACCCGGCGACGCGGGACGCGCTCGCCGGCGCGTTCGTCGGCACGGGCGGATCGCAGTGCGGGTTCTGCACACCGGGGATCGTGATGCGGGCGGCGTCGTTGCTCGCCAAGGGTCGCACCGGTCGCGCCGACGTCGACCGGGGGCTCGGCGCACACCTGTGCCGGTGCACGGGCTGGCAGACGGTGTACGAGGCGATCGACGCAGCGGCGTCCGAGGTGGTCGACGCAGCGGCGTCCGAGGTGGTCGACGCGGCGGCGTCCCCTCGTGTCGCGGCGCCGCGGACCGATCTCGACGCCGCCGCCCGGCGTGCCGAGCTCGAGGGCGGCGGCCCCCAGCGCGTCGGCATCGACGTGCCGCTCGGCGGCGGTGGATTTGCCGACGACGTCGCCCCACGCGACGCCCTCGTCGCCGTGCCCTGGCCGAGCGCATCGGCTGCGGACGCGGTCGAGGCGGCCGGCATGCGTTGGGTGGTGGCGGAGTCCCTGGTGGAGGCGCGCGCCGAGGCGGGGAAGGTCCAGGGCCGGCGCACGACGATCGACGAGCGCCCGCCGTTAGCGCCGCCGGATCTCCCACCCGGAGGTGTCCGCCTGGCCACGGGCTGGGTCGAGCCCGCGTATCTCGAGCCCGACGCGTCGTGGTGCGAGCCGGGCGGCGAGCCGTCGACACCGCTCGCCAACGCGGGCGCCTTCGGGGGGAAGGAGTCGTCGCCCGCGCCGGCCGCGGCCCGCGCGCTCGCTGACCATCTGGGCCGCGCTGTGCGCGTCGTCTTCTCGCGGGAGGACGTCGTGCGCCTCGGGCCCAAGCGTCCGCCGATCGGCGCAGCTGCGTGCTACGACGGCGACGCGGTCGACGTGCGGGGACGCGTGGTGGACGGCGGCACAATCTCTGCCGCCGGCGCGACCTTCGCCCGTGGCGTCACGCCCTACCGGCTCGAGATCCGTCAGCAGTGGGAGTCGGTGCGCGTTGCCGGCCCGCCCGTGGCGACGCATCTGCGGGCGGCGGGGATCGCCGAGCTCGCCGTGCTCGTCGAAGGTGCGCTCGACGAAGCAGGCGCCGATCGAGCCGACCTCGTCGCCGACGATCGCGCTGCCGGCGTGCTCCTCGATTCGTGTGCAGCCGCGCCCGGCGGCGCCCTCGCCGGCGCGCGCGTCCATCTCGACGGCGCGCGCGCCCTCGAGCGGGTCGAGGTCCGGGTCGCCGCCGGCGACCCTCTCGACGAGGTCGTGCTGCGCTCCTACGCCGTCGGCGCCGCGCACATGGGCCTGGGCTGGGTGCTCAGCGAGGGCATCGCGGTCGACCCCGACACGGGCGACGTCCACGACCTGACGATCAGGTCGTTCGGCGTGATCCGCGCCAAGGACACACCGGCGATCGACATCAGCGTCGTCGCCGACGGCGGCCCGCCGCGGCCCCGCTCGTCGGACGCCGTCTTCGCGGCGGTGGCCGCTGCGGCGTGGAACGCGGTCACTCGCGCGGAAGGCGCGCGCCCCGAGGCGTTCCCCGCCCGCGGGACGCGCGCCGCCCGCCGTCTACGCCGTTGACGCTGCGGCCGGTGCCGCCGGCGCCGCCTCCTCGGGCGGCCGGAACAGGAAGAAGCTGATCACGAGCACCCAGATCAGCCAGACCAGGAACACGATGAACCCGACCGCGAAGATCGCCCCGGAGTCGGTCACCAGCGCGAGACCGCTCACGATCCACCCCAGCGCGATCACGAGGCTCGCCCACCCCAACGGGGCCGGGAACACCCCGGTGCGCAGGGCGGCCACCCCGGTCGCGGCGACGAGGACTGCGATCCCGAAGTTGCCCATGCCGCCGACCGCTCCAGACAGCAGGTAGATGAACTTCGGGTTCACCGACGCGGTCGCCCCGGTGGAATCGACGGCGAGTGCCACCGTGGCGTTCAACGCGAACGACGTGAGCGCGAGGATGAGGCCCACGATCCCGCCGCCCGTCGCGATGGTTGCCAGCCGCCGTGTGTCCTCGGAGCGACGGAGCGCGCTCCAGAGACTGCCGAGGAACCAGAGGAACGCCGCCCCGCCCAGGCCGGTCAGGAAGGCTCCGGCCTTGATCGCGGCCGTGTGGTCCTCGTAGTACGTCGCGATCTTCCGGACGGAATCATCCGGGCTCGGCGGTGAGCCCGCGATCAGGGCGCCGACCACCACCAGCACCACGAACAACACTCCGGCAGCCGCGCCGTACCGCTCCCACTTCGAATCGTCCATGTCGTGCCTCCTTCGGGGGGCACGACACCCGCGCCGCCCGGGCCATGGTCGGCCGACGGGATGCTGTCGTCAAGCGTCCTCCGGTAACGTCCTGACGTGCTCGGAGCTGTGCTGATGGTCGTGGTGATGGTGTTGGTCGTGCCGATCGCGATCATGTTCGGCGGCGCGATCTGGAGCGCGCTGTTCGGCTGGATCTCCTCCGACGACGCCGACCGGCGCCACCAGGGCGACGCCGCGTAATCGAGTCTCGTGCGGGGGGACTCGGTCCGATTTGCATCGCAAGAGGGCGACGAGCTCGATGCCCATGTCGCTGTTCCAGAACGCGGCGCTGGCCCCGGCATGGTGCTGCTCCACGAGGCGCTCGGTGTCACCGATTACACGCGCGACGTCTCGCGCCGCCTCGCCGGCCTCGGTTACGTGACCGTCGCGCCGGACTTGTTCTGGCGCATCGAGCGCGGCGTAGATCTTCCGCACGACGAGTCCGGCATGACCCGGGCGCTCGAGCTCATCGGACAGTTCGACCCGCACGCCGGTGTGCGCGACGTAGACGCCGCGCTTGCCTACCTCAGCTCACGGTCCGACGTGACGGGTCCCGTCGGCGTCATCGGGTTCTGCTTCGGCGGCGGCCTGGCTTATGGTGCCGCCTGCGAGCTCGACCCTGCGTGCGTGGTGGCGTACTACGGCGTCGGCGTCGAGCTCTTCGCCGAACGCATCGACGAGGTGACGTGCCCGACGCTGTTGCACTTCGGGACGGACGACGTCTTCATCACTCCGGACGCGCTCGAGGGGTTGCAGGTCGCGGCGGGCGCGAAGGCAAACATCGAGATCGACGTGTACGAGGGCGCCGGTCACGCTTTCGACAACCCGCACGCGGACTGGCACAACCGCGATGCCGCCACTGGGGCGTGGGATCGCACCGCCGCCTTCCTGGCCTCGCATCTCGCGGCGTCGAGCTGACGAGCTGGCGTCAGTCGCCGTTCTGCGCCTCTTCGAACCGTTTTCGCAGCTCCTCGAGCCATTTTCTGAGCTGCTTCGCGGGATCGCCGCCGTTTCCCTTCCCGCGGTTGCCGGGCGCCGGGAGGGTCGTCGGCGGAGCCGTCGGGGGCGGAAGCGTCGTCACCGGTGCGAGTGTCGTCACCGGTGCGGTGGTGGCGGGGGGCGAACCCCCCTCCGAGGCGGCGTTGTAGGCGGCGATGCCAGCGACGGCGGCCCCGGCGACGAGCGCGGCGACGAGCAGGGCCAGGGCCCATGGCCACCGACGTCGCCGGCGCGCCGGCGCCACGGCCGCCGGCCGCACCTGGGTGCGCGCTTGCGTGCCCGGGACCGTCGCGGTGCCGTCGACGGCGGTCGGTGCGCCCGCCGCTGCCGCGAGCGGCGCCGTCGCCAGGCCCGACGGAGCTTCGACGGCCCGGCCGGCGAGATGATCCCGGACGGCGGCGGCGCTCGGCCGGGCGTGCGGGTCGCGCGCCGTCATCGCGCCCAACATCCCCGGCCAGCCACCCGGGAGCTCGGCCGAGATGGCCGGGTCGCGCGACAGCCGCGCGGCCGCCGCCTCCGCGGGCGGGCCGTCGAAGGCGCGCCCGCCGGTCAGGCATTCGATCAGCACGAGCCCGAGGGAGTAGACGTCGGTCGGCGGGCCCACCTCCCCTCCCTCGAGCTGCTCGGGCGCGATGTACGCCATCGTGCCGATCGCCTGGTGGGTTCCGGTGATCCTCGTGCCGCCGAGAAGGCGGGCGATGCCGAAGTCGGCGAGCCGGATCGAGCCGTAGTCGTCGAGCATGAGGTTCGACGGCTTCACGTCGCGATGCACGATGCCTTGACCGTGGATGTAGGCGAGGGCCGTGGCGGTTTCGCCGCCGATCCGGGCCACCCGGTCGGACGGCAGCGCGCCGCCGTCCAACAGCTCACGTACCGTCGCCCCGTCGAGCAGCTCGAGGACGAGGAACGCGTCGCCGTTGTCGGTGCCGGCGTCGAGGAGGCGGACGAGGTTCGGATGCTGGAGCCGCGCCAGGGTCCGGGCCTCGGCGGCGAAGCGACGCTCGTGCTCGACCTCGCGGAGCACCTTCACCGCCACGTCGCGCTCGAGGCGCACATCCCGGCCCCGGTACACGTCGGCCATGCCGCCGCGGTCGATGAGGTCGTCGATGCGGTATCGGGACTGGAGGATGGTGTGTGTGGCGATCATCGAACGCCTTGGGACCTGCCGTCTGGACCTGCTGCCTGAGGGCGTAGTTGTACCCGCTGGTACGAGCTCACAAGCTTCGCCCGTTAGGGCCCCGACGCGCCATCCCCACCGGGCAGCGAGCGGGCCTGGCCGAACCGGTAGCCCACCGAGCGCACCGTCTGGATCAGCCCGGCTCGCTCCTCCCCGAGCTTGGCCCGCAGACGGCGGACGTGGACGTCTACCGTCCGTGCCCCGCCGTAGTACTCGTACCCCCACACGCGTGAGAGGAGCTGCTCGCGGGTGAACACCTTGCCGGGGTGGGTGGCGAAGAACCGCAGGAGCTCGTACTCCATGTATGTGAGGTCGAGCGGTCGGCCGCCCATGGCCGCCTGGTACGTCTCGAGGTTGAGGACGAGGTCGCCGTACTCGACCACCTCGGGTCGCGTCGTCCGACCCGTCCGCCAATGCAGGTGCCGCAGGCGCGCCTCGAGCTCCCGGGGGTGGAACGGCGCGAGGCAGAAGTCGTCGAAGACGTCTTCGCGCATCTCGAGCTCGGCGAGCTGCGCGCCCGAGACGAGCAGGAGGATCGGCTCGAGCGGGGCGTCACGTTTTCGCAGCGAACGGCAGATCCCGAACGCGCCCTCCGGGTCGTCGTCGGCGCAGATGACTGCGCCCGCCCACCCGTCGGGAGGCTCGTGCTGCGCGGCGATCGAGGCGTTCGAAACCGCCTTCCACGGATAGCCGGCGAGGTCGAGCGTCTGCGCGAGCAGCGCCGGCGGCGGGTCCGGGAAGACGAGGAATGGCTCGCTGATGAGCGACATCATCACAGCGCGCCGAGGTACCGGTCGAGCTCCCACGGGGTGACCTGGCCCCGGTAGTCCGCCCACTCACTGCGCTTGTTGCGGATGAAGTGCTCGAAGACGTGCTCGCCGAGCGCCTCCGCCACGAGCTCCGAGTCCTCCATCACGTCGACGGCCTCCGCCAGCGATCGGGGCAGAGAGTCGATGCCCTCGGCCGCCCGCTCCTCGGGGGTCATCTCGAAGATGTTGTTCGTGGCCTCGGCCGCGAGCTCGTAGCCCTCGTCGACGCCCTTCAGGCCCGCCGCCAGCATCAGGCTGAACGCGAGGTATGGGTTGCAGGCGGGATCGGGGGAGCGGAACTCGATCCGGGTCGAGTCCTCCTTCCCCTTCTTCGCCAGCGGCACCCGCACCAGCGCCGAGCGGTTGTTCCGGGCCCAGCACACGTACGTCGGCGCCTCGTAGCCGACGATCGGCGCGTCACTGTTGATGGCCAGGCGCTTGTACGAGTTCACCCACTGGTTCGTGATCGCGGTGATCTCGGGGGCATGACGTAGGAGCCCGGCGATGAAGTTCTTGCCCACCTTCGAGAGCCCTGCGCTGTCGCCGGGATCGTGGAAGGCGTTGACATCGCCTTCGAACAACGAGAGGTGCGTGTGCATCCCGGACCCGAACGCGTGCGCCAGCGGCTTCGGCATGAACGTGGCGTACACGCCGAGATCCTGCGCGACCTCCTTCACGACGAGACGGAACGTCATCACGTTGTCGGCCATGGTGAGCGCGTCCGTGTAACGCAGATCGATCTCGTGCTGGCTCGGGCCGAGCTCGTGGAAGCTGTACTCGACGGGGATGCCCATGGCCTCGAGCGTGAGGATCGTCTGCTTTCGCAGCTCGCTCACCATGTCCATCTGGGTGAGGTCGAAATACGACGCCTCGTCGAGCGGCTCGGGCGTGCGCTGCGACTTGAAATAGAAGAACTCCATCTCCGGCCCGGCGTAGAAGGTGAAGCCCTTCTCACGGGCGCGCTCGAGGTTGCGTTTGAGGACGTGGCGGGGATCGCCTTCGAACGGCTCGCCGTCGAGACGATGGATGTCACAGAACATCCGCGCGACAGGTGCGTCCTCGCCGCGCCACGGCACGATCTCGAACGTCCCCGGGTCCGGCTTGGCGAGCATGTCGGCTTCCTGGACCCGCGTGTAGCCCTCGATCGCGGAGCCGTCGAAGGTCATGCCCTCTTCGAGCGCGCCTTCGAGCTCGGCCGGTGTGATCGCGAAGCTCTTGAGCTTGCCGAGCACGTCGGTGAACCAGAGGCGCACGAAGCGCACGCCGCGTTCTTCGACGGTTCGGAGCACGTAGTCGAGTGGCCGTTCCATCCGACAAGTTTTGCAGCCCGGTCACCGCCGACGGCAGCCCGAAACCGCAGATCAGGGTCGCTTAACAGAGCGTTCATTGGGGGGCAATAGATGCGAAATCGCCGGCTGGGAGCGTGCGCTCGGCGGTGACCGACCCGCGCCTCGCCGCACGCGCGGGAGGGGGCATAGGCTCCCGCCGATTTGCAGGCGGCGACCTCGCCGGACGACGGGATGCGTCCGGCCACAGACGAAGGAGACGAAGTGGCGGAGCAGCGCACCCCGGGCGACGTGCTGAAGCTGGCCCAGGACTCGGGCGCCGAGATCGTGGATCTCCGGTTCTGTGACCTCCCCGGGCTCATGCAGCACTTCTCGATGCCGATCCACGAGCTGACCGCGGACGGCTTCGACGAGGGCTACGGGTTCGACGGCTCGTCGATCCGCGGCTTCCAGGAGATCCAGGAGTCCGACATGCTCCTGGTGCCGGACCCGAACACGGCGGTCATCGACCCGTTCCGCGAGCACACGACGCTCTCCATCAACTGTTACGTCCAAGACCCGATCACGGGCGAGCCGTACTCCCGCGACCCGCGCTACGTCGCGAAGAAGGCGGAGGAGTACGTCAAGGGCACGGGCATCGCCGACACTGTGTACATCGGGCCCGAAGCGGAGTTCTACATCTTCGACTCGGCGCGCTTCGACCAGAACCAGTACTCGGGCTACTACTACGTCGACTCGGTCGAGGGCGTGTGGAACTCGGGCCGCGAGTTCGAGCTCGACGGTGGCCCGAACCTCGGATACAAGCCCCGCTACAAGGAGGGGTACTTCCCTGTCCCGCCCATGGACAGCTTCCAGGACCTCCGCTCGGAGATGATCCTGACGCTCGAGAAGCTGGGCGTCGAGATCGAGGTGCAGCACCACGAGGTGGGCACCGCCGGCCAGGCCGAGATCGACATGCGCTTCGACACGCTGTTGACCATGGCCGACAAGCTCATGCTCTACAAGTACGTCGTCAAGAACGTGGCGCGCTCCGCCGGCTTCACGGTCACGTTCATGCCGAAGCCGGTGTTCCAGGACAACGGCTCGGGCATGCACACGCACCAGTCGCTGTGGAAGGGCGGCGAGCCGCTGATGTTCGACGAGAAGGGCTACGGCCAGATCTCGGACCTCGCGCGCTGGTACATCGGCGGGCTGCTCAAGCACGCGGCGTCGATCCTCGCGTTCGCGGCGCCGACCACGAACTCGTACAAGCGGCTCGTGCCCGGCTACGAGGCGCCGGTCAACCTCGTGTACTCCCAGCGGAACCGCTCCGCGTGCGTCCGCATCCCCGTGTACTCGAAGAGCCCGAAGGCCAAGCGCCTCGAGTTCCGGCCCCCGGACCCGTCGTGCAACCCGTACCTCGCGTTCTCGGCGATGCTCATGGCTGGCCTCGACGGGGTGCAGAACCGCATCGAGCCGCCCGACCCGCTCGACAAGGACCTCTACGACCTGCCGCCCGAGGACATGGCGAAGGTCCCGCAGGTGCCGGGCTCGCTCGACGAGTCACTGGCCGCGCTCGAGGCCGACCACGAGTTCTTGCTGGCCGGCGGGGTGTTCACGCAGGACGTCATCGACACGTGGCTCTCCTACAAGCGGGAGAACGAGATCGACGAGCTTCGTCTCCGTCCGCACCCGTGGGAGTTCTACATGTACTACGACATCTGACGCTTCCGGCTAGCCTCAGCGCCCATGAAGTGGGCGGGTCGTCCTCGGACTGCGTTGGTCCTCGCGGCCGCGATTGCGGCGTTCACTGCCAGCGCCTGTTTCGGTGGCCCGCCTCCGCCGCCTCCGCCGCCTGGACCCTGTGGGACATCGGGTTCGGGTTCTCAATCCGCTTCGACGGGAAGTACCCCGGCGCCGTTGCCGCCTGACTCTGCCGCTCAGAAGGCACGCGACGACGCGGCGCGGAGCAATACTCGGACGTCCGACAACAAGATTCCTCTTGTCACCGTTGCACTCACGCCCGGCGGCAAGCCCGTGATCAACAAGACCGCCGTCGCGAGCGCCGACGAGGCGGGCCAGGTCGCCGGACAGCAGGCACAAAGCGGGAACGTGGTGGCGGTCGAGGTCGCGAGTCCCGTTCACGCAACCCTCGCCGGTCCGGATCCGCTCCGAATCCAGCAATGGGCTCTTGACCAGGTGCCGTACGAGCAAGCGTGGGCGACATCGAACACCAAAGGCGCGGGAATCACAGTCGGTGTCGTCGATACCGGAAGCACGGCGAATCATCCCGACCTCGCCGGGCAGGTCCTGGACGGCCATTCGTTCCTGAACAACGGAACGGAGTCCAACAGCGCGGTCGACGACAACGGACACGGCACTCACGTCAGCGGAATCATCGCCGCCGCGAACAACAACTTGACCGGGATCACTGGGGCGGCGCCGGAGGTCAAGATTCGACCGGTGAAGGTTCTCGACTCCAACGGGAGCGGATTCAACTCCGACGTTGCAAGCGGCATCACGTGGGAGGTCGACAACGGCGGCGCCCAGGTCGTGAACCTCAGCCTCGGGGGACCAGCGTTCGACCAGGCCAGCTGTCTTGCCATTCGCTATGCACAGCAGCACGACGTCGTCGTGGTCGCGGCGGCCGGCAACTGCGACGGCTCCAGTTTCCAGGCGAACGGCTGCTCGTCCCAGGATCAGCCCTCGTACCCCGCTGCTCTCTCGCAGTCAGCTGACGGTGCCGAGCCGATCGCGGTCGCCGCGACCGACGAGGCCAATCCACCGAATCCCGCCCCAGGTCATGCGCCGTACTCGACCACCGGGTCGTACGTCGATATCTCAGCACCGGGCGGGTCGGGCGGGAGCTGCACGCCGGCCTCGTCCTGCAACATCCTGTCGACGGTTCCGACTTCGGGGGCCGTCAGCGACCCGACCGGTTACAAGGCAATCGCCGGCACCTCCATGGCCACGCCATACATCTCTGCCGCGGTCGCGTTGTTGCGAGCGGCATTCCCATCGTGCGCGGCAGTTGACGTGCGTGCCCGTCTTCTGAACACGGCGACGGACCTCGGGCCCCCGGGACCTGACACAACGTTCGGGGCTGGCGAAGTCGATCCCAATACAGCAGTTGCCGCCTGCCCCTAGTTCCTATACCTGCCCGTAGAACACGCGCTCGACGACCTTGCGCGCCCGGCGCGTCACGCGGCGGTAGTCGTCGCGTAGCAGGGCCTGGGGTTGCGGCCCGTAGCCGAGAAGTCGCCCGAGGCGCGTCGCCTCCCGCCCGTCCGTCGGTAGGGCGTCGCCGGGTCGCCCCGTGAGCAGGTACTGCGCGTTGCGTGCCCGTTCGCAGAACCGGTACGCCTCCTCGAGGGCGTCGACGTCACCGGCGTCGAGCAGGCCGGCGGTGCGCAGTTCGTGCAGAGCCGCGATCGTCGACGTGACTCGGATCCCGGGATGGCGCGCGCCGTGCTGGAGCTGGAGCAGCTGCACCGTGAACTCCACGTCCGACAACGACCCCCGTCCCAGCTTGAGATGGAAACGCGGATCCTCGCTCGGCGGGATGCGCTCCCGCTCGATGCGCGCCTTCATGCGGCGCACCTCGCGGACATCCTCGTTCGGGAACGGGTCCCGGTACACGAAAGGTTCGATCAGCGTCGCGAAACGTTCGGCGACCGTCGCGTCCCCCGCGACTGGCCGCGCCTTGAGGAGTGCCTGGAACTCCCACGTCTCCGCCCACCGCTCGTAGTACGCCTCGTAGCCCGAGAGGCTGCGAGCGAGCGCGCCCTTCTTGCCCTCGGGCCGGAGGTTCGCGTCCACACGAAAGGTCCGACCTTCGGGCGTGATGCCGCCGAGCTCGCTCATCAGCTGCTCGGCGACCTTCTCGGCGGCGCGAAAGTCGGCGGCGTCCTCGCCGTCGTAGACGAACAACACGTCGAGGTCGGACGCGTAGCTGAGCTCGGCCCCGCCGAGGCGCCCCATGCCGATCACCGCGAACGGCAACGACGGCCCGACCGACCGCAGCGCCGCCTCGACGCACGCGTCGGCGAGCGCGGCGAGCTCACTCTCGGTCGCCTCGATCGAGGCGAAGCCGAGCACGTCGCGCGCCGCGATGCGCAGCATCTCTCGTCGCTTGAACCGGCGGAGGCCGACGCGCCGCTCGTCGGCACTCGGCCGCCATATGAGGTTGCCGAGTGCCTCCTCGACGAGCTCGTCCCGGGACTTCATCCGCGACAACGCGTCGTCGTCGCTCAGGGCTTCGACGAAGTCCGGCTGGCGGCGCAACGCGTCGCCGAGCAGCCGGCTCGAACCGAGCAGCCGGCACGTGCGCTCGGCCGCGCGTGGAGACTCCCGGAAGGTCTGCGCGAGCGATGCTGATCGCACTTCGCCCTCGGCGAGCCGCCGGAGCTGGAGCAAGCCGAGGTCGGGGTCGGGCGTGACCGAGAGCCAGCCCAGGATCACCGGCAGCAGCTGCTGCATGACGCGTGACCGCCGCGTCAGGCCCTGGGTGAGCTCCTGGAGCGCCGCCCGTGTCTGCGCCACATCCAAGAAGCCGAAGGCGGCGAGGCGCTCTTCGACCGCGGTTGCCGTGAGAGGACCTGCGCCTGCGAGCGCGTCGAGAAGCGGCGCGAAGAACAGCCGCTCGTAGATCGACCGGACGCGGTTCTGGCAGCTGCGATAGTCGGCTTCGAAGAGGTCGAGCGCCGTCTCGTCGCCGCGGTCGCGGTAGCCGAGCACCCGGGCGAGCCGCGTTCGGGCGGCGATGTCGCTCGGCAGGGTGTGGGTCTGCTGCTCGTCCTGCAGCTGGAGCCGGTGCTCGACCGTCCGTAGGAAGCGGTACGCGTCGTCGAGTTGTGCGGCCTCGTCGCCCTCGATGTAACCGCCCGCCGCGAGCTGCGCGAGCGCGTCGAGCGTCGATGGAGAACGCACCGATGCGTCGTGGCGGCCGTGGACGAGCTGGAGGAGCTGCACCGCGAACTCGATGTCCCGGATGCCGCCCCGGCCTCGCTTCACCTCACGATCGGTGAGGCCGCGGCGGTGCATCTCGCCTTCGGCCCGGGCCTTCATCGCCCGCACCGAGCGCACGGCGTCGGGGTCGAGCACGTCGGGCCAGACGAAAGGCTGGGCGGTCTGGACGAAGCGCGCCCCGAGGTCGTCGTCGCCGGCAACGGGGCGAGCTTTGAGCAGCGCCTGGAACTCCCACGGCTGTGCCCATCGCTCGTAATAGGCGCGGTACGCGTCGGTCGTGCGTGACAGTGGGCCCGACCGCCCCTCCGGCCGCAGATCGGCATCGGTGCGGAACACGATGCCGTCGGAAGTGGGCGCCGTCATCGTCGTGAGGACCTCACGCGCGGCATGCTCGGCGGCCGAGCCGTCGCCGTCGTGCACGAAGAGCACGTCGACATCGCTGGCGTAGTTGAGCTCTCGCCCGCCGAGCTTGCCCATCCCGATGATCGCCAGTGGGACATCGGGCTCGACGATCTCGAGCGCGCAGCGCAGGCACACTTCGGCGAGCGCTGCGAGCTCCCGTCCGACGGCGGGGAGGTCCGCCGACCCGAGGAGGTCCCGCGCCGCGATGCGCAGCAGCTCGCGCCGCTTCCAGCGTCGCAACGCCGCGGCGTTGTCGTCCGTCCCGGCCAGGAACTCCGACGCCGAGGCGCGGTACTCCGGCAACTCGCGCTCGCGCTCGAAGCCCTCTCCGTCGCGGAGCGGGTCGAGCAGCGATGGGTCGTGCACGATGGCATTCGACAACGAGCGTGACGCCGCGCTCAGCGCCACGAGCACGTCGCGTACGAGTGGGTTCGTCGCGAGCTCGTCCCCGAGCGCAGGGTGATCGTCGAGCAGCCGCGCCAGGAACGCCCGGGCCGCCGCCGGGTCGGCCGAGCGCTCGATGGCTGCGTCGAGCGCGGGTTCGTCGAGGAGCGTCCGGGCCACGCGTCCAGTGTCGCCCACGGAGCGGGCCGGGGGCTTCGGCCTTTCAGCGCACCCGGAGCGGCTCGCCCGTATCCTTGAGGCGTGCCGCGGCTTCGGATTGCCCTCGCGCAGCTGAACCTCGTCGTCGGTGACCTCGAGGGCAACGCGGCGCGCATCATCGAGACGTACGAGCGCGCGGAGGCCGACGCCTGCGACCTCGTCGCGTTCCCCGAGCTGGCGGTCACGGGGTATCCGCCCGAAGACCTCCTGTTGCGGCCCGCCTTCGTGGCGCAGGCGCAGGAGAGCCTGGAGAAGGTCGCCGCCCGCACGGGCCGGGCGGCGGCGGTCCTCGGGTTCCCGCTGCTCGAACGCGACCTCTACAACGCGGCCGCGGTGTGCGCGAACGGCAAGGTCCAGGGCGTCTACCGCAAGCACATCCTCCCGAACTCGACCGTGTTCGACGAGCAGCGCTACTTCACCGCATCGAGCACTGACGGCCCGCTGTTCAACGTCGCCGGCACCCGCGTCGCGGTCACGATCTGCGAGGACGCCTGGACCCCGAGCGGGCCGATCATCACCCAAGCCGCCGGCGGCGCCGAGCTCGTCGTGAACATCAACGGCTCGCCGTACTACGCGGGGCGGCTGCGTGAGCGCGAGACGATGCTCGCCACCCGGGCCGCCGACGCGTCGGTCCCGATCGTCTACGTCAACCTCGTCGGCGGGCAGGACGAGCTCGTCTTCGACGGCGCATCGCTCGTGTTCGACGAGCAGGGCCGGCTAGTGGCACGGGCGCGCCAGTTCAGCGAGGACCTGCTCGTCGTCGACCTCGACGTGCGGCCGACCTTCCGCAAGCGGCTGCTCGACCCCCGCGGGCGGTGGTCGGCGCCGGCGCTGGCGGAGGTGAAGGTCACCGACGCGCACCTCGGCGAGCGGGGCGTACGGCCGCGTATCGAAGCCGAGCTCCCCCCGGTTCGTGAGGTCTACGAAGCGCTTGCGCTCGGCACGCGCGACTACGTGGTCAAGAACGGGTTCACCGACGTCCTCATCGGCCTGTCCGGCGGGATCGACTCGTCGCTCGTCGCGGCCATCGC
>Ga0075433_10000179_pt1 | contig 35342 bp, 26 predicted proteins | sample RhiMethybrSRZTD2_FD_75299 | JGI IMG/M metagenome (GOLD analysis project Ga0075433, IMG submission 75299) | Populus rhizosphere microbial communities from Tennessee, USA - Rhizosphere MetaG P. TD hybrid SRZTD2 | ecosystem: Host-associated > Plants > Roots > Rhizosphere > Soil | place: USA... | reverse complement strand
TTGATGCGCCAGTCGTCGTATCGATTCGACAGGTTCGGGTTGTAGTACGGGTCGCCGCGATCGAGGAAATCCTTCCAGCGCTCTTCGAACACCTTCTCATCGGGTGGCGGATGAAGCCGCCCGCGACTCGAGCCCTCGTAGTGGAAGAGCGCCGCCTGCGGCGTGTAGACGATGAGAGAACCGCGCTGCCGGATCTTGAGGCAGAGATCGACGTCGTTGAGAACGACGCGCAGGCGTTCGTCGAAGCCGCCAACCTCCTCGAAGATGCGCCGCGGCACCATCATGCACGCGCCGGTGACCGCGCTGCAGTTGCGTGTAAGGTCGGCAAGCCTCAGGTTGCCGCTCGTCTGCCCTGGCCACGAGCGGAACGCATTGGCCGCCACGCGATTGATCCCGACGACCACACCGGCATGCTGTATCCGGCCATCGCCATAGAGCAACCGCGCTCCCACCGCGCCAACGTCCGGCCGCTCTGCATGCTCGAGCATCGCCGTCAGCCAGTCGGCATGAATGACCTCGACGTCGTTGTTCAGGAAGAGCAACTGCTCACCGCGCGAATGCGAGACACCGAAGTTGTTGAGCGCCGAATAATTGAACGGCTTGCTCCACTGATGGACCTGGCACCGTGGTGCCAGTGATGCGAGATACTCGACCGCGTCGGACTCGGTGCTCTGGTTGTCGACGACGATGATTTCGTAGCGGTCGTAGTCGGTGCGCGACCAGATGCTTTCGAGCGTCGTTTGCAGCAAGGATTTCTTGTTTCGCGTCGGGATCACAATCGACACAAGCGGGCGCTGCCTCAGCTCGAGGCGCGTGGCGTAGCATCGGGGTCCCTTCCGGGCGAACATCGCACTCGAGAGTCCGTGAATCCCACGCCGGTCCAGCGCCTCAACGAGCACACGCGATTCGTCGCGATTGGCCGCATGACGTTCCAGCGCGGTCTGTGCCGTCGTTGCCCGGCGGCGGTTGTGATAGAGCACCCTGGGGACGTGGACGATGCGACCTGTGCGTTCAGTCAATCGAAGGACGAGGTCATAGACTTGCCCGCGGCCGGCCGCTGCGCGAAAGCCGCCGACCGCATCGACCATCTGCCGCCGGAACAAGCCAAAGCGCTCGAGATAATTCATCGACAGCAGCAGGTCCGGACCCCAGTCTGGTTTGAACAGGGGCTCCTCGCGTTGTCCGGTTTCCGACAGCCAGTCCTCGTCCGAGTACAGGACATCCGCATCGCCGTCATTGAGCCGTTTCACCAGCTCGAACAAGGCCTCGGGGGCCAGTTCGTCGTCGGCGTCGAGCACCCCGATGAATTCACCGGATGCCGCGCGCAACGCGTCCACGTAGGCCGCCTCGGGCCCGGCGCTCGCGATCGTGCGCACGCGAGGCTCGGTCGCGATGACGTGCTCAAAATCGGCCGTCACACCCGAGGGTGAGCCTCGCGGCACGGCCAGACACACCTCCCAGCGATCGTAGGATTGAGCCCGGAGCGATGTGATCAACCGGCGTACGCGTGCAGCGTCAGCGGTCTCCAGGCATACGAGCACGCTGACGAGCGGTCGCTGGCGAAACCGCTCAATCGCAGCCTGCATCTCCGCGGAGCTGGGTGGTGCACCGAAGAACAGCATCCACTGCGCGTATTGGTCTTCGATACGTGGCGTCCTGCGGTCGGCTCCCTCGACCAGAAAGTTGCGGCCGCGCAGCGCGAGGTTCACCTTGTCGCTGGCGCGTCTGAAGACCTTCAAGAACCCTTCATCGACCCAGATCTCGAGCACGCGATACAGCGCCCGATAGATCTGCCGCAGGATGGGCGCCGCCAGCATCCGCCGTCGAAACGGAATCAGCCGCTGCTGCAGGCGCCATCCCAGCGCCTTCGCGTGCAGATCGACCTCGCGACTGAGCGCGCCGATCGTTCTTTCCTGCTGGTCGACGATCCGTCCGAGGTTCTCGACTTCCTCACGCAGGCTCCTCTCAATCTCGCGACGATCGCCACCGGATTCGACAGTCGTCGGCTCGTTCATTGGACGTGGACCGCGATGTCGACGGGCAACGCCACTTTCCCGTGAATCACCTTGCCCGATTCCGGCGGCAGAACAGTCAGCACCAGCGCGTTGTCGACCCAGTCGAAGTAGCTTGGCTTGCTCCGATCGTAGGCGAGGGCCGTGCTCACGCTGTAGGTGCCCCCGGCCAGAGGAAGACGCTGGCGAAAATCGACGACGACGGTATCGCCCGCCAGCCGCGGTGGCAGCGGGACGTTCTCCTCGTGCGTGTTGCTGCCAACGATGTCGGTGCCGGTCTTGTCGCGAATACTGAACCCGAGAATGCTGAAGGCCGCGTCCTCGAGATACTCGACGTGCACGCGCAGGATCACTTCATCGTCAAACTCAACGGAGCTGACGGGACGACCCTGGCGATCGAGCAGCTCCACCTGTCGAATCCGCGCTCCACCTGTGCCATGTCGAAACAAACGGACGCGGTCGTCGAAATTCGTGTCGGCTCGAAACGTGACCGCCGCCGCACCGTCGCCATTCGGGTGCGGCCGGCCGGACGCTTTCGCAGCTGCCTCCACGTTGGCCGTCTTCGCGTGATAGAGATTGGCGATTGTCGCCGGATCGTCGTGGGCCTCGACACGACCGCGCTCGAGCAGCACCGCCTCGGTGCAAATCGAACGCATCATCCCCATGTCATGGCTCACAAAGATGATGGTCGTCCCGCTGGCCTGCAACTCCCTGATCCGCCGGATGCATTGATGCTGGAACAACACGTCGCCGACGGCCAGTGCCTCGTCGACGAGCAGGACGTCCGGGTTGACGTGGATGGCAGCCGAGAACGCCAGCCGCACGAACATCCCGCTCGAGTACGACTTGACCGGTCGATCGATGAACTCGCCGATGCCCGCGAAGGCCTGGATCGCTGGCATCCGCTCGACGATCTCCTCGCGCGACATGCCCATCACGATGCCGTACAACTCGACGTTCTCGCGTCCCGTGAACTCCGGGTTGAAGCCAGCACCCAACTCCAGGAGCGACGAGATTCGTCCGGTCACTGAAACGCGCCCCGTAGTCGGCACCATGATTCCGGCAATCAGTTGCAACAGCGTGCTCTTGCCCGATCCGTTGTTTCCGATGAGACCGAGCGTGGCACCGGCCCTCACGCGCAGCGATACGTCGGTCAGCGCCCAGAAGTGGGTGTGATACCTCCTCGTCCCGAGCATCATCAGTTCGAGTGCTCGATGACGGGGAGTCGGATACAGGCGGTAGGCCTTCGAGACGTGGTCGACCTCGATCGCGGATGACGACATCAGAGCAGATCGGCGAAGGTCGGCTTCGTGCGCATGAACAACCAGTGACCCGCCACGAACAGCGCGATTGCGATCACGGCAAACAGCGCGAACGGGGCCGGCGCCGGCATTCGATCGTCCAGCAGCGCCGCGCGATAGGCGCCCACGATCGCCGTCATCGGGTTGACGTCGAGCACCCATTGAAAACGCGCCGGCACCATCGACGCGGGATACACGATCGGCGTCAGGAACATCCACAACGTCAGCATGAGGCCGACGACCTGGCGGACGTCGCGCAGATACAGTGCCAGCGTGGACAAGAGCCAGGCGATGCCGGTCATGAACAGAAACTGCAGCGCCATCACCAACGGCAGAATCAACAGCGACCAGCCAGGCAGCCGCCCTCCGATCATCGTCACCACGAGAAAAGCAACCAGGCCGACGACTTCGACGATCAGCGCCGACAGCACCAGATGGACCGGGAGGATCTCCGTGGGAAAGACAACCTTCTTGATGAGCGGCGTCTGGTCGAGAAGGATCGAGGACGAGCGGGTCAACGCATCCGACACCGCCAGCCACGGAAGCAGACCGCAGAACGCGTACAAGGCGAACTCACCTGCACCCGAGCCTCCATTCCATTTGATGCTCATGATGCTGGAGAACACAAACGTGTACAGCGCCAGTAGTGCCATGGGCTGAATCACGGCCCACCACAGTCCGAGAGCGGAGTTGATATAACGGCCGCGGATATCGCGATTCACGAAGATCTGAATCGCCTGCCGATGGGCGATGAGCACCCTGAAGGGAGCCAGCATCGTGGCCATCAGTATAGTTTGCCTTTTATGACTCCCACCACGGTCTCCGGTGCCTGGGTGGGTAAGCCAGCCACAAATCCGCCCGCGTAAGAGACAGATTCGGATTGTAGTACGGGTCGGCCGTGAGCAGCCCCTGCCACCGGTCCCTCATGGCCTGTGACTCGGCGAGGAACCGTGGCCGGTTCTCTCCCTGCAGGTCGTCACCGCGGCTGATCGACTCGAAGTGATAGAGCTCCGCGAAGGGGGTCCAGACATTCCGGAATCCTTTGGCGCCCAAACGAAGACAGAGATCGACATCGTTGTACGCAACGGCAAGCATTTCGTCGAACCCGCCGACCGCTTCGAACGTGCTCTTGCGGATCACCATGCAGGCCGCCGTCACCGCAGACATGGTCTGCGTCAGCGCCGCGCGACCGTAGTTGCCCGGCGTGCCGCGCCGCTGCCCGCGATGAGGGTGCGATGCAATCCCGCCAAGTCCCAGGACGACACCGGCGTGCTGCATCGTGTTGTTGGGATAGTAGAGCATCGCACCGACGGCCCCAATGCCCTCCCGGACGGCGAGGCTCATCATCTCCTCGAGCCAGTCCGCCGAGATGACTTCGGTATCGTTGTTCAGGAAACAGAGGAAGGGTCCACGAGCACGCCTCGCCGCCGCGTTGTTGATGCGCGAGAAGTTGAATGGCTCGTCGAGGCGGAGCACCGAGACGCGGGAATCGCGCTGCACCTGTTCGAAGTAGGCATGTGATGCCGGTTCCGCGCTGCCGTTGTCGACGATGACGATGTCGAACTCCCCATACGTGGAGTGCGACACGATGCTGTCGACACAGCGCGACAGGAGACCCACACGATCCTTGGTCGGGATGATGATCGTGACATGCGGACGCGGCTCCGGAAGCCGATAGCGAATGCGATGGTAGTATGCCGCGCGCGGAGCCGGTTCGATCGTCGCCTCGACCCCGGTTCGCGCGAAGTGCGCCTGCACGGCGAGGCGCGCCGCGTCGGTGGCGTACGACTTCTGATCGACATCGAGCGCGGCCGATCCCGGTATCGCGCGCCAGTGGTACAGGATGAGCGGGATGTGCCGGATTCGATCCGGCTGAGTGCGCTCGATGATCCGAAGCGCCATCTCGTAGTCCTGGCTCCCCTCGAAGCCCTGTTGAAAACCACCAACTTCCCGGACCATCGCCGTGCGGTAGACGCCAAGGTGGCTGATGAGATTCTGGCCGTACAGCAGCTCGGCGTTCCAATCCGGTTTGAAATACGGATCGTACCGGCGGCCTGACTCGTCCAGGCGGTCTTCGTCGCTGTAGATGATGTCGGCGTCAGGATGACGGTTCAGCTCGTGAACAACAGCCGCCAATGCGTGACGTGGCAGCACATCATCGTGGTCCAGCAGCACGACGAACTCACCCGATGCGAGCGCGAGCGCGCTATTCGATGCCGCCGAGATGTGCCCGTTGACATCACGAAAATGGAGCTTGATGCGTCGCTCGCGCGCCTGGATCTCACGGAGCACTTCGGCAACGCCAGGTTTGGTCGAGTGGTCATCCGCGATGCACAACTCCCAGTTGGGGTAGAGCTGCTCTTCCACGGATCGGATCGCCGCCCGCAACCAGCGCTCGTCGGAGTTGTACACGGGCATGATGACCGACAGGAGCGGTTGATACGCCACCAGCGCCGTGGACTGTTGTATCGCGCGGATCTCTCGCCGCCGTAAGCGGTCGTAGCGCGGGATCCAGAGCCATTGGTACTCGAAACGGTAGCGGGCCAGGCCGAGGCGCTCACGAATCCACGGATTGAGCGGGTTGCGAGAACCCTCGCGCGCCAGTTCGTGAACACCGGCGTTGATTGCACCCAGGAGACCTCGTGGGCCGGACTCGAGCAGAAGCCGCCAGCCCGAGCGAATCGTTTCGGTGACGTCCTGCGGCCGCGGTGGACGGTCCCACCAGCGGAACAGAAGGACCCGGACCGCGGTTACCCGAACGCGCAGAATCCTGCTCGCACGCACCGCAAAGGGCGTGCTGTTGCGTGAGCTCAACGCGATGAACTCATCGCGGTATGCGAGAGACCTATCGCGCGTTTGCCCGTCATCTCAGCGAGTCAGTATAATTCGCGCCCATGTCGCCTGCTAAGTGGCGCATGCGACGAAGGTTTCTTTTGTCTTCTTCCATGACACGCCCCCTCGGATAGTGACAGTAGCCGGGCTTTGGTTCTTTCTGGCGGGCCTGTTCTTCATGATCACCGGCGACGGTCCCTCGACGTCCGTCACCGCGTCGAGATGGCCTACGCCGTTTCCCTTTTTGTCGTGGCCATGGCTGTACCTCGTGCTCCTTGGCGCGGGAGCGGCCTGCATGATCGCTGGGGGCGCCGTGAAGTCATGGCGGCTTCCCCATCTTCGCTTCCTCGTCACGCCGCTGGCAGCGCTGCTCGGCGCATTTTTCCTCTCATCGATCACGTCTGAGGTCCACACGCTGAGCGCGAGCGCCTTTGTCGCGGTACTCGGCATCATCGGAGCCTGCTGGATCTTTGCGCTGCTTCTCGAGGACGAGCGCGTATCGCGCGCGATCTGGCCCGTCATGGCCGTGGCGATAGTACTGCTGGCCGTGCGAGTCATCCTCTGGCGGCGCGACGAAGGGTTGAATGTCGTCGCGTTTCAGGTCGTCAACAACGCGTGGATCGGCAAGCTTCAGCTGGCGTGGATCTTCAACTTGCTGGCGCCGCTCCTGCTCGTCCGCGCGTTGGGCGAGCCGCGGAAGGCGCTGGCTGCCCTTTATGGAATCACATGGGCAATCACTGGTATCGCTACGTTTCTCCTTTTCTCCAGGATGGGCACGATCGCCTTTGCCGTGGCGACGGTCGGCGTCTGGATCTTCAATCCCGCGCATTGGCGGAAGGGGCTCATCGTCCTGACGGTGGGTGCCGCGATCGCAGCCGGAGTAGCCGCTCGCAGCGATCGGATGACTCGTTACGTGATCTCCACGATTCTCGAACCCGACCGCAACCCAGGTGTCGGAATGCGGCTCAACGCATGGCGCGATGCCGTCCATCTCTTTCGAACGCGGCCGATCACCGGCACAGGGCTCGGCACATACGATGAGATGACATACAGGCTCGAGAGCACCACTGCTGACCCGTACTTTCGCCAACAAGGCTGGCACGCGCACAACGTGTACCTGCACGTGCTGGCTGAAACCGGGATTCTCGGGTTGCTAGCGTGGAGTTACTTCTGGTGGGCGATCATCGCCAGACTCGTGGGTGCCTGGAAACGTGCCAGCGCGCGTGAGCGCCTGGCCATTGCTGGTGCGCTCTGGGCGGTTGTCGCCTTCCTGGTGTTGTCGATCAGCGAGGTCCTGATCGGCGCCCGCGTTCACGCCAGCCTTCGCATGAACCTCGCAATCGGTCTGATCACCGTGTGGGGACTCGCGCTCGCGTCGCGCGCCGTCCCATCGGCGCCGCCGATGCCGTCAGCACATGGTACCGCCGGCTGAAATTGCTTGAAGCCGCAGCCTGCACTAGGATGTGCGGAATCTGGCGGTCGTTATCTTCTCGTAGAGCGCCGGCTCGAGCCTGCGCGGTGTAGTGGAGGATCCATGCGGAAGTGGCTCACCTCAGTCGTCATTCTCGCCTTGTCATTTGTGGCGATTGGTCAGGCCCAGCGCGGTCGCGGTGCCGGTGGACCACCGCCGCCACCCAGACCGATCGCTGGCAACGGCGTCGAGGTGCCCGGATGGTGGGCTCGAGTCGATGACATCAAAGAGCCAACGACGGGATTGAAATTCAGCCCGATGAGCGGTGGGCTGCACGCCACGACCGGCCCCAACATCATCTTCTGGGATCCGCAGCAGATGGCATCAGGCAACTACACAGTGAAGGCGACGTTCACAGTGACCAAGCCTCCCAGTCACCCTGTTGCGTACGGGCTATTCATTGGCGGCACGAGCCTCGATCAGGACAGCCAGAAGTACAGCTACTTCGTGATCCGGGAAGACGCTCAATTCCTGATCAAGAAACGCGACGGCACCGGCACGAGCAACGTCGCTGGCGACTGGGCCGCGAATCCTGCGGTCAGCGGTCGTGTGGGCGGCGTGCAGAAAAACGAGCTGTCAATTCAAGTTGCCAATGGGCGGGTCAGCTTCATGGCGAACGGAAAGGAAGTCGCCAGCCATCCTGCGAGCGCCATCGACACCAATGGCGTCTACGGCCTCCGCATCGGTCACGGAATGGATATCCAGATCGATGGATTCGGTGTAACGCAATGAAAAAGACACCGGGTGTGATTTCCCGCATCTCGCACGCGGAAATCACACCCGGTGTCTTACTGCAGGGAGCTCCTCGCCGGCTGCCCCTCGACGGTGTACGTGAAGAAGCCGATCATCATCTCTTCCCACGTCTGATCGCCCCAGCGCACCACCTTCGTCGGATCCGGGTTACTTCGATTCGCAGTGGAGTTATCGAAGTGCGCGCGGACGTGCAGCTTCGAGCCCTTCGGTAGCGTGAGTGGTTCGGCCAACCAGTAATCGGTTTGCCAGCCGAAGTCGAACCTTGGAACCCGCAGCACGACCTCGCTGCGACCATCAGGGTAGATGGCGGTGTAGGTCATGTCCTTGCCGCGGAGATGCATATGCGGATGCATCGTCCAGATCCTGACGTCCTCGCTGAAACTAGCCTCCGCCTCGACCTCGTGGTTGGCCGCGCCCGCCGGAATGGCAAACACGGGGTTGGCGATGATGCCGGTGCGAATCTCCTGGCGAGGCGGTTCCTTCGCGAAGATCAGGCCGATGCGCGAACGATCGACGCCCGGCTTCCCGTTCGTCGTGTAATGCACTTGAAAGATCAACGTCGATCCGGCAGGGATCCGCTTCGCGGTACCCGGCAGATAAACAGGAGCGTCCTCGCCGACGGCCCAATTCACCAGCATGGCATCGCCACCACCGGGCGCCGCGGAGCGTGCCGGTGCGTCGGTGGCCGCCGGCTCACGCGCCGGCGGCGCAGGTGGGGCCGCGCCGGCGGGCAGAATCGGCCTGATCCTGACGACGTTCGGGCGAGCACTCGGCTTCGGTTCCTTCACGTAGACGATGATGTGATGGACGTGAGCGCGATCCCCGGCGCGGACTTCACCGGCCTGAATCCATCTATCCTCGGTGAAGTTGGTCGGGACCTCGAAGTACTGATAGTCGATCGTGCCAGTCGCAGGTATCTGATAGTCGGCCTGCATCTCGAACACGCGATCGGGCGTGCCAATCTGCCAGCCGTCAGGGAACTTCGGTAGCGCCGGAAGATCGGATGGATTCCCCTCGCCCGCGCCACCGGCCGCCCAGGCCGCAATGGTGTCGATCTCTCTCTGCGTGAGGCTGAGATCGTTGCGGAAGGATCCGTACTGTCTGTCGGCATGCCACGGCGGCATGACGCGCGTCGTCACCTTCTCGCGGATCGCGCTCGCCCATGGCCGTACGTCGCGGTACGTGATGAGCGACATCGGTGCAACTTCGCCAGGACGATGGCATCCGACGCATTTGTTGTAGAAGATGGGCGCGACGTCCCGGCTGAATGTCGGCGATGCCGCGCTCTGTGCGGACACACCACCGCTGAGAGCCAGCGCTCCCGCGCACGAGAGAGCGACTGCCGTGAGGAACACAACCCGGCGAAGGCTGTCAGGTCTCATTGATCTACTCCGGGCCAAAGGCCAGTAACACGTTTCCGGGTCTGCTGCCGAATGCCCCGTATCCCGAGTTGACGAACACCATACCACCGGCGACGACGGCTCCAGGGCCGATCATCGAGGCGCCTTTGGCGGGCACCCCATTGACCGTAGTGAACTCGCGATTGCTGTCGAATTCCCACAGCACTTCGCCCGTCGACGTCGAATATGCCCGCAAGGAGCCATCGTTCGATCCCGAGAATACGGCACCAGCGATGGCGGTCACGGCCGCCGACTGTGCGCCATTGCACCCGGGCACGGAACCGCAGGTCGGTGCAGGTGGAGCGGTAAACCACGCGCGCGTCCCGGTCGCGAGGTTGACGGCGTGAAGACCTCCCGGCTGTTTGGTCTGGATGTCCGAAACCGCGAAGTAGGCGTGCTCGCCATCAGTCGCCGCGCCCCATTCGATGCCGCCAAGCGCACTGCCCAGGCCGGCGCGATACTGCCAGAGGATCTCGCCGTTCTTCTCGGGGTCCATCGCGAACGCCACACCCGATTTCTGTCCAATCACAATCACGTCCCGGCCACCTGCGCGCGCAAGCACCGGTGGACTCCCGAAGTCGAAATCGGGACCGACTGATTCCGGGCAATTGGGATTGCCTGCCCGGCAACTGGAAACGTAGACATCGTTCGCTGTGACCTGTCGCGTCCAGCGAATCGCGCCCGTCGCAAGATCCAATGCCACGACGGCGTCGCTGGACGACGTGGCAGGTGCACTGTAGGCGTTCCCGGTCGCGACATAGAGGAGACGGCGATTCGCGTCGATTGTCGGAGCCGACCAGACGCCCGCGCCTGACGGTCCCCACAACGGCACCCCCGCGCCACTGGTGCCTCGCCGTTGCGGCGTCTCCGCGATCATGTACGTCTTCCACTCGACGGTGCCCGACTCGGCATCGAGCGCAGAGATGCTTCCGCGAAACGTGCAGCACGGGTACTGCGGATCGGCACCCTGCGACTCTTCGTAGGAAGAGACAGGCACGTACAGCCTGCCCTCGAAGAACGTCGGTGACCCCGTAATGCGAGCCGACGGATGATCGTCAACGCGACGCACCCAGAGCGTGCGGCCGGTGTCCGCATCGAGGGCATACGCGTTCGCCGCCGTATCGGCGAAATACACGACCAGTCGCGAGGCGCCCGCGGGCGCGACGGCGAGCGCGGTGCGAACACCGCCTGACGCGCTGAAGGTCCAACGAATGCACCCTGTCTTCGCGTCCAGCGAATAGACAGTGCCGTTCTGACTACCGATGAACAACCGGCCTGCAGCCACGGTCGGATGCGACCACGCAACGGACGCATCGGGAAAACCGAAAGCCCACTTCAATTTCAATCGCTGCAGATCGGCTGGCGTCAGCCCCGCGCCTGCCGCCGGTTGAAAGCGCGTGTTCGTAGTCGAGGGACTCCATCCAGTCCATTGCGGGGTTTTCGCAAAGTCCTGGAGCGGTGCCGGCGTGCTGCAGCGTCCGGTCAGCGCCCCGCTGACGTCTCCGGCAATCGCCTTCCCGGTGATGAACTCGGCGACAGCTCGTCGTTCGGCCCCGCTCAGGCGCGAGCCTTGCGGGCGCATCGCGCCAGTCAGCAGACTGTCGATGATGGATTGGGGAGTGCGGGGACGAAGAGCCTCGAGACTCGGCGCCCGCGAGTCCGTTGCTCCCGTGTGACAGGTCGCGCAGGACGCGTTGAATACCTGGGCGCCATCCGGCGATTGCGCCCACGCAACTGAAGCACACGCCAGAACTGCACCGAATACAAGAGCCGGCCGGAGCAAGACCGGCACGTGCGCGATGAAGCCTCTCGCCACACCGCGCCGCCAGCGAGCGGTGCGCCTCGCCATCTGGCGAAGTCTACCACCGCGTCGGGCGCTCATCCCGGGAACGTCGATCAAGTTTGATTCAAATCTGGGCGTCAGACGCCAGCGATTGGACCAAAGCTTCGAATCGCCGCCTCCTCGTCATGGAATATCTCGAACACCGTCGTCAGCTTGGTGATGTCCATCAGGTGATCGGTGCGCTCGGTCGGGTGCAGGATCTTGAGCACGCCACCTCCGCGCCTGGTGGTGAGGTATTTACTGACCAGCATTCCGATTCCGGCGCTGTCCAGTCGTATCACTTCCTTCATGTCGAGCACCAACTTGACGCGGCCGGCTTCGACCAGACGGTTCACCGCGTCACGCAGGATGACATCCCCGTCCTCGAGCTCGAGGCGGCCGATCAATTGGAGAATCGTGACGTCGCCAATTCGACGTTCAACTATCCGCATTCGCGTGCCCACTATTTACCCCCTGCTATTTATCGCCTCCATCGTCCAGATACTTGATGAGCAACACTTCGTTGCGCGCTTCGTTGTAGATCAGATCGTCTACCAGCGAAAGCGTCATGGCCAGCCCGAACCCGCCGGGGCGAAGTCCCTGCGCCTCGCGCACCGACAGATGGTGCATCGGGTCGTCGTCGGGGTTCATGATCGCCGCGTGGAGCAGCTTGTCGATGTCGAACCCCTCGCCCGGATCGGCGATTCGGTACAACAGCATCCGCGGCGTCCGCACGCACGCGATGCGCACCGTACGATTCGGATCGAGCTTGCCACCCCACTCGATCGCGTTGGTCAACAACTCTCTAAACGCCTGTGCCACCGCCTCGCGCACAGCCTCCGACAGATTGGCTTCGAGGTGCATGACAAACGACTGGATGCGGTCGGCCATCTCCAGGGTGCACGGCGCGACAAGCTCGAGCCACTCAGGTTTGGCGGAGATCACCTCGATCGACAGGGCTGCCGTCGGTGCCGCGGCCTCATTGACGACTTCCACGATGGCGTTTGGCGGGAAGGGCTTTCGCAGATAGCGATAGGCCTGGCGGCGAACGGCTTCGAGCAGGGTCGCCGAGGTGTCGTCAGCGGTCATGACGATGACCAGCGGCGGCGACGGCAGTTCACGGACGCGTGCGAGCACGTCGAGTCCGCTCATACTTGGAAGCCCGATATCGAGCAGCACCAGATCGAACGAAGAGCCCTGGCCCAGCATCTCGAGCGCCTCGGGGCCGTCGCCAGCCGACTCGACGCGGTGACCGGCCTCCTGCAGGAGCGCCGACAGGACGTGCCGGAGTCCGCGATCGTCGTCGACGAGGAGAATGCTGTGCTGTGGGGACTGGGCCATCGCGTATCTCTCGCTCGGAATCCGCGATCCCGTAGTGTAATGCTGCCCTTCGGTATTGGGTGAGGTGAACTGATGGACGAGCGCCCGGCTCAGAACGGCGAAAGCGGCTCCGCCCAACCGCACCAACGGGTGCTGTTCGAGACGACCCAGGCGCTGGCCGAATCGGCGACGCTCGAAGAGGCGGCCCCCCGCATGCTGAAAGCGGTGTGCGAGGCACTGAACTGGCAATGCGGCGCAATCTGGCAGGTCAATCGTGCCAGGAAGATCCTGCGCTGCGTGGGGACGTGGGGGGTGCCGGGGTTGCCGCTCGGCGAGTTCATGACCATCACAATGGCTCAGACATTTCAGAATGGAGCCGGGCTGCCCGGGCGAGTCTGGGCCAGCCGGGAGCCAGTCTGGGTTCGGGACGTGACGCGCGACCAGAATTTTCCGCGCGCGAACGTGGCCGAGCGTGCCGGGCTTCACTCCGCTTTTGCGCTGCCCATCCTCCAGGGCCGCCGTGTCGGCGGCGTGATGGAGTTCTTCTCGGGTGACATGTTCGAGCCGGGACCGGAACTGCGCGAGACGATCACCACCGTCTGCAGCCAGATCAGCCTGTACGTGGAGCGGAAATGGGCCGGGGAAGACCTGGATCGATTCTTCCAGCTCTCGCTCGATCTGTTTTGCATCGCCACGTTCGATGGCTACTTCGTGCGGGTGAACCCGGCATGGCAAACCGTGCTCGGGTTCTCCGAAGAAGAGATGCGGGCGTCGCCGTTCATGGACTTCGTGCACCCGGACGACAAGGAGGAGACCGTTAAGGCGTTCTCGGTCGTGACGTCGGGCGAGCGTGTCATCGGTTTCGAGAACCGGTACCGCGCGAAGGATGGGTCCTACAAACGTCTGCAGTGGACGTCATCGCCGTTCGTTCACCAGGGCCTGACCTACGCCGTCGCGCGCGACGTGACTGACCGCAGAGCGGCCGAGGAGGCGCTGCAGCAGAACGCGGAGCGTCTCTCACAGCTCGTCAAGGAACTCGAGGTGGCGCGGCACCGCGCCGAGCAGGCGACAGTGGCGAAGGGAGAATTCCTCGCCAACATGAGCCACGAGATCCGCACGCCGATGAACGCCATCATCGGCATGACCGACCTCACGCTGCAGACCCGCCTCACGCCGCAGCAACGCGAGTACATCAAGACGGCGCGCGAATCGGCTGAATCGCTGATGACAATCATCGACGACATCCTGGACGTCTCGAAGATCGAGGCGCGCCGGCTGACGCTCGAACGCGCCCCCTTCCGCTTCCGGGATACGGTGGAAGACAGCGTCAAGCTGCTGGCGCCGCGTGCCGATCAGAAGGGTCTGGACCTGTCGTGCCGCATCGCACCCGAGGTGCCCGACGCGCTGGTCGGTGATGGCGGACGGCTGCGCCAAATCCTCCTCAACCTGGTGGGCAATGCGATCAAGTTTACGGACCAGGGCGAAGTCGGCGTGAACGTCACCGTTGACCAGCGTGGCGCCAAGGACGTGCGCCTGCGCTTCACGGTGCGGGACACCGGCATCGGCGTTCCCGAAGCGAAGCAGTGGGAGATCTTCGGAGCCTTCGTGCAGGCCGACGCCTCCACCACGCGGCGCTACGGCGGCACTGGCCTCGGGCTGACCATCTCGACGCAACTGGTCGAGATGATGGATGGGCGGATGTGGATGGACAGCGAACCTGGCAAGGGCAGTCAGTTCCATTTCGTTGCGCGCTTCGAGCTCGCCCGCGACACCATCGAGCCGATTTCGTCGACGGCGAACAACCTGCGCAATCTCCATGTCCTCGTCGTCGACGACAACGCGACCAACAGGTTCATCCTGTCGGAGATCCTGGCGAGCTGGCAGATGCGCGCCACGGCCGTCGACACGGCGACCGCCGCACTCGAGTCGTTGCAACAGGCCGCGCAGAAGGGCGACCCGTTTCACTTGCTGTTGACCGATGCCTTGATGCCCGACGTCGATGGATTCAGTCTCGCCCAGCAGGTTGCTCGCGACGATCGTCTGGGCAAACCGAAGGTGATCCTCCTGACATCGGCGGGAGCGTCCGCCCTGAGAGGGCGCGCGGGCGTCTTCGCAGCCAGGTTGGCGAAACCGGTGAAACAGTCAGACTTGCTCGACGCCATCGTGACGGCATTTGCGACGCCGCAGGCGTCGCGCCGACAGCGAGGCAAGTCGCAGCGAGAGGACTCACGCGCCACCCGGACATTGCGTGTGCTGGTGGCGGAAGACAATCCTACCAATCAGGCGCTGGTGTCGGCGCTGCTCAAGCAGAAGGGTCACCGCGTGACGATTGTCGGGAACGGGCGTCTCGCCGCCGATCGCGCGGTGCTCGAGTCATTCGACGTCATCCTGATGGATGTACAAATGCCGGAGATGGGCGGACTCGAGGCCACTGCCGTGATTCGCGATCACGAACGAACGGCCGGCGGGCATGTACCGATCGTCGCGTTGACGGCACGCGCGATGGCCGGCGATCGAGAACAGTGCCTCGCTGCCGGAATGGATGCGTACGTCTCCAAGCCGCTGCGGCCGGACGAGCTGTTCTCTGCCATCGACTCCGTTGTGAGCGGGCAACCGGATACGACCACGCCGTCCGCGCCGGCGGCCGGAGATTCGGTCGATCGCAAGTCGCTGCTCACGGCGTTCGGCGGGCGAATGGATCTCCTCAAGCATGTCGTCGACGTGTTCCTCGAGGATACGCCGTCGATCCTGACGCGCCTCAAAGGGGGGCTCGAGAACAACAACGCCGCCGACGTGACTTCCGCTGCTCACGCGCTCAAAGGATCCGTCGGACTCTTTTCCCAGGGGGAGGCGTACGAATGCGCGCGTCGGCTGGAGCAGTTGGGACGAAGCGGTGATCTCACCAACGGCGAGTCCGTCCTCGAGGAGCTTCTGGCGAGTGTGTCGAAGCTGACGACCGAACTCCGTGCGCTGGGAGACAGCGGAGGCGTCGGAGGTTGACTGGTGTGAGCCTCGCGGCGGCGATCGAGGTACATCGACATCTCGGCCCCGGGTTGCTCGAATCCACCTATTCGGAGTGCTTGCAGTTCGAGTTAACGGCTCGGAGGCTCCGATCAGATCCTGACCTATATGAAACTCACGGGCTGTCCTGCGGGACTCTTATTCAACTTCGATGTCGCGAAGCTGATGGACGGGGTGAAACGATTCGTCAACCCGCAGGTGAGTAAACGGATCTGACGGTGGCAACGGCTCACCACGGAGGAACGGTGCAACGGAGATCAAACGGAGGTAGCGCCATGCCGGTGCGGCCGGCCATTCGGCCGGCCGATGGATAGAGCGCCATCGCAAGTCACAAGCCGCCGCAATCGATTCGGCTTGTGATTGCGGCGGCGCTCTATCCAAGCCGCACGAAGCGCGTCACCGGCATGGCGCCTCCGTTCGTCCTCCGTTTTCTCCGTTGCTCCGTGTCGATCCGATCCCTCCGTCCCCTCCGGTACCTCGAGGACGCGACTATTTGGAGAAGATCCGCCGATAACCGCCTGAAACCAGTGCGGACACGTCGGCCGCGATACGCAGCAGCGCCAGCCCGCCGGGATACACGAGGTAGCGCGATTCCCAGACGGGATCGAACTTGCTCTTGAACGCGCGGAGCCCTTGAAAGTTGTACAGCGGGGTGCCGTGCTCGTACAACAGACGCCCGGCGCGAGCCCACAGCGGCGCCACCGCTGATTGCTCGAATCCCGACATCGGCGCCATGCCGATGACGAACCAGCGGTAACCCTGGGCCCGGCCCCAGATCATCAGATGCGCGAAGAGCGCCTCCATGACGCTCCGGGGGGCGTCGTGGTGATGACGCATCAGGTCGGCCGAGACCTCCTGACCGAGCATGCCCGGCCAGAGCGTCGCAAACGCCCTGATCCGTCGTCCGCACTCGACGATGGCCGCGGGAAACCTTTCGACATAGTGCGGATCGAAGCAACCGAGCGAGAAGCCCTTCTCGCCCACCGAGCGCGTTCGCAGCCAGTCGTCGGACACTTCGCGGAGTTCGTCCATTCGGCGGCTCACTTCGTCGCTGGGCATCACGCGAAAGACGCCGCCGTCCTTCTCGAGCCGTCGTACGAGTTGGCGGTATCGCGCGCCGCGCGGGCCATCGAGCGTGAACTCCCGGAGATCGACGCGCGCCTCTTCACCCACTTTCACGAACGTCAAACCGAAGTCGGCATAGTGACTCAGGTACTTGGTACTGACCTCGTAGAAGACCGGCGTCCCGCCGTAGTCGTCGCAACGGGCGATGAACTGCCGGATCAGCTCGGGCACGCGTTCGGGCGGGCCGACAGGATCCCCGAGCGCAACCCACGTCCGCCCCTGCACGCCGTACATGATGAATGCCTCGCGGCGCTCGTCGAAGATCAAGGCCTTGTCTTCGAGATAGACGAGATACGGAAACGTCGAATCCTGCGCGGCGATGATGCGCCCGGCCGTCTCCAGATCGTCATCGGATGGCGGCTCGAGTTCGTGCGGCGCGTGCCGGATCAATCGCGCCATCGCAAACAACAGAACGACGGTCGCCGCCCCGACCGATCCGCGGAGAAAGCGTGAGGCATTCCCCGCGAGCTCGAACTGCCACCACAAATCCTGCGAGTACTCGACGTGCTTGAAGGCAAAGAGCCCGAGCCAGACCGATGCCACCAGCGCCGCAGCCACCGCCGCGATCCACGGCGTCGAGAACCTGGTCGCAAAGAAGGCCGCCTTCCGGTTGAACGCCGGCCTCGCCAGACGCAGAACGACCACCAACCCGATCAGCAGTAACGCCTCTTCGTAGTCAAAGCCCTTGAGCAGCGAAGCCACGACGCCTGCGGCCACCGTGGCGATCGTCAGGTAATACGCCGCGTCGAGGCGACGCGACAGGCCCTGCGACAAGAGCAGCAACACGGCGCCTGCCACGCTGCCCGTCACGTGCGACGCCTCGATCACCCCGAGTGGCAACACGCGATCGAGCCAGCGCAGCCGATCGGCTTCAGCGGGGGTCGCGCCGGAGAACAGCAGCACGACACCGGCAACGAACGTGAACGTCGCGAGCATCTGCGGTGTCAGCCGCTCGGTCACGCGTCCAATGGAGGCCGCGAGCCGAATCGCATGCGCGCGCCGCAACAGCGCTTCGTCGATCACCAGACCGACGAGAGCGACGGTCAACGGCAGGAGATAGTAAATGGCGCGATAGACGACGAGCGCCGGGACCAGTTGTGCCGGCGTCAGGAAGGGCGACAGCCCAAAGACGACGAGGCCTTCGAACACGCCGATGCCGCCTGGCACATGGCTGACGAGACCGAGGAGCTGGGCCAGAAGAAACGCCCCGAGCACATCGACGAACGTCGCCGGACTGGCCGGAAGAAGCACATAAAGGACGCCGCCGGCCAGCGTCCAGTCGATCGCGGACACCGTCAGCTGCGCGATGGTGAGTCGCATTCGCGGCGCCGGCACCGAGAATCCGCGCACCCGCACGGGCACACGCCACACTGCCACGACGAGCATGTAGGCGAGGGCTACCACGATGCACGCCCAGCCAATGGGCGCGACCCATGCAGGCAGCGGAAGCGCGGCCACCGCCGGCGCGCTGGAGACCAGGCTGATGCCGCCCAGCATCAGCAGACCGAGCCAGCAGGCGACCGCGTTCGACAGAACGATCAGCGAAAGGTCCTCGGCCGTCAGTCCCCATCGCGTGTAAAAGCGATAGCGCACCGACGCGCCCGTCAAGGCGGCAAACCCCACGTTGTTGGCGACGGCGTAGGCCAGGAACGAGACCCATCCGACGCGTCCGCGTGGCAGACGCTTGCCGATGTACAGCATCGCTAGCAAGTCGTATCCGCTCAGCGTGATGTAGCTCAGTGTCGTCAGGAGCAGCGCCAGTACGAGGGCGCGGCGCGGCGTGGCCACGACGTGCGCCGACAGCGCGGCCCATGTCACCTCGGCCAGCTGATGCCAGAGCACGATCAGCGCGCCGACAAACAGCGTCAGGCCGATGATTGCGGGAAGCGCGCGCCGGATTTGTCCGCTCATAACACCTGCAGCTGGACCGCTATGCGGCCCTGTCCGAGACGCTTGCACTCGCCGTTCCACCGCATAGCCGTCCCCGGCGCGCCAAGCGCGCCAAAAAGACGCTGTCGAACCAGCCCAGGGCTTCGTCACGTTCAAAAAAGAATTCAAGACCCTGCCCTTGGCTGGTTCTGGTTGACCCAGTCGATCGCCTCGAGGAGGCTCCGGTCAAACCCGGAGAGGTTGTCGCTGAACCGATGATCCGACGCTCCGACCACCCACAGTCGCTTGGGCTCGCCGCCCAGCTGCATCATGCGTCGGGCGTCGGCGAGCGGCGCGAATTCATCGTGCGTGGAGTGCAGCAACGCGAGCGGCAGCGGCGACACTTTGTCGATCAGCGTCGAGGCGTTGAAGGTAGGTTCTTTCGGCACGCCATGCGTGAGATAGATGATCGAGTCCTTCCACCGCCAGCCGAGCTCGTTGCGGTCGGGCAGGCCGATGCCGATCACGCCGCGGATCGATTGGCGCGTGATGGGATCGGCAGCCGCCAGCACGGAGAGACCGGCGCCCTCGGAGATGCCGATCAGAATCGGTTTGGAATGGCTGAACTGACTGGCGTAGTCGGACATGGTCCTGACATCCGACGGCTCGTCGTCGGCGTGCAGCGTCGATGTCGTCGTCGTGAAGCTCGTGAGATACGCTTTCACGTCGAAGCCGACCACGAAGCAGCCGTGTGCGGCGAGCAACTCCGCGACATGCGGCCCGAGATGAATCCAACCGCCATCGCCGCTCGAGACGATGACCGGCCGCGCATTGTTGACGCCATACAGGTGAACCGACTGCGCGTGACTGCGAACAGGCACAAAATCCGTCCTCGCTGTGAATGTTCACCTTTCGCCGGACCCCTGCGTCGTGTCCGGCTTCAGCCTGGCGTCTGTCGTAGCGTCCGGCTTTAGCCGGACCCTGTAGACAGCGGAACGGGGGCCGCCGGCAACGGCCCCCCGTCCCACCGGGTTCGTTACTTCTTGGCAGTCTTCGACGCCTTCGGCGCCTCGGCATTCACAGCCGTTGCCACCATGGAACTACCATCCATCCGGTAACGAACCGACACCGGCGATCCCGTCGTGATCGAGCCATCCTTCTGGGTCGTCGAATCGAGCTTGAAGGTCATATCGCCGCCCTTCTTCCCCGATTTCGTGATGACGAGCGAGGACGCGTCGACCGATTTGACGACGCCCTGGACCGAATGCGTCGCAGCCGACGTAGACTTTGCGGCTGCAGGCTTTGCGGCGGTGCTCTGGGCTGACTTTGAGGTCTGCGCGAATGCGATCCCGGAGGTGGCGAGCACGCCGGCAAGCATCAACGCGGTGAGTGTGTAGCGCATGAGAGTCTCCCTTCCCTAGCGTCCGGCTCCCTGCCGGACACGCTGTCGCGGCCACGCTTCGCCGCTGTCCGTCATTCCACTCGACTGACCTGAGACAATCATGAAGCGCTGATTAATCCTTGTTAATGACGCGTTCCAGCCCTTGTTGTGCCCGGTGTGGTCCCTGTATGGTGTCAAGAGGAATCGGAGGACGCCGTGCGCATCCTGGTCATTGAGGACGACGGAAAGGTGGCCAGTTTCATCCAAACCGGCCTCGAACAGGAGGGCTATGCCGTGGATGTGCTGCACCACGGCAATACGGCCGGCGAACAGGCCCGGGTCGTGGATTACGACGCCGTCGTCCTCGACCTCATGCTGCCAGGACGGTCGGGCTTCCAGGTGCTGCGCGACATCCGATCGCGCAAGCCGTCGCTTCCGGTCATCATGCTCACCGCGAAGAATTCGCTCGACGAACGGGTCGCCGGCCTCGACGCCGGTGCCGACGACTACATGGCGAAGCCCTTCGCCCTCGCCGAATTGTCGGCGCGGCTGCGCGCGCTGCTGCGCCGGGGGACGCCGCGCGAGAGCGTGCTGCGCGTGGCGGATCTCGAGATGGACACCATCCGGCGCAGCGTGCGGCGCGCGGGTACGAGCATCGACCTCAAGCCGAAGGAATATGCGCTCCTCGAGTTCCTGATGCGGAACAGCGATCGCCCGCTCACCCGCTCCCTCATCATCGAGCACGTCTGGGACATCCACTTCGACAGCATCAGCAACGTCGTCGAGGTGCACATCAACTCGCTGCGCAACAAGATCGACCGCGGCTTTCCCATCCAGCTCATTCACACTGTTCGCGGCGTCGGCTACATGCTGACTGACTCCGCTCCGTGACGTTCACTCTTCGCGCGCGACTTGCAGTCATCGCAACAATGGTCTCCGGCCTGCTGCTCGGCGGGTTGAGCATCGTGTCGTACAACGTGCTGGCCCGGTGGCTGGACGAAGATGTCACCACGCGCTTGACGGAGTTGACCGACGGGCTGCACGGCTACCTGCGGTTCGACGGCGGGATGCCGTCGGTGGAGTACAACATCAGTGACACCGACCAGGCGTCGTTCGTCCACGAGGCCACCCGGTACTACCAGATCTACGACTCCGAAACCGGCCAACTGCTGGTGCAGTCGCCGGACATGGCGCCACTCGGCCTGTCGCTCACGAAGGGCGAGGTCGCGCTGCTGCTCGCCAGCGTCCTGCCGGCGGACATCACGACGCCGTATGGCCGTCTGCGCGTGATCAGCAGTCCGGTCGCGAGCCCGATCGGGCACAACTACCTGTTGCAGGTCGGTGTCTCCCTGCGATCGCTCGACACGTCGCTCAGTCGCTATCGCGATCTGCTTCTGCTGTTGACGCCGCTCTCGCTCGTGCTGGCCGGTGCCGGAGCATGGTGGCTGTCAGGGTTCGCGCTCGCGCCGCTCACGCGGCTCGCGATCGCCGCGCGCGGCATCGACGTCGCCACGATGGAGCGTCGCCTGCCGACGCGTGGGGTGAGCGATGAACTCGAGGCGGTGACGCGCGCGTTCAACGACACTCTCGGCAGACTGGAACAGTCCATCGGGGAGATGCGGCAGTTCAGCACCGCGCTCGCACACGAGCTGCGCACGCCGCTGGCGGCGCTGCGCGGTGAAATCGAGCTGGCGTTGCGGGCAACTCGCGGCGGTGACCTGCAGCGCTCATTCGCCAGTCAGATCGAGGACATCGATCGACTCACGCGGTTGATCGATCGCGTGCTCACACTGGCGCGCGCCGAGTCCGGTCAAATCCCGCTCACGTTCGGCGCGGTCGACCTCGGCGAGCTCTCCGCTTCGCTGGTCGATCAGCTCGAGCCGGTGGCGCTCGCTCGCTCGATCGACATGCACTGTGAGCCCGTCAGCCAGGTGCACGCCCTCGGCGATGCCGGATGGCTCGAACGCCTCCTGCTCAACCTGCTCGACAACGCGATGAAGTTCACGCCGGAAGGAGGCCGCGTCGTCGTCCGCGTCTGCCGCGACGGTGACCGCGCTCGCGTGGAAGTCGCCGACACCGGAATCGGCATGACGCCGGATGTCGTCGCGCACGTCTTCGAGCGTTTCTATCAGGCCGACCTGTCCCGCTCGTCGGCCTCCGACGGCGCCGGGCTCGGCCTGAGCCTGGTGAAATGGATCGTCGATCGTCACCACGGCACCATCACGGTCGACAGCCGTCCCGATCACGGGTCGACATTCAGGGTGACGCTGCCGGCCATTCAAGGCCAGCACCGAACCTGACGCTGAATTAATCTCCTTTTCACATCCCGCATATCTCCCGCAACGTCTCTACCTACAGAGGCCATCGACGCGCGACGCGTCACGGGGAGGTCATCATGCGATCACTGATCGTGAAATCGGCGATGGCGGGAGCGGTGCTCCTGCTCGCCTCGGGTACGGCCCGTGCCTCGGATGTCCTGCAGGTCAACGTGCCGTTCTCGTTCCAGGTCGGCAAGGAAATGTTCCCGGCCGGGCGTTACATGGTGGAAGAAGAATCGTTGACCGGCTCGTCCGTGCTCCTCATCCGCGGCATGCAGACGCCGCAGGCCGCTTTCGTCCTCACCGAGACGGCCGCCGGACAGGGTCCCGGCAAACCAGCTCTCCAGTTCGACCATCGTGAGAACCAGTACCGATTGACAGGCGTGTGGGAGGCGCCAGGCGAAGGACGAACCATCATTCCGCACAAATAGGGCAGTCCCCGCTCCTTCGTCCTTCGTTCTCTGGCCCGGTCTGTGGTCCAAGGTCCGCTGGAGCAGCCTGGCCAGGGACGAGGGACAAGGAGGACCACTCCCTGGGAATCACGGCTCAAATTGACAGGGACGGGCGGTCGTTGCGATAGTACAGATATTAGTTTCTGTTCAAACTATCGCCGGGAGGCGAGCCTGAAGACCCGCCTCCACGCGACGACTGGAGATAGACGTGTTCGAGACCTTCGCCGTCCTCAGTACTCTGGGCTGCATCGCGATATTTGTCGTGATGTATCGGATGGACCGCGCCAGCCGCAACGGCGACGACAACTGAGTTACCAGTACGGCATCGGCTGAGGAAGTGTCGCGCCGCACGGACACGTGCCGTGGCGGGCGGCGTGATCGACCATCGCCGAACACGATGTACAGCGCACCCAACTCGCGTTGATGCGGTCGGCGGTGAAGACCGAGGTATAGGCGCTCGCGCCGAGCTGACCGGCGAAGAATTTGTTCATCGCCTCGGGATGCCGGCCCCGTTCCATCAACTGCTGCGGGTCGCTCGCATTCTCCCAGGCGGTAATCGTCAGCATTCGGTTCGCCACGGTGACGCTGACCCAGCCGATAAAGCCTTTCAACGACGGGAGCTCTGCTGCGATCTGACGGCTGTATTGTCGTATGTTGTTTTCGTCCTCGACATTCCGCGGCGTAATGGCAGTGATGCTGAACGCGCCGGGCCTGGCGTTGCTGCCGGACACGCGCGCTGAAGTGCCCAACTGAAACGGACCGATCGACGTCGGCTGCACGATGACCTGCAGACCCAGTTGCCTCGGAACCTCGCCCGAGTCGAAATAGCCATCGACCGATCGAATCCGGTCGCCGGCCACACGAATGAAGTCAGCCCCGCGAACGTCGATCGACTTCATCGTCGGCGGCAGCCCGAACATCGAACCGGTGTTGGTGCCTCGCATGACCCACTGCGCCGCCACGAGGTCCGGAGCCGCTACGCCGATACTCGCGATCTCGAACGACACGTCGGGGAACGCCGAGAACAGACCTTTCATGTATCCGTTGAAGGCTTCCCCGCTGAGCGGACCGCCTGTCGTCGGGTCGGCGTAGGTACCGTTGGGGGCCATTGTCGCCAGCACCGCCGCCGGATCGCGACGATTCCATCCGTCGAAATAACGCTGTGCAACGGCAATCGCGTCAATGGTCGCATCCATAGTGACCCCTACCTGGCCTTCGCCGTCGCCTGCTCGTCGGCGCGCGCGCCGCTGAGGATATTCCTCATGGCGTAGTTCCCCTCGTGACAGGCGTACTCGAAGATTTCGTCCTGTCCCGTGTCGCTCTTGAGCGGTACGCCAATCGTCCACGGTTTCGTAAACGTCGCGGGATCATCGATCGTCACGGCGTACGCGACCGTATCCGGCCCCGTTCGCGTGAATCGCTCGACCAGGCGCAACGTTTCGCGCGAGCCTCTGAAGTCGGTCTTGTCGGAGAAGTTGGTGACCTCGACGACGAGCGTGTTGCCCTCCCAGTGACCGCGTGGATCACCCAGGTACTGACGGATGTCCTGGCTGATGTGCGGACGGCCATCAACCGGGATGATGCGTGTCTCGTGAATCATCTCGTGCGTGAGCACGACGTAGCCCGGACTCTGCACGATCCGGAAGATGTTGCCGTAGCTGCCCGCGTTGACCACGACATGCGGCCAACCGTTACGCGAGACGATACAGCGATCGCCGAGACTGCGATCGGTCCAGGAATCGGCGGGACCGCGGCCGCGAGTGGCCTGGGCTCGCGCTGCCTCACGCGTGCGCGCCTCCGCCGTCAGTGGCGGCACGCGGCCGTCCGGCGGATCGATGATTTTTGAGGTTCTCGTCGACTTGGCGTTCCAGAACTCGTACCAATGCGTCGGTCCGGCTCCGGTCTCACCGCCAATCGTCGGCGCCCGCTCGACATTGCGACGCGCGCGCTCCGCCAGCACCGCCGCGAGCTCCTCGTCGCCAAATTCGCTCTTGCCGCCGAGGTCGGATGGTCGCTCGAGGGGCGTGTCGACGTCATCGTTGTACGACCAGAAACCCTGAAGGTCAGGGTCACCCCACGCGGTACGCGGCACTGAGTACGTAGCATCCCGCTTCAGCCGAACCGAGGAATCGGTTCCTCGCGACTGTGCCAGGAGGGGAGCAACCGGGAGCGAAAGAAGAACGCTCGCTGTGAAGAGTGAGGCAACGGCTGAGACAACGAGCCGGCAAGTCATCGGCCACCTCGCAGTTTTTGAAGGCAACGCGAGGATTCTGACATGTAGGGATTCCGAGCGCCACCAGGCGCTCGGACCTGGAGAAGAAGATGATCAGTGACCTCCGTGCTTACCCTTGCCTTTTCCGTTGCCTTTATGGTCTTCGCCTTGATCGTCGTCGTCACCGTGTCTGGAGCGGCCATTGGCGACCACGTAGTTGACGGCGACGATGTCAGGCTGATGACCACGCACTTCGATGACCCGATCCGGCGGGATGCTGTAGTAGTCGGAGAGGAACCGGACCTGAACCAGATTCACTACGTCGTCATCGGCCAGGACGATCGTGTCCCATTGCTTGCGAGGCTTTTTCTTGTAGTGTCCCCACGCCTTACCGTATGGAGGTCCTGGCGTGACGACGACGGGTACGTAGTAGACCTCGGGCCCGATGCCGTAGCGCACCGAGATGTCCCACCAGGACATCCCTCGCAGTCGCATGTCGACGATCGTTGCGGGAGCCACTCGTGCATGCTGCGCGATGAAGAGCACGACCGGCAGCTCGTCGTCGCGGATTCGGCGCTCGCGGAGCACGATCACTTCACGCTGCGGCACCTGATAGTAATTCGCCACCGCGACGTGGAAGTTTCCAACCTGGGCATTGATGCTGACGGGTGTCTGAGCATCAACGTGAACGGGAACGAACAGCGCGCCCATGACGAGCAATACGCGGGCAGATTTGCGCATCGGTATCTCCGCCGGCTACCCAAGCAAAGGGTCTGCCGGAGAGTTACAGGCTGGATAAGTGCGTGCGCGGCGGATGCTTGTACAGTGCGCGGGACCGACTCGCGACTATCGTCGAACCGCAGAAATCGCGATCGAGTCGTAGAAACGTAAGTCCACGACCCGTCCTTCGTTTGAGCAATGACATGCAGGCGGGTCTGCCTTCGACATGGCTCAGGCCAGCGAAGACCCGCCTCTACGCACGTAGCGGCGAGTCTTTAGACTCGCCGAGATCAGATGATGTTACCCGGGCAATCGAAACGCGAGCAGCTCTCCGCTATAGGTTCCACCGCTGATCGCGACAACGAGGTACTGCTTGCCGTTGAGCATGTAGGTCATCGGAGAACCAGACTGCGGCGCAGGCATGTAGACGGCGCCGGCTTCCGCCCCGCTCTTCTTGTCGTAGGCGCGCAACATCGACCCGCGCTGCCCCGTTGATGTCATGCCGAATCCAGGTTCGCCGGAGACGACCAGCGTCTTTGTGACCAGCGTGCCCACATTGCCCGGCCGACCGGTACGCGGGATGTTCAGCCCTTTGAGCGCCGGATTGTTCTTGATCGGATCCGGTGTCTCACCGTGTGCAACCTGCCAGAGGATGTCGCCGCTATCCATGTTGATTGCGTTGATCTGACCGTAGGGCGGTTTGACGAGTGGAAGCCCCTGAATCGCGAGCGACGTCACAGCGCCGCCGGCCTCGGCACTCGCCGATCCAGAGCCCCCGGAGCGTCGCGCACCCGCCAACGCCGTGCCCTGGTGATAGCGGACGTCGGGCGCGACGCCCGGTGGCGGTGGCACCAGACCGAGAGTGCCGACGACGCTCTGCGAGTGGACGTAAAGGATGTGCGTTTCCGGATCGTACGAGCCGCCGGGCCAGTTGGTGGCTGCTGCCTGACTCGCCATCTGCAGGGTGGCGATCGGGCCGTCTGCGTTGCTCACCGTTGGCGGAGTGAACACTGGTCCGATCCGGTACTTCTCGATTGCTTTCACCGCTTCGGCGCGCAGTTCGGGCGTGAAGTCGATCAGATCGTCAACGGCCAGCCCTTGGCGGTTGTACGCCTTCGGCTTGCTCGGAATCGGCTGCGTCTTCGAGTACTTCTCACCCGGCGTGTCGCCCTGCGGCACGGGACGCTCCTCGATCGGCCAGATCGGCTGCCCGGTCACGCGATCGAACACGTAGAGGAACGCCTGCTTGGTCGGCTGCGCCACCGCCTTGATCGTCCGCCCGTTCACGGTGATGTCCGCGAGGATCGGCGCGCACGGGATGTCCATATCCCAGATGCCGTGGTGCACGAGCTGGAAATGCCACTTCCGCTGTCCGGTCTTCAGATCGACGGCGACCAGCGTCTCGCCGAAGAGTCCGTTTCCTGGACGCGCGCCACCGTAGTAATCGTGCGTCGGCATCTCGACCGGGAGGTACGCCATTCCGAGCTCGAGGTCGACTGAGATTTGTGCCCACACACCGGTGTTGCCGGTGTACGCCCACGAGTCCTGTTCCCACGTCTCGGCACCGAACTCACCCGGCTCGGGAATCGTCTTGAACATCCACAGCCGCTTGCCGGTCCGCACGTCGAATGCGCGCACTGCCCCTTTTATGTTGCTCTTGCTCTTTGGATTGGCACCGGTCTCGAAGGCGGCCCCGACGAGCACGATGTCTCCGGCGACGATGGGGGTCGAATGAAGACCGACGGACCCCGTCGTGAGATCGATGTCGGCATTGAGATCGGCTTTGAGGTCGACGATGCCGTCGCGAGCGAACCCGGGGACACGGTTGCCGGTCTTCGCGTCGAGCGCCACAAGGCGATAGCCCGGCGTCACATAGAGGATGCGCTCCTCTTTCCCATCGCTCCAGTACGCGAGTCCGCGGCCCGAGAGTTGTCGCGGCGCCGCCGCGCCGCGGGCGCCCTCGTCTTCGCTGTGCACCCAGAGCAGTTCGCCGGTGCCGGCGTTGAGGGCGACGACGGCACGGCGGGTTCCGCCCGTCGAGTAGAGCCGGCCGCCAACCATGAGCGGCGTCGATTCGAGATTGAACTCGAGACGTGGGCCCAGGTTGTCGGTCTTGAACCGCCATGCCACTTCGAGCTTGCTGAAGTTGGCCGCAGTGATCTGATCGAGCGGCGCATAGCGGGTGTGCCCGAGGTCGCCGCCATAGGTCCTCCACTCCCCGTTGAGCGCGCCGGTCTGACCGTGCACGGACGCGGTCGTCATCGCCGCAACCGCGGCGAGCACGAGCGAACCATTCCGCAGCCTTCGAGACATATGGTTGTTCCTTGCTTAAGACACCGGGTGTGATTTCCGCAGCTTTCGATGGGAAATCACACCCGGTGTCATTTACGGTTTATAGGTCAAGACTTTGATCGCGGTCAGCGCGCCGGCCTGTCCTTCGAGCGCGGTGCTGCCAGCCGGGTATCCTCCGACACGCAGCATGTGCGCGATGATGTCCGCGTTCTGCGTCCGCGAGAGCGAACCGGGGTTGTCTTGTGGCATCGAGAGTCGAATGCGCTCGAACAACGCGTTGAGCGTCTCGCCTTCCCAGTTGCCGTAGAAGGCGGGGCCCGTCAGTGCCGGCGCCGACTCGACGCCCCCCAGGCTGTCGCCATGACACATCGAGCATTTTTCGGCGTACAGTTCGGCTCCGCGCTTGGCCTGTTCCTCTGTGTACACGCCGTCCCAGACGGTCTTCTGTGCCTGTCCGCTCCCAACCACTGACACGACGAACAGCGCCGACGCGATGATGAATCCCGATCTCTTCACGTAATCCCTGCCCTTTGGTCTCATGAGATCAACTCTCAACTCGCAGGCGGCTCTCAAGACCCGCCTCTACGCAGAGCGGAGAGCCTACTTTCCGTCCACAGAGAACGCGAGCAATGCGTTCTGGTCGCTCGCGCCCGTCGCCATCACGATGAACTGCTTCCCCGACTTCGTGCGGTACGTCATCGGGTTCGCCGTATTGTTATACGGGATCTTCTCGCGCCAGACCTCCTTGCCGGTCTTCGTCTCGAAGGCATAGAAGTAGCCGTCGCCACCGCCGATGAAGATGAGGCCGCTCTTGGTCACCATCGCGCCACCAAGGTTGCCCGACGACCCGAGGCGTTCGGGTAGCGCGACCCCTTTGAGCAGTGGGTGGTTGCGAACCGCCGGGTTGTCGCCCAGCGGCACTCGCCACGCGATTTCTCCGCGATTCAGATCGATCGCCACCAGCACCGCATAGGGGGGCGATACCAGCGGCAGGCCACCCGGCAGATTTGCGCTCGACCGATCGGCAAACACGTGCGAATAGTCCACCTGCACGAGCGGATCGGAGCCGTTGTTCTTGCCTACGGCGTTGACGCCGATCGCGTTGTTGGCTCGCACGATCAGATAGCCGGTTTCCGGATCGAATGCCGCGCCGCCCCAGTTCGCGCCGCCTGCCTGGCTCGGCCGCTGGAGCGTGCCTCTAAGCGAGGGCGGCGTGAACATCGGACCGATGCGGAACTTCTGCATTTGCTCCTGCGCGAGCTTCTTGATCTCCGGCGTCAGGTTATTCGCATCGTCGAGCGTCACACCCTGATCGACGAATGCGCGCGGCTTGGTCGGAAATGGCTGCGTCGGGTACGGCTTCTCCCCTGGCACATCGGTGTCGGTTGGCACCTCGCGCTCGATGATCGGCCAGACGGGGGCGCCGGTGACGCGATCGAAGACGAAGGTGTCGCCGCGCTTGGTGACTTGCGCCACCGCGTCGATCCGCTTGCCATCGACGGTGATCGTCATGAGCGTCGGCTGCGTTGGGATGTCCCAGTCCCAGAGGCCGTGATGCACGGTCTGGAAGTGCCACTTCATCTTGCCGGTGGCCGCCTCGAGACACACGAGCGACTCGGCGAACAGGTTCGCGCCAGGCCGATTGCCGCCGTAGTAATCGCTCGTCGGTGTCGACGTCGGCAGGTACAGCAGGCCGCGCTGTTCGTCGAGCGCCATCGGCGCCCACACGTTGGCGTGACCGTTCCGCTTCCACGATTCGTTCTCCCAGGTCTCCGCGCCTGGTGCCGTCGCCGACTGCGGGATGGTCGAGAACGCCCACACGCGTTGTCCGGTGCGCGCATTGAAGGCCTGCACGTAGCCCATCGGGTCGGGCAGTTGCACGCGGTCGGGCACCTGGCTTCCGACGATCACGAGGTCGCGGTAGACGATCGGCGGCGAGCTCTGTGAGACATGAGTGACGTCGCCGATGCGCGGCAGGCCATCGGTCAATGACACCGCGCCGTTGTTGCCGAACGACGCGACGGGCTTTCCTGTCGCGGCATCGAGCTGCACCAGCCGATGCCGGCTGTTCAGGAAGATTCGCGTTTGCCCCCGGTCGCGCCAGACGGCGGTGCCACGCAGCTTCCATCCGCTTCCGGACAGAAGCTGCCCCAGCTCGTACGCGTGACCGTCGAAGCGCCACTTCTCTTTACCCGTCTCGGCATCGAGCGCGGCGAGGCTGTTGTACGGCGTCGTCACGTAGAGCGTGCCGTCGATCATCAACGGCGTGCTCTCGAACTGCCCGGGCGTCGTCGCGTATTCCTTCAGCGGCGTCTCCCAATGCTTCCACTGCCACGCCACCTGCAACCTCGACAGCTTCGCCGCATCGACGTCGGTCAGCGGTGAGTAGCGGGAGCCGCCCGCATCATTTGCGTAGTGCGTCCACTCGACCTGGGGAGATTGGGCGCGCACGACCGAGAGCAACCCCACCGCGACGAGACCCAGGAACCAGATACGTCGAGTCATAGTCAAACTCCCAACTCCCAACTTCCAAGGCCGGCTCTCATTTGTGGAGTCAGGCGTTGGGAGTTGTGCGAGAAGGGATTCTAGCCCCGATCGGGGCCCGAGTCCCGAGCCCCGGGTCCGGAGCCCGAGTTCCGGACCCCGAGTCCCGAGATCAGTTATACATAGCGCATGCAGAGCCAAGGGCCACAGCCCTGCATCATCACCGTCGCGATCACCGGATCGGTACCACGGAAGGAGAACAACCCTGCCGTGCCGATCACCGTCAGCGAACAGATCGAGTCGACGCACGCCGCGTTCGAAGCCGGCGCCGCGCTGGTGCACGTCCACGTGCGCAATGACGACCAGTCAGTCACGTCGAACCCTGACAAGTTCGCGGATTTCCAGGAGCGCATCCGCAAGGTCTGCCCGGGCATCATCGTCCAGTTCTCGACGGGCGGACGTTCCGGCGTCGGTTCGGAGCGCGGCGGCATGCTACACCACCGGCCCGACATGGCGTCGCTGTCGACCGGATCGTGCAATTTCCCGACGCGTGTCTACGAGAACTCCCCCGATCTGATCCACGAGCTGGCGGACAAGATGCTCCGCTACGACGTGAAGCCCGAGATCGAGGTCTTCGATCTCGCCATGCTGTACAACGCGGTGAATTACGCGCGCAATGGGCTCATCAAGGCGCCACTGCACGTGCAGTTCGTCCTCGGCGTCAAGCACGCACTGCCTGCCGAGCGCGACATCCTCGAATTCGAGGTCGCCAAACTCAGGGAACTGATGCCGGCTGCGACGTGGGTGGCTGCCGGTATCGGTCGTCATCAGCTCGACGTCAATCGCTGGTCCCTCGAGATGGGAGGCCACTGCCGCACGGGGCTGGAAGACAACGTGCGCTGGGACAAGCATCGGCTTGCGGCATCCAACGCCGAACTGGTCAGACGCGTGGCCGATTTATGTGCCGACTATCAGCGTGTGGTCGCGACGCCCGAGGTCGCAAGAACGATTCTAGGATTGAACTCGACGACGCTTCACTGACCACAGCGGCCCTTCACCGATCACGACACACCGAGGCTCTGAGGCAAGGAGCCGTGCTGTCCCTCCAAGATGCGGAACCAAGGCCGAGGGACACGTTAGCGTGGAGAACCTTCTGCGGCGCGGGCGCCGCTGAGAATATGCGGCACCGCGTAGTTGCCCTCGTGGCACGCGAACTCGAGCACCGGCTCAGAGTCGGTCCTCGTGAGCGGCATCGAGAACGTCCATGGCCGCGTCCATGTCGCCGGGTCGTTCACGGTGACGGCCCATTCGACTTTGCCGGCCGACGTCGGCGTAAAGCGCTCGACCAGCTTGAGCGTCGCGGCGTTGGCGTTTCGATACGTGCTCCGATCCTTGTAATTCGTCGATTCGACGACGAGCGCATTGCCGTCCCAGTGGCCGCGAGTGTCTCCCATCTCGAAACCGATGGCCTTCGCCACATGAGGGCGTCCGTCGAGCGGGATGATGCGGACGTCGTGAACCAGTTCGTAGCGAATCGCCACCAGCCCGGGCGCCTGCACGATCTCGTACGAGTTACCGAGAATGTGCGGCATCATCGCGCCGGGCACGCCGCGCGTGATGCAGCGCTCCCACAAATCGAAATCATCGATACTGCGAAACCTTGACTCAGCATCGAAGCTGCTCGGCTCTCGCGACCTGGCGTTGACGATGCCTTGAATGCCGGTGTCCAGGAATGGATCCGGCGGTCCGATGCGCTCCTTGCCGGCGGCGGTCAGCGGCGGAATGCGACCGTCCGGCGGATCGACGATCAACCACGCCCGGCTGCCCTTCGTGACCTCGAGCGTGTCGCGAAACTGATTCGGACCGACACCCGCGGCCCGCTCGAGCACCTGTTTGTTTCGCCTGGCGAGGACATCGGCCAGCTCCGAACCCGCGACATCCTCGACTCGACGCCCGGCAAACTGGTCGGGACGCTGCAGCGGCGTACTCTGTTCGTATTTGTTGGTGTAGGTCCCCTGCAGGTCCGGATCGCCCCATGGAGTCCGCGGCGGCGAATAGGGCTTCGGTGTCTGTTGTGCGGCTACGGCTGCCGACGCGAGCAAGACCGCGACCAGAATCGGCCTGAGCACAAAGTCGTTATACGCTCTGGGCTGCCTGGCGGCAACACCGTTGACGCCAACCCCGCGGAGGCGCATGATCACCCCCGTCGCAGACGAGGTCCGGGTAAAGCCGGACACTACGTATAAAGGAGCACGTCATGATCGTCCGGACCCTTCCCACCTGGACTCGGCGGTTCCTGATCTTCTCGGCAGTTCTACTCGGCACGCTGCTCGGGATCGCGGCAGCAGCCAACGCCGACGAACCCGGCACGGCCGCCGCTGTCACCTTCACCAAGGACGTCGCGCCGATCCTGCAAGACAAATGTCAGGCGTGCCACCGCCCCGGCTACATCGCGCCGATGTCGCTGATGACCTTTGCGGAGACGCGCCCCTGGGCCCGGGCGATCAAAGCGCGCGTCGTCGCCAGACAGATGCCACCCTGGCATATCGATCGGACGGTCGGGATCCAGCATTTCCAGAATGACCGATCGCTCTCCGACCAGCAGATCGACACGATCGCCCGATGGGTGGACGCAGGCGCGCCAGAAGGCGACCCGCGCGACATGCCGCCGCCGAAGAAGTTTCCCAACGAGGACGTGTGGGGATTTGCCGATCGCTTCGGGCCGCCGGACTTGATCGTGAGATCGACTCCATTCACGGTGCCGGCCGTCGCGCAGGATGCGTGGCACAAGCCGATTGTTGAGACCGGCTTGACCGAGCCGCGTTGGGTGCGTGCCATTGAAATTCGACCAGGGACCGTGAAGGGCCGGCGCGTCACGCATCACGCCGTCGCGCGACTGATCCAGGACGAACCAGGATCGCGTGAGCCACGAGCCACCGCAACAGCGGGCGCCGACTCCACCGAGATCGGTCCCGGACTCTTCATGGAATGGGCGGTCGGAAAGCAGGGTGAACTCGCGCTTCCAAATAGCGGCAAGCTGATGCTCCCCGGCTCGAAGATCCTCTGGGACATCCACTACTCCGCCGTCGGCGAGGAGATCACTGACTTCGTCGAGCTCGGCATCTATTTCTACCCGAAGGGCCAGGAGCCGAAGTACCGTCAGGTCCTCGCCGCCTTCAGCGGCATCGCAGGAGGCAACAAAAACATCGACATCCGCCCGAACTCGACGTGGGTCACTCAGAGCTTCCACGTGATGAAACAGGCGGGTCGCGTCGAGAACTTCCAGCCGCACATGCACCTGCGCGGCAAGGCGATGTCGATGGAAGCGATCCTGCCGAATGGCAAGACGATGATGTTGAGCTACGTAAACAACTTCAACTTCAACTGGCACGTGAACTACGTTTACGCTTCGGACGCCGCGCCGCTGCTGCCGAAGGGCACCATCCTGCGCATCACCGCGTGGTACGACAACACGTCGGCCAACAAGAACAACCCCGATCCGAACCAGTGGGTCGGCTACGGCGATCGGACCGTCGACGAGATGGGCCACGCATGGGTCAACATCACCTACATGAGCGACGAGGACTATCAGGCCGAAGTGGCAAAACGGCAGGACACTGCTGCCGGCCGCAACGCGTCGCAGCTTCAGTAGGTTGCGATGGCCGTCACAAGGAGGCATCGCCTCCTGCTGGCCGTCGTGGCGATCGCGAGTTGGGCACTACTGGGCACGCGTCAGTTGCGCGCTCAGTTGCCGCTCGAACCAATCCGCGACTCCGGCCAGGGCGTCACGGGCGCGTTCGAGGGTTGGTATCCGAATCCCGACGGCAGCTTCACTTTGCTCATCGGGTACTTCAATCGAAACGAAAAGGCGGCGCTCGACATACCCGTCGGACCGAACAACCGGATAGACCCTGGTGGGCCGGACATGGGTCAGCCCACACACTTCCTGCCAAAGCGGCAGTGGGGCGTGTTTACGGTGACAGTGCCGAAAGACTTCGGCGACCAGAAGCTGACATGGACGCTGGTCGTCAACGGTGAAACATCGTCAATCCCACTCAGCCTGAACAAGAAGTGGGCCGTCCAACCATTCAAGGATCCCTCCGTTGGAAACACGCCGCCGGTCGTGCGGCTCGAGCCATCCGGTACTCCGCTTCAGGGGCCTCCTCGCGGAATCGCCTCCTCACGGACGACAACCGGATCTAATCCGGTCACGTTGACGCTGTGGGCCAGCGACGATCAAATTCCAGATCCGGTCACTCGTCCCAAGCCGGGAGATCCGCCGATCACGGTTTTCTGGAGCCAAGCCCGCGGACCCGCCAACGTGACGTTTGAGAAGGCCCGGCCGGACGTCGACAAGGCGGACGGAAAGGCGACGACGACGGCTACGTTCAGCGCACCGGGTGAATACGTCCTCCGTGGGCAAGTCAATGACTTCTCGGGAGAAGGAGGAGGCGGCAATCAGTGCTGCTGGACTACGGTGCTGGTCAGAGTTTCTGTAGCACCGTAGGTCAAAGGTCAAAGGTCAAAAGTTAGGTCAAAGGTGCTGGGTACTAGGTG
>Ga0075433_10000178_pt1 | contig 35363 bp, 33 predicted proteins | sample RhiMethybrSRZTD2_FD_75299 | JGI IMG/M metagenome (GOLD analysis project Ga0075433, IMG submission 75299) | Populus rhizosphere microbial communities from Tennessee, USA - Rhizosphere MetaG P. TD hybrid SRZTD2 | ecosystem: Host-associated > Plants > Roots > Rhizosphere > Soil | place: USA... | reverse complement strand
CAAAACCTCTGGGCCATGAACGAGCGTGTCGGAGCCACGTTGCATCTGTGTCAGGCCACTCTCGGTCGAAGGCGTGCTCATGGCCCCCGCTACAATAGACGCGCTGGTCACGGGCGGGACCGGTTTCGTGGGGGCCAACGTCGCGCGCGAGCTCCTGCGCGACGGGGCGACGGTGCGCGTGCTCGCCCGTCCGGGCGGCGATCGGCGCGCGATCGAGGGGCTGAAGGTCGACGTGTACGAGGGTGATCTCACCGACGCGGCCTCGGTCCGGCGCGCGGTGCAGGGTGTTGGGACCGTGTTCCACGTCGCCGCCGACTACCGGCTCTGGGCTCGTCATCCCGAAGAGATCTATCGCGCGAACGTCGAGGGCACCCGCGCGGTACTCCAGGCAGCCGCGGACTCAGGCGTGCGGCGTGTCGTGCATACCTCGAGCGTGGGGGCGCTGGGAATTCCCAAGGACGGCACGCCCGGGACCGAGACGACGCCCGTCACCCTGGCCGACATGGTCGGCGCCTACAAGGCCTCCAAGTTCCTGGCCGAGCAGGTCGCGCTCGGCTTCGCGCTGAAGGGGCTGCCCGTCGTGATCGTGAATCCCTCGACTCCCGTCGGGCCCTGGGACGTCAAGCCGACGCCCACCGGACAGATGGTCGTCGACTTCTTGCGCGGCAAGATGTTCGCGACGCTCGACACGGGCTTGAACCTGGTCCACGTGCGCGACGTCGCGCGCGGCCATGTGCTGGCCGCCGAGCGCGGTCGCGTCGGCGAGAAGTACATCCTGGGCAACGCGAACCTCACGCTCGACGCGATCGGCGGGCTGCTGGCCGAGATCGCCGGGTGCCGTGCGCCGCGCGCACGGATCCCGTACGCGGTCGCGTGGATGGCCGCCGGGTGCATGGAAGTCGCCGCGCGCGTGACCGGCTCGCCGCCGCGCGCGTCGCTGACCGCGGTACGCATGGCCAAGAAGCGGATGTTCTTCAGCTCGGCCAAGGCCGTCCGCGAGCTCGGGTTGCCGCAGACCGACGTCCGAGTGGCGCTCAGCGAGGCGACGGACTGGTTCGTCGAGCACGGCTACGCCACGCGCGCCCGGAAGACGGCGTGATCGGCCACCTCGCGGCGCGTCTGACGCGCAAGAGCCGCTCGAACTTCTACTATGCGTTTCTCGCGCTGCCCAAGCCGCGGCGGGACGCGCTCTACGCCGTCTACGCGTTCTGCCGGACCGTGGACGACATCGCGGACCTCGGCGACGAGCGCGGCACCGGTCGCGAGGAGCAGCGCCGCGCGCTGGATCGCTGGCGCGGTGACGTCGCGCTCTGCTACGAGCCCGGCGGCACCCCGGCCGATCCGATCGCCGCACGGCTCGCGCAGGCCGTGCGCGCGTTCGCGATCCCGAAGGAAGCGCTGCTGGCGATCATCGACGGCGTCGCGATGGACCTCGACCGGGCACGCTACGAGACCGCCGAGGACCTCTATCCCTATTGTTATCGCGTGGCCTCGGCGGTGGGCCTCTGCTGCATCGAGATCTTCGGCTACACCGACTCGCGGGCGAAGCAGTACGCGGTCGATCTGGGCACCGCGCTCCAGCTCACGAACATCATCCGCGACGTCGGCGCCGACGCGCGCGCCGGCCGCGTCTACGTACCGCAGGAGGATCTGCGAAAGTTCGGCGTCAGCGTGGAGGATCTGCAGGCCGGGCGCTACACCGAACCGTTCGTCTCGCTCATGCGGCACCAGGCTGAGCGGGCGCGCCGCTTCTACCGCGCGGCCCACGCGAACTTCCCATCGGTCGACGCGCGCTCGCTGGTGCCGGCCGAGATCATGGGCCGGATCTATTTCGCCCTGCTCGAAGAGATCGAGGCCCGGCGCTTTCAGGTCTTCGGCGAGCGCGTGACGGTGCCCACGGGTCGGAAGGTCGCGATTGCATTCCGCTGCTGGGCGATGGCGCGCTTCGGCACGGCCGGCTCGGGCGGCGGCCGCGCCGCGTGAAGGCGGCGGTCTACCGCGGCGGCGGGCGCCTCGTCGCCGAGGATTGGCCCAGGCCGTCCATCGGCGACGGCGAGCTGTTGCTGCGCCTCAAGGGCTGCGGCCTCTGCGGCTCGGACATCGCCAAGATCGTCGATCCGGCGACCAGAGTGCCCGCGGTCTTCGGCCACGAGGTCGTCGGCGAAGTCGTCGCGGTCGGCTCCGGCGCGTCGCCCTACGCCGTCGGTGATCGGGTCGTGGCAGCGCACCACGTGCCGTGTGGCGAGTGTCACTACTGCCGCCGCGGCAGCGAGTCGATGTGCGCCGCGTTCAAGGCCTCGAACCTCGATCCCGGCGGATTCGCCGAATACGTGCGCGTCCCGCCAGCGAATGTGCGTCACGCGACGTTCCGCGTCCCGCCGCACGTCAGCGACGAGGCCGCGTCGTTCGTGGAGCCGCTGGCGTGTTGCCTGCGCGCGGTGCGCCGCGCGCGCGTCCAGCCGGGCGACACCGCGGTCGTCGTCGGGCTGGGATCGATCGGCTGCCTGTTCGTCCAACTGCTCAAGCGTGCTGGGGCCGCGGTCGTGAGCGCCGACGCGCTCCCGGATCGCGCGGCGTTCGCGTGCGGGCTCGGCGCCGACGCCGGCGGCACGCTGGACGACGCCGCGAAGGCGCAGCGCGAGCTCTCGGCCGGCCGTGGCGCGGATCACGTGATTCTGACCGGCGGCGGCGCGGCGGTGCTGCCGTGGGCGGTCGGCGCCCTGCGCGACGGCGGCAGCGTTCACTACTTCGCGGGCGGAGCCGGTGAAGCGCTGCCCCTCCCGCTCGAGACGCTCTATCACCGCGAGCTCACGATCACCGCGACGTACTCGTCGTCGCCGGCCGATCTGGTTGCGGCCTTCGAGCTGATCGCGAGCGGCGGCCTCGAGGTCGACCGCCTGATCACCCATCGCGTGCGGCTCGAGAGCCTGGCGAGCGGCGTCGACTTGATGCGCCGTCGCGAGGCGCTGAAGGTGTACGTCACGCCGTGAAGGCGATGGTCTTTCACGGTCCCGGCGATCTGCGCCGCGAAGAATTGCCCGTGCCGGTCCCCGCGCAGGGCGAGCTGGTCATGCGCATCGACGCGGCGCTGACCTGTGGCACCGACGTGAAGACGCTTCGCCGCGGACACCCCGTGATGATTCCAAAGGTGCCGACCGTCTTCGGGCACGAGTTCGCCGGCACGGTCACGGCGCTGGGCGCCGGCGTCAAGGGCCTGCGCGAAGGCGATCGTGTCGTCGCGGCGAACTCGGCGCCGTGCGCGGCCTGTCCGTCGTGCCGTGCCGGACGGCCGAATCTCTGCGAAGACCTGCTATTCGTCAACGGGGCGTACGGCGAGTACATCGCGCTGCCACCCCGACTGGTCTCCCGCAACGTCGTGCCGCTGGCCGCCTCGCTTCCGGCCGAGCGCGCCGCATTCGCCGAGCCCCTGGCATGCGCGCTCCTGGCGATCGAGCGGGTGAAGGTCGAGCCGGGGCAGACGGTGGTCGTGTTCGGCCACGGACCGCTCGGATGCTTGCTCGGGATGCTGGCAGCCTCGCGTCAGGCGCGTGTCGTCATGGTCGGCAAGTCAGGCTGGCGCTTCGATCGCCTGAAGCATCTCGGCTTCGCCACCTGGCTCGACGCGACGAGCGCGGGCAACGCAGTGGAGGCGATTCGCGACGCCACCGGCGGCCGCGGCGCGGAGGTCAGCGTCGACGCGACGGGGCGGCCCGAAGTGTGGGAGCAAGCGGTGGACGCGGTCGCGCGCGGCGGCAGCGTGCTGTTCTTCGGTGGCTGCGCACCGGGCACCACGATCCGCCTGGATACGCGGCGCACGCACTACGAGGAGCTGACCTTGCTCGGCGCCTTTCACCACACGCCGGAGATGATCCGGCGCGCGGTCGAGATCCTGGCCTCCAGCGTGCTGGTTCCGGACAGCCTGATCTCCCACCGGATGCCTCTCGACGAGGTCGGGCAGGCCCTCGCGCTCATGGCGAAGGGCGAGGCGCTCAAGGTACTCATCCGCGCGTGAAAAGCGCTGCTCGCCCAATCGCGGCTGGGAATCCCACGTCGGCGTGTTCGCCGTGTCATACTATTTTCGATGAGCCGACAGACCGATGAGGCAAGGAGTGTCATGAAAGCACCGATCAGCGAGATCCTTTTGGCAGGGCCCCGCGGGTTTTGCGCGGGGGTCGAGCGCGCGATCGACATCGTCGAGCTGGCCCTGTCGGTGTGCAAGCCGCCCGTCTACGTGCGGCGTGAGATCGTCCACAACCGGCTCGTGGTCGAGACGCTTCGCCAGCAGGGCGCCATCTTCGTCGACGAGCTCGACGAGGTGCCGGACGACGCGACGGTCATCTTCAGCGCCCACGGGATCTCACCGGCCGTGCGCGAGGAAGGCGCTCGGCGTGGCCTGCGCGTCATCGACGCGACCTGCCCGCTGGTCACCAAGGTGCATTTCGAGGCGATCCGCTACGCGCGCGATGACTACTCGATCGTGCTGATCGGCCACGAGGATCACGACGAGGTCATCGGAACGTTGGGCGAGGCCCCGGACCGCATCTTCGTGATCGCCGACGTCGACGAGGTCGCGACCCTGGAAGTTCCAAACCCGGAGAAGGTCGCTTACCTGACGCAGACGACGCTCTCGGTCGACGACACGCGCGACGTCATCGAGGCGTTGCGGCGGAAGTTCCCGAAGATCGTCGGGCCCTCGCGCAACGACATCTGCTATGCGACCCAGAACCGTCAGGCGGCGGTCAAGCGCCTGGCGAATGACGTCGACCTCCTGCTCGTGATCGGCTCGGCCAACAGCTCCAATGCGATCCGCCTGGTCGAGGTCGCACGCACGGCCGGCACGCACGCGCACCTGATCAACGACGTCGGCGACATCAAGTCGGAGTGGCTGGAGAACGCGCGGCGCGTCGGCATCACGGCCGGCGCCTCCACGCCGGAAGTTCTCGTCACGCAGACGGTCGAGGCGTTGCGGGGGCAGGGCGTGGCGGTGCGCGAAGTTCACGTGGTCGAGGAAGACGTTCGGTTCGCGCTGCCGCAGGAGCTCGCGCGGATGGCCGAGGAGCGGGGCATGACGCTCCCGGCGCGGACCGCGATGCGGCAGAGTATTTAGTTAGATGGGGGCCTGGAAGGGCCCCCCCACGCCCCCCGCGCTCGGAGACGCCCCGGCATAGCCGTGGCGCTCCCCGGGATTGCGCGGCGTGTCCGTGGCCTCGAAGGGCCCCACAAGCCCGCGCCGCTACGCGCTCCTCGTTCCTCGCTGTCCGCTCTTCGCTCCTGGGTTTTAGCCTCGCTGCATTTCTAGTGGAAGCAGGGTGTCGACTAGGGAGGCGCCTCCGTCGGCGTAGATGAGTTGGCCGGTGATCCAGTTTGCTTCTGGGGAGCAGAGGAGCGAGACGACGTTGCCGATGTCGGCGGGAGTGCCCATGCGTCCCATCGGTGTCCAGCCGCTCGCGTGCCAGGTGCGGGCGGTGTCGACGGCGGCCTGGGGGAAGCTGTTCAGGACGCTGTCATCGGTGAGGCCGGGGCTCACCGAATTCACCGTAATCTCGCGCGGAGCCAGCGAAACGGCGAAGTAGCGCACGAGTGATTCGAGGGCGGCCTTGGCCGAGCCCATCGCGACCCAGGGCTGCCACGTACCTTTCTGCCCGCCCGGCGCGTAGGTCACAGCGACGATGCGTCCGCCGCGGCCCATGAGCCCGACAGCTTCGCGAACGCCGACAAGGAAGGCCTTGGCCTGGGAGTCCATGGCGTGGTCCCACGCCTCGAGCGTGATCTCCATCGGCTTCTGATAGAACGTCGCGGCCTCGGGCCGCGCATTCGCGACGAAGATGTCGAGCTTCCCGAACGCGGCGCGAACCTCAGCGAGCATCCGACGAACGTCGTCGACGCGCGAGACGTCGGCCTGGACGAGGAACCCGTCGGTCCCGGCCTGCCGGATTCGCTCGAGCGTCTCCTTGGCGGCGGCCTGATTCGCGTAGTAGTGGACGGCTACCCGCGCCCCGCCTTCGGCGAGCTTGAGGGCGATTCCCCGACCGATGCCGCGCGACCCTCCGGTGACCAAGGCGTGCTTACCCTTGAGCGTCATGACGTCCTCCTTCCGACTCTCGGACGTTTAACGATAGGGGGCCCGTATCGACGAGCGACCCTTATCACAAATCCGGGTCGTCTGGGCGGGTGTGCGACGGGGCAATCAGCCGAGCAGGTTTTCGACGAGGAGTCGGACGTCGGGGAACGCTAGGCTGGCCAGCCGCTCGCCGCGCGAGAGCGTCTGGACGACGCGGTAGCGGCGCCCTTCCGGCTGGCGATGAAGCTCGATGCGCTGGCTGACGAGGTCGCAGAGCCACGTCTCGCGCACTTCGGCCCGGGCATGCAAGGGAATCCGCACGCGCTTTTCCAGGCGCACGGTGGTGTCGGCCACCTCGATCAGGAGTAGCACGTCCGCGGCGACCGGGTGAGCGCCGGTGTAGAAGTCGGCGCGCGGGTGCAGGAGCATGACGTCGGGTCGTAGCTCGGACCTCAGCTTCGTGAATCGCACCGGGCTCTGGCGCGCACGATCGCTCGTTCGCCCAGGCGCGACGTCCAGAGCCGGGTGAGGCGATCGACGGTCCCGGCGTGGCGCGCGCCGATCGGCTCCCTCACGACGATCTGCCCGGCGATCAGCTCGAGCTGCTCGTGGCAGCCGAGAATCCCGGTGTCGGCCATCCGGTGATACTCGGCCACCGTGAACTGTCGCCGCTGAAGCACCTTGCTCATCTGCGCAGGCTATTCTACGCGGCGGCATCTCGGGGGTCAGCGTCTCGATACGGAGACCGCGGATCCCGTCACGCGGCCGGTCGCGGGCGGCGGGCTATACTGCGCGAAGGAACGAGAGGAGTCATATGAGCTTCGTCAGTCACGTCGAGTGCACGATCTGCGGCGCCCGCTACGACGCCAAGCGTCTGCTCACCGTCTGCGAGAAGTGCGGGCAGATGCTCGCGGTGCGCTACGACCTCGAGCGCGTGAAGGCGAGCGTGACAAAGGACGCGCTGCGCCAGCGGGCGACCGGCATGTACCGGTTCCGCGAGCTCACGCCGGTCGACGACGGCGAAGCTCCGGTCACGTTGGGTGAGGGCGGGACGCCGCTGCTCGAGCTGCCGAGGCTCGCGGCCCATCTGGGTGTCCGGAAGCTCTGGGCGAAGGACGAGGGCCAGAACCCGACGGGCTCGTTCAAGGCACGCGGCCTCGGCATGGCGATCACGCGCGCGCGCACGCTCGGCGCCAAGGGTTTCGTGATTCCCTCGGCGGGCAATGCCGGGGGCGCCGCCGCGGTGTACGCGGCACGGTGCGGGCTGCCGTGCGTCGTGATCGTGCCGCGCGGCACGCCGCCCGCGGCCGTCGCCGAGGCTCAGATTGCCGGCGCGCACGTGTTCACGATCGAGGGCTCGATCGCGACCGCCGGGCGCGTGGTGGCGACGGTCTCGCCGCAGCTCGGCTGGTTCGATCTCTCGACGCTCAAGGAGCCCTATCGCCTGGAGGGCAAGAAGACGATGGGGCTCGAGCTGGCCGAACAGCTCGAGTGGCGGATGCCCGATATCCTCCTCTATCCGACGGGCGGGGGAACGGGGCTCGTCGGCATCCCGAAGGGCTACGAGGAGCTTCGAGCGATGGGCTGGCTGTCGGGCGCGCTCCCGCGGCTGTTCGCGGTGCAAGCCGACGGCTGCGCGCCGGTCGTGAAGGCGTTCGCCGAGGGGGCCGAGACGACGGCGGCCTGGGAGAACCCGACCACCCATGCGGCGGGGCTCCGGGTGCCGTCGCCCTTTGCGGGGCGTCAGATGCTCCGGCTCCTGCGCGACACGCGCGGCGGGGCCGTGGCCGTCAGCGAGAGAGCGATCCAGGACGCCCAGCGTCTCGTGGCGCGGACCGAGGGGATCTGGACCGCGCCCGAGTCGGCAGCGCTCGTCGCCGCGCTCGCGCAGCTCAAGGACCGCGGGGAGCCCATCCGCGACGCCGAGATCATGCTGATCCTCACCGGCGCCGGTATCAAGTACGATCCCCCGGCGCTCGACGCCCCCACCCATCTCGAGGGCTCGGAGGACGAAATCCTCGCCCAGGTCAGGCGTACGGTCGGGGCTTAACAGCCTCCTGCCTTCGGTGGTAGCATCTCCCCCACCGCATCGCTCGTCCTAGGGAGGCCGGCTGATGGCGATCGAAATCGGCAAGATTCGCAACGTCGGCGTCGTTGGTCACGGTGGCGTCGGCAAAACATCCCTCGTCGAAGCCATGCTGTTCGCCGCCGGCGCCGTGACGCGCCTTGGCAAGGTGGACGACGGCTCGACCACGACCGACTTCGACCCAGACGAGATCAAACGGAAGATCTCGATCAACACCTCGGTGGCGTATTGCGACTGGAAGGGCCATCACATCAACCTGGTCGACACGCCCGGGTACGGCGACTTCATCTCCGACGCGCGCGCCGCCCTCCGGGTGGTTGAGGCGGCGGTGGTCGTGGTCGACGCGGTCTCCGGCGTCCAGGTCCAGACGGAGAAGGTGTGGAAGTTCGCGACGGAGTACAACCTGCCCCGCGCAGTCGTCGTGAACCGCCTCGACCGCGAGCGCGCCGACTTCTTCCGCACGCTCGAGTCGCTCGGCAAGCGCCTCAAGGGACGCCTGGTTGCCCTTCATGTGCCCATCGGGGAAGAGTCCGGATTCCGGGGCTTCGTCGATCTCGTCAAGATGAAGGCGGTCACGCTCGCGGGCAACAAGCCGGTCGAGGGCGACGTGCCGGGGGATCTCGCCGACCGGGCCAAGGAGTACCGCGAGAAGCTCGTCGAAGCGGCTGCCGAGACCGACGACGACCTGCTGGCGAAGTACCTCGAAGAGGGCTCGCTCGGTGAAGCCGAGACGCTGAAGGCGCTCCGCGCCGGTATCGCCCAGGGCAAGCTCATGCCCGTGATGTGCGCCGCCGCGTCGAAGTCGATCGGCGTCCACGCGCTCCTCGACCTGATCGTCGACGAGCTGCCGTCGCCCGCGGAGCGCCCGGAGGTCGCCGGTACCGACCTGAAAACCAAGCAGGCGGCCACGCGGAATGCGGACGCGAAGGCGCCGGTGACAGCGCTCGTGTTCAAGACGCTCAGCGATCCTCATATCGGGAAGCTCTCGCTCTTCCGCGTCATGACCGGCACTCTACGCGCCGACTCGACGCTCCTGAACCCGGCGCATAGCGCCCGGGAGCGGATGGGTCACGTCTCGTGGCTTCAGGGCAAGACGCAAAAGAACGTCGAGGCGCTCGGGCCTGGCGAAATCGGCGTCGCCCAGAAGCTGAAAGAGACCCAGACGGGCGACACGCTGACCGAGGAGACGCAGCCGTTCGAGCTGCCGAAGATCACGTTCCCCGAGGCGGCGATCTCGTTCGCGATCCAGCCCAAGACACGCGGCGACGAGGACAAGATCTCGAACGCGCTGGCGCGTATCTCCGAGGAAGACCCGACGGTCCACTACCACTTCGATCCGGAGACCAAGCAGCTGCTGGTCTCGGGCGTCGGCAGCCTGCACGTCGAGATGGTCGTCGAGCGCATGAAGCGCAAGTACAACGTCGACGTCAACCTGCTGCCGCCGCGCATCCCCTACAAGGAAACGGTCAAGGGACGCGCGGAGGGGCAGGGCAAGTACAAGAAGCAAACGGGTGGACGCGGCCAGTACGGCGACACGTGGCTCCGCGTGGAGCCCATGAAGCGCGGCGATGGGTTCGAGTTCGTCGACGACATCTTCGGCGGCGCGGTCCCGCGCAACTTCATTCCCTCGGTCGAGAAGGGCGTGCGCGACTGCATGAAGAAGGGGATCCTCGCCGGCTACCCGGTCGTGGACATGAAGGTCACGCTCTACGACGGCTCCTATCACGACGTCGACTCGTCGGACATGGCGTTCCAGATCGCGGCTTCCATGGGTCTACAGAAGGTGTTCATGGACGCCCGCCCGATCCTGCTCGAGCCGATCATGAACGTCGAGGTCACGACTCCCGCGGATCATGCTGGCGACGTAATCGGCGACCTCAACTCGCGGCGCGGCCGCATCGTGGGCATGGAGCCCGCCGGCGAGACCGCCGCCGTGCGCGCGGTGGTACCGATGTCCGAGATGCTGACCTACGAATCGAGCCTGCGCTCGATGACGGGTGGCCGCGGCGGCTACTCGATGGAGTTCTCACACTACGAGGAGGTCCCGTCCTCGCTGGCCGACAAGGTGATCAAGGAAGCCAAGGCCGAGCGGGAGAAAGCCGAGAAGCACTAGTTCGGTTGGGGCCTCGGGTAAAATAGGGCCCAATGATCTTCCAGCAGATACTCAACGAAGAGTCTGGCTGCCTGTCCTATCTGATCGGCTGTAGCGAGGCCGGGAAGGCCCTCGTGGTCGATCCCGGCCGTGACCGCGTCCCCGAATATCTTCGCCTCGCCGCCAAGAAGGGCCTCACGATCAGCCACATCCTCGAAACGCACACGCATGCCGACCACATCTCCGGCAATCGCGATCTGGCCGAGGCCGTGCACGCCCCGATCCTCGTGCACCGCGCCGCCGGCGTGGCGTTCGAACACCAGGACGTGAGCGACGGCGAGGAGATCGTCATCGGCAACGTGCGCTTCAAGATCGCCCACACGCCCGGCCACACGCCCGACTCGATCTGCGTGATGGTGTCCGACCTGTCGCGTGGCGACGCGCCGTGGTTCGTCCTGACCGGCGACATCCTGTTTGTCGGCTCGGTCGGCCGGCCCGATCTCGGCGGCGCCCGCGCGGCGGAGGACGCCTGGGAGAGCCTGCACCGCGTGCTGCTGCCGCTCGACGACAGCGTCGAGGTCTATCCCGCTCACGGCGCCGGCTCGGCGTGCGGGCGCGCGATGTCGTCCAAGTCGGGCTCCACGATCGGCTTCGAGCGGCGCTTCAACCCGGCGCTGCAGCTCCGCGAGCGCCAGGCCTTCGTCGACTTCCTCATGAAGGACCTGCCGCCCAAGCCGCCGTCGTTCGAGAAGATCGTCGGCAAGAACAAGGGCCTGATCTCGCTGACGGCTGCCAAGCCGCGACCCTTCACCGCGCGCGAAGCGTGGGACGCCGTGCAGCGCGGCGACATCGTCCTGGATCTCCGCGATCCCGGCACCTACGGCGAGATGCACATCGCCGGCGCGATCAACGTGTGGATCGAGAGCCCGCAGTTCGCCGAGCGGGTCGCCGGTATGGTTCCCGCCGGCGCGCCGCTCCTCCTGCTGGCGCAGGGGCCGAGCGATCTCGACCGCGCCGTGCAGGCGCTGGCGCGCATCGGCGTCGACGAGATCAGCGGCTTCCTGCAGTGGGGCATGATCGAGTGGCGCAGCGAGGGCTTCCCGGTCGAGACGGTGCCGCAGATCCAGGCCTCCGAGCTCGCCGAGTGGCTCGAGCAGGGCCGCGACGTGGCCGTCATCGACGTCCGCGAGCACTCCGAGTGGATCGAGGGCCACATCAAGGGCGCGATCCATCTCCCGATGCTCGAGGCCGCCGCCCGGCGTGGCGAAGTGCCCGCCGATCGCCCCAAGGCCGTGCTCTGCGCCGGCGGTTTGCGTTCGAGCACCGCGATCAGTGCGCTCAAGCGCCACGGGATCCAGGGCTGGTTCAACGTCACGGGCGGCATGGGCGCGTGGAAGCGGTTCGGCTATCCCGTCGTGCGCTCCTCGTCGGATTCGGGCACCTCTCCGCGCGCGTGATGTTCTGATGCCGAGCTCGCTCGCTCCGCTGTATGGAGCGCTGTTCGCGCGTCCGTGGCTCGTGTGGGGCTCGGCGGTCATGATCGCGACCCTGAACGTCTTCCTCTTCGCGTTCGACAGGCCGTGGACGGCGTCGGACGGCCTGAGGAACTGGGGCGATTGGGTTCTCACCGGCGTCGGCCTCGTGCGCCGCCCGGATCTCCTGCCGCCCTGGCTCTACTCGGGCTCCGTGCTCAACATCGGCGTGATCGTCGGGGGGACGATCGCGGCGCTCCTGTCGCGCGAGTTCGCCATCCGCGTGCCGGTGCGCGCCGAGCTCGCCAAGGGCGGGGCCGGCGGGCTCTTGATGGGGATCGGCGCCGTGCTCGCGTTTGGATGCAACATCGGCGGCTTTTTCTCGGCGACGAGCGCGCTCTCGCTCTCGGGTCTCGGCATGATGCTCGGCCTCGGCGCCGGGGCGTTCCTGGGCATCCGGTATCTGATCTGGGAAGTGGCGCACCGACCGCAGTGGTCGCGGGGTGGCGGACGGATCTATCTCCAGGCGGGGGCCGCGAGCACGACTCGTCAACCCTGGGCCGGCGTGGTCGTGCTCGGCCTGGTCGCGGGGGTGCTCGTGCTCTTCACGCGCGCCGGCTACGGGCCGCAGGGCGTGTTCCTCCTCTTCGGCGCGGCGTTCGGCGTGGTCTTCCAGCGCTCGCGCTTCTGTCTGGTACGTGCATTTCGCGAGCCGTTCATGACCGGCGACGCCGAGCACACGCGCGCCGCGGCGCTGGCCCTGGCGGTCTCGACGCTCGGCTTCGCGATCCTGAAATTCACCGACCTCAAGGACAAGAGCGAATGGGTGTTCCCGGCCGCGGGCGTGGGCTCGCTCGCCGGCGGCCTCGCGTTCGGCGTGGGCATGACCCTGGCCGGCGGCTGCGGCGCCGGCTCGCTCTGGCGCGCCGGCGAGGGGCAGGTGAAGCTCTGGGTCGCGGTCGCATGCTTCGCGCTGGGCGCCTCGCTCGCGCGGCTGATCGCGGCGCAGACGGGGCTGCTCCAGAAGCTCGGCGCCGCCGTCTTCCTGCCAAACTCGCTCGGCTGGGGCGGGGCGATCGCGTTCGTCGTCGCGATCGCCGTTGCCTGGGCTATGCTGTCGACCTGGAACGAGGAAACGCACACGTTCAGCGTCGTCTAGATGCGGTTCGGAACGCGGTCAGCGGAGGGTCGCATGACGCAGTCGACGCGCAGGCAATTTCTTCGGACGTCGTCCTGGGCCGGGCTCGGGCTCTTGGGCGCGGGCTGCGCGCCCAAAGTCGCGGACTTCGCCCAGAAGTCCGGCCGCCGGGTCGTCGTGATCGGCGGCGGGTGGGGCGGCGCCTCGGCGGCGAAGTACGTACGCCTGGCCGATCCCTCGATCGAGGTCGTCCTGCTCGAGCCGAGCAAGGAATTCGTGTCGTGTCCGTTCTCGAACCTGGTCCTGAGCGGTGTGCGCACGATCGACAGCCTGACCTTCAACTACGACGGCCTGCGGGCGCACGGCGTGAAGGTCCTGCACGAGACCGCGACGATGATCGAGCCCGCCGCGCGGCGTGTACGCATCGGAACCGACGCGCTCCCCTACGACCGGCTGATCGTGTCGCCCGGCGTCGAGTTCCAGTGGGAGCAGGTCGAGGGGCTCGCGGCAGCGCAGGACCGGGTGCTCCACGCCTGGAAGGCGGGCCCGCAGACGGTCCAGCTCGCCCGGCAGCTCCAGTCGATGCCGGACGGCGGCGTGTTCGTGCTGTCGATCCCGCCGGCCGCCTATCGCTGCCCGCCCGGCCCGTACGAGCGCGCCTGCCAGGTCGCGTGGTACCTGAAGAACAGCAAGCCGAAGTCGAAGCTGCTCGTGCTCGACGCGAACCCCAACATCATCTCGAAGACCGCGCTGTTCCGCGCGGCGTGGCAGAGCTATCCGAACATCGAGTACCGCGGCTCGAACAAGGTCGTGAAGGTCGATCCGGGCACACGCGAGGTCACGACCGAGATCGGCGACAAGGTGAAGTACGACGTGATCAACCTGATCCCGCCGCAGCGCGCGGGCACGATCGCGGTCACCGCGGACCTGGTCGGCGCCGACAAGCGCTGGTGCGAGGTCGATCATCAGACCTACGAGTCGGTGAAGCACAAGAACGTCCACGTAATCGGCGACTCGACCATCGGGTTGCCGGTGCCGAAGTCCGGCAACATCGCCAACGCGATGGGGAAGATCTGCGCGGTCGCGGTGGCGAGCCTGCTCAACGGCAAGCCTGTGCCGACCATGGCGCCGGGCAACACGTGCTACAGCTGGGTCAGCGACAAAGAGGCCATCGCCGTCGTCAACAGCTACAAGATCGAGAACGGCAAGGTGGTCCAGATCGAGCAGAAGCTCACGCCGGGGCAGTCGGAAGCGTGGGCGCAAAACGCGCTGGGGTGGGCAAACAGCATCTGGGCGGACATGCTCGGCTAGGCAGGCGAATGATAAGGGCCCATCTGCTTCGTTGGCGCGCTCGGCCGCACGCTCACCGTACAGCGAGTACGGCTCGCGTGCGGCCTTCGCGCGCCGCCTCGCAGCTGGACCCTTCTCATTCGCCTGCGGGACGTGAAAGGACAACGATGCGAGTCATCACGACGACGCTGTTGCTGCTCGCGTTGGCGGGTCCGGTGACGGCGGGGCCGCTGGATACGCAGGGGGCGGCGCAGGCGCTGGTGTGTAGCGCGTGTCATGGGTTCGCGGGACAGAGCCGGTCGAATACGGTGCCGATCATCGCGGGCATCGCGCCCTGGTACTTCAAGAAGGCGATCGCCGACTACGCGGCCGGCAAGCGGGTGTCGCCCGAGATGGAACCGTACGCGAAGCAGGTACTGCAAGCCGGCGTCGACGACGTCGCGGCGTACTTCGCCGCGCAGGCGCGAACGGCGTCGCCGGTGACCGTCGAGTCGGCCGCGGTCGCGCGCGGACGCGTCGTCGCCGCGCAGTGCACGACCTGTCACGGCGCGTCCGGCAAGGGCGATCAATCCAAGGGCGTGCCCCCGCTCGTGGGCCAGCCGCCCGGGTATCTCCGCAATCAGATGCTCCTGTTCAAGGCCGACCGGCGCAGTCCCGGTGACGAGCAGCTCAAGGCGCTGAAGACGTTGATGCGATCGCTTTCCGACGAGCAGATCGCCGACCTCGCCGCCTACTGGTCGAGCATCCGGTAAGTGACCTCCGCCGATGGGGCTATTCTCGTCGGGCTCGGGCTCGCCATCGGCGCCTTCGGCACCCTCATCGGCGCGGGCGGGGGATTTCTCCTGGTTCCGCTGCTGGTCCTCGGCTATCACTTTCCCCCGGCGCAGGCGGTCGGCACCTCGCTCTCGCTCGTGTTCCTCAACGCGGCCTCCGGCAGCGTCGCCTACCTGCGGCAGCGGCGCGTCGATCTCTCGCTCGGCTGGAAGTTCGCCGCCGCCACGATTCCGGGAGCGGTCCTGGGCGCGTTCCTCACCCGATCGATCTCGACGTCGCTGTTCAACCTGCTCTTCGGCATCGTGCTGGTCGCGATCGCGATCCTGCTGTTCTCGGGCATCGCGGTGGCGCCGTCGCGTCGAGCCGGTCTCCGGCAGGTCGTCGACTCCTCCAGTGAGGCCCACTCCTATCGCGTCGACGTCTGGAAGGGCGTGGTCGTCAGCCTCCTCGTCGGGTTCATGTCGAGCATCCTGGGCATCGGCGGCGGCATCATCCACGTGCCGTTCCTGATCGTCGCGTTGAGCCTGCCGATCCACATCGCCACCGCCACCTCACACTTCGTCCTGAGCATCTCGGCCTTCGTCGGCGCCGCGACGTTCCTGGCGCTGGGCAACGTCGATCTCCGGACCGTGGCGTTCATGGGCGCCGGAATCCTGATCGGCGCCCAGCTCGGCGCGCGCGCGTCGTTGCGCGCGGGCGCCACCCTGATCCGACGCATCCTCGCCGGCTCCCTCGCAATCGTCGGGCTCCGCATGATCTTGCAGGGGCTCGGTCGTGTTTAGGCGTCGCTGACGTGCGTTACGGGTTCGTGATCGACCAGCGCCGGTGCATCGGGTGCCACGCGTGCACGGTGGCCTGCAAGGAGGAAAACCGGGTCCCGCTCGGCGCGTTCCGCACGTGGGTGAAGTACATCGAGCGCGGCGTGTTCCCGAACACCCGGCGTTATTTCTCGGTCCTGCGGTGCAACCACTGCGACGCGGCGCCGTGCGTGACCATTTGCCCGACGGTCGCGCTCTACCGGCGCGACGACGGCATCGTGGATTTCGACGGCAGCCGCTGCATCGGCTGCAAGTCGTGCATGCAGGCGTGCCCCTACGACGCGCTCTACATCGATCCCGACACGATGACGGCGGCCAAGTGCAACTATTGCGCGCACCGGATCGAGGTCGGCCTCGAGCCCGCCTGCGTGATCGTGTGTCCGGAGCGCGCGATCATCGCCGGCGACCTCGACGATCCGAAGTCGCCGATCGCCACGATCGTGGGCCGCGAGCCGGTGCAGGTGCGAAAGGCCGAGCAGGGGACGCGGCCGAAGGTGTTCTACCTCGGCGCCGACGCGGCGGCCCTCACGCCCGAGCTGCAGGCGCCGTCCGAGGGGTATCTCTGGGCCGAGCGCCCCCGCGACGAAGTCGATCTCATGAAGATGGTCGCCGCGGCCCAGGAGCCATCGAGTGCCGCCGCGAGCCCGGGCCTGAGCCGACCGGTGTACGACGCGCCTCATGCGGTGCGGCCGTGGGGCTGGCGAGTCGCGGCCTACCTGTGGACCAAGTCCATCGCCGCGGGCGCGCTGCTGGTCGCGGCGTTCGCGGGATCCGACGCGTGGGGTGACCTCTTCAACGCGGTGGCGCCCGCGCTCAGCCTCCTGTTCCTGGCGCTGACGACGGTGCTCCTGGTCGCCGACCTCAAGCGCCCGGATCGCTTCGCGTACATCCTGCTCAAGCCGAACTGGCGCTCGTGGCTGGTCTGGGGCGCCTGGATCCTGATGGCGTTCGGTGTCGTCGGCGCGGTGTGGCTCGTCGCGGGGGTGACCGGCCGTGCGAATCTCGTACATCTCGCGCTCTTGCCGTCGGCGCTGCTGGCCCTGGCGACCGCGGGCTACAGCGCGTTTCTGTTCGGTCAGGCCGAGGGGCGCGATTTCTGGCAGAGCCCGCTGGTGCTGCCGCATCTGATCGTCGCCGCGTTGCTGGCGGGCGCCGCGACGCTCTCGATCGCCGCCGCCGTCGCGCCATCGCGGAACGCCGAGGCGGACCCGATTCAGACCTTGTGGCCGCTGCTGTTCCTGGCCCTGGTCGCGCACGGATTCCTGGTCGGGCTCGAGGTCGTCAATCGCCACGCCGTGCACGACGCGACGCTCGCGGCGCGTCTCATCCGGCGCGGGCCGCTTCGCGCCACGTTCTGGGGCGGCGTGGTCCTCGGCGGTGTCGTGCTTCCGATGGCCCTGCTGATCGCCGGCGCCGCCTCCGATTCCGTGGCGGTGAGCACGCTCGGCGCCCTCCTCGCGCTGGTCGGCCTCTGGCTCTGGGAGGATTTGTGGGTGAAGGCCGGGCAGTCGGTGCCCTTGAGCTGAGAGGCGTCGCTCCATGACGATGGGACGATCATGACGGACCGCGCGGCCGAGCCGCTTCACCCGGTTGCCCGAGAGCTCGCTTCTCACGGCGGGCCGCTCGCGAGCTATCCCCCCGTGGAGCGCTGGGAGGACTGGGAGGAATACGACCCGGTTGCCTGGCCTCGGAAGGTGAAGCGCCGCTACTCGCTGATCCCGACGATCTGTTTCAACTGTGAGGCGGGCTGCGGCCTCCTGGCCTACGTCGATCGTGAGACGCTCGCGATCCAAAAGTTCGAGGGCAACCCCGCCCATCCCGGGAGCCGCGGCCGAAACTGCGCCAAGGGCCCGGCCACCTTGAACCAGGTGACCGATCCGGAGCGCATCAAGTACCCGCTGCGCCGGGTCGGCCCGCGCGGCGGCGGGCGTTGGGAGCGCGTCACGTGGGACGAGGTGCTCGACGACATCGGCGGGCGCATCCGTAAGGCGCTGGTCGAGGGCCGGCAGAAGGAAGTCATGTATCACCTGGGCCGGCCGGGGCACGAGCTCGTCTATCTGCAGCGCGTCTTCCACGCCTGGGGCATCGACGGCCACAACAGCCACACCAACGTCTGCTCGGCGAGCGCGCGGGCCGGCTACGCCTTCTGGCACGGCATGGACCGCCCGTCGCCCGATCACGCCAACGCGCGGTTCATCCTGCTGCTCTCCTCGCATCTCGAGACCGGCCACTACTTCAACCCGCATGCCCAGCGGATCATGGAGGCCAAGGCGCGCGGCGCGAAGATCGCGGTGCTCGACACGCGCCTTTCCAACACCGCCTCGATGGCCGACTTCTGGCTCGCGCCGTGGCCGGGCTCCGAGTCGGCCGTGCTGCTGGCGATGGCGCACATCCTCGTGCGCGAGAAGCTCTACGACCGCGAGTTCGTCAGGCGCTGGGTGAACTGGGACGAGTACCTGCGCGAGGAGCGGCCGGACCTGCCCGTCGAGTTCGAGGCGTTCGAGCGGGCACTCGACGAGCTCTACGCGCGCTTCACGCCGGAGTTCGCCGAGGCCGAGAGCGGGGTCGCCGCCGCGACCATTGTCGAAATTGCGCGCGAGATCGGCCGTGCCGGCTCCGCGTTGGCGACCCACATCTGGCGCAATACCGCCGCCGGCAACCTCGGCGGCTGGCAGGTGGCGCGCGCGCTCGAGCTGATTGTCGTGCTGATGGGTGCCGTCGGCACGCCCGGCGGCACCGCGCCGAGCGCCTGGAACAAGGCGGTGCCGGCGCCGCCGATGATGCCGCCGCCCGGCAAGATCTGGAGCGAGCTCCTGATGCCGCGCGAGTACCCGCTCGCGTTCTTCGAGATGAGCTTTCTCCTGCCGCACTTCCTGCGCGAGGGCCGCGGCAAGCTCGCGATGTACTTCACGCGCGTCTACAACCCGGTGTGGACCAACCCGGATGGGATGTCCTGGATCGAGGCGCTCACCGACGAGACCAAGGTGGAGCGCCACGCGTGTCTGACGCCGATCTGGAGCGAGACCGCGTGGTTCGCCGACTACGTGCTGCCGATGGGCCACGCTTCCGAGCGCCACGACCTCATGTCACAGGAGACGCACGCGGCGCGCTGGATCGGCTTTCGCCAGCCCGTGCTGCGCGTTGCGCTCGAGAAGGCCGGCAAGCGGTTCGATCACACCTGGCAGGCGCACGAGGTCGCCGGGCTCGGACAGGTGTGGGAGGAGGACGAGTTCTGGATCGAGCTCTCCTGGCGGATCGATCCCGACGGCTCCCTCGGGATCCGAAAGTACTTCGAGTCGCCCTATCGCCCGGGCGAGAAGCTCAGGATCGAGGAGCAGTACCGCTGGATCTTCGAGAACAGCGTGCCCGGGCTTCCCCAGGCGGCCGCCCAGGAGAACCTGACGCCGCTCGAGTACATGCGCAAGTACGGCGCGTTCCTCGTCGAGGACGGCGTCTACCGCACGCACGAGCAGGCGCTTGGCGCGAAGGATCTCGACGGCGCGACGATCGATCCGGTGACGAGCGTCGTCAACAAGGGCGGTCAGGCGGTGGGCGTCGAGATCGACGGCCGGCGTCATCTCGGCTTTCCGACGCCGTCGCGCAAGCTCGAGTTCTTCTCCAAGACCTTGAAGGCCTGGAAGTGGCCCGAGCAGGCGGTGCCCAACTACATCCGAAGCCACGTGCACTGGTCGAACCTCGACCGCGCCAAGGGCGAGATGGTCCTGCTGCCGACGTTCAGGCTGCCGACCTTGATCCACACGCGCTCGGGCAACGCCAAGTGGCTCTACGAGATCTCGCACACGAACCCGCTGTGGGTTCATCCCGAGGACGCGACGCGCCTGGGCGTTACAACGGGCGACCTGCTCAAGATCGCCACGCGTATCGGCCACTTCGTCGACAAGGCGTGGGTCACCGAGTCGGTGCGTCCCGGCGTGGTCGCGTGCTCGCATCATCTCGGCCGCTGGCGGCTGCACGAGGACGCGGGCGGCGAGCGCTGGTCCACCGCGCTGGTCGATCTGAGTCAACTCGAGCCGGGCAAATGGCGCATGCGCCAGATCCACGGGCCGCGCCCGTTCCCGAGCGCCGACCCCGACTCGTCGCGCATCTGGTGGAACGAGGCGGGTGTCCATCAAAACCTGACCTTCCCCGTGCAGCCCGATCCCGTGAGCGGCCAGCACTGCTGGCATCAGAAGGTGACCGTCTCGCGGCCCGGCCCCGACGACCGCTACGGCGACGTGTTCGTCGACACAGCGAAGTCGTTCGAGGTGTACCGTGAGTGGCTGGCGCTGGCGCGCCCGGCGCCCGGGCCCGACGGGTTGCGGCGACCGCTGTGGCTGCCGCGCGCCTTCAAGCCCGACGCGTCGGCTTACAAGATGACGAGCCCGTGATCGGTGAATCGCGCCCTCGGCGGCGCGCATCCTGGATAATGTGGTAGTGGGAGGACCAGCCATGAGGAACCCGATGCCCCGGCGGGCGGTTCTCAAGACGCTCGGGGCGCTCGGCCTGGGCGTCGCCGCCGGCCTCGAGCCGGGGGCGCGCGCGCACGCGCAGGCCCCGTCCTTCGGTCAGAACGAGAGCGTGCAGGACGCGATGAAGCGGCTGTTCGGCGGCAAGACCATCAAGGACGGCTCGGCGATCATCAAGTTCGACATTCCGCTGATCGCCGAGAACGGCAGTGTGGTTCCGGTGGCGAGCTACGTGAAGTACATCTACATCGTCGCCGACAAGAACCGCATCCCGGTCGTGACGCGCGTGACCCTGGCGCCCGAAGCTGGCAAGGCGTCGGTGGGCGCGAACATCCGCCTGGGCGAGACCGGCGAGGTGCGCGCGATCGTCGAGCAGAGCGATGGAACCTTGCTGCAGGTGGCGCGCGAGGTCAAGGTGACCGTCGGCGGGTGTGGAGGCTGAGCCGTGTCCGACATCGGCAAGGTCCGGCTCCGCGTTCCCTCGAGCATCAAACCCGGCGACGTCGTGCAGGTTCGCTCGCTGATCATCCATCCGATGGAGCGCATCGAGCGCGATCCGCAGGGCAAGATCGTCGCGAAGAACTACAACTACATCAACAAGGTGATCGTGACCTACCTCGGCAAAACCGTCGCGGTCTTCGACACCACCCAGAGCGTCGCCGAAAACCCGTTCTTCTCCTTCACGTTCAAAGCGACCGACCCGGGTCAGCTCAAGGTTCAGTTCCTCGACACGACCGGCGGCCGCTACGAAGGCACGGCCGACATCAAGTTCTCGTGACCGCGTGCCGATGACGGCACGCCGGACGCTCGTGTGGGCGGCGCTCGCGGTGCTGGGCGCCGGCTGCGCCGGGACCTCGCCGGCCGTACCCGACTATCGTGGTGTCCCGAAGTGGTCGTCGCGCGCGATTCCCGAGGCGCGCGGCGAGATCCGCACCGCAGCCGACGGCAAGCGCACGGCCGTGCGCTACGCGGGCTGGACCACTCGCGACTTCGATCGCTACACGACGTACGCCTACGACGATGCGCGGCCGGAGCCGCCGGTGCAGCGCGTGACGATGCCGGCCAATGCGGTGGGCGACGCCCAGAAGGGGCGCGCGCTCTTCCTCAGCCGGAGCAAGGGACCGTGTACCGCCTGCCATCTGGTGCCGGGCGACGACGTCTGGCCCGCCGGAAGCGCCGGCCCCGACCAGTCGACGATCGGCGACCGCAAGCTGCCGGATCAGTACCTCTACCAGGCCGTCTGGGACGCGCGCGCGTTCTTCCCGCACACGGTGATGCCGCCGTGGGGCACCGCCGGGATCTTCACGTCCGCGGAGATCGTCGACATCGTCGCCTATCTACAGACGCTCAAGGGCCCGGTGGCGCCCGACAAGGACCGCGATCGCAACCCGTTCACACGTGCCAGGCCCACGGGCTTTGGCGACAACCTCGATCCCACGAACAATCCAGCGATCGTCTTGGCCGACGACGCCGAGACGCTGTGGACGACCCGTGGACCCTCGGGGAAGGCGTGCGCCGACTGCCACGAAGGCGGTGCGAGCCGCGCGATGCGGAGCGTCGGCACGCGCTATCCGAAGTTCGTCAAGCCGTACGGCCGCGTGATGAGCATCGAGGACTTCCTCGAGATGCACGCGCCCGAGATGACCGGGCTCGCGATGGCCGTCGAGTCGGCTGACAACCTGAGCATGACGATGTTCGTCAAGCGCGCGTCGAACGGCCTGCCGGTGAGCGTGGACATCGAGAGCCCCGAGGCGCGTGCGGCGCTCGCGCGGGGCAAGGCGACGTTCTACCGGCGGGTGGGCGAGCGAAACCACGCGTGTGCCGACTGCCACACGCCCGACGCGGCGGCGGGCAAGTTCCTGGGCGGCCGCGTGCTGGCCGACGTGCGGGCCGGCCTGACGCGGCACTTTCCGACCTGGCGGACCGATCGGGCCGAGGTGTGGGACATGCGCAAGCGCTTCCAGTGGTGCATGACCCCGCTCGGCATGAACATGCTCGCGGCGGACTCGATCGAGTACGCGGAGCTCGAGCTCTACCTGACCTCGTTCGACAACGGCAAGCCGCTCAGCGTGCCCGGGATCCGCCACTAGCGCGATGAACGTCTCGCGGCGCGACCTGCTCACGCTGCTCGCGATCGCCGCGAGCGCCGGGCTCGCGCCCCGGAGCCTCGAGGGCGCGGACGGTCCGGCGCGCCTGCTGTCGTTCGAGTCGCTCGGCAACGTCACCTTGCTCCACATCACCGACACGCACGCGACCTTGCGGCCGGTCTTCTACCGCGAGCCGGACGCGGTCATCGGCATCGGCGCCGAGCGGGGCCGGCCGCCGTTTCTGACGGGCGCCGAGCTGCTCCGCGCGTATCACGTGGCTCCCGGCACCGTCGAGGCGTATGCCTACACGTACCTCGATTTTCCCGCGCTGGCGGCGCGCTACGGGCGCATGGGCGGCTACGCTCATCTCGCCACGCTCGTCCAGCGGATCCGGAGCGAGCGCGCCGGGCGGACCTTGCTGCTCGACGGTGGCGACACGATCCAGGGCTCGGCGACCGCGTTGTGGAGCCGGGGCGAGGACATGGTGCGGGTCTCGAACCAGCTCGGCGTGGAGGTGTTCACTCCGCACTGGGAGTTCGTGTACGGGCTCGATCGGGTCAAGGAGCTCTTCGGCGATCGCGAGTCGAAGGGACTGTTCGCCGGGGATTTCATCGCGCACAACGTGAGCGAGATCGGGTGGGGCGAGCGGCCCTTCCATCCCTACTCGATTCGCGAAGTCGGCGGCGCCAGGGTCGGCGTCATCGGCCAGGCGTTTCCCTACACGCCGGTCTCGCATCCCCGCCGCTTCGTGCCCGACCTCACGTTCGGCATCCGCGACGACGGCGTGCAGGCGCTGGTGAACGAGCTCCGCGACGACAAGAAGGTCGACCTGGTCGTACTGCTCTCGCACAACGGCGTGTCCGTCGACCTGAAGCTCGCGAGCCGCGTCCACGGTCTCGACGTGATCCTCGGCGGCCACACTCACGATGCGCTGGCGCAGCCGATCCTCGTGGGCCGCACTCTCGTCGTGAACTCCGGCTCGCACGGAAAATTCCTGAGCCGGCTGGACCTCGACGTCCGCCGGGGGCGAGTCACCGCCCACCGCTACCGTCTGATTCCGGTGCTGGCCCAAGAACTGGCCCCGGATCCGGACATGGCACAGGTGATCGACGAGATCCGGCGTCCGCACGAGGAGAAGCTCGCGGAGAAGCTCGCGGTGTCCGAGTCGCTGCTCTACCGGCGCGGTAACTTCAACGGCACGTTCGACGAGGTGATCCTGGACTCGCTGATGCTCGGCGGCGACGCCCAGATCGCGTTCTCGCCGGGCTTTCGCTGGGGGCTTACGATCGTGCCGGGGCAGGAGATCACCCTGGAGGACGTGTACGCGCACACCGCGGTGACCTATCCGAACACGTGGGTGCGTGAGATGACGGGCAGCGAGATCCACGCGGTGATGGAAGACGTCGCCGACAACCTGTTCCATCCCGACCCGTACTATCGCCAGGGCGGAGACATGGTCCGGGTGGGCGGCCTCACCTATACAATCGAGCCGTCGAAGCGGGTCGGTCAGCGCATCCGTGATGTCCGCGTGGCTGGCCGCTCGCTCGAGCTGACCCGGCGATACAAAGCGACGGGCTGGGCGAGTCTCACCGAGGTCGACGGGCCGCCGGCGTGGGACGTGGTGGCCGCTCACCTCAGGAGCGTCGGACGGATCAGACTCTCGCCGCGCGCGCGTGTGCGAGTCGTCGGAGCGAAGGCCACGTGAGCGCGCTCGCGTTAGGCCAGGGGGGATTCACATGCAAAGGGTTGCGCGGCTGCTCGTGCTCGTGATGGCGGGAGTGCTCTGCCTCTCCGCCGCCGAGGCGTCGCATCGGGCGGATCAGCCCAAGCGGCACAAGGTGTTCTATCACCTCGACGATCCCGGCGTCGAGCGCGCGAGGGCCGTGCTCGTCAACATCGAGAACCACGTCAATGTCGTCGGCTGGAAGAACATCGAGGCGCTCGAGCTGGTGGTGCACGGGCCGGCGCTGCGCACGTTTCTCGCGAAGGACATCGACCCCGAGGTGCGCGGCAAGCTCGAGACCTTGCTCGCCGGCGGGCTCAGGTTCGATGCCTGCCAGAACACGATGGCACGGCAGAAGATCGAGCTGAAGGACCTGATCGAGGGCGCGACGCCGGTGCCGAGCGGGGTCGTGCGAGTCATGGAGCTGCAGGAGGCGGGCTACGCGTACGTCAAGCCGTAGACTCGCCCTCGCGTTCGCGCTGTTCGGACTCTCGCTGCTGCCGGCGGCCGCGGCCGACGACCGGCTGGACGAGCTGTTGTCGGCATTCCAGGCCACGCCGCTCGGCGACCAGCGGTCGATGCCCTTCACGCTCGACGCGCTCGACGGCAAGCCCGTCTCGCTCGCCGATCTGCGCGGCCGGGCCGTCATGCTCTACTTCTGGGAGAGCACCTGACCGTACTGCGCGAGGGAGTTGCCCTCGACGATCGAGCGGGTGCACCGGGAGCTCAAAGGCCAGGGGCTGGTCGTGCTCGCGATCAATCTCGGGGAGCAGCCTGACCTGATCGCCGGGTGGGTGAAGAGTCGCGGCGTGACGGCGCCGGTGCTGCTCGACGCGAAGAAGGAAGTCGAGAAGAGCTACCAGATCGCGTACACGCCGACGGTCTTTCTCGTCGATCGACAGGGCAAGCTGGTCGGCAAGGTGATCGGCGAGCGCCCGTGGATGGGCGAGCAGGGCCAGGCCCTTCTACGCGCGTTGCTGGCGCGAAAGAGCTAGCGGCGACGGCGCGGCGGGCCGCCCGCCTCGCTCAGGGTCGAGCGCAGCGCCTGGAGCAGCGCCCGCGCCGCCGGCGAGAGCGGGCGCGGACGCGGATGGATCACGTCGAGGCTCCGGCTGATCGGCTCGGCGTCCGAGATCTCGATCGCCACCAGGCTGCGCCGGCGTAGCTCCCGCACGACCGCTAGGTGCGGAAGGAACGCGAGCCCCATCCCGCGCTCGACCATTCGCTTGGCGGTCTCGATCGTCTCGACCTCGAGCGCTACGTTCGGCACGAGGCCGGCCCGCCGGAAGAGCCCCTGCGTCAGGGTCCAATCGCTCGAGCCGCGGTCGAAGAAGATCAGCGGCCGGTCGGCGATCTCGTCCAGCCGCGCCCGGCGCTCGCGCGCCGGCCACGAGGACGAGCGCCCGACCAGCACCAGTGGATCGTCGCGCAGGCTCACGGTCTCGACCTCCGGGTGGTGGAGTGAGCGCGCGAGCCCGATCTCGGCGTCGCCCCGCAGCACCATCTCCAGGACTTCCTTCGAGTGACCCGAGCGCACCGTGATCATCACCGTCGGATGCGCGGTCTGAAAGCGCTTGAGGACGTCCGGCAGGAGGTAGGTGCAGATCGACAGCACGGCGGCGATCTGGATCGCGCCGCCGCTGGCCGGACGGATGTCGTGCACCGCCTGGCGCGCCAGCGCGACCGACTGCAGCAGTTGCTCGGCGTGGGGGCGCAGCGCGCGGCCGGCCGCCGAGAGCGCGAGTCCGTGGCCCTGCCGCCCGCGCTCGAAGAGCCGCACGTTCAGCGAATCCTCCAGCGCGCGGATGCGCGCGCTGACCGCGGGCTGGGTCAGCCGGAGCGCGGCGGCGGCGCGGCGAAATCCGCCGAAGGTACCGACGGCGAGGAACGCTTCGACCTGCGGGATTTCCATGGCGCCTCGCTTCCGGAATCTACCTCAGTGATAAACATAATTTATCCGGGATATAAAAACAATCACGTTGCTTTGTTGCCGAACCGACCGCACTCTTGAAGTCACCGAGACGATCGCGGGACATGAAATACGGGCGGGACGTGAGACACGGAAGGAGGCGGCGATGTCGACGACGTGCGGGTGCGGCGTGACGCTCGAGCAGCCGGATCGGACGGCCCATTGCCAGGAGTGCGACGTGGCGGCCTGTTCGAGCTGCGTGATCAACGTGGAGACCAACACCTATTGCCGGTGGTGCGCGACGGTGCTCGCGCGACACCGTGTCGCCTGAGGGGGAGCCGATGCCGGAGAGCAAAGGACGCGAGTTCCGTCGCCTGCTGAAGGAAGAGCCCTACCTGTTCACGGGCGGTGTCTACGAGCCGCTCGGGGCGCAGATCGCCGAGCGGGTGGGCATGAAGTCGATCTACCTGAGCGGCTACTCGATGGCCCTGCACAACGCCTGGCCGGACATGGGCTTTCTGACCCAGACCGAGGTGGCCCGGATCGCCTCGATGGTGGCCAGCGCGACGACCCTGCCGATCATCGCCGACGCCGACGACGGCTACGGCAACGCGCTCTCGACGATCCGGACCGTCCAAGAATTCATGAAGACGGGCGTGGCCGGCATCCATCTGGAGGACCAGCGGTTTCCCAAGCGCTGCGGCCACATCGCGGGCAAGACAGTGGTGAGCCTGGAGGAGGCGCTGGGCAAGTACCGGGCAGCGCTGGACACGCGGGACCGCATCGACCCGGACTTCGTGATCATCGCCCGCACCGACGCCTACGGCGCCGTGGGCGGGAGCATGGAAGAGGCGATCCGCCGGGGCCGCGCCTACGCGGACGCTGGCGTCGATTCGGTCTGGTGCGAGCTCTCCAACGCCTCGCGCGAGCCGGCCATCGCCTTCGCCAAGGCGATGCGCGAGACGCATCCGAACCTGCCGCTGTCGTTCAATTACTCGTCGTCGTTCCGCTGGCACCAGGACCCGAACCCCTTCACGTTCAAGGAGCTCGGCGAGCTCGGCTACAAGTTCATCTTCATCACGCTCTTCGCCTCGCACGCGGCGACGTATGCCACCTGGAACGCGATGGAGGAGCTGGTTCGCGACCAGGAGCAGGCGCAGTGGATGCTCGAGAAGGCCAAGGTTGGCCATCCGACCGAGAGCCACCACGTGATGGCGCGGGTGGCGCACTTCCAGGAGCTCGAGAAGAAGTACATCCCGGGCACGGAGGATCGGATCAAGTCGTCGGCCGGCTTCGACGACCACCGCATGCATTGAGAGAGACCGGGGGAGCGCCGCCGCTCCCCCGGGATGCGATGTCGGTCCAATCGTTCTACGACGAGCTGGCTTCGCTCTATCACCTCGTCTACGAGGACTGGGAGAGCGCCGTCGCTCGGCAGGGCCCGGCACTGACGTCACTCATCGTCGAAAACTGGGGGCCGGACGCGCGCGCGGTCCTGGACGCTTCGGTCGGCATCGGGACCCAGGCCCTCGGCCTTCTCGCAAGCGGTTTCAAGGTCACGGGCTCCGATCTCTCGGTCGGCGCCGTCACCCGAGCGCGACGGGAAGCGAGCGCGCGAGCCGTGCCGCTCGCCCTGCTGGCGGCCGACTTCCGGGCGCTACCGCTGCGGTCGGCGGCATTCGACGTTGTGCTCCTCGGCGATAACTCGTTGCCCCATCTCGACGACGAGGCGGAGATTCGCCGAGCCCTCACCGAGTGCTTTCGCTGCGTGCGCCAGGGCGGAGGGTGCCTGATCACGATGCGCGACTACGGCCCGCCACCGCCGACTGGAACCGTCGAGGTGCGACCGTACGGCGAGCGCCTCTGGGCGGGGCGCCGGTACCAGGTGCGCCAGATCTGGACATGGCGCGGCCCCCGATACGACCTGTCGTTCGAGTTCACGCCGGTGGACGCACCGGACGTCGCCGCTACCATCGTCACGACCAGCTATCTGGCGATCCCCGTGGAGATGGTTGGCGGACTCATGCGCTCGGTCGGCTTCGAGAACGTCCGGCGTGTCGATGGACGATTCTTTCAGCCCGTGCTGGTCGGCACGCGACCAGCGGCATGAGCCCCGCGAAGCCGACGGTCGACTACTTCTCCGGCTGCTTCTGTTCCGACTTCTCAGGGGCGCGTTCGGGTGCGCGCTGCTGCTGGCCTTGTTTGCCTTCAGGCCGGCGCCGCTGCTCCTGCCCCTGACCCGGGCCTTGCCCGCGTCCGTGGCGTGAGTCCGCGGCGGTGTTGTGGGCAGGCGGGGGTGGCGGCGGATTCAGCTTGCGCCCGCGCTCGTTGTCCTCGGCCTGGGGGCGCCGGCCCTGCTGCGCGTCGGGCTGGCGCGTGTCCTGCGGCGCGGAAGGCGCGGACGCGCCTTCGCGAGCGCGGGGCCGCGGAGGCGGCGTCGTCCCCGGCGTCGACGCCCTCCCCGGCTCTCCTCGACGCGCGTTGGGCGTCTCGCCGCCGCGCGGTCGCTGACTCGAGCCGGGACCTTCCGACGACGGCGGCGTGGCCGCGATGGTCCGCTTCGGAGCCGGCACGATGCGCTGCGCCGCGGCCGGCGTCGCCTCACGCTCGGCGCCGAGTCCCTGCGCGCGCAGCGAGGACGAGAAATCGCGCGGCGCCCGCGTTGCCACCACCGCGCGCTCGCGCGCGGCCTCGGGCGGCCGGATCGAGGCGCGATCGGCGCTCATCACGCTGGCCGAAACCGGCTTGACGTCGACCGCGCCGCGGACCGGAGTGAGCTCGCGCACGCGCGCGTCCGCGACTCGCGTCGTCTGCACCGCGCCGCGCCCGAAGCGATCTTCGGAGACTCCCACGACCGCATTGTGCACGTGCACGTTGCTGTACACGTTGATGTTGGTGACGTTCACGGTGGTCGTGCGGTTGACGACGACGTTGTTCACGACGCGCGGGCCGCCCCAGCCGCCCCACCAGGCGACGCCGACGAAGCCCGGACGACCCCACCAGGGAACGATCGGCTCGCCCCAACCGAGCGGCGCCCAGTGAACGGGGCGGGCCGCGACAGCGACGCCGACGGGGCCGCCGAGGAACACGACGAGCGCCGGCGCGTACACGGGCCGAACGACGACGGGCCCCGGCGCCCAGCCCCAGTAGCCTCTGACGAAGACCCAGCGGCCGTGGTGGTACGGCGCCCAGCCCCAGGGCGCGGCGTCGAGCCACGTCCAGCCAAAGCGCGGATCCCAGATCCAGCGGCCGGTGCTGTACGGGACCCATCCGGGCGCGACGCCCGTCGGAACCCAGACCGCGCCGTACTGCTCCTCCATGCGCCAGGTGCCGTGCTGGCTGAGCTCCTCGGTGCCGTACATCCCGGGCGAGACGTTCTGCGTGTTGACCGGCTGGAGCAGGTACGCCGTGCGCTGATAGTTCCAGCGATCCCACGGGCTGAGCGCGGGCGCCGCGCCGGTCTCGACTTCCGGCTTGTCGGTGCCGCTGATCGTGATCTGCTGATTGGGCGCCACGGACGTGGCGGCGCCGGCCGCCGGTGTGACGGTCGCGGCCCCGCCGCGATGAGTCGCGAAGCTCGTGGTGTTGTCCTCGGCGAGCTGGACGTGATAGTAGCCCTTGCTCTCGATCGTGAAGGCCGCGTTCGGCGTGTCGACCTCGATCGCGTGCCCGGCGGGGATCTCGCGCACGTCGAGCGCGGCGTGACCCGCCGTCACCCGAAACTGCACGTAGTCGGGCTCCTCGTTGTCCAGACCGATCTGCGTTCCGTTGCCGGCCCGCACGAAGGCGCGCGGTCCGATCTGGAGCTCGACGTTGCCGTCGGGGCCGGTGTAGAGCACGTCGCCCGGCGCGAGCGGGGTGTTGGCCTTGGCCTCCGCCCACTCCTGAGCGCCCGGCCGCCAGAACGACACCTGGCCGTAGAGATAGCTCACGCGCGTGGGCGTGACCTCGGAGGATGGCTCCGGCGCCGGCGGATCGGCGGCCGGAATCGAGCCCGGACCACTCGCGGCGACGACCACAGCCAGAAGAGCCACGACGATGCGTCGAGTCAGCATGCCGACTCCTTGGATAAAGCCGCGCCTCGGGGGCTGGTAGGGCGCGGAACCTCTTACTGAGACCCGATAGACAGGCCGAATATTTACATCGTGGCACGAAATTCTGGATTCGCGAGCACACTGCGAGCGGGCCGACGGGGCTGCCAAGGACGGGCTAGAATAGCCCCACTGTGATCGACCGCGTCGAGACCGACATCCTGATCCTCGGCGCGGGCGGCGCCGGGCTCTGTGCCGCGCTCCACGCCGCCGACCGCTCTCCGAATCTCTCGGTCACCGTGGTCGTCAAGGGCCTGCTGGGGCGCGCCGGGTGCACGCGCATGGTCCAGGGCGGCTACAACGCGGTGCTCACCGAGCCCGATTCGCTCGACGCCCACTTCCTCGACACGCTCGTCGGCGGCGGCTGGATCAACGATCAGGAGCTCGTGTGGACGCTCGTGGCGGAAGCGCCGGGCCGGGTGCTCGAGCTCGAGTCGCGCTACGGCTGCCTCTTCGATCGCACGCCTGAAGGACGCATCCATCAGAAGCCGTTCGCCGGCCAGACGCACGACCGGACGATCCACAAGGGTGACCTGACCGGCATCGAGATCATGAATCGGCTGTCCGAGCAGGTCATGAGGCGCGACAACGTACGGCCGCTCGAGGAGTGCCGGGCCGTCGAGCTCTTGCTGGATGCTACCGGTCGCTGTGCCGGCGCGCTGGTGCTGGACATCCGCACCGGACGGTTCATCGTCGTGAGCGCTCGGGCGACCCTGCTCGCGATGGGCGGCGGGCCGACGATGTACAAGATCGTGGCCTGCTCGGCCGACAAGGCCGCCGACGGCATCGCGCTCGCCTATCGCGCGGGGCTCCCGTTGCGCGACATGGAGATGATCCAGTTCCATCCGACCGGTCTCGTGATTCCCGATTCCTTGATGACCGGCGCGCTGCTCGAAGAGGGACTGCGCGGCGCCGGCGGGCACTTGCGCAACGGACGCGGCGAGCGCTACATGGAGCGCTACGATCCGGCGCGCATGGAGCGCTCGACGCGAGATCTGGTCTCGCGAGCTTCATTCATCGAGGTGACCGAAGGGCGCGGAACGCCCAACGGCGGCGTGTGGATCGACGTCTCGCACCTGGGCGCCGACGTCGTCGAGCGCAACTTCCGCGGGATGGTGCGTCGCTGCCGCGACTTCGGCCGCGACCTGGCGCGCGAGCCGGTCGAGGTCGGACCGACGACCCATTTCATGATGGGCGGCGTCGTCGTCGACACCGCCTGCCGCACCGCGATCGAGGGACTCTTCGCGGCGGGCGAAGACACCGGTGGCGTCCACGGCGCCAATCGCCTCGGGGGCAACGGCGTGGCCGAGTCGACGGTGTTCGGGGGCATCGCCGGCGACTTGATGGCGGATTTCGTCGCCGGCCGCGCCGCGCCGCGCGAAGGCGGCGCCGCGGCCGAAGCGGTCGTCGAGCGGCTCACGGCGCCGCTCGCGCGCCGCGGCGGCGATCTCTACGCGCTCCAGCGCGAGCTGCGCGAGGTCATGTGGGAGCGCGCGGGGCTCGTGCGCGATGGCGAGGGCTTGCAGGCGGCGGTGGCGACGGCGGCGCGGATCAGCGCGGAGCTGGGGCGGGTCGGTGTCCCGGGCAGCGCGGCGTTCAACGTGGCGTGGCAGGACTGGCTGAACATGACGAGCCAGGCGACGGTCGGCGGCCTGATCGCGACCAGCGCCCTGGCCCGGACGGAGAGCCGCGGCGCCCACTACCGGAGCGATTTCCCCGCGCCGTCGACGGCGCCGCTCTATACCGTGCGCGTGCGCTCGCGCGCGGGCGAGGCGGAGGTGTCGACGGAGCCGGTGGCGTTGACCCGCGCGACACCCGCCGGGGCGCGAGTATCGTCGATGGTCGAGATCGGGGACTAGATTTGCGCACGTTCAATCCGAGGAGGACGGCGATGGCATTCGACGGTGAGGCGTTCGTGGACCGGTTCAACACCGTGTGGAACGGGCACGACATCGAGGGGATCCTCGCGATGATGACCGACGACGTCATCTTCGAGGCGTCCTTCGGCAAGGACCCGTGGGGCGCGCGCGCCGTCGGCAAGCCGGCGGTGCGCGAATTTCTCGAGGAGATGTTTCAGCGCGTGCCGGACATCCGCTGGGACGAGATTCGCCACTTCGCGTGCCCCGAGCTGGCCGTGGTGGAGTGGCTCACCACGGGGACGCCGCGCGGCTCGACGCGCTTCGAGGTACAGGGCTGCGACTTGCTGACCCTGCACAACGGAAAAATCGCGGCCAAGCGCTCGTACCGCAAGGGACAGCTCTAGGCGGGCGCGCAGCGGGCTGGCCGTGAGCCGCGTCCTCAAGCGTGAGTGGACCACCACCGAGGGCTGGCGCGACACGAAGGCCGGCATGTGGGCGTGGCTCATCCAGCGCGCGGCGGCGGTCGCGCTCCTGCTGGTGATCGCGCTCCACCTGGTCAACCCGTTCCGCCGGGGCGTGCAGGCCGCGCTGCTCGCGCTGGCGCTGGTCCACGCGCTCCTGGGCGTGCGCGCCCTGCTCCTCGATTTCGGTCTCGCTCAGCGCTGGCACCGCGCGCTGTTCGCGCTCGCGCTGGTGCTCTCGGTCGTGGTCTTCGGGGCGGTCTGGGCGTGGCGCTGGTACTGAGCGGCGAAGCTACATCGGCCGCGACGACACGATGGCGGCGTAGAGCGCGGTCTGGCGGTAGAAGTGCTTCAGCACGTAGTGCTCGTTGATGTCGTGCTGCTGGTTGTTGCTGTTGGCCGCCGGGATCCACAGGCAGGGGATGCCCAGCACGTCGGTGAAGACGTGCAGCGGTAGGGTGCCGCCGAGCGTCGGCAGCGCCACCGGCTCTTCCCCTCCGTGCTCCTCGAGCAAGCGTAGGAGCCAGCCGAACTCCGGCCGCGCGGGCGACGTGTAGCTGGCCGGCTGGCCGTCCGTCTCGACGGTGAACGTGATCCCCGGCGTACGGCCCCGATGGTCGGCGACCGCGCGCTGCACGATGTCGCGCATCGCGGGCAGCGGCGTGTCGGGCGTGAGCCGGATGTCCAGACGCGCGTGAGCCGTGCGCGGGATGATCGTCCGCCGCTGGGTGAGCGAGGCGCCGTCGGACATGAAGCTGTTGATGTTCACCGTCGGTCGCAGGAACGGCGCCCAGACCGCCTTGTCCTCCCACTTCGCGAACACCTCGCTCGCCTCGCGCCGAAACTCCTGGTGCTCGGCGGCCCACGCGCCGACACGCTCCTCGATGTCCGCGATCAGCTGCGAGAGGGGAAGGATCGGGTTCGGGACGATGTTGCCGTAATTGCCCGAGTGCACCGAGGCCGGCTGGCCGTTGTCGGCGACGAGGTTCACGGTGAGAAGCCCGCGCACGCCCATCACGAGCGTCGGCGCGTTCTTCTGCTTGGGGCCGTCGGAGCCGATCAGGACCTCGGCGGTCAGCTTGTCCCGATGCGCCCGCGCGATCGCCTCGAGGTTCGGACTGCCGTGCTCCTCCTCGCCGTCGAGGATGATCTTGACCTTCCAACAGGCGGTGCCGGCTCGCACGGCGTCCATGGCGCCGAGGATGTTCGAGAGGTGCTGGCCCTTGTTGTCGGCGCCGCCGCGCGCCACCAGCACGAGGTCTTCCAGCGCCTCGTCGCCGATCAGCCGCGGCTCGACGGCCCGCGCCTCGAGAAAGTAGGCCGGCACGAACGGGTCGCACTCAATGCCCTGCCACTTCCAGCGCGCGACGTCGCCGGTGGGCTGGACGTCGTAGTGACCGTAGAGCAGCAACGTCGGCGCGCCCGCCGGCCCCGGCAGCTCGCCGTAGAGCGCGGGCGTCCCGCGGCCGTCGGGGGTCGCCAGCTCGGTGAGCTCGAGGCCGAGACCACTCCAGAGGCCGCGCACGGCCTGGATCATCTCCGGCGTCACCTGGCGACTGATCGTCGCGATGCGCAGGTAGCGATCGAGGATGTCGAGCCGGTCGTGGCGGGACAGCATGAAAGTGGCGGTAGTATAGCGCCGACGATGGCGGCCTCGGTCACGCTGCGCGTTTTTCGCTGGTCACAGGGCGCCGCCGAGCGCGTTCAGGAGTACCGGGTCGGCGCCGAGGCCGACACGACCGTGCTCGACGCGCTGGTCGACATCCAGCGCGCTCAGGATGCCACGCTCGCCTTCCGCTACGCGTGCCGGGTCGGAATGTGTGGGTCGTGCGCGATGGTCGTGAACGGCCGGGAGCGCTGGGCGTGCCGCACGCGGCTGGAATCGCTCGGGCCGGGGCCCGTCAGCGTTCGCCCGCTCTATCACTTTCCGCTGCTGCGCGACCTGGTCGTTGACCTGACGCCCTTCGCGGCCCGGCAGCGCGACGCGCGCGCGGCCCTCACGCCGCGCGCCGACGCCGCGACGTACGCGATCGTCTCCAGCCTCTCGGCCGAGCGCCGCGAGATCGATCAGGCGATCGAGTGCATCGGCTGCGGCATGTGCGTCTCGGCGTGCACGATGGTCGGACACAACGACCGATTTCCCGGGCCGGCCGCGCTCAACCGGGCGTTCACGCTCGAGCTCGATCACCGCGACGCCGGGCGCGCCGATCGCTGGAGCGTGCTGCTCTCCGACGATGCGCTCGCCCGCTGCCACGGCCAGGGCAACTGCACGGAGGTCTGTCCGATGGGGCTGTCACCGGCCGATTCGATTCGCGGCCTCCGGCGGCGCGCCGTCCTGCGTCTTCTGGGCCTGTCCGGTCGGGAATGACCGCGGGCCCCGAGCCTTCGCGCCCTTGATCCGGCTGGCGGCCCTGACCGCTCCCGAGGCCGGCAAGCTTGCGCGCGATCCGCGGGCGATCGTCGTGCTCCCGCTCGGGGCGATCGAACAGCACGGGCCGCACCTGCCGCTGCTCGTCGACTGGCGGGGCGCCGAGGAGCTAGCCCGGCGCATCGGACCGCATCTGCGCCGCGCCGGCTGGCGGCCGGTCCTCGCGCCGTCGCTCCCGTACGGGGTGAGCACCCTGGCGGTCGGATGGCCAGGCACCGTGTCGCTGTCGGTTGCGACGTTTCGGCGGCTCGTGATCGAGATCGTCGTCGGCCTCGCGAGCCATGGCTTCCGTCGATTCGTGCTGACGAACTATCAAGCTGATCCTGATCAGCTCAGAGCTATCGCCGCGGCACGGCGCGCGCTTCGCCGCCGCCGGCTTCGCGTGTTCATCGCCGGGTTCGAGCCTTCGCGGCGTCCGCCGACGCCGATGGTGAACCCGCGAGTCCGGGCGCTGATGCGGAGCCCGAACCGCGACCGCGAGTGGCACTCGGGCGAGCTCGAGACCGCCTTCATGCTGTCGGTCGACCGAAAGCTCGTCCGGGAGCGGATCGCCAGGCGCCTCGCCCCGGCCTGGTTCGACTACCGGCGTGCGCTCGCGCGGGGGGCGC